>Ga0302323_100001352_pt1 | contig 19829 bp, 17 predicted proteins | sample Fen_T0_3_FD_201950 | JGI IMG/M metagenome (GOLD analysis project Ga0302323, IMG submission 201950) | Peat permafrost microbial communities from Stordalen Mire near Abisko, Sweden - Fen_T0_3 | ecosystem: Environmental > Terrestrial > Soil > Wetlands > Permafrost | place: Sweden: Abisko... | reverse complement strand
GGCGCATTTTCCAGGTCGTGGGTCTTGCACGTCTGGACCGTACAGTAGCTACATTGCAGATCTGGGGCTTTTCGCTTCTTGGATTGGGGCATTCATTTCCTCGCTTCAGGACAACATTTCGATGAACGCCTTGACCCGGGTCATCAGCTGTCCCGTCGGCGCGCCGGTCTGGAACGAACCCTCCAGGTTGATACTGGGGATCCCTTTTTGGTGAAAATAGTTGCGCCACATTTCCTTGTCGACGCTTTGGAACGAACAGCCGATCACACCGTAGAGCACCAGCCCCCGCGCGTTCACCTTCTTGACTTCGTTCTCCAAGATCTCCTGCGAATAGATGGCCGCGCCGCCGCCCATGTTGTCGTAGATGTAGTGGACCAAAGCCTCCACCGGCGGAAGGTCCTCGCGATAAAGCTTGAAGGGGACGCTGCGTAGCCCCAAGAGCGCGCCACCGGCCGCGTCGATGGCTTCGTAGATGCCGAATTCCTGACCGGTTCCACCCGCCCAGACCAGCGGAATAGCGCGAGCGATTTCCTCGGGATCGACGGGCCGTTTTTCCAGCTCCGCAAGCAGCTCATCGACGACCGACTCGAATTCTTCGGGTTTTCCGAAATAGCTGGCAAGACCGATGTTGAGAAGCAGGATGGTGGGAAGGCTCTTCAGGTACAGCGGGTGCGACAGTCGTAGCTCCAGGATCCGCTTGACCTTGGTGATGAGGCGATTGCGCCGCTTGATCTCCAGACGCAATCTTTCCTCGTCCACAGTGCGGCTTCCGGTTAGCCATTCCACCACGCCGTAGAGCTCGTTCTTGAAGAAGCTGATCAGGTCTTCCAGGCGCTTTCCGTTCACGCCGGGGGCACGGAAGGTCACGTCGATGTTGTAGATCTCGTACCCTTCCCGTTTCAGCACTTCCCAGGCCAGGTTGAACGGCTCGCACATGCCGCTCGAACCCAGAATTCGCTTGATGCTGCTCCGCCGACGAAGGTGCAGTTGGCCCACCACGCACTTCACCATCGAGCAGGTCTCCACCGGAAACTGGTAGTAGTTTTCGGACAACTCCATGGTTTCCTTGTCCGACAGACGCCCCAGCTCTCCGAACGAGACTGGCTTCACGCCGCAGGCATACACCAACGGCGTCTCCCAAAACCCGCTGGCCCAGACGGCAGGGACGCCTTGCCGGTGGGCCTCCTCAGCGTCGCTGATATAGGTGTGCGACAGGTCCGCCAAGCGCCCGATCGCGTTGGAATAAGAATGAACCTGCTTGGTATACTCGAGATAGTCTCGCTGGGTCCGCACTTCATCAATTGAGACAGACATCGACTCCTCCTGGTAGGGCGGCGCTCGCCGCCTATGTTGGCTTTCAGCTTTCCTATTCCGTTTTCGCAATCCAAGTCCGGTTCCAGTGCGCCGTGGCCAGACCGCGCTGTTACGGCTTCTTCACCAGATCCATGCCACAAACCGGGCAAATCCCATTCCCCTGCTCCCCCTGTGCCCAATGGACCGTCCCCATGTCGCAGTACCAGGTACCCGACGGCAGAGCGCTGGTGTTGGCCAGGGGTGGGCTGAATTGTTCGCCAGCAAGTGGAATCGCCAAGGTGTCGCTCGAACCGTCGATTCCCCCTCCCCGATCCGCATCTGTTTCCGACTGGTTTCCTGTCTCACCTGGCCCAACATCTACGGCCGCCTCAGTTCGGCCCGTCTCGCCTGCGGCATCGAAAACACTGGGCACATCCCTCGTGCTTTCCCCGTCCCCACGCGTGGCATCGACAATGACAGTAGGCGGACGTGGGTCGCTGGCGGCATCCACACCAGTAAGCAAATCCGCCGCGGCGCCAGCATCGGAACGCCCGTCCTCCCCGCCGCCCGGATAGTCGCCGGCACCCGCGTCTGCGCGTCCGACCTCGCCCTTGTCGCCGCCGTCGCTTCCCGCAAGGCCGGTCTCCCAAGTGCCGCTATCGCTCCCCTGTGCACTGCCGCCGCCGTCGCTGCCCTGTGCGCTCCCGCCGCCATCCCCCTTGCCACCCCCACCATCAGCCTTGCCACCATCGGAACCTCCCGCATCTGGCCTGGGTTTCCCAAGATCGTCGCCGCACGCGCCGAGACCTCCCAGCACCAGGCCAAGCCCCAAGGTCCAAACCAACCTCTTCGTCTTCATCTCTTGTCTCTTCCTTTCTCTATCCATGGTCGGGCCGCCGTCACCAGCGGTACTGCGAGGCGCCGTGCTCCGCTTCATAGAAGGGAGACACGTGCGTGCCGGGCGGAATGATCTCGTCGATACGTCTCAGGTCATCCGTCGTCAGCGTGACCTCCAACGCCTTGAGCGCGTCCTCCAGTTGCTCGAGTGTTCGCGGCCCGATGATGGCGCTCGTAACACCGGGTTGCTGCACGACCCACGCGAGAGCCAACTGCGAGAGCGGCACTCCCTTTTGCGCCGCCACGATGGTAAGCGGTTCGATGACATCGTAGATTGCCTCCACCAGCCGGCTCGCCGGGCTCCCTCGCCCGTTACCGCCCTGCCTTGCACCGAATCGACCGCCGAGGCTCGCGCGATTTGCCGGAGAGTAGCGCGCGTCGTCGGGAATGGCCTGCCCACGCCGGTATTTTCCAGAGAGCAAACCGCCGCCGATGGGGCTCCATGGGACCACCGCGAGACCGAATGTCTGCGCAACAGCAACCAGCTCACGCTCGATGCGCCGGTCGAGCAAGTTGTAGGGTGCCTGCTCCGATACGAAGCGGTTGAGGTGGAGCTTCTCACTCGCCCATAGGGCTTCGACGACTTGCCAGCCCGCGAAAGTCGAACTACCGATGTAGCGCACCTTCCCGGAGCGCACAAGGTCGTCGAGGGCACGCAGCGTTTCGTCGATGGCGATCTCGGGCTGCGGCCGGTGGATCTGATAGAGGTCCAAATAGTCCGTCTGAAGACGCTTGAGGCTGGCCTCGGCCTGCTCGATGATATGGCGGCGAGAGTTCCCCTGTTGGTTGGGATCGGCGTCGTCCATCACGCCATGGACCTTGGTCGCGACAAAAGCCTTGGTCCGCTTCCCGCTACGCTTGAGCGCTTCGCCGATGAACTCCTCACTGAGGCCTCGGGCGTAGACATTGGCGGTGTCGATACTATTGATGCCCGCATCGATAGCACGGTCGATGATTCGAATGGAGTCCGCCAACTCGGTACGTCGGCCGAACATCATCGCTCCTAGCGTGAGGGGAGATACTCTGACACCCGTTCGCCCAAATGGACGGTAATCACGTGTTGTAGTAGCCAGGATGAGCTCCTTCTCGTTCCATCGCTATTTAGCCTCTCTAATGCCTAATAGCGGGACCCAGCAACTCCTGTGCCATGCCCTTCACGAGCTTGCCGCCTCTGGGTTTTACAGTTCGGCCGAGCCGCTGTTGCGTCCGCAACAGGCTGACAGCAGCGCTGTTGCTCCTGCAACTCCCACGAAGAAGACAGACCTCCCGGTCGCCTGCGAGCGCTCGCATTCGCGTGGCACGCCGGTTGCAGCTTTCCGGAACATCTATGCGCAAATTGAGATCTTCTCAAAAAGGAATGAGGTCGTCATGGGCAAGCTAAAAGAAATCATCGATCCTTCGGTTCTTCACCAGCTGACGGACGAGACGGTGATCGGGATCGACATCGGCTCGCGCGGCGCCAAGGCCGTGCTACTGAGCCAAGGGAACTACTACACGGCCTTCGGCGCGACCGGAATCAATATGCAGGAAACCGCGCACGAGCTGCTGGAAGAGCTCTTCGCTGTCTCCGGTGTTTCCCGCAACGAGGTTGCGTACATCGTGGGAACCGGCTACGGACGCGTCGCCCTCAAGTTCCCGGATATTCCGTCGCAAATCGTCACCGAGATCTCCTGTCACGCGCTGGGCGCTCACTTTCTGAATGCCAATGTGCGGACCATCCTCGACATCGGCGGTCAGGATTCCAAGGCCATCCGGGTCGATCCCGAAACGGGCAAGGTTGCAGCCTTTGTCATGAATGACAAGTGCGCCGCCGGAACCGGGCGCTTCCTGGAGAAAGTGGCTGGGCTGCTCGAGCTGACAATCGACGACCTCGGCCGTGAGTCGGTGAAGTCGGAGCATCCATCGGAAATCTCCAGCCAGTGCGTCGTCTTCGCCGAATCCGAGGTGATTTCCCAGCGCGCCAAGGGCGACTCCATTCAAGACATCGCCGCCGGCATCCACCTCGCCAGCGTCCGCCGCGTGCGCAGCCTCCTCAACCGCGTGGGCATCGAGCGCGAGGTCATCTTCTCCGGCGGTGTATCCAACAACGTCGGCATGCACCACGCTGTAGAGCAGATCCTCGGATTCCCGCTGGTCAAGGTCCCAATCGATGCCGTCTACGCCGGCGCACTCGGCGCGGCCATCCACGCGCAACAACTGTTCGCCAGCGAACACATCACCGAGAGCAAGGGCACTTCCTATCATCTAGATCTCACCGACCTCGAGAGTCGCATCAGCGCCCACCACGAAAACCTCGTGCGCGCAGGCGACAAGATCAAGAAGGTCGGCTATCTGTGCACGTACACGCCACTCGAATTGATCAACGCCTCGGGCGCTGCCCACTTGCGTCTGTACAAGGCCGGCGACACCGACGTGGTCGCCAGCGGTGAACAGATCACGCAATCGGTCTTCTGCGATTTCACGAAATCGATCCTCGGCGCATTCAAAGAAGGCGATCCGCTCTACAACTCGCTCGACAAGATCTACACCTTCTACACCTGCGACTGCATCAAGAAGGTCGGCGAGGCCATTGGTGCCTTCTTCAAGCCTTCCGAGGTCTACAACACGCCCCGACTGCGCCATAAGGATAGCTCACGCGACTTCTACTTGAGCGAGATCCTGTACTTCAAGGAGGATCTTGAGCGTCTGACCGGCAAGGAAATCACTGAAGAGCAAGTCAGCGCGCAAATCAAGATCTACAACAAGATTCGCGTGCTTCTAAAGAAGATCTCCGAGCTGCGCAAGCGGGACAACCCGCCGTTGACAGGCAAAGACTTCCTGGACCTCATCAAGGGCTACTATTACCTACCGGCCGAGGCTCTCGTCGACCTCTACACCCAGGTCTACGAAAAGCTCTCTGCCGCACCGGACACCGGCGCCAGGCGCATCCGCTTGCTCATGGCCGGGGGCATCGTCGCAGACGGTGACAGGCGCATCCTCGAGCTCATCGAGGACGAAATCGGCGCCCGTATCGTCGCCGAGGATCACTGCACCGGTCTCAAGACCATCTACCACACCATCAGCGAGGAAGGTAATCCCTTCAAGGCCCTCGCCCACGCCTACCTGGACCAGGCACCCTGCGCCCGCATGAAACCACTCCAGGACCGTGTCGAGTTCTCCAAAGCGCTGGCAGACGAATACCAGGTCGACGGCGTGATTTACGCCTACCTCAAGTTCTGCCCCTGCTACGGCCAAATCAAGAACGAGTTCTTCCGGCTGTTCCAGGACAAGGGCCTCCCCTTGCTCGAAATCCCGGTCGACTATTCCAAGAGTGACATCGGCCAGATCAAGACCCGTGTCGAAGCCTTCGTCGAAGTGCTCAAGGAGCGCAAGCTGCAACCAGCACAACCACAACCCGCACTGGAAGCAGCCTCCTAAGGCGATTCAAAGGAGAACCAACCATGAGCCATGAGCACGCGTTTCATCAAGTCATCGATCCAACCGTCGTCAGCGAGCTTCGCAACGACAAGACCTTGGGGTTCGACCTCGGATCGCGAACCAGCAAGGCAGTCTTGCTCGCCGACGGGAAACTGCACACGGCGATCATTCCCACAGGAATCTACATGCAGCAGACGGCGGACAAGCTGTTCGCCAGGATCCTCAAGCAAAGCGGTTATGCCCGCGACCAGGTGAGGTACATCGTGGGCACGGGCTATGGCCGCATTGCCTTGTCCTTCGACGAGATTCCTTCCAAGGTCGTGACTGAGATCTCGTGCCACGCCATGGGCGCCCACTTCTTGAACGCCAAGGTCAAGTCCATCGTCGACATCGGCGGTCAGGACTCGAAGGCCATCAAGGTGGACACGCGCAACGGCAAGGTGGTCGAGTTCATCATGAACGACAAGTGCGCCGCCGGCACCGGCCGATTCCTTGAGAAGGCAGCGAACCTGCTCGGGCTTACTGTCGAGGAATTGGGGCAGGCGGCCCTGCAAGCCGACAAGCCATCCGACATTTCCAGCCAATGCGTCGTGTTCGCCGAGTCCGAGCTCATCTCCCTCAACGCACGCGGCGAGCGGCGCGAGAACATCGCGGCGGGCATTCATCTGGCAACGGCCCGCCGGGTAAAGAACCTGGTGAACCGTCTGGGACTCGAGCCCGACCTGGTATTCTCGGGCGGAGTCTCCAACAACATCGGTATGTGGAAGGCCTTGGAAGACCTCCTCGGTCACTCCATCAGCAAGGTCAAGCTCGACACTGTGTACGCGGGTGCCCTGGGCGCCTCGATCCTCGCGCAGAAGACGCTCGCTGGCGAAGAGGTCGCCGAGAAGCTTCGCCCGGGCAAGACGTCCAATCTGGCGGCCAGTGCCAGCGCCAATTGAGGAAGCCCATGAACATCGATGAAGTCATCACCCAGCGCGACTATCTCGACTATACCAAGCAGGTCCATTCCTACTCGAACGCCATTGGCCGCTTGGTCGAGTTGTCGCATTCCTACATCACCGACGCCGAGGAGGCGCACAAACAGGGCAAGTCGGCCATTTGGGCCAACGGCTTCTGGGAGACGCCGCTCCTCTATGCGTGCGGCGTGGTGCCCGTTTCCTTCGCCGAGATGGGGCGACTGTCCGACAAGGAGGCGATGGAGATCGCGGAGAACTACTACCAGTTCCCGGTCGAGACCTGCTCCATGGTCAAATGCGTGGTGGGTCAGTGGCACCGCCGTCGTGGCACCAGCATCAAGAAGATCCTGGGCTCCAGCGGGGCGTGCGAACCTTTCAACCTGGCCTGGGAGATCATGAAGAAGGAAGGTTACGAGGTGTACAACATCGACGTGACCTACCGGGCGCCCGGCACCGAAGGCAAGCGGCTCGACCAGCTGATCGACTTCTTCAAGAACGAGCTCTACGGCGTGGTGGAATGGTTGACCGGCAGCCGCGAGATCGACGAAGTACGCTTGCAAACCGAAATCCGGCGCAAGAACCGCCTCATCCATAAGGTCAAGCGTATCCTCGAATTGCGCCTGTCCCACCCATTCTACCTCAAGAGCTTGCCCACGATCTTGCTGCTGAACATCGGGCTGACCAATTACTTCGGCAAGCCCGAGGAATTCGAAGAAGTGGTCGACGAGCTGCTAGCCGAATTGGAAAGTAGGCCGGTGGACCAGCAGGAGCTGGACCGCGTGATTCCGTTGGTCTGGGCTGGCGGCACGGGTCAGGAATTCGGCATCTACGAGGCCATCGACCAGGCCGGCGGCTCGTTGCTGGGCTTGCGCACCGTCCCCATCAAGCCCTACCGCGAAGACGTGTCCCCCGTCGAGGCCCTAGTTCGCTACCTTTACGACAACCAGAACGGCGGCGCGGCGGTTTACTCACGCCAGATCATCGAGAATGAAGTGGCCAAGGTCAACGCCCGCGGACTCGTCCTTTACGGTTACATCGGCTGCTCCTTCGCCAGCGTCGACCGCGAGATGTGGCGTAACTACTTCCACCAAAAGGGGATCCCGAGCATCAACCTCGAAGGGTCCTATCAGACCGGCGCCCCCACGGGACAACTGATGACCCGCGTGAAGGCCTTTATCGAGATGCTTTCCTAAGGAGACCTTTCCATGGCTGATTTGGACACCGTACGCACCCAGCGTGATTATTTGCAATACGCGCGGGACGTTCATTCCTACTCACCTGCGACAGCGAAGTTGCTCGACCTGTCGAACAGCTACATCGCGGATGCCGAAGAGGCATACTACTCGGGCAAGAAGAACGCCATTTACGCTGGCGGCGGATGGGAGGCACCTCTCATCTATGCGCTCGACACCATCCCTATTGCCTACGGCGAAATGGGCCGGCTGTCGGACCATGAGACCATGAGCATCTCGGAGGACAACTATCAATTCCCCGTCGAGACCTGTTCCATGGTCAAGTGCGTGGTGGGCCAATGGCACCTGCGCCGGGACAGGAAGAACGGCATCAAGCGCATCCTAGGTAGCTCGTCAGCCTGCGAGCCGTACAACATGGCCTGGGAGATGATGAAGAAGGAAGGCTTCGATGTTCACAACATCGACACCATCTACCGGTCGACCAGTACCAATGGCAAACGACTGGAACAGTTGGTCGACTTCTTCGTCGACGAAATTTATGGCGTCGTCGAGTGGCTGACCGGAAGCCGCAAGTTCGACGAGGACAAGCTACGTTTCGAGCTCCAGCGCAAAAACCGCATGCTCGCGAAGGTGCGCAAGGTCCTCGATCTTCGACTGCAACATCCTTTCTATTTGAAGACACTTCCCACCATCCTGCTCTTGAATGTCGGTCTCAACGCCTATTTCGGCAAGCCCGAGGAGTACGAGGCCGTGCTCGACGGCTTGATTGACGAGCTGTCGAACCGAGAGGTGGACCAAGACGAGCTCTCGCGCGTAATTCCGCTGGTCTGGGCTGGCGGCACCGGGCAAGAGTTCGGCGTCTACGAAGCCATCGACCAGGCGGGAGGCGCTCTACTCGGCCTGCGTAGCGTCCCCTTGAAGGCCTACCGCGAAGACGTTCCCCCGGTGGAAGCCTTGGCCCGCTGGATGTACGACAATAGCCGCGGGGGCGCCGGGGTCTACTGGCGCAATGTTCTCGAACAGGAGGTGAACAAGGTCAAGGCGCGAGGGATCGTGCTTTACGGCGTCATCGGCTGTTCTTTCCAGAGCATCGACAAAGAGATGTGGCGCAGCTATTTCCACGAGAGGGGCATACCCAGCATCAACCTGGAGGGCTCCTTCCAGACGGGAGCGCCCACCGGTCAGCTCATGACCCGCGTGAAGGCGTTCATCGAAATGCTCTCTTGACCATCGTGCTTTCCGCCCACGAGATGCCTTCATTCCGCAGACTCCTTCCCTATCTCCGCAGATATAGCTGGCAGCTCTCCGCCGTGCTGGCATCTGCGATTGGCCTGACCTTCCTCAACTTGCTCCACCCCCTGCTGATTCGCTCGCTGATCCACGTCGTGCGCAGCCAGAGCGGCCAAGGAGCGATACGGAAGGTCATGCTGCTGGGCCTCTCTCTTGCGGGACTGTTCTCGGTCCGTGTCCTGTTTCGCTTCGTCTATATGTACCTGGGGCACAAGCTGGCCTACAGCTTCGTCGGAGATATGCGGGTTCTGCTCTATGAGCACCTGCAAAAGCTTTCGGCGCGCTTCTTCTCCAATCGCCAAACTGGTGAGTTGCTCAAGCGCGTAATGAGTGACACCCGGGACCTGGAGCCTCTGCTTGCCCACTACATTCCCGACATGACCGTCAACGGCCTGGTCTTGATCGGCGTCGGAACGATTCTCTTTAGCCTGAATCCTAGACTTGCGGTGTTGGCTATCGTGCCGATGCCGCTACTCCTTTTCGGCAATCTCTTCTTCGGAAAGAGGGTGCGCCGCACGCTGAAGGACTCTTCCAGTCGTCTGGGTCGGTTGACCGGCGTCATTCAAGACAACCTGATCGGCATCAAGGAGATTCAGCTCTTCACCCAGGAGGGCCGGGAATACGACCGGATACACGCCGCATCTAGCGACGTCACCCGAATCCATCTCTTCGGCCTGAAGATGCAGTCCATCCTGACACCGACGATGGAGTATCTGACGTCGCTGGGCATCGTCTTCACGGTGCTGTTCGGCGGCCGGGCTGTCCTCAATCAGTCCATGCCGGTTGAAGATCTCGTTGCCTTCATGCTCTACTTGGGAATCTTCTATCTTCCGGTGACCCAGATGGCTCAGTTGAATGAAATGCTTCAGGTGGCTCACGCTGCTGCCGATCATGTCGTCGAGGTGCTCAACGTCGATCCCGACGTGGATGACTCGCCCGGCGCGACAGACCCAGGGCGCTTGCGGGGTGACATAGAATTCAAGAACGTCTCCTTCAAGTACAACGACCGCGTGCCGACGCTGAACTCCATTTCCTTTCGTGTGAACGCGGGAAAGATGCTGGCGCTGGTGGGGAGCAGCGGTGCGGGCAAGACGACTATCGCCAGCCTCGTTCCTCGCTTCTATGACGTCGCGGACGGCAGCGTGTGACCAGATCGACGTTCGCAAGATGACGATGAAGGGACTGCGCTCGAACATCAGCATGGTCATGCAGGACGTCTTCCTGTTCAATGGCACCATCGGGGACAACATTCGCTACAGCCAGATCACGGCCAGCACCGACGATCTGATTCGCGCCTCCAAGGCGGCATTCGCCCACGATTTCATTTGCGACTTACCCGACGGCTATGACACGAAGATCGGCGAGCGTGGTGTCCGGCTGTCGGGCGGCCAGAAGCAACGCCTGGCCATCGCACGCGCCATCCTGAGGGATGCACCGATTCTCATCTTGGACGAGGCCACATCGGCGGTCGACACAGAAACAGAGGTCGAGATCCAGCGCGCCCTGACCCGGCTGATGCGAAATCGGACCACGATCGTCATCGCTCACCGGCTGTCGACCATCAAGAATGCCGACCACATCATCGTTCTCGACAAGGGTTCCATCGTCGAAGCTGGCGTTCATCAAGATTTGATGTGGCCAATGGAGCCTACCAGCGCCTGTATGAGGCCAATTCGCGCGTCCATTTCGAATCAAGAGTGATAGCCAGGCCCACGGCCTAGCACGGCGGCCCATGTCTGTTTGGAACGATCAGCAATACCTCCTGTTCGGCGAAGAGCGTACCCGAGCAGCGCGAGAGCTACTGGCCCGCGTTCCGCTTTCCACGGCAAGTCACGCTGTTGACCTCGGGTGTGGGCCGGGAAACTCCACGGCGCTCTTGCGAACACGCTTTCCCCAGGCGCATCTGACCGGCGTCGACAGCTCGACCGAAATGCTAGACAGGGCGCGCCGCGATCTTCCGGAGGTCGAATGGGTCCTCGCGGAGGTCGAGCATTGGCAGCCCCCTGCCCCGGTCGATCTGCTGTATGCCAACGCCGTACTGCAATGGGTGCCGGACCACCAGCGGGTGATTCCCGCCCTCTTCGACAAGCTACGACCGGGTGGCGTGCTCGCCGTTCAGATGCCGCGCAACTTCGACGAGCCAAGCCACCGCCTCATGCGCGAGACATCGCCCGACGTGGCGCCCGGGGTCGGGCACCCGATCGAGCGTTTGGCGGACGTGCGTGACCTTACCCGCGTAGCGAGCCCCGAGTTTTACTACGACCTGTTGTCGCCCGCGGCGAGCAACGTCGACGTTTGGGAGACAACCTATGAGCACGTGATGCAGGACGCGGCCGCCATCGTGGAATGGGTCAAGGGCACAGGACTTCGGCCGTACCTCGATGTCTTGACCGCCGAGGAGCGGCCCCGTTACCTCGAGCGCTACGCGGAGGCTATCGCGCACGCCTACCCGCAGCGCCGTGACGGCCGCCGGCTTTTCCGCTTTCCCCGGTTGTTCGTCGTCGCAGTTCGCTAGTATAGCGAGGAATGACACCTTCATCTTCTGCCGCCGACATGGGCACCGATTCGGGGGCGGGCGTGGCCGATGCCTCCTTCTTCGCAGCGATCGAGGAGGAGACGCATTTCTATTTGTTGCGCCACGGCCAAAGCGAGGGCAACGCCAAACGCATGTTTCAGGGGCGACTGGACTTACCCCTGGCAGAGAGGGGCCGGGCTCAGGCCCGCGCAGCAGGGGCCTGGCTGGCCGACAAACGCATCGCCGCCATCTATACTTCGCCGCTCGTACGAGCCGCGGAGACCGCGCGCATTGTCGCGCAGGCTTGCGGCACTGGGACCGAGCCCCACCTCGATGAGACATTCGTGGAAATCGATACAGGGATCTTCTCTGGCCTGGGCTACGATGAGGCGCGACAGCAGCATCCCGGGATCTTCGCCGCCTTCCAGGGACGAAGCTGGGAAGTGGTGCCCGGTGCCGAAAAGACAGCAGTCCTCTACGCTCGGGCCATGCGGGCCTGGCGCCTCCTCCGCGAGCAAGCCCTGTCTGGCAAGAAAGCCCTGGCCTGCGTGAGCCACGGAGGATTCATCCAGTGGCTCGTCCGCGCTACCTTCGGCTGCCGAGAGTGGATGCCCCTCTTCTCCACCGCCAACTGCGGCGTCTTCGAGCTGGTCGTGGTCCCCACCCGCTCGGGCGTGGCGTACCTGAAATGGCAGAACATCAACTTTCGGCCCCGCCCGGACACGGCCCCCGCCATGACCGAGTCGCCCCAGCCCCATCACAGCGGCCCGTCAGATGACCCGCTCTAGCAGGAGGCTGGTGTTAAACGGCTCCCGTCGCCTGTCGAGCTGCGGGCCCTGCCCGCTTCGTTGCTCGTCGGTTGAATACGTCCAGTATTCGCCCTTTTCGCGCCTCGCGGCCGGGCTCCTCGCTCCGACAGGACTCGGTCCGCCGTCTAACACCAGCCTCCTAGCGACACGATGCAATGACGACCAGATGTGACCGATTTCTCGGTGGCACGATCGAAGTTCCCACCGATCGCCTCCTGTATCGGCCGTCCGTCTACGGCTTGGTTCTGTGCGAAGACCAAGTCTTGCTCCTGCGCTACCAGTCCGATCCCAGGTGGACGATGCCAGGCGGTGCCGTCGAGAAGGGTGAGCGAATCGAAAGCGCCCTACAGCGGGAAATCAAGGAAGAGACGGGTATCGAGGCACGCGTCGACGCATTTCTTCACTTCACCGAGCGCTTCTTCTACTACGATCCGACCGACGAGGCCTGGCAGGCGTATCTGTTCTACTATCGCTGCACGCCCCTGACGTCGCCTCGGTCGCGCCAGCTGGAAATTTCCGGCGGTAACTCCGCGAAGGCAACCTGGGTAAACATCCGCGACTTGACCGCAGGCAGTTTTCAAACCGACGGCAATTGGCTCGTACAGTACCTCACTCGCTATTGGCAAGAGACGTGAAGCCGTCCAGCCTTCCGGGGCATGAATTCGACGAACCAAGGACTCCCGACCCGACGCGGGACTGGGGCGCTGCAGGTTGGACCGGCGTCTGTACAGTGGGCGCCTGCCTGGCAAGCGCCGGACTGCTCGCACTATGGACGATGCCAAGCACGACCTGAGGATGGCCGCCCGACGACTCGGATCAAATTCAATTGGTCCAGCACTTGTCGAGGCAGAGCTGGGCGTTTGGCAAGGCAAGCGACCAGGCCAACGGAGAACAGGAGCCGGACTGAAGGTCTTTCCGAACGACGCCGGTGAGCTTGGCTCCCACCGCGATGCCGTTCGCCTGCAGGCAGGCCTCGGGGGGATTCATCCCGGCGCCCACCGTGAATGCGACGTTGTGATCGGCGTTCGACTGGGCGGACCCATCGTCCGGCGTGAAGTCGAAGACGACCTTCTTGGCGTTGTTGGGACAGTTGTAGTCCGCGCTGCCCGGCGTCCCGACACTCTGGATTGTGGCGGTTCCCGAGGTTTCTTTGTACTGGCATCCCCCGCCGACGCCGCCTGTGCCAGGAACGCCACCGTCGGTCGAGCCGCCGCTGCCACTGCCGCCTCTGCCGCCCTGTACGCTGGCATCGAAGCTTGCGGCTGTTCCGCCGCTTGCTGTAAGCGAGCCGCCAGCACCGGGAGCCCCGCCTTTGGCCGACTGCCCCCCCGCACCGACATTGCCCCCCGTGCCGGAGGCACCGCCCGTGCCGACCTGACCATCGGTCCCGTGCAGGTCGCCACCATCCAGCCCACCGCCGTCGAGACCAAACGCGCCGCCGGCTGCCGGCAATCCACCCGTCCCAGCGACGCCACCCGAGGCTGCGACGGTCCCGCCCAGGCCGGCGTCGTTCGCCAGCCCCGATTGACCCCCGCTCCCGACCTGGCCCCCATTGCCTGACGATGCGCCACCGGTCGCCCCTGCTGCCGAGGCTCCACCCGAGCCGGTCGAGACGCCACCGTGTCCCCCCGCAGCGGTGGCGCCCCCGCTGCCGCTTCGTCCGCCCTGCGCCAAGGCGCCACCCGCACCGCTGGACGAGGTCGATTTGTCACAGCCCGAGCCGCCGTAGCCCGCGGCGAGCGCGACGGCCACGACTAAGGTGAGCCAATTCCTCCTGTTGCTTCTCACGAGGCATCCCTTCTGAAACACTTCACCTTGTCGTGACAGCCGTCGCTCGTCTTTCATCATGAGTTACTGCGCGGTCCCGTAGACCAGGGTTCCGTTCTTGTCGTAGACGCCGAGGTTGGTGTTGGCCGCGAACGAGGCGCCCGGTCTGAAACTGCTGGTCACCGTCCAGGTCGACCAGTCAGCGTAGTGCAAACCGATGACGTTACCGCTGGTATCCGGAACTACCGAACCGGGGTTTAGCGTGTAACCGGTGTAGTCGTAGACAACTTTGTAGTTGTTTCCGGACACGTTCACCAGGCTGGGGGTCTCGACCGGGGTGTAGTAGTCTTGCAGCACCGGGGTCTTGCCGTTGCTGGTGAACTTGAAGACGACCTTGAAGTCTGCGAGTGCAGCGGTTCCCATGTTGGCGATGTACAGGCGAGGCCGGAACTGATTGGTCTCGGACGAGGCCTCGTTGCGAGCGTAGACCTCGAGCTTGACCGGGTTGCACGTGGACGGCACCGTGATGTAGCCGGTCTTGGTTTCGACGTCCGAGGTCCCGTTGCTTCCAGTCACAGTCAGCGACACGGTCTTCGCGCCTGCTGTCGAATAGGTGACGTTGATCGGACCCCGTCCCGTTGCTGTGGCCGGCGAGGCCCCCGCGCCGAAGCTCCAACTCCAAGACGAGGGCGACCCCGTCGAAAGATCGGTGAAAGTGACCGTGTTGCCCGTGCAGGGCGACAGGCTGCTGGCCATAAAGTCGGCGCTCACCGTCGTGCACAGCTCGGTGATGTGGCCGTATTGGTCCATCGGGCCCTTGCAACGGTCCGAGTCGTCGCCGTCCGGCTGCGCCTGGCTCTGCGACGGACACTGGGCGGGCTTCGGGCCGATGCCCCACGCGTAGTAGCCGTCGCCATCCGTGTCGACGCAGGCGATGTCGGCGTCGGAGTGCCCGCGCCGAGTGACCGGCGCAAGCAGCTTTTCGGTCAGGTAGATGTTGCTAAGGTCGGTGAGGACGTAGACGTAGCCGGCATCGCCCCACGTCGCGTTCCAGCTGTTCTTGAACTCCCAGGCGGTGCGACCGATCAGGTCCGTGTCACTGGCGGTGACTGTGATCCATTCCGTCGACCCGGCCAAATCGCGAGCGTAGAACGAATCCCCAACCTTCAGCGTCCGGTATCCCGCCAAGGTCAGCACGTGCCACCAGTCGGAGATCCCGGCCGTCACGGCACTGCTGAGAATCATCGCCTTGAGAGTATCCTCTGAGTCGTTGGTGAAGGGTGTCCGGCCCGCAATCTTGATGAGCTCGGTCGGGTTCGAACATGCGTTCGAGCAAACCTGGTCGGTCGCCGTGTAGGGGAAGCAGGCCTCCTCGTAGATCCCGTTCTGGATGATGTAGTCGAGTACCGGCTCGGGCGCGCCGCCCCCGCAGGTTCCGCCGCCCATGCACGAAAGCGCCTGCTGTTCCGACAGGTCCAGGTCGATGTGGCGATTGTAGTAGAGGTTGACCAACAGCTCGGTGGCGCCGGTGGCACCGAAAGCCCAGCAGCTGGCGCAGCCTCCCTGGTCACGAACCGGCGTCAGCCAGCTTTGACCGTGCTTGGTTCGCCACGAGAAGGTGTCGACGTAGGCCGACGCCGTGGCCTTGGCTGGCGCGCTGCTAGTCGCGGAGGCAACCTGGAAAAGGCCGCCCACGTAGTATTCGAGGCCGCCCAGGTTGGGGACCTTGCCACCGAAGAACCGCTTCTTTTGCGCGTAGGTCAGACGCGACACCGACGTTTCGCCGGCCGCCCAGTGCAAGCCCTTCTGCCTGATTGAATAGCGAACCGCCAGCAGCTTCGCCGCGTGCTGGGCATCGCGATCGTCCGACGCCGACGTCGCCGCCGTGGACGCGACTGTTGCCGCCCGCGCGGTGACGGCGGTCCCCGACACTGACACCGTGGTCAGGGCCAGCGAGGCGTCCTTGCTTTCGACCTTGAGGACCGCCGGTTTCACGTTGTCGAGCTGCTTGGTCTCTTCACAGTACTCGTCGAGAGACAGCGTCTTGCCCTTGGCCAGCAGAGGGTTGGTTTCGAGGACGAGAAACTCCTCGCCAGTGGCAGCGACGAGCACGACCCGGACGTAGCCCTTGTCGTTCGAAAGAGTGACACTTCCGCTGATGGCCAGCCCGGAAATAGTTCCCAGCTGAGAGACATCGATGGTGCTGTTCCCGACGATCGTCTGGTTCACGGCTTTGAACAAGGTCGCTGAGCGGGCGGGAGCAAAGACCTTGTCCACTGCGAAGGCGGTGGGAGACGCACACAGGGTGGCGGCAAGTGCGACGAACGATAACGATAAGGTTCTGACTTTCATGCGAATACATTCTCCTCGGTCTAGTGGTTAAGCGGGCGGAAGCGAGAGCGAGAAGGCCGAACCTCCGCCGAACGGCGCGCACCATAACCGCACGTTTCACTCCTCGCAAGAGGGTAGTCCAATTCCCTACTTCTTTGGCGGACGCTCAGGTCCAATGGCAGGCCAAAGACAGGAGCAAAGAGATGTACCGCTCGCCCAACCCTCGCTGCCGTTCGGTTAGGAAACCGAATTGCTCCAGCGTAGGCAATGACCGGCCGACAGGCCTTGAGGTGTTTCTTTTGGCGAGCAACAACGGATCTTCGGGCCTAAAATTCGCTCGCTCTCTCGGTCAGCACCGCCCGCAGGATCCCCACGCCGCCGTCTAGCTCCTTCTTCGACACCGTCAGGGGCGGCGCGAAGCGCAGTACATTGGTACCGGCACGTAGCACCAGCAAGCCATGGGCGCGGCAGGAGGCGACCACATCGTCGATCAGAGTCTTCTTCGCAAGGTCAAATCGAAGCCGTACTCCCCTCAACAGGCCCAGTCCCATCACTTCAACAGCGAAGGGCAGGTCCTTCTTAAGCCCATCGAGTAGCCGTTCGAGCTGCTGTCCCCGGGTTGCAACCTTGGCCAAGAACGATGGGTCGCTGATGAGGTCGAAAACACGATTTGCCACAGCGGTGGTCACGGGACCGCCCCCGAAGGTGGTGCCATGGTCACCCACGTGGATTACGTCGTTGACCTTGGCGGGAATGAGGGTGGCCGAAAGCGGGAGACCTCCGGCCATGGGTTTGGCCAACGTGACGATGTCCGGAGTCAGTCCCAACTGCTGCCAAGCAAAGAAGGTGCCCGTACGACCATAGCCGCATTGGATTTCATCGGCGATGACGAGAATGTCATGTCGGGCGCAAGTCTCCTGAAGGGCCTGGGCAAACGCGGGACTGAGTCTGTCCAGTCCTCCCTCACCCTGTAGAGGCTCGACAAGCACGCCAGCAAAGCTTTGGTCCAGACGGGCCACGGCCGTCACATCGTTGTACGGGGCAACTTCGCAACCAGGAACCAGGGGAACGTAGGGCTTCTGGTACTTCTCAGTAAACGTCAGACTCAGCGAGCCAAAGGTCCGTCCATGAAACGCCCCCGTGAAGCTCAGGAACTTGTTGTGGCCTTCGCCTTTGGTCCTCAAAGCGTACACCCGAGCGTACTTCAGGGCGGCCTCGTTGGCCTCGGTACCGGAGTTGCCGAAGTGGACAGCGGCGAACTGGCCAGGATTACCGGTCTTGACCAACCTGGCGGCCAAATCGAGGGCCGGTTGGGTTGTGTAGAGATTGGAAACGTGGGTTAGCCTTTGCATCTGGCGCCGGGCAATCTTCGCCAGGTCTTTGCGACCGTGGCCCAGGGCATTCACGGCAATACCGCCGGTGAAATCGAGATAGCGGTTGCCGGCCTTGTCCCAGACCTCGGTGCCCTTGCCATGGTCAAGGACGAGGAATTCATCGGCGTAGTTCTTGGGAAACGGGGGTTGGTGGACAATTGGGTCGATCCTCGTCCCGGAGCACATTGAATGATCCACGATCTCGACCATCAGCTGACCGCCTTCCCCGGCGCGGACCGAATGGCGCGAATTCTGTCGACGAGATGCTCTAGTCTAAGCTGCCCGCCCTCGAGCCCGCCCCGCTCGACATGCTCCCGAAGCGAGAGTCCTTCCACCAGCGTGCTCATCGGCGAAGAGCCGACAATTGCAACAGCCCCAGCGATCGACTCTTCCTCGTAGGCCACGAGCTCGTCGATTAGGTCGATTGCCTCGCTCCTAAGACTCATATTCGCATCCTCCAACCTTCATGCAGCGACGCTGGGTTCGGCCGACTCGGGTGTCTAGCCACAGGTAGTGGATCTGCGGTCCCCGGTCGAACAGTCACAGTGGCCGCCTCGCTTCCGCAGTCCGTTAACGATGGCTGCCACGCACCCAACGCCTTGGGTGACGTCTATGGCGTGGCGTGGGCAATTCATCCGACACGCCCCGCATTCCATGCATCGTTCACGGGAGTCGGCCCGAACCTTCCCTTCGACGATTGCCAACACGGCGTGGGGACAGACCTCAAGACACAGTCCACACCCGACACACCTTTCCCTGTCGATCTGCAACGTGGTTCCATTGCCAACGTACGAGAGTTTCGCGGTGTCCAGCATCGATGTGACCTCCAATTAGGCGAACAGACTCGCCGCCAGCAGGATGACAGCCAAGACAAGTCCAGCTCCAGCCACGGCCAACAACGGCTTCCACGCCAGCTTGAGCTCGAGCGCGGCCCCTGTCTGGCTAGTGAACGTGGTACATCCGGTGAAGTTCATGGCCAGCCAAACCACGCCAGCTATCCCAGGCATGCCCACAGCAACGAGAAGCGGCACCGGCGTCCCCAACGTGGCGACTGCAAGGACCCCAGCCGACGGAACGGCCGCCAGTCCGAGTGTAAGCCCCTTCAGGGCAAAGGCGCGAAACGGCAAGAATGGCAGGAGCAAGGGGAACACCATCGTACCCGCGACGAAAGAAGTGGTAGCCAACAGCCCCATACCCAGAAAGCGTGACGAATACGCATTGTCCAGCGGCATGGCAACCACAGCGATCGCTAGCACGAATGCTACGAACCATTTGAAGGCGTGAACAATCTCGATCGGTGCCAGGATAGCCCGTTCATACAACCGGAACGAGATGACCCGCATCGACTCTGTCTTCTTCCACCCATTGGCCAGAAAGGTCGGGATGTCCCGCGCGAGCACGGGGCCCCAGACCACGCGCCAACCCGTTCGAGCGAGTATTTCTTGGCCCCTGACGCCGGTGGCGCCCAGTTGCGGGAGCACCAGCATGCGATGGCGCACGTAGCGGTCCAATTGCGTTTCAGCCAGCCTGTGGACCAGTTCCGCAGTACCGAACGTGCCCTTGCCCGCCGCGCACCAGACATTTACGCCCTGAGTATCGAGGACGAGAAGCCAAGCTGGAATACCATCGAGCTCCCGCCGAACAACGTCGAAGGTCAACTTGTAGTTTGCTGTGACCAAAACGGGCGAGTCCGGGGTCGGCTCACCCAGCGCATAGAGCCCAGGATCGACCCGGTAGTGCATTCGATGTACGCCCCAGCGCACGCCCCATCCGCCAACAATATCGCGCCATTGAAGCCGGCTGCTCGTGCTCCGAACTACCGAACAGGATGACGCCTCATCCCGTCGGAAACAACAGTCACCGGCCCCCCCAGGAGGGGCGCTCGTTGCTCCCGACCGGCAATCAGATTCCTTGGGCGGTGTACCATCCGAGCAGCTACGCATGGTCTTCCTCGCATCGCTGGTGGCATTGCACGTCCAGGATGG
>Ga0302323_100001350_pt1 | contig 19836 bp, 18 predicted proteins | sample Fen_T0_3_FD_201950 | JGI IMG/M metagenome (GOLD analysis project Ga0302323, IMG submission 201950) | Peat permafrost microbial communities from Stordalen Mire near Abisko, Sweden - Fen_T0_3 | ecosystem: Environmental > Terrestrial > Soil > Wetlands > Permafrost | place: Sweden: Abisko... | reverse complement strand
GTTCAACTCTGTTCAGGCTTACTTTGTTGATTCCGTTTAGGTATGACCATGCTTCGTAATTGGCATTTGTCTTTTTTCGCAATTCTCTGACCTTCTCACCGATTGTTTTCATCTGTTGGTCTACAGATGTTCCTGAACTTACTTTCTTCGCCATAACGCATTATTTTAATTCAAAGGTATAAAAAACATAACGGATTGTACAACATTTTTACTACAACGTTTATTATGTACAATATTAATTGTATATTTGTTCCATGAGACCAAGAAGATACAATCGACATTGCAATGAGGTAACGATATTTCATCATAAACTGAATCTTCCAAATAATACTTTTTTATTAATCACTGAAATGGAAGATGGCAGACCTCATAGAACGTACTATTATCAGATTCCGAAAAACTATGAGGATGATAGGCTGCTGGGTGAACTGCATGAAAGGTATCACCCGTATTGTCCAAACTGAAAATGTAACCATTTAATCAAATAAAAAATATGAAGAAAGTAGCCTTGTACCTGCGGGTATCAACTTTAGACCAGACGGTAGAAAATCAAAAAATGCGGTTAATCGAGTATGCCAATCAACATGGTTATGAATACGATGTCTTTGAAGAAGTCGAATCGTCAAGGCGTACCCGTCCCGTGAAACAGACGTTGTTACAAAAGTTGCGTAATGGAGAATATTTTGGATGTGTCGTGTATAAAATCGACAGGTGGGCACGTAGCAGCACTGAATTAATATTGGAAATAAAAGAGTTGACCGACAAAAATATTGCGTTTATATCGGTAAGCGATAGTCTTGACTTTTCAAGTGCTACAGGGCGACTGCACTTCCAGATTCTCGCCATCTTTGCGGAATTTGAAAGGTCTCTGATATCTGACCGCACCCGCCTTGCTCTCAGGCGAAAGAAAGAGGTTGACGGCATTACTTTAGGACGTCCCGTAGGGTCAAAGGACAAGAAGTCCAGAAGGAAGTCTGGTTACATCTTAAGACATGCAAGAGAGAAACAGGAATCAGCGTCACACCAAGGTGTTCACAAGCCAGTTCAGGACTTTATCGATAAACAATAGTGGGTAAACAAATAAGGGTTCGAAAGACCCTTTGTTTTTAGTACTAACCTCCCCTGTTCTGGCAATGGTTAATAAACGTCCGTTTATTTACTACTTAACAGATATTCTGACTTGTTAAAAGAATAACAATGGCATGACTTTTGTTCATTATTCTGTAACCCAATAACTAATCTTTTCGAAATTTGTTAGTAAATTTCAGACAAGTCTTTATAAAATAAACAAAACGGGCATGAGAAATCTTATTGTATTTATTTTGATTCTTGTTTCATTCAGTTGCAAGAAGGAAGAAAAGATTCCTGCTGATACAAAGTTAAGAGCACCATTTCTTAACAGTTTAATCGATGATAAAAAAGTAACCTTAACTTACTTCTCTCAAGTTCTTCCTGACAAGCAATTTAATGCTGATATATTACTTCCATACAAATTAGTTGACCCAGATTATTTCGATATTTATGAATCAGAAGGACAAATAAATAACTTCAAAGAAATAATTGAACTAAAAAATAATAGCAAGTACGTATACACTCTTGATGGCTTGAATAACGGGACACCTTACTATTTCTACGTTGTGGGGAAAAGGGACGGATATAAGCCTCTTTACTCTGATACCATAATGATTATACCAAATCAAAAGTTGCCTTTTAATACACTCGCTACAATTAGTAATAACCATTCCATCGCTTCTGTTTCCTATTCCCTTGGTGCAAACAAAGTCGCATATGTGGATAAAAACTATGCTTGGGACGGTGGAGCAAATTGCTGTATGGCAGAGTCGATTATTTTATCCTCAAATGATAATAAAAACCCTGAACTATTAGCAACTTTTGCTTATGACCCAAACTGGTCATCCAATGGTGATACTATTGTATTTGCTGCGGAAACTCAGGGTCATGGATATTATTCCCAGATTGCAATATATGATATAACATCCAAGGCAATCACCAAACTTACCAATGACACCACTTACTATTATAATCCATCATTCTCACCATCAGATAGTAAAATACTTTACCAATCAAACAAAAACAGACCAGACATAAATTCCACCAATATATGGAAGATGGATTTAAGTACTTTTAAAACTGAAGTAATCATAGATTTATCAAAGACTAATTTAGTGAACGTCTCAAGACCTGATTGGAAGGATGAAAATGATTTTATTTTCCAAGGCATAAGTTCAAATGGGAAGACGAGCATTTATAAATCTTCTTTACTAACAAAGGAAATAGTGCCATTAATAGAATCAAACTGGAATGATTATAATGCTACAATTTCGCCAGATGCTGACCAAATTGCTTTTATCAGTGATAGGTCTGGCAATGAACAACTCTGGTTATACAATTTACAAACAAAAAAATATATGCAATTAACAGGGTACGATGATAGTGAGTATTTTGATGGAAACTGGACAAAAATTAACTGGATGGACAATAATCAACTATTATTCACATTCGGGGATAATCGATTGGCAAAAGTTTTATTAAAATAAAAGAATTGAGACAATGAAAGGAATGCCGCATGCTATAAAATATCCACTTAACGTAATCTTTTAACTAAATCATAGGATTGACTGACCATGAAATTTAAAAGGATGAGGGCTACCTATTTTTTCATATGTTTATTTGTTGTATTTGCTTCTTGTACTAAAAAAGATGATGCCACTCTTAGTATCACAACCTCTCAGTGGTATCTTACGAGGGATATTTATGGCGATGGATTTGTAAACCTGAAGATTTTGGGGTCAACTAACGGTGAAAAAGTGATGATTTTAACTTCGGGTGACGGAGTTTTGTACTGGGCAAAGGCAGATTTGGATGCAGAGAAAAACTTTAATACAGATATTACAATTGCGTTTTTTCATGAAGTACCAACAGGTGAATTTGAAATGAGCAGTAAAGTAATGGCAATTAAAGGTAATGACTCAATAATGATACCGTTGAATAGCGGTAAATTAAAATATTGATTTTTTTTTCACGCTGAACTTGCGAATTACACTTTTGGCTACAGTTTACATTGATTATCAGTTATTAGGACTTTGACTGGCGTTTCTCGGCTTCTTTACAGTTCCCGCAGTATTGCTTTATTGCCTTTATGTTCAACTGGTCAATAAAATAGTCCAAATCCACAACCATAGAAGTACAATAAACTTCGCCCTCATCGACATGTAGGACAATAGTAAAAATCTGCTGGGAGATTATGCATTGCACAATCATGTGTACTGCATCATCATTGTAATAAACATCCAGCAATCTGACATCAGTCGTTTTAACGCATTTCCCTGACGGATAGTCAAACAGGATATATGTCTTTCCAACGGTCACTATTTTATTGGCAGCGAGAATGCAATCGGAATTTATGAAGAAACTATCCTCACCAACTACAGAATACAAGTGGTTTAATCCCAAAATTGCAGAGTCATAATCAAACTGGTCTTGTGCTTTCATGGACATATTATTTGTTTCATATAAATACTGAACATTGCATAAATGGCAATGTACGAGATTCAGGGGGGGAGAGGGTATCCTACGAGACCTACCCCCCCCGCCAGCAGGGACGTATAGGCGGCAGGGGTGGGGCAAGAATAGAGTCGAACCAAAATCCTGAATATTTTCCAGCAAAAGGGAAAAAGTCCGACTATAAAAAATTATAAAATTTTATACTCTGAGTGAGAAAATGGGTGCTCCGACACGCAGAATGAGAAAAATTTTCAGAAATTTTTTTGGCTTTCAATATGCTGATTTATAGAGTCTTAAAAAATGTACCTTTTTATGACCATAAAATACCATATAAAACACACCTAAAAACGCTTTAAAAGGTACATAACTCAGAATACGATTCGAATAATAGTCAGCAATGAAAACTAAATCAGGCATTTACGAGGGATTGTATTTGAAGGCTAACAACCCTTCAATGAGGTAAAAATAATAATTTTATTCATTCCTTTGGCTTCCTGCCGTCAGTTTGTTAATTTCGATATTCTTATTTATCAGATAACCCTTAAATAGCTTCCAATGATATCACACGAAATTGATTTTAAGATTTTTGGAAATGACATTCAGTTCGTTGAAATTGAACTCGATCCGAGAGAGACTGTAATTGCTGAAGCCGGTGCCATGGTTTACATGGAACAAGACATTAGCTTTGAGGTTAAGATGGGTGATGGTTCTACCCCAAATCAGAGCGTCATGGGAAAACTGCTCTCGGCCGGATCAAGATTGATCACCGGGGAGTCTCTGTTTTTGACACATTTCACAAACCAGGGTCAGGGAAAAAGCCGTGTAGCGTTCGCAGCTCCATACCCCGGAACTATTATCCCTATTGATCTGAACAAGATGGGAAATACCCTAATTGTTCAGAAAGACGGATTCCTCTGTGCCGCAATGGGCACGAAACTTTCTGTTTTCCTTAATCAAAAACTTGGCTCAGCACTTCTGGGAGGTGAAGGATTTATTCTTCAGAAGCTGGAGGGGGATGGGATGCTTTTCATTCATGCAGGCGGTACAGTCATCGAGAGGCAACTGAATAATGAAACCCTTCGCATCGATACCGGCTGTGTGGTTGCCTTCGACCCTTCACTCGATTTTGATATTGAGGCTGCAGGGAGTATGAAGTCTATGGTATTCGGCGGTGAAGGTCTGTTCCTTGCAACCATGAGAGGCACAGGAAAAGTGTGGCTCCAATCAATGCCTATAAGGAAACTGGTGAGAGCTTTATCGCCTTTCGGAAATAATACCAGGAAAGAGGCAGGTTCACTCCTGGGAGGTCTTTTTGAAAGACAATAAAAACATCTTGTAATTGACAATTCCTCTTACTATCTTTCAAAACAGAATCAGTCACCCATCTTGTAAACCTAAGCTATCATGAAATCAAACTCAGGCAATAACACTGTTCACTTATATCTGCTCGTTCTGATCCGTATATTAATAGGCTGGCACTTTCTTTATGAAGGGGTGTCAAAAATAATTGCCACTAACTGGACCGCAGGGGCTTATCTTGCAGGATCGAAATGGATATTTGCTCCTGTTTTTCACTGGATGGCTGGAAATGTGGGAATCATTTCGGTTGTTGACTTTTTAAATATCTGGGGAATGACGCTCATCGGGATAGGCCTGATTCTGGGTTTATTTACCCGGTGGGCAAGTGCCGGAGGTGCAATTCTGCTGCTTTTTTATTTTGTCGCCTATCCTCCGATCCCTGGTTATATGATGGGAGTTCCTGCAGACGGAAGTTATCTCTGGGTAAATAAGAACCTGATCGAGCTTTTTGTCTTATCTGCTTTTGTTTTCCTTCCTGTCGGATACTTGTATGGACTCGACAGGCTATATTACAAATGGCGTGAGGAAAAAGTCAGAAAACCGGTTCCTGATCTTCCGGTGGGTAATAAAAATGGCATTGAACGCCGGGAAGCAATCAGGGACCTCATATCTATTCCCGTAATCGGTGTATTTGCTTTCGCTCTTTACAGGAAAAAGAAATGGGATAGCTTCGAGGAAAAGCTCCTGAAGGTTGAAGGTATTGATGCCAACTCAGGTGCTACTCTTCTCAAATTCAATTACTCAACTCTGAAAGACCTTAAAGGACAGGTATCAAAAGGTGTAATTAACTATAAGGATAAAGCCGGCAATCCGGCACGCATGGAACTCAGCAGGCTCCTGATGGGTGGTAACCTCATTGGCGGATGGGCTCATGCACGCGATCTTATCTATGTCTCAAAACTCGTAAAAACATATCATACTGATGAAAAGATAGTCCAGACTCTTGCTCTTGGTGAGAAATGCGGAATTAATGCTATCATTTCTAATCCCCAGCATGGCAGGATCTTTCAGAAATATAAACATGAATTCCGGAGCAATATGAAGTTTTTCTCCGATTGCGGTATCGGTCTCGATTTTCAGAAGGGAATTGCGATGTCGCTCGCTTCAGATTTTGATGCCCTTTATTGCCAGGGTGAAATCACTGATCGCTGGACAAATGAGAAGTACGACGATGGCACTGGCAAAACTGTTCCGCAGCGCATGGAACTGATTAAAAAAGGACTTGAAGAGATCCGGAGTCACGGAAAACCTGCCGGAATAGGTGCTCACAGAATAGAGTCGATTAAAGTATGTGTTGAATATGGCCTAAAACCCGATTTCTGGGTAAAAACATGCCATAGTCATGATTACTGGTCAGCACAAAACGCAGGTCAATGGAAAGATAATTTCTTCGATTTTGATCCTGAAGAAACTATCCGCTATATGGCTACGCTTAAAGAACCCTGGATTGCATTCAAAGTTCTGGCTGCAGGGGCTATTCTCCCGGAAGTAGGTCTCAAATATGCTTATGCTAACGGGGCAGATTTTGTCTGCATGGGGATGTATGACTTTCAGATAGTCGAAGATGTCAATATAGCACTTGATGCTTTCGAGAAAGCGAAAGAGCGTTCACGTCCATGGATGGCCTGACGCCAGTCTGTCCAGAAGCTTAAACAGCACTTTCCTGTTTGATTCGGTTAACTGATTATTACTTAACAGCTCCTTTTCAGTTTGTATAAATCTGGCAGGCTTTAATTCCTGTCTTCCATGTTCAATCATGTCATTCAGAGAGTTTGTTGTCGTCTCCAGATGGAATTGTAACGCCAGCACTCTGTCTTTATAAATATAAGCCTGATGTTTACATCCTGCTGAATAAAAAAGATGGACCACGTTTTCAGGAAGATCAAAAGTATCACCATGCCAGTGAAAAACTTTTAACCTGCTTCCCATCTCAGAAAAAAATTGATCGGATTTTGCAAAACAGGTTAATTCAATATTAAACCAGCCTATTTCCTTTTCTTTATTCTTATAAACTTTTGCCCCCAGAGCAGCTGAGACCAACTGTGATCCGAGACAGATACCAAGAACAGTCTTGCATGCATCAATTGCCCGTCGTATAAATCTCTTTTCATCTGCCAGCCAGGGAAATTGCTGTTCATCATTGACGCTCATTGATCCGCCCATGACTATAAGCCAGTCAAAATCAGAAAGCTCCGGCAGTGTTGTGTCCTCAAAGAATCGGGTTGAAGAAAGTGAATGACCATTTGATGAAATCCATTCTTCGATACTTCCCAATCCTTCATATTTAACATGCTGAAAGTAATGTATTCTCAGTTTTTCCATAAACTAAAATTTTATCAATTTAAAGAGTCGATTAAACCCCCTTCCCAAGCTCCCCCCACAGGGCTACCCATTATACACATCTATTGGATTTATATCATTCCTGTTCATTTACCCCCTGCCCCCTAAAGAGGGTTCAAGAACTGCAATAGTCTTAAGAATCTCTCTAATGATTTTTCCCAGGTCAGTAAATAAGTGAATCTCAATATTTTAATACCATTTATTTCAATGTCATAACTTCTTCCATTGTCATATTCAATAACTTCTTTTTCAAGCTCCCTTTAGGGGGATTAGGGGTGAAAAAGGGGGAAATTAAAATGTAGCCTTTATAACCCAAACATAATCTGATGGTGGTAATTTTCTGATTTTATCCGGTATGCTGATTGAAAATCCTTTCTCTCTCTTTTCCTGTTTCAAAAAGGTATCGGTACCTAACATTTTTATCTTTGCTTTTGCCGGTAATGAAAATGCTGACATTTCTATTTTAGACGGCATCTTCTCTCCATCATCTGCCATGTAATAAATATAAACTGTGTTAATCCCCTTTTTTGAAATACATATCTTCCCTTCTTTATAAGGAGCAAGGGCCCTTGTGCCATAAATAGCTTCGCTATTTATTTTCATCCATCGGCCAATATCTTCCAGAAGCTTATAAGCATCATCGTGCCATTGTCCATCAGGTCCGGGGGCTATATTTAACAGAAGGTTTCCTCCTTTTGCTACTATATCCACCAGAAGCTGAACAGCATTTTTCCCGCTCATGTATTTTGCATCAGGCAACCATGACCAGCTTCCTCCTGAAATAATACATGACTCCCAGGGGTAGGCAAGAGCTTTTTCAGGCACCCTGTTTTCAGGTGTAAGATAATTCTGATTTTTCCCGTGTACTGCTCTGTCGACAACAATGATACCGGGTTGTTTTTGCCTAGCCTTTGCAACAAGTTCATCCATCCTGATATCCTGATTCTGAACATGAATAAACTTATAATCAGGAGCCGTGATCTCTTTTAATACTTCTTCTTTCGTCATTTTCTGCACCCAGCCCCCGTCTAGCCATAGGATATCAATTTTACCATAATCGCCTCCGAGAAGTTCCATTATCTGTCCCTGAGTAAACTGCACATAATTCTCCCATCTTTCGGGATATTTCTTAACATCATAATTTACATTCCTGTCGGGTGTTGCAAAATTGGGCCACCAGTAGTTCTCATTGTGCCAGTCGGGTTTGGAGAAATACGCCCCCGTCCAGAAACCTTCTGCCCTGAAAGCATTAAAGATCTCTTTGGCTATATTGGCCTTAGGATTTGTATGAAAAGGTGTTCGTGTGCTGGTAATTTTATAGTCTGTGAGTTTTGTATCGAACATGCTGAACCCGTCGTGATGTTTTGTGGTGAAAATAACATACTTCATGCCCGCACCTTTTGCTGCTTTTGCCCATTTTGCAGGATCAAACTGAAGAGGATTAAAAGTAGTCTGAAGATTTTCATATTCCTTTTTATACTCGGTATAGTCAGGTTTTGATCTTCTGCACCAACCTTCGTCTTCCGCACAGATTGACCAGGATTCAACAATTCCCCACTGGCTGTATGTTCCCCAATGCATAAGAAGGCCGAACTTCAGGTCCTGCCATTTCTCAAGGTTTGCCAGTACAAGCGGATCAGTTTCGGGTACATATCTGCCTTCAGGTTCCTGGCCCAGTGTAATCAATGGTGAGATTACAAGGCAAAAAAGTAATAATGATAAAATGTTTTTCATTTGTGTCCTGTTTATTAATGATCTGGAAATTCTAGGAGAAATCAAATCCTGATATATAAGCCGGGGCATTATAAAAATATTCCTTCTCTTTTTCCGACAGATTTATAAATTTTGAATACACCAATCCTGGTTTGGCATTCAACATCCTGTTCAAAGCACCCATTCTTACCACAGTTCTCATTTTATCATAAAGCTGGCTATGATCATCGAGCCAGGTAAGCCCGGTATGAAATCCTTCCGCTGTGCATACCGATTCAAACAGTTTTCCTAATTTATTTTCTTCTCCTTTTTTGCAGTAAATCGCATCAAAAACAAGATACCTGAATTCTCCCGGACGAAACAATCTTCTGAAATAAGGTGTTTTAGGAAGAACTTTCATCATAACCCAGCCCCAGATTCCTGGAACATCATATACTTTATATGCTGAGGGTATCGCACTTACTCCTGCAATAATCTCATTGCCTTCCTTTAATACATAATATTTATCGCCGAAGAATGAATAGTCATTGCTAAAGAATGAGTAATCTATATAAAATTCTCTCAGAAGTGATTCCATTCCAGGTTTCTCGTCATCCCTGAGCCTGACAACACGTTTATCGAAGTGTGGAGAGAATCTACTGAAGGCTACGGTTAGAAAGGATCTGATGTACTCATATCCAGCCTGATTAACGATGTTCCTCGATCTTTCATTCTTGCTTTCCAGAAAGGCATACATAATGTGTTTATCGCCTTCAAATACATCTTTTAGATCAAGTAAATGAGGTTTGCTGAAGATCTCCAGGGTTTTTTGCTTAAAACTGTCATCCTTCTCCGGTTTTATCAGTTCTTTTCTTCGTTTCCTCCAGCCGACATCAGACTGATAAGTTGACTGAAACGCAAGGTAACGCAGATATGAAGTAGGGTAATGAAGCATTCCCTGTCCTGAGACCCTGAAACATGAGCCAACAGTCCCAGTAACATGATTCTTCTTATAGAGCGAAACAAATCTTATCTGATCTTTATAAGCAGAGATACGTGGAGCAACATTCTGCAATGAAAATCTCAATCCCCCTTCAGAACCTTGCACTGCATGATTAAGTATATCTAATATCCCTTCATTTGCATGATCTGAAACTCTTACTTCCAGTCCTTTGTAATCAAATAATTTTTTTTCGAACATATCAGGAAATAGATTTCAAAAGAGCAGCAGATATTAGCAAATCTTCGGGAGTAGTAATCTTTATATTTTCCCGGTTCCCTTCAATGAGATTAATTTTTTCTCCAGTCTTTTCAAGAACGGTTGCATCATCAGTAAACTCAGGATTATACTCTTGCAGATAAGCATTTTTGATAAGTGCCGCACTAAACACCTGCGGTGTTTGTATCTGTTTTACATGGAATCTGTTAACAGGAATACTTCCCTGATCATTTAGTATTCTCAGTGATTCAGTCGGAGAAATGGTTGGGATAGCATTGCCAAGTTTTTCAGCAACTTCGAAACACCTCTTAATTGTATCGATACTAACAAAAGGTCTCACTCCGTCATGTATGGCCACCAACCCTGGGGCATTAACAAACTTGAGTCCGTTCCTCACGGAAAGGAACCTGTTGGCGCCCCCTTTAACCAGTGTATGGAGAACGTTAAATGAATGCTTTTTCTGAAGATCAATCCAAAAACGAAGTTGGTTTTCAGGAAGAACGGTAATGATCTCTATCGAATCATTAAATGTTTTAAATCTTTCAATTGTATGCATGAGAACCGGTCTTCCGTCCAGTTCCAGAAACTGTTTGGGTATTTCTGCACCCATTCTTTTACCACTTCCTCCAGCTACAATAACAACATACAGTTCCATAAAAACCAGTTTAAGTCAATTTTACGTTTTGATTCCTCTTTTATTCTCTGTGCCTCCTGATACTATTTGTTCTTTGTCCCCCTGCCCCCCTAAAGGGGGGTTCGTACTCTAACATGAAATACTTTATATTAAAGAACGAGGATTAGTCCCACCTTGCCTGATTGGGAGGTTATTCCTTCGTATACAGAAATCTCTTTATGCTTCTTTTAGGTGTTTTCGCAAATTCTTCCGGGTGTATCCTGAACTTACTTACAGCCATAAATTCAGGCAGCCTCTCATTCACCTCTTTTCTGGTTTTATCAAAAATTCCAATAAGCTGCTCTTCAGTAATATTATCCCTCTTCATCATTTCATAATCGGGAAACACCAATGCGACCAATTTGTTATCAACAGAGATCACCACTGATTCGACTATATAGTCCTTATTATTTATAACAGCCTCTATTTCTTCAGGATAGACATTCTTGCCGGAAGGTCCCAATATCATACTTTTGCTTCTTCCCTTAATGAAAATATTGCCGTCTTTATCAATCACACCAAGATCGCCTGTGTGCATCCAGCCATTTTCATCAATCATCTCGCGGGTTGCTTTTTCGTTCTTGTAATACCCCATCAATACATTTTCTCCGCGAAGGATGATCTCTCCGACAACAGTAATGGGATCAGGAGAATCAATTGTTACTTCCAAAGTATCGACCGCCCGGCCTGATGCCCCAAGTTTGGTTGTATCCCAGGAAGCATAACTGATAAGAGGTCCGCATTCCGTCATTCCGTAGCCAACAGAAAACTTGAAATTTAATTTTTTAAAGAATTTTTCTGCATCAGCGTTGAAGGCAGCTCCCCCAATGACTATTTCCTTAAATTCCCCTCCGAAAGTTTCAACCAGCTTTTCACCTATCTTTTTATAAAGAATTTTATTCACAAGAGGTATTGCCAGTAAGATTTTCATATGAGGTTTTCCTATTACCGGCAGTAATTGTTTTTTAAATATTTTTTCAATTACAAGGGGAACTGAAAGAATAAGCCTTGGTTTAATCTCTTTGAAAGCCTGAATTATTATCTGGGGCGATGGAGTCTTTGAAAGTATGGTAATATGGCAGCCGATTGTAAACGGAAAAAGAAATTCAAAAGCACATCCGTAAGTATGGGCTAGCGGAAGAAAGGATACAAGAGGGTCTCCGGCTTTTAACGGCATGTTATTCTGAGCGTACCTGACATTAGCCGCAAGGCTATTGTGCGATATCATTACACCTTTTGAAAATCCTGTTGTCCCGGAAGTATAGCTGATAACTGCAAGCTGATCATTTGATATATCAGAGAACTTAATATCTTCCTTCCTAAGCTCAGGATAGGCATTTGAATATTTCTCCCCGAGTGAAGCAAAGGATTCCCCTACTGCCTGGTTAACCGATTTTACAAGTCTGAAATCATCGAGAGAAAGAATCACGGTTAAACCGGGCATCCTGGTGAAATCTAACTGTTCAAATATTTTGTCATCTACAAAAAGAAGTTTTGAATCGGAATGATTAATAATATTTGTAAGGTCATCCGATTTGAAATCAGGAAGAATTGGAACAATAACAGCACCATAAGTAACTGCTGCCAGATAGGTAACGCACCAGTTAGCGGAATTTCTTCCCACAAGGGCGACTTTATCTCCTTCGTGAATACCCGAGTCTTTAAAAAGTATGTGAAGTTTAAGTATCTTCTCAGCAATATCCTTGTACGAGTAACCTTTCTCCTTATAATTCGACAAAGCCTCAATTTCCCAGTTTTGTCTGATACTCTGTTCAATATATCCGATTAAACGTTCCTGAATCATAGCGCCGGGTTTTTAATTTAGCGGTTCATAATTATTCGTCCTACCACAAAGGTACACAAAGGTTATCTCCTAGGTTCACAAAGCCTTTTAATACAGCTAGTGAAACAGGTATAATTAAATTAAATAAAATACATTACAAGGATCGCCGCTACTGAAAGAATATTTACAACTGTAAAAAAGTAATTATAGCCCTCTCTCTTTTTACTAAACTGACCCAGTTTCCTGGCAAATATACCAATGGTCGGAACAAACAAGACTACGAGGAATGCAAAAAACTCAATTCCCATGAACACCTGTTCAAGTCCCCCACGCACAAGAGCAGAGAGATAAACAATTATCAGAAGTACCAGCAGATAAAATAAGTAACTTATTTTCAGAAAAAGGGTTGAGACCTTCCGGTGTTTATGAAGCTGATGTGGCTTAAGATATGCATATGCCAGAGCAAAGACAATTATTATAAATACTATCCCAAGAATATGATTCAGAATTGTAGGGAAGTTAGCCATATCTGCAGTCATTAATTTATTGATCATGACTCATTCATGGACCATACAAGCGAACTTGCACCAAGCACAGCTGCATTATGAGTACTTAATTCCGAAGGCAGAAGTTTTACTTTCCCCTTATAAATGCTAAGCAGATTTTCTTCCATATATTCCTTGGCCGGCTCGAAAATCAGATCCTTGGCAAGGGCAAGACCACCAAAGAGAAAGATAGCTTCAGGATTGGTATGTGCAACCACATCGGCAAGTTTGAATCCGAGCATCCTGCCCGTATGTGTAAATGCTCTTTTCGCAATATAATCTCCCCGTTTAGCTGCTTCATGAATTATTTCAGCATCAAGTTCTTCAAAACTTATTTTCCTCAGCTCGCTTGGCTCATTACTGTCAGCCATAATCTTCAGAAGTGATCTTTTAAGTCCTGTGGCAGAAACATATGTTTCAAGACAACCTTTCCTTCCGCATCCGCAATCGCGGTTTGAGGGACCTGGACGAATTGCAGTATGTCCTATTTCACCGGCAAATCCATCATGGCCATATACAAGTTTCCCGTCAATAACAAAACCACTGCCAAGCCCTGTACCAAGAGTGATTACAACAAAATTTTTCATTCCCTTAGCGCCGCCATAAACCATTTCTCCAACAGCGGCCGCATTAGCGTCGTTTGTTACAATAACCGGCAAGTCAGTATGCCTGTTAAAAATTTCAGCAAGGGGAACAATTCCTTTCCAGGGAAGGCCGGCAGCATGTTCAATAGTTCCTTTATTGATGTTTCCCATTGGTGCGCCTATCCCGAATCCAATTACCTCTGTACCATCCCCAATCTTCTGAGCCGTAATCTGAATCTTTTCATATAAAGCTGCAACAAATACTTCAATCTCATCATAATGAGATGTTTTTAGCCTGTCTTCACCAAGAATATTCCCCTCTCTGTCGACAAAACCAAATACTGTATTTGTACCGCCAATGTCTATACCAACTGCAACTTTTCTTTTTGACATTGTTTTTTAATGATTAATTAGTATTGTAAATATTCCGTAACGAATAAGTGCCTAGAGTTTGGAGTGCCTAAAATGCCTAAAGTTGTCATTAATAATAACAATTTCTTCCTCAGACGGATTTTCCCATCCAAGATATAACTTTTTTGCTTCAATAAGCTAAATGTATTACCAGTTTATTCTGATATATTTAACTTTAGCCACTCTAAACTTTAGTCACTTTAAGTACTCTTCAGCTACTCCGGTATGTATTCGTTCCCGACTTTTCTTGCTCTTGTAGGTTTATCAAGATTAATACCAAGAGCTATACCTGTTTCAACAAGGATATTCCATCCTGCTGCAAGCTGTACGTATTCAGCATACTGGCCTCCATCAGGAATAATGATTGTCGGGAACATGGTCTTTTTGGTTGAAACAGCGATGATATTCAGACCTACTCCTTTAACCAGACATTCGTTAAATTTCTCCTCTTCTTCTGGAAAAGGCTCAATCCAGATAACAACCTCAGTTTTGTCCATCACCTCTTCAATACCATGAACGGCAAAAGTTCCTTCCAGGAAAGCTGATTTTTTCCTTGTTATCTCATTAGTTTTTAGCGCAAGCTCCTCTGCAACCCCAGTATTTCTCCCCGCAAAGTAGATCATTGTTGCGTTGCTAATTATTGATGTTATTTCAGGATCTATTGTTGTTGACAATACCTTATTAGTTTTTTCGGCAAGATCACTTAACCCGTCCATTTTCTGTCCATTCACCAATCTGAGCAATGAATCATAGAAAAGACCCTGTTCAATAACCGACTTGGTGGCAGCACATGCCTCTTCCTTCCCACAGGAAAGGATGTGTGTTCGTGATGCAATTTCTTCAAGCTTGGTTTTTGGATATGCTGTAAGTCCGAAAACTGCCGGATGGTTTTGCTTCTTCAATAAGGTAGTAAGACGAACTACCTCCTTTGTCTGCCCTGAATTTGATGCTGCAAAAACTGTAAAGTCCTTCAGGTTGTATTCTTCTGCTTGAGTGCAGCCATCGGTCATTACAGGAAGTGTCATCCCCTGCTTCTGTGTAGTATAAATTGCTCTTTTGGCAGGAAAAATCCTGCTGCTGCCTTCTCCTGTAAGAAACAGTCCTTTGTGTTTTTTTACTTCTGGTACAAATGGTGCTGCAACCTCTGGATTAAAGGCCTTAATGATATCAGGGGTCTCCATTATCTCCCTTACAAGGGCATACTTATTGTACTTTTCCTCTGTTAGTTTCATATTTATTTCATTTTATTTATGAGAAATTCTGAAAGATCATTCTGAACCTGGGATTCCTTCTGAAATCCACCGCCAAGATGCTGCCAATAAACTTCAGCATACTCAATCCCTACCATTTTTCCATAGTTACGGTTCCCTTCAAGAACATATCCGAAGAAATCATTCATCTTATGCATGTGCTGCATTAATTCAATCTGTGAAATATGATATTCCAGCATTTTTTTCTTAGTCTCAATAGCACTTTTTATATCGACAAAGAAATGGGGTGGTACTATCTGTGATCCCAGCGGATCAGATAAAGTGAGAGGTGATGTATGATACAGAAGTGGCGTGATTTCCAGCGGTTTTTCCTTGACCGGAACTGTTCCAAGTGATGATACCATTGCTGCAGTCTCTACTATATTTGCAGTTGTCCTGTGATCAGAATGGTAATCTGAAGGAAGATGGGTGAAAACGATTCCTGCACGTACCTGACGCATAAGCGCTATTGCCTTTAGCCTCATCTCTTTTGTATCAAAAAGAAATCCATCGACTCCTCCGAGCATGTAATATTCTGCATCCAGAACTGATGCGGCTTTTTTTGCCTCTTCAATCCTGACTCTTGCCGTTTCTTCCATTGTCATGTTGCAACCGCCCAGGTCACCTGAGGTCATGGTAGCAATTACAATTTTATAACCCTTATCTTTTAATAATTTCAAGACTCCTGCGTTCCATGCTTCCGCATCATCGGGGTGAGCATGAAATGACAGGGCAACTTTGTTAAACTCTTTATTCATGGCTGATTTTTTTTATTTCTTTTTCGCAAATATCTTTTCAAGTTGTACAAATTCCGGCAGCTCGCCGACAAGAGGTTTTATATAATCGATGAATTTCCCCGAAACATGATTTCCTTCTGCATTAAAGTAATCTTTTGACATCGGTTTTGCTGAAACAGCAACCTCTTTTAGCGGAACCTTGCCAAATCCGATAGTATAAGGATCATCTGAAATCCGGTCAATACTGACCATAACTCCCGTTTCCCCTTTTCCTGCAAGTTTTACTGCCTCGACTCCGCATTTATATGCTTCTTCAAGATCTACTTTTGAGGACCTGACGAAGTCGCACATTATAAGAGACTCTGTGATTTGAAATTCACCCCTGTATCCGAACTCTCCTGCAATCATCTGGTGAAGTCTGAGTGCAACACTTGAGCCTCCCATTGCACCAAATTCAGTATTATTGAACTTGTCCTTTACTGTCGCCGAACTTACCGGAGTTCCATCGGCATATTTCAATCCTTCCCCGCATACGATAGATACCCAACCGTATTTTTTTATGCAGGCATCTGTTTCTTTAAGAAACTTGTCGCGGTCAAACTGAAACTCGGGAGCATAGATGAGATGAGGCGCATCTTCTTCATTTTTCCTGGCCAGTGCAGTTGCAGCAGCTAACCAGCCGGCATCTCTCCCGATTGTCTGATAGATAACAAATTTATCGACCTTTTGCATATCACGTGCAAGCATTCCTGCCTGCATTACATTCAGAATATTAGATCTTGCAGCCGATGCGAACCCGGGGGTATGATCAGTTCCAAACAGGTCATTATCTACGGTTTTAGGAATTCCGATACCTGTCAGTTCGTAATTTTCATTTCTGCAATATGTTTCGACCCGGTGGATGGTATCCATTGTATCATTACCTCCAATAAGAAAGAAATACCTTATGTCATACTTTTTAAGCACATCAAGGATAAGAGGAAGATCCTTATCCTGTACCTTATGCCGTGATGATCCTAAGGCGGAAGATGGAGTATGACGCAACCCTTCTATAATATTACGTGGCTGCCGGCCAAGATCATACAGCCATTCCTGCATGAAACCTTCAATGCCAAAGTGCATGCCGTAAATCTCCTGAATGAAAGATGAGGACAGGGCTGTTTCAATAACTCCTGCAAGGCTGGAGTTTATCACAGATGTAGGTCCTCCTGACTGGCCAATTAGTGCATTACCTTTAATCATGTTTGTAGTAGTTTGTTCGTTTACTTAATATTTCTTTTCTCTTTTTCTGCCCCCCTTCCCCCCTAAAGGGGGGGTCGTTCTGTTATGTGAACAGATCAAAACTTGTTCTGTGACCGAGCGAACTCCCCTTTAGGGGAGATGCCGCGAAGCGGCAGGGGGGTTGTTCTTCATATTAAATAAATTTCAATAACCCGAAATGTTCCGGCTGATGATAATCAGGGTTCTCTGTTCCAACCGGGTTCCAGGTCACATAATGAGGAACTGTTAGCTTATCTCCGCATTTATAGAAATTTGCCCTGAATATTTTCCCCTTCAAATCTTTTATTGTATGATGGAAAAAAACTTCAAACGGAATTGCAATTGTTATAGCCCATACATACTTGCCCGTTTTTTCTTTAATAGGTTGGGTCCCGGCAGTTGTGAGTCTTCTGATTTTTGAGATGATTTCCGGCTGAACCCTCTTGCTGCTGGAACGGTCAGTACCTGTTCCCAGAAGACATGTTCCAATAGCATTAAACTCCATGTTATAATATATCCCGTCATCCTCGGGAGAAACAAAAAATTCTACACACGAATCTTCACATACCATCTGATTGGTGTCAGTCATTTCAGCTTTGAAGTAATTCTCGGTTATATAATACTTAAGGAATATTTCATGATCGCTGTAAGCTAACGACAATGCCACATCAGGTTTATAATTATAGCCTTTCCAGTTTATGGTATCAATCATGAGCCGGCCTTCCTGCCTGTCCAGCAATGATGAGATCTCTTCCAGAGAAGGAAAATCAGATTTAAGTTCTGATTTTTGTACTTCTGCGATTTTCATTTCGTGATTGCGTTTTACTTCGGAACTTAAAGAACCAAATTTACAATAAAAATTTTATCAATCCTAAATATTCTATGTTACATTAATTTTTACGGCAAGATTCGGAGCAAGACCTGGCTTTCATCTTCCTTTTTTCTTCTCACGCAGTTTGGGATCTTTGAAATTTTTTATGCTTATATCCCATACCTGATCCAATTCCCAACCTGTTTTTAACTCAATCTCAGTCGGATAATATGAAACTGGTTCCGGCTGACGGCCTTTCGTAAAGTCGCCGGTAGTCCATTTTCTGTCTCCATTCAGATCGTAAATCACACGTACCCTATAAAAGCCTGCATCAAGAAGCGGGAAAACAGTCTTCCCGTCTTTGCTCATATAATTTTCTGCAATCAGTTTTTCTGACTTGTCAAGCAACTGAATTATCCTGTCGCCTGCATAATTCTTAACATCAAGTGTTAATTTACTATATGTATCAGGGTCTTTGATAGAAAATTTTATTCCAACAGAGTCGGAAGTTTCCTCGTATATATTTCCAAATGAAGCTGAATCGGCGATGAACAGATATTTTTTCCCTTCCTCAAGTTTTGTTTTCAGGAAATATTTACAGGAATTCAGAGTGTCTTTAATGAGCTGATATGGGGCCTTTTGTTTTGCGGTCTTATCAATCTCATAAAGTTTTATCCGGGCCGAATCAGGTTCTCTGAAAGGCGTTTTGGATTTAAATACAATAGTTTGTCCGGGTTTTAAGGACCCTGAACTAATATTATTCTCAAATGTGAAAACTGGCCTTTTGGTTTTTACAACTTTTGGCGCCCGTGGCTGCAGGAATCTCATAAGTATAGTGTCCTGTTTATAACCGGTTACTCCAAGGGTATCTGTAAAAGGGTATTTTAAAATTGTATTGATCAGAGTCCTGGAATAAAGAGAACTATCTGACAACCAGACTTTTAAAGTATCCCTGTATTTGCTTGGCTCCGTAAAATATGATCCGGGTTTGGAATCAGGGATATATAATTCAAATTTCATACTATCAGGAGGAAGGGAGAGCACAAAGAGCATCTGGTATTTAAGATCCCTTTTCGAACTTACCAGATAATGAGCTTTCTTCTGGGCAAGAAACTGATAAAGCCTGTATTCTCCGATTAATGCAACAGGTTCCGGAACTTTGATTTCTGTCTTTTTTAATCTTGTCGAGTCTTTTGGTGCAGTGCCTTTTTTGACTACCGGTTTTTTAACTATTGTTGTATCCTTGACAATTTTAGGCGGAGGAATGTAGTTTTTCTCACTATTAACCGTGATTGTAGAATCCATGAAAGCAAATTCTTCATCAGGAAGATTGTAGTTCTTGCTGTTGTCTGCATCTTTAAGTCCAAATAACCTGTATGTTCCCGGACGAATATTATCAATTCTGAAATAACCAGTAGGATCTAATCTTGTAATATATTCTGGAAGGTGCTTTTCAACAGCAGAATCGGCAAGTTCGCGGTACAACAGGACAAGTGTTTTCTCAGGGACCTCCAGGTTTGTCGCATTATAAATATTCCCGGTAACTGAGAGTGAATCGATTACTGGTCCGGTTGCGACAACAAACTGATAGTTTTGAAGAATATTCGATTCGTTAAGATCTTTTATAGCATCCTGAAAATAGAATGT
>Ga0302323_100001348_pt1 | contig 19844 bp, 13 predicted proteins | sample Fen_T0_3_FD_201950 | JGI IMG/M metagenome (GOLD analysis project Ga0302323, IMG submission 201950) | Peat permafrost microbial communities from Stordalen Mire near Abisko, Sweden - Fen_T0_3 | ecosystem: Environmental > Terrestrial > Soil > Wetlands > Permafrost | place: Sweden: Abisko... | reverse complement strand
AGCCTACTTTAACCGGAAATTCGCGCCAGACAATGTGTTCGCTATTGCTTAAATCCAGTTGGTCAATCTTGGCTTCTTTTTCTGTGACGGGGAATGAGAACGACCAGGGCTGGTTGTTCTTGACCGCTTCAACAAACTCGGTGGTGATGAGCAAGGACAGGTTAAACTGCCGTAAGCGGCCATTCTCGCGTTTGGCGCGGATAAATTCCACCACATCAGGATGGGCAATATCAAACGTTGCCATTTGTGCGCCACGCCTACCGCCAGCGGAGGACACGGTAAAACACATCTTGTCATAGATATCCATGAACGATAAGGGGCCGGAAGTATAAGCCCCTGCGCCGGACACATAAGCGTCTTTAGGGCGTAAGGTGGAGAATTCATAACCGATTCCACAACCTGCTTTTAAGGTTAAGCCTGCCTCATGGACTTTACCCAAAATATCATCCATCGAATCGACTATCGTGCCGGATACGGTACAGTTGATGGTCGAGGTGGCGGGCTTATGTTCCAGCGCACCGGCATTGGAGATAATGCGACCGGCCGGGATAACGCCTTGCCTTAGCGCCCATAGAAAATCCTTGTAACACTTCTCCTGCTGCGCCTTACCTTCTTCTACGCCAGATAAGGCTTTGGCAACGCGCTGATAGGTTTCGTCAATGTTTGCATCCAATGCCACCCCGTCTTTGGATTTTAAACGGTATTTGGTATCCCAAATATCCATCGAGGCATCTTGAAAGGGTATTTCGGTGACATTGTTGACGATAACATGGAGTTGTGCTGGCATGGATGATCTCCCCGGTTGTGAGTGTTATAAGGTATTGGGACGCTTATGTTTTGTATATCTGCCGACTAGACGATATTTTTGGTATCCCCTGAGCTTTACTGTTTACCTAAAACCCTTAGTAAAACAAGCAATAACGGAATATGCTTAAGACAGCTTGTTACGATATATTGTGTTTATGTGAAATATTAACACAATATATAGTGTTTGTGTGGAATTATTTGTTTTTTAGAGGAGATTATTGTGAGGCTTATAAAAACTGGTTTTTGTTCAGGTATTTACTGAGTTTTAGTAGTTATTGATGTATGAATGCTTTCAATAATCAGCCAATACAGCACTGCTTAATCCACCAAAAATCCCCCACTCTGATGCTGCCACATGGCGTAGTATTTACCTTGTTTATCCAGCAATTGTTGATGTGTGCCTTCTTCTATAATTTTTCCGTATTCCAATACCACAATGCGATCCATTTTTAGTATGGTGGAAAGTCTATGAGCGATCACGATGGCGGTTTTATCTTTGATGAGGTTGAAAATGGCGACTTGGATTTGCTGTTCGGTGAGCGAATCTAAAGCACTGGTCGCTTCATCCAGCACCACGATGGGCGCATCTTCCAAGAAAGCCCTGGCAATAGCGATGCGCTGCTTTTCCCCACCGGAGAGCTTGACCCCGCGCTCACCCACCATCGTGTCGAATTTTTCAGGAAGGTCATCAATAAAATCAAAGCTGCATGATTTTTTTGCCACCTCAATAAGCTCGGCATCGGAGATATCCGCACCCAGTGCGATATTGTCCCGTACGGAACGATGGAATAAATCCGGCTGCTGCGGAACCATGGAAATTTGCCGCCTTAACGATTCAAGGGTAAAAGATTTGGCATCAACCCCATCATAGGTAACTTGGCCTTGTTGGGGATCAAGAAACCGGAACAGCAGTTTGGTTAAAGTCGATTTTCCTGAGCCAGATTGCCCGACCAGGGCGATTTTTTCACCGGCTTTAATGTCCAGATTAAAGTTTTCAAACAGCCGGGTTTGCAATGGGTTAGATACATTGTACGTAAACCCAAGATTGCCCAATCGAATGGCACCTTGGCTTATCGTGATAGGTGTAGCATCGGGCGCATCCCGTTCCAAATCGTCCCGACGAAATATTCCCGCCATTTCAGCGGCATCGGCGAGAGCGGTGAAAAAATTCCTGAAATTACGGCCAAATTCCCATAAGCGCTGAATCAGCATTATCATGATGGATTGGAATAAGACAAACTCGCCCACTTCAAAATGACCTGCTTTCCATTTCTCTATCATCAGATAGATAAGCAGTAGCTCCATGCCGAAAGTCAACACCCCTTGTACGGCAAAGGAGATAAAGGTCATCAGCCAAGCGATTTTTTTCCTGCGATAAACCTCGTTGGACGCATTATTAACCCGATTTTGTTCGTTATTTTCCAGCGCAAAAGTCTTCACGATGAAAATATTGCTGATGGCATCTGAAACAACGCCGCCGACTTTGCTGTCCCCTTCCGCGACCGCCTTGTCAAAGCGCATTTTCCACATTGAAAAACCAATATTCCAGGTGATGAGCAGGGCAACCCAGGCAAGAAAGCACAAGGCAAATTGGCGTTGATGCTGATAGAAAATGCTGAATGAAATGGAAACCGCCAGCAGGTTCATATAAAACTGGAATAAAAACCAGTCCATAATGATTTCAAAAGAACGCGAGAAACGGTTGGCTTGCTTGATGAGGCTACCGGAAAAGTTATTCTCAAAGAACGTCGTTTTCTGTTTTTTCAGCACATCAAAGCAGCGTTTTTCCAGGAGATTAACGCCGCCGCCATCCAGGGGCACAATCGCCAATTCGAAAAATCGCCATGAAACCCAGATGCCGGCAAAGACGAGGCCAAGTTGCTTTAGATTGTCTGTTAAGGAAGTTAATGTCGCCTCAGAATAAGGTGCGGCAAGGCCGTTAGCGATATTTTTATAATACGTAGGCGCTAACAAATCCAAGCCAGTGGCACTGCCGAGCGCCAGTAAAGCCAATAAAAAATACCCTTTTTTTTGCCAGACTACCCGTCCGTATTCCCTGAATATGATACGCATTTCGATATGTTTTTGCGGTTATGCTTTATGAAAGTTTTGAGGCGTGCTGGTTATAGGTGCGTTTTTACCCAATGGCTGTACACAAGATACAGTGCCTATTTATTCGGCCTGTTGATGTTTGAACCGTTCGTGCTAAGTGAGTCGAAGCACATAAGCCTTTCGACAGGCTCAAGGCGAACGGAAGTTAAATCTTCATAAGGCCGAATCAATAGCATTAAAATCAAATGGGTATGGTTTTATTTGGTAGAAACGGATAATTCTATATCGTAGTATGACCAAGCACTAAACTATCACCCTAAAAAAATTCAGCCTTTAGGCTCATTACCCTATTGCACTGTGTGATGAGATACATTGCAGCTACCTGCAATACCCGAATCAGAATACGTCACCTCAGCTTAAGCCTGGGAATAGAAAGTAATTTTTCTTTATATCAGTGCTAATAAATACATTGCTAATTTCGCCAGAAGCATTATAATCAGCGGTCTTAATCGCGGGGTGGAGCAGCTTGGTAGCTCGTCGGGCTCATAACCCGAAGGTCGTAGGTTCAAATCCTGCCCCCGCTACCAGTTACAAGGAAGCCCCAGTTTGGGGTTTTTTATTTTGGGGGCTTTGGACTTAAAAGCTTACTAATAGGTTGTTAATGGAAGAGCCGCTGGCTCTTTTTTTATGTGCGAAGATTTGATGAGGAAAAAATGAAGCAAGCTCCTGTGCATTTGGTGAATTTAATCGAACCAATTGTTGAAGGTTTAGGATATGAATGTGTCGGCATCGACTATCATCCGCACCCCAAACATGGCTTGCTCAGAATTTACATCGACAGTCCTAATGGTATATTGGTCGAAGACTGCTCCAAGGTCAGCCACCAAATCAGCGGTCTACTTGATGTGGAAGATCCAATTCCAGACAACTACCAATTGGAAGTTTCTTCGCCAGGTACGGAAAGGCCATTTTTTTATGTGCATCAATTCGAACAATTCGTCGGTAGCACAGTCTTGGTAAATGTGTACCAAGCCATCGCTGGCCGGAAAAAAATTACCGGCGTGATTGAAAAGGTTGTGGACGATATCATCACGCTACGCGAAGCAGACCAGGTTTTTGAGGTTTCTTTCGACGCGATGAGCAAAGCGCGTTTGGTGCCTGACTATTTAATTGAAAAAGGAGGACGACATGGCAAATAAAGAGATTTTATTAGTAGCTGAGGTATTTTCTAATGAAAAAGAGATTGATAAGGAAATTGTCTTTGAAGCTATTGAGTCCGCCTTAGAAGCGGCTACGATTAAGCGCCATACCAATCAAATCAAGGTTCGCGTCGTCATAGACAGAAAAACCGGCGATTACACCACCTACCGGCAGTGGGATGTGGTCGATGCCAATCCTGACATTGATGGTGATGTGGAATTCCCCGTCTCGCAAATATTACTGGAAGTCGCCCGTTTAGACGACAAAGACGCTCAGATCGGCGATATAATCCAGGAAGAAATCGACTCAGTTGATTTTGGCCGCATTGCCGCGCAAACAGCTAAACAGGTCATTATCCACAAGGTGCGGGAAGCGGAACGCAAAAAAATAGTTGAGGCATATCAAAGCCGGGTCGGCGAACTCATCACAGGTATTGTCAAACGTATTGAGAAGGGTAATATTTATTTAGACTTGGGCGGCCATGTAGAAGCCTTCATCGCCAAAGAAGACATGATTCCCAGGGAAGCTGTCCGCATTAGCGACCGGATTCGCGGTTATTTAAAAGATGTCCGTTCAGAAGCGCGTGGCCCCCAACTGTTCATCAGCCGCACCGCACCGGAACTTTTGATTGCCTTATTCCGCCTGGAAGTGCCTGAAGTCAATGAAGGCATGATCTCGATTATGGGTGCGGCACGCGACCCTGGCTCACGGGCCAAAATAGCCGTGAAAGGCAACGATCCCAGGCTGGATCCCGTAGGTGCTTGTGTGGGTATGAGAGGCTCAAGAGTCCAATCAGTCACCAATGAACTGGCCGGTGAGCGTGTCGATATCATTCTCTGGAATCCCAGTGAAGCACAGTTTGTTATCAATGCCATGGCACCTGCGGAAATCCAGTCCATTGTTGTGGACGAAGACAAGCACAGCATGGATTTGGCAGTGATTCCAGAGAATCTGTCCCAAGCCATAGGCCGAGGCGGTCAGAACGTACGTTTGGCAACTCAGCTGACGGGGTGGGAATTGAATGTACTCGATGCCACCAAAGCGGAAGAAAAAAGCGAAGCCGAAGGGGCAAAAATCAAGCAGTTGTTTGTTGAACAACTGGATGTCGATGATGATATTGCCCTGATTCTGGTGGAAGAAGGCTTCAATACCGTCGAAGAAATTGCCTATGTTCCCGTCAGCGAAATGCTTGAAATTGAAGGGTTTGACGAAGCGCTGGTCAATGAACTGAGAAGCCGGGCCAAAGATGCCCTGCTCATCAGGGCTCTTGCTGCGGAAGAAAAAATTGAATCGGCAGAACCCGCAGATGACTTGCTCGAAATGGCTGGTATGGACAAAGAACTGGCTTATGAAATGGCAGGACTAGGCATTATCACCATGGAAGATTTAGCGGAACAGTCGGTTGACGATTTGCTGGGCATTAATGGCATAACTGAAGAACGGGCTGCACAATTAATTATGAAAGCCCGCGAGCCATGGTTTGCTGAAGCGTCAGGCGAATAGGAAGGAGTAGGATATGAGTGATAAAACAGTACGTGAATTAGCTGAGGTGGTGAAAATCCCCTTGGAACGTTTATTGGTGCAACTTAAGGAAGCAGGACTCTCTGTTAGCACGGCTGATGAGGTGATTAGTGATGATGACCAAACGAAGTTGCTGACACACCTGCGTAGCCGACATGGGAAACCAGCCGGAGAAACAGAAAAACAGCGCGTCACGCTGGTGCGGACAAAACACATTGAGATCAAGCAGGCAACCGCGCCCGGAAGCTCCACAAAGACCATCAACGTCGAATTCCGTAAAACGAAAAATTATGTCAATGTTAAGCATAAGGAAGAGCTGGAAACAGCTGAACCCGAACTGATTGAACAAGCGCCTACTCCTGAAACAATCGCTCAAGCAGAAAAACATCCAGTTGCCAAGGATGCGACTAAAACAGCCGAAAATGAAACAAAAGAAGCTGCATTAACACCGGAATTAACAAACGCCGAGCCACTGTTGCAAGTGCCAGAAAACGCCACCCCAGACACAGTGGTCGAACCTGTCTTGGATGCCGAACTCGATGCCTTAAAAATAAAATCGGACAAGAAAGGCAAACAAGAAAAGCCTCTAAAAAACAAGGAAGTGGAAGAACCTAAAAAGAAGCTGGATGAAAAAGAACGTCGCCTGGAAGAATCTATTAAAAAGAATTCCGAACGGGTAAAGCAGCAAGCAGAAGGCAAAAAAGAAACGCTGCACAGAAAAAAAACTGATGACGACGGTCGCTCAGTAAATTATTCCAGAAAGGGAAAAAAGAAAAGCAAATCGCCAACACGCAGCTCTACCCAGTCCGACGGCAAACATCAATTCGAAATGCCGGTTGCCCCGATGATAAAGGAAGTGACGATACCGGAAACGATTATCGTCTCTGATCTCGCCCAAAAAATGAGCCTGAAAGCGGCATTGGTCATCAAACACCTGATGAAGCTAGGCATCATGGCAACCATTAATCAGAGTATCGATCAGGACACAGCCGCCATTCTGGTGGAAGAACTGGGCCACAAAGCCATCATGCAGAACGATGATGATTTTGAACAAGATATGCTCGTCGAAGCGCAACAGGAAGACAATCGCATCCCTGTACCGCGTGCCCCGATTGTGACCATTATGGGCCATGTCGATCATGGCAAAACCTCGTTGCTGGATTATATCCGTAAAACCCGTGTTGCTGCAGGCGAAGCGGGAGGCATTACCCAACATATCGGTGCTTATCAGGTAAAAACCGACCATGGTTCGGTCACCTTTCTGGATACCCCAGGCCACGCCGCGTTTACGGCAATGCGTGCACGGGGCGCTGATGTCACTGACGTGGTCATTGTGGTGGTAGCGGCTGATGATGGCGTAATGCCGCAGACTAAAGAAGCGGTAGAACACGCCAGGGCGGCGAATGTGCCTATTATCGTCGCCATGAATAAAATCGATAAAGCTGATGCAAACCCTGATAAAGTCATGCAGGAATTGGCTAATATCAAGGTTGTTCCCGAAGAATGGGGCGGTGATGTCCAATTCCTCAAAATCTCCGCCAAGACGGGAGAAGGCATTGATGAGCTTATCGAAGCGCTTATTGTCCAAACCGAAATCCTGGAACTGAAAGCGCCAGTCGAAGGCGCAGCATCCGGTATAGTCATTGAATCAAGGCTGGACAAAGGCCGTGGCGCGGTGGCTACGGTATTGATCCAAAAAGGCACGTTGGAAAACGGCCAGATGGTCTTATGTGGACATGAATTCGGACGGGTTCGTGCCATGTTCAATGAAAACGGCAAAACCATTAAAGAAGCCGGGCCTTGTGTGCCGGTTGAAATCCTTGGTTTGTCTGGTACACCCTTTGCGGGTGATGAATTCCTGGTGGTACAAAACGAGCGCGTTGCCAAAGACTTAGCCAAACATCGTGAAGACCGCAAACGCTCTAGTAAACATGCCGCCCAAAGCGCTTCAAAACTGGACGAAGTCTTCTCACGGATGGCTACTGGTGAAATTGCCAGTGTCAACCTGGTTCTCAAAACCGATGTCCAAGGCAGCTTAGAAGCCTTACGTGGCTCCCTGGTTGATTTGTCGAACGAGGAAGTGGAGGTCAAAGTTATCTTTGGAGGCGTTGGCGGTATCAATGAAGGTGATGTTAACCTTGCCCTGGCTTCCGGGGCAATTTTGATGGGCTTCAATGTCAGGGCGGATGCGACATCAAGAAGATTAATCGAAGAAAAAGGCGTAGACCTGCACTATTACAGTGTCATTTACGATGCCATTGATGAAGTCAAGAAATCCATCAGCGGCATGTTGGCACCCGAAATAAAGGAAACTATCGTTGGCCTTGCCGAAGTGCGTGATGTCTTCAAATCACCAAAATTTGGTGCCATTGCAGGCTGTATGGTCATTGACGGTTTTGTAAAAAGAAATCTACCGATCCGCGTGTTGCGTAACAATGTGGTGATCTACGAAGGGCAGCTGGAGTCTTTACGACGCTTTAAAGACGATGCCGCCGAAGTCAAAATGGGTATGGAATGTGGTATAGGTGTAAAAAATTACAACGATGTAAGGGCGGGCGATCATATCGAAGTATTTGAACGCACCGAAATTAAGCGCGTCCTTTAAGTATGCCCAAAGAATTTGGCCGTAGCGCCCGTGTGTCTTCACAAATGCAGAAGGAACTTGCGTCAATTCTGCAACGCGATATTGACGATTCCAGGTTGGGTTTCATAACGATTAACGAGGTTATCGTCAGTAAAGATCTGGCTGCCGCCAAAATCTATTTTACGGTGCTTAACTCTGATGATCTGGGTAAGAAAAACCACATCAAGTGGCTAAACGAACTGGCACCCATGATCCGGCATCTCCTGGCAAAAAAAATGCAATTACGGCATATCTCCGAACTTAAGTTTCTTTATGATGATTCCTTCGATACCGGTATGCGGGTATCGGAGCTGTTAAGTGATGTGAACAAGGAAATTCCAGCAGAAAACAATGAGAACGAAACGCAATGAATCTACGCCATTCCAAACGCAATATCCACGGAATATTGCTGCTGGATAAACGCCTAGGAATCTCGTCAAACAGGGCATTGCAGGAAGTCAAACGCTTGTTCAATGCCAATAAGGCAGGACATACGGGCAGCCTGGATCCTTTGGCTACGGGTTTATTGCCACTATGTTTTGGCGCTGCTACAAAAGTTTCCGGGATGATGTTGGATGACAATAAGCGCTATCAAGTCATTATCCAGCTTGGCATTAAAACCGATACCGGCGACCTGGAGGGCAGCGTTATTGAAACACGGCCCGTACCTGAGTTTTCGGTTGAATATATTAAAACCATCCTGGAAAAGTTTACCGGTGCAATCGACCAGATTCCACCCATGTATTCAGCATTAAAACAGAATGGCAAAAAACTGTATGAATTGGCTAGGGAAGGTAAAACCGTCGAACGCTTAGCACGGCATATTACGATCTTTGAATTGAAGTTGTTGGCTGTCCAAAAAGACTCCTTAGAACTTGAAGTGTACTGCTCGAAAGGCACTTATATCCGTTCGCTTGCCGAAGATATTGGGCAAGAACTGGCTTGCGGCGCAACCGTCAAGGAATTACGACGGTTACAGGCGGGGCAGTTCCACATTAGACAAGCGCTGTCGTTAGAACAATTACGAGAACTGGACGAGCAACAATTGCTGGCGGCACTCATTGCTGTTGATACGCCCTTACAAAACTTGCCTGCTGTGCATCTTAACGACCAGCAAGCCGCTAGCACCAAACAGGGGCAATCAATAAACCTTGCCGAAAACTTACTGGGCCCAGTACGAATATACCACGCGGCTGAGTTTTTAGGGTTGGGAGAAATGCGTTTGGATGGTAAACTAGCACCGAAAAAATTGTTCAACCTGAACGATTAGGTTCACAACAACAGTGAACATCATTAAACATTTCTACACCCTATCGTGGAAATTGTTTGTTACTGGCTCATGCACACGCATGGGCTTTATTTTTTATTAATCTTAATAGGGATTACTGATGTCATTCTCCACAGAACAAAAGAAAGCCGTTGTCGAAGCCTACCGTTTATCAGAAACGGATACTGGCTCACCTGAAGTGCAAGTTGCATTATTGACAGCGCACATCGTGCAGTTAACACCTCACTTTGCCGAACATAAAAAAGACAACCATTCCCGTCGGGGATTGTTGCGCATGGTTAACCAGCGCCGCAAACTGCTGGATTACCTTAAAAATAAAGATATTAATCGTTACCGCTCCTTGATTGAACGCCTCGGCTTACGTAAATAAATCATGCCTGGAATGGCCTAACTATCTAACAAGGTAAAGGCCGTTTCTGATTCACTTCTCGTAGTGAACGCCCTTAATTCATTCTTTAACACATAAGGAACCTTATAGTGAATCCAGTCAGGAAACAATTTCAGTACGGCGGCCGACTCGTTACCATAGAAACGGGAGAGATAGCCCGTCAAGCCCACGGCGCTGTCATGATTGACATCGAAGGCACGACGCTTTTGGTGACTGTCGTTGGCAAAAAAGAACCCAGTGGCGGCGATTTTTTCCCACTCACCGTTAACTATATGGAAAAAGCCTATGCTGCCGGTAAAATCCCCGGTGGCTTTTTTAAGCGCGAAGGCCGTCCCAGCGAACAGGAAACCCTCATTTCCCGTTTGATCGACAGGCCAATCCGCCCGCTTTTTCCAGAAGGCTATACCAACGAAATACAAATCGTCGCAACGGTAATGTCCCTGAATCCCGAAGTTAATACGGAAGTTGCGGCCTTATTGGGCGCTTCTGCGGCATTGGCGGTTTCTGGATTACCTTTTAATGGCCCTGTAGGCGCCGCTTGTGTCGGCTACAAAGATGGCGAATACCTGCTTAACCCTTCCCCTGCCGTACTCAAAGAGTCACAATTAAATCTGGTCGTTGCAGGTACAGCCCAAGCAGTGCTGATGGTTGAATCTGAAGCCGCAGGCCTGTCTGAAGAAGTCATGTTAGGTTCAGTGTTGTTCGGGCATGAGCAAATGCAAATTGCCATCAACGCGATTAACGAATTTGCTAAAGCCGCTGGCGCGGGTAAAATTGAATGGTCTGCTGCTGCCACGAATGTCGAACTTGAAAAACTGGTTGCAGACAACACAGAATCCGACATCGAAGCCGCCTACCAGATTGCTGAAAAACTGATCAGACAAGACAAGCTGAAAGACATCAGGAATGCGGTCGTTGAAAAACTAACCGCTACGGGTGAATATACCGAAAAAAATATTCGCACCCTCCTCGAAAGCCTTGAGTATAAAATCGTCCGCAATGCCATTCTTAATGACAGCAAACGCATTGATGGTCGCGCACTGGATACCGTAAGACCGATTTCCATCCGCACCGGTGTCCTTCCTAGAACCCACGGTTCCGCCTTGTTCACTCGCGGTGAAACTCAAGCGCTAGTCGTGGCAACCTTGGGAACTCAACGTGATGCACAAATCATTGATGCCCTGGCAGGTGAATTTAAAGACCCCTTCATGTTGCACTACAACTTCCCTCCTTATAGCGTAGGTGAAACCGGCATGGTCGGCTCACCCAAACGCCGCGAAATTGGTCATGGCCGTTTAGCCAAACGTGGCGTGCTGGCAGTTTTGCCAGATATGGAGGGATTCCCTTATGTGCTACGTGTGGTATCAGAAGTCACAGAATCCAATGGCTCAAGCTCTATGGCCTCTGTTTGCGGAACCAGCCTTGCGTTAATGGATGCGGGTGTACCCATTAAAACACCAGTCGCTGGTATTGCGATGGGACTGATCAAAGAAGGCGACAGTTTTGCCGTATTGTCCGACATCATGGGTGATGAAGATCACCTGGGCGATATGGACTTTAAAGTTGCAGGTTCTGTAGACGGCATTACCGCACTGCAAATGGACATCAAAATCGACGGTATTACCGCAGAAATCATGAAAACGGCATTGGCACAAGCCAAAACAGGACGTTTGCATATCCTTGGCGAAATGAATAAAGCCTTGGCTGCTACCCGCGAGCAAATGTCAGACTTCGCGCCACGCATCATCAGCTTCAAAATCGACCCAAGCAAAATCCGCGAAGTCATTGGTAAAGGCGGTGCAACGATTCGTGGCATCACCGAGCAAACCGGTGCCAGCATCGACCTCACCGACGATGGCGTAATCAAAATCGCTTCCGTCGATAAAGCTGCCGGTGAAGAAGCCCGCCGTTTGATTGAAGAGATCACCGACGATGTCGAAGTCGGTAAAATTTACGAAGGTAAGGTCGCAAGGCTGATGGATTTTGGTGCATTTGTCACCATTCTTCCAGGCAAAGACGGCCTTGTGCATATCTCGCAAATCTCCGATGACCATGTAGATAAGGTCAGCGACAAACTAAGCGAAGGCGATGTCGTCAGGGTTAAAGTCCTGGAAATTGACCGCCAAGGTCGGGTCAGATTAAGTATGAAAGAAGTCGATAAAGACTAAGCTTTGGTAATAAATAAGTTTTACTAAAGGGCCTAACGGCCCTTTTTTAATTTTTAGTTCCTACTTTTCAATAACGCTTAGCCTGTCTGCTTGAATTCCAAAAAGCAGTTCCCCTTTCAACAAACCGACCAGCTCTTTACCTGCCATCGAATACCGCCAGCCATGCAGCAAGGGGCAGTCTTCTTCTTCGTTGAACAATAAGACTTCAAGATCTTTTCGGGTCGCCAATATGGTCGGATTCAACGAATTTTCTTCGGCGCGGATGCGTACCAAAGCCGTCAAAATATCCAAGATAGCTTCGTGCTGTTGGTTTTTCTTGATGGATCGTTCTTTTTCCTTGAGTGGAACTGGCTCGTTGTTTTTTGCCACGGCAATCAGTTCGCACAGCTTTCGACCGTAACGGTGAATGGTCTGTTCGTTAATGCTGCGAATGTTTGCCAAGTCAGCTACCGTTTCCGGCTGCAACTTTGCCATATCGAAGATCAGTTCATCACGCAGTAACCAGGTTTTTGGGCGGTTTTCAACCTGTGCGGTTGCTTCCCGCCATTCAGCCAAAACCTGGACAATAGACAATTGCTTGCCCGTCAGTTTGTTTTTACCCCTTATTTTAAGCCACGCTTTTTCCGGCGATACTTGGTAATTATTGGGATTTTCAAGTTCTTTGAAATCCTGTTTTAGCCAGTCTGCACGGCCTAATGCTGCGAGTTTTTGCAGCATGATTTGATAGATTTGACATAAATAAATAACATCATCTGCCGCATACTGGATTTCTTCTTTAGACAATGGCCGTTTGCTCCAATCGGCGCGGGTATGGGCTTTGTTTAGATTGATATTCAATAAGCTGGAAACCAGCATGGCATAACCGGGGTTGTCCTGATAACCGAGCAACGGTGCTGCAACTTGGGTATCGAATATCGGGCCTGGCACTTTTCCGGTCATCTGATAAAAAATTTCTAAATCCTGATGGCAGGAATGAAATACTTTGATGATAGATGGGGTGTGTATGGCATCAAAAAGAGTGCCTAATTCAGGCAAAGCGATGGGATCTACGCAAGCCACCCACTCCGGCGTTGCTATTTGTAACAGGCAAAACTTGGAATAATAGGTTTTTTCCCTTAAAAACTCGGTGTCCAACGCTAGCCAGGGCGCTTTTTTTATGTGTTCACAAAGCACAGCCAGTTGTTCAGGGGTGTTTATGTATTGAATGTTTATCATTTAATCCTTTATTAAGCAGAAAATACATAGCATCGGCATCAGGTAGTTAATGCACGCCCTGTCCGACGGCAAAGTTCAATCTCTGCCCACTTCTTTGGTGGATAGTGGATTGACTGGGCGTGTACGTCGCATACGGTTGCCGCGCTTTTTGTTGCGCGGTTTAACACGCCTGATGTCCAACTTCTGGGCATTTATTTCTACCGTTTTCAGGTGATTAAATATTTCCTGTGGCATTTCATCGGGCAAATCTATCAGGGTATAACAATCCTGCATACGCAAATTAGCAATATTTTTTATGTCTACGCCGGATTCTTCAACCAATACTGTTTTAATTTCATCCAGCGTCACTTTATGCTGATAACCGACATCAAGACGATAACGAACCAGCCTAATGCCCGGCGCTAAATTATTAAGTAATGGCTTTTCACCTACGCTTTTTGGCTGGCTGATCCTACTCGGAGTAATGTTTTGGGTATTTCCTTTATTCAGGTACGCTAAAGCTGCCGCGCAATCCAGAACAGTGATTTTTAATTCTGCCGCGATGGCTTCAACCAACTGCCGCTGGGCCTCCAGGTTTTGCGAAACAAAAATGCCTTGCACCTGATCCTTCAGCAGCTTTTTCAGGTCATTCTGCGAATTCAATATAAATGCCGGGTCGTTTTTATTCATCTGATTCTATTAGTCAAGGCGATCGCCTGTAATGCAAATCAGAGGCGATCCTGATAGATTTCTACAGAAGATTCGTCGCGTAAGCGCCGCAGCCACAACTCGGTCTCTTCCTCGATTTTTCGTTTACGAATAATATCCCTTATCTGATTTTTTTTAAATTCGTTGGTGTTGTCCTTGTTTTCCCTTTCCAGAACCTGAATTAAATGCCATCCAAACTGGGTTTGAACTGGCTCACTGACTTCATTGATTGCCAGCTTTTCCATCGCTTCCTGAAACGGTTTGACCAGATCATCAGGCCCTACCCAATCGAGCGAACCGCCTTTTAGCGCTGAACCCTTATCATCCGAATGAGCACGTGCGAGTACAGCAAAGTCATCGCCATCAGTCATTCGTTGCTTTAAGGCAAGCAGTCGTTTTTGAGCCTCGGCATCATCAATCAATTCATTGGTTTTGATAAGAATATGCCTAACCTTGGATTTGGTTATCGTGTGTGCCCCTATCCCTTTCATCTCCAGCATTTTAATAATGTGAAAACCGCTAGGGCTACGCAAAGGATCAGAAACATCGCCTTCCGCCATTTTAGCGACCACATCAACAAATAAAGTCGGCACATCGCTTTTACTGCGCCAACCTAAATCGCCACCTTTTAGTGCATTGTCATCGTCGGAATCGCTCATTGCAGTTTTGGTGAAATCCTGGCCGGAACGCAGCTCCTTGACCAGTTCATCCGCCTTGTTTTTGGCTTTTTGAATGACTGCCGATGATGCACCTTCTTTGACGGCCACAAGAATATGGCCTAAGTGATATTGACCTAGACCTTCGCCCGCTTTGTCTTCAGTTTCTATAAAGTGTTCGATTTCCCTGTCTGTGACTTTAATCCGCTCGCCTATTTCTTTACCTCGAAGTTGGTTAATAACGATTTCATTACGCATATTGTCCTGAAAGCTCTGGTAAGAGAGCCCTTGCTTTTGAAGTTCCTGTTTGAACTGCTCAAGCGTCATATTGTTTCTTTGGGCAATATCCGTCGCCGAATTATTAAGCATTTCTTCACTCAGGTTGATTCCCGCTTTTTCAGCTAGCTGGCGCTGGAGCTTTTCAATAATCATTTTCTCCAGCACCTGTTTTTTTAGCACGTAATCAGGCGGCATTGCCGTATTGCTGGCTTGAATTCTTTTCACAATGGTGGCGATTTCACGGTTTAGCTCACTCTCAAGAATCGCCTCGCCTTCAACATTGGCGATCATTCTATCCAGCACCTCAGCGTAGGCATGGTGGTTAACAAAGATTAAGCCACACAGCAAAAAAAGGGTAGTAATTAATTGTTTCAAACCATTGAAATACATCATTATTCTGACTTCCGATAACCAAAAATACTTTGTGTGAAGAAATCGTCCAGTTTTTCCCCAACACCCGTCAAGCCTTTAAGTTCGATTTGAAAAAAGATGCCTGTTTGGGTATTACTCGTTTGCGGTGAAACAGAATTAGCAGTGATTAAATTATTGATATAACGCCTACCAATGATTCTAAATCGCCAACAACAATTTTCCTTCTCAAATCCCACAAAAGCTTCTTGAGTTTTGTTAAATAACAAGGAATATTGCCAACGACCAACCGCAAACCAATCGTCATAAATAGGCCAACGTATGGAAACATCGCTCTGGATAATATCATTGCTACGCAAGACAGCGTTATTGTTCCTTAAATTGACAATGTCAGTTCTAGTGATAGGTATATCTCTAGTGAGATTTAAATTACTCAAATCACTATCTGTAACACTATCCAGGGCATCCTTAATTAAGGTGCTCTTCCTGTAGGTGTAGCCAATATTTATAAGCTCGCCTGGATTGTTAACGATATGCAGTGCCGCATTCCCTCTGACAATCTCATTAATATGAGGATCCCATTGCAACCCAGTTAGAATAGAAATGTGCTTATTGATTTGACTACTTAATTCCGTTACCAACGGTGAAAAAGTGCTGGTTTGTACTGCATTATTCAGAAAATCTGCACCAACGCGTATTATAGGTGCGGTCACTTCACGGTTTTGAAGATAAAAAATCTCACCCACATTTAATTTTAACTTCTCCAATCCAGTTTCTGAATCGACCAAGCGTGAAGATAAAGCAGCAGAAATCTGGTTAGCATCCTGTATTCTGTCGATACCATTGTAGCGGTTTTCCCTGAACAAGCTGTCATATTGAAAATCGTACAAAGAAGTATCGAAGATAGGGATATCGCTTTGATTGACTTTAGGAATATATAAGTAAAAAAGCCTGGGTTCTAAGGTATGCAAGTACCGACTCCCGAACAGATTAACATCTTTTTCAAGAAATAAACCGCTGTCTATTGAAGCAATCGGTAAAGTTCGGCTCACATTTGTATCTTTGAAACCTGAGTTTTCTTTACTTAATAAATATTGCGTATGTTGCAAGGAAAGCTTTGGTGTCACATAAGTGCTTGCAGTCTTTATTGGAAAACTGACATATGGTTTGACATTAAACCGATGTCCGTCGGGTAGTTTACTGTCGTCATGTTGAAAGTATACATACTCATTTTCCAGCCCCGTATTGGCAGGTATAGATTCAAATGCGTGGTCGAGGTTCAAGTTAAGTTGTGGTAGCCTTCTATAAGGCGTTAATCTGCCTTTAAAGATAGGGTCAATGGTTTGATAACTTTCGACGATGCCAGTAAGGGAGATGCCTTTATCGATATAAGAGGCATCTGCAAAACTTCTTATGTTACTGAAAACTGGAAAGCTCAAGGCATTGCCTAACTCGGAAAAATACCGCTTATCCGAGACAATATTCAAATCAACATTAGAGCTAATATTAGGGGTAAAACGGGTATTGTTTTTAATGGTAGCCAAATATCTTGGTTGGCTAGTAATAGTGTCGTTGGGCATGAACTCAGCACTGACCAAGCCTTTTGATTTCTTTGTAAGGTAGCGAAAATCGCCCGCCAACAACGGCCCTCTATTGGTGTAGTAACGAGGCCTTAGTGTTGCGTCATAGTTAGGAGCTATATTCCAGTAAAAAGGAGCGGAGAAATTGAAGCCGCCTTTTTGGGTTCGTCCAAAGGACGGTGCAAGGAAACCAGACTTCCTTCTATCGTCAATAGGGAAAGAAAGATAAGGGGAATAAAAAACTGGAATTCCTTTGAACTCAACCCAGGCATTTTTCGCCGCACCTTTTCCGGTTTCTTTGTTCATTTTCAAATCAGTGGCATGCACTGCCCAATCCTGATTGCCCGGCTCACAACTTGTGTAAACAGCATTCTTATATCTGGATAAGGTTTTGCTGTCACGGTAAACTGCTTTGGCCTTACCCCTGATGGGTGTCGTCGGAGAAATAAACAAGGTATCACGCAAGCGAGCCTCATCGCTGGCCAGCTTCAGCGTTGCCGTGTCGGTGAATAAGGCTAATTCATCCTCGCTGTAGAAGACATTGCCATGTAAATCGAGGCTCTCTGAAACCGAATCATAATTTGCCGAATTGGAGGAAGCCTGCTGATCTGCACGCTTCATCTCGACATTACCTTGATAGTTTCCGATTTCATTATCGTAGATTTCGGCGGCATTGGAATCCATATCCAGATCAGCCTTGTCCCGCTGCTTTTTATCAGGGACATAATATTTCTGGGTACCGAGTTGAATAGTGCAATTCCCCCAAGGATTCGTTTTAAAGCTATCCCTTAAGGTAAGAAAAACATTCTCTTCCTTGTTATCAAAAGCGGGGTCAAGCAAGCTAAACCTGCTGCGTTCCTCAGCCTCAACAATACGCGCTTCGCCCTTGGGATCCGCACCCACCAACTGGCAATTCCACTTACCGTCTTCTCCTTTGGTATCACAGTTCCAGCCACGTTGCTTGGTATCGTCTCCTGTTGATGGTTTGCTGCTCGCTAACATCGGTTTTTGAGTTGTAGGTATTACTGGAGGCGGCGCTTCTGAAATAACGGGAGATTGCTTAGCACTAGCCGAAATGGGATTGGTAATCGGCGCAGGCACTGGTTCGACAAGTTCTTGCTTTACTTGGGCATCAGCGGGTTTTTCATCCTGGCTGGGCTTCGCATTGAATGGTTGCCCTGTTGCCGTAGTTCCTGTTGTTCCGGGTTCAACACTTTTAGGCGTGGCGACACGCGCTGCTGCATCTTTGGTAGGATTAGATAAGTTATTCTGCTGGGTACGCCCTGGGCTGGTCTGTAGCCTATCCTGTATTTTAGGAACCGGCTTGGCTGATGGCTCAGCAGTCGCTGCCGAACCCACACAAACCCATTCTTTCGTGTTTTTGTCTTGTTGGCAGTTCCAATTTGCTTCATTAGCAAAGCTGATTGACGCAAATAACGATAGAAAATAAACCAGATACAATCGGTCGAGCATGGGTAAAGGAAGATTAGTAGCTTAACGAGTCAAAAATCGAATAGAATGCCAGCGCGAATTCTACCTCAATTTGCCTTGGCGTTATAACTAATCTACCCTCATCCTCATGATCCTTGACGACTTCCGAAAAATAACCCTGCTCGATTGGCTAAAAAACGATCTGTTATTGACTGTCAATAGCTGCGAACCTGCATCCAGTGATGCCAGCTTCCGGCGTTATTTCAGGATTACTTTGCCAGAGCAACAATTGATTGTTATGGATGCGCCACCGGATAAGGAAAATATCAGGCAATTTATCAAAGTAGCCGAATTACTCATGTCTTCCAACGTCAATGTTCCAACCATTTACCACCAAAACCTGGATGATGGTTTCCTGGTGTTAGAGGATTTTGGCACACATTCTTTCCTGGGTAAATTAAACCCAGACAATGCAACTGAATTATATGGCGGCGCTTTAGATAGCCTGCTAAAGCTCCAAGCCAATACTGACATCAACGAATGCGCCCTGCCCCACTACGACGAAGCCTTACTGCAAAGGGAATTAGGGATTTTTGAAGACTGGTTCATCAATCAATCATTGGGCATAGAAATTCCTGCTGCACTCTGGGACTCAGTTCGCAATATTCTAGTTACTTCAGCTCTGAACCAGCCTGTTACTTGTGTGCATCGAGACTTCCATTCACGCAATCTGATGGTTTTACATGATAATTCTATTGGCGTTATTGATTTTCAGGATGCCGTTATTGGCCCTGTTACTTACGACCTAGCGTCATTACTGCGCGATTGTTATATCTCTTGGCCTCAACAGAAGGTTGGTCTATGGATGGCACAACACTACCAAAAGCTCAAACAGGTGGGCATTATTTCTTGTGACCTGCCCTTATTTACGCGATGGTTTGATTTGATGGGACTGCAAAGGCACTTAAAAGCCATCGGCATCTTTTCCAGGCTTAATCTTAGGGATGGCAAATCCGGCTATCTCAATGACATTCCCCGCACCTTGAGTTATGTCATGGCACAAACACAGGCTTATCCAGAACTGGACGGTTTCCATGATTTTTTACAGGGCCATGTCCTGCCAAAATATCCAAAAGCCCAATGAAAGCGATGATACTAGCCGCAGGTCGCGGCGAACGGATGCGGCCTTTAACCGACCACACGCCAAAACCTCTGCTGCCCGTCGCTGGCAAAACCTTGATCGAACACACTATCAATCAACTGGTCTCGGCAGGATTTACGGATATTGTTATCAACCATGCCCACTTAGGCCATCAGATAGAAGACAAACTGGGCGACGGCGAGCATTTAGGTGCAAACATTACTTATTCACCGGAAGGCGAACAAGCATTAGAAACTGCTGGCGGCATCATCAAAGCCCTACCATTATTGGGACACGAACCGTTTCTGGTCGTCAACGGCGATATTGCCACGGATTTTCCATTTGCAGAACTGAAAAAAGTCAGCGTGGACTTAATCCATTTAGTCATGGTTGATAATCCCAATCATCATGCACAAGGAGATTTTGGTTTGCACAGTTC
>Ga0302323_100001346_pt1 | contig 19846 bp, 17 predicted proteins | sample Fen_T0_3_FD_201950 | JGI IMG/M metagenome (GOLD analysis project Ga0302323, IMG submission 201950) | Peat permafrost microbial communities from Stordalen Mire near Abisko, Sweden - Fen_T0_3 | ecosystem: Environmental > Terrestrial > Soil > Wetlands > Permafrost | place: Sweden: Abisko... | reverse complement strand
CCATGTCGTTCGTGTAAGCTACCCGGCACGCATCCCCGTTGCGCAGTGCCGGAGTCGACATGAAGAAAATCGAAGCGATCGTCAAGCCGTTCAAGCTGGATGAGGTCCGCGAAGCCCTGTCCGAACTCGGCGCCACGGGCCTGACCGTCACCGAGGTCAAGGGCTTCGGCCGGCAGAAGGGCCACACGGAACTCTACCGAGGCGCCGAGTACGTCGTCGACTTCCTGCCCAAGGTGAAGGTCGAGGTCGTGCTTCCGGACAACATGGTCGAACGCGCCGTCGAGGCCATCGTCAAGGCGGCGCATACCGGCAAGATCGGCGACGGCAAGATCTTCGTCACCGCCATCGAGCAGGTCATTCGAATCCGTACCGGCGAGTCGGGCGAAGCGGCGGTTTGATCGGCGCCCCTCACGATACGACCGTCGTCTCGCAACTTCATTTCCACGGAATGCCGCCATGTCGATGCTGAAGGATTTCAGGGATTTTGCCATCAAGGGCAACGTGATCGATCTCGCGGTGGCCGTGATCATCGGCGGAGCGTTTGGAAAGATCGTCGATTCGCTGGTCAAGGACATCATCATGCCGCTGATCGGACGAGTCGTCGGCGGACTCGACTTCCAGAACTACTACTTCATGCTTGCGAGTCCGCCGTCGGGATACAGCGGGCCGATGACGTACGATGCGCTGACCAAGGCGGGCGTGCCGCTTTTGGCCTACGGCAATTTCCTGACGATCGTGCTCAACTTCATCATCCTGGCCTTCGTGATCTTCATCATGGTGAAGAAGCTGGCTGCGGCCAAGGCTATGGTCGACGCGGCGCCGGCGCCACCGGCGCCGCCGTCCGAGGAAGTCCTGCTGTTGCGCGAGATCCGCGACGCCCTGAAGAAATAACGTTCGGTTTCATTTACGACAATATCGGAGGAGTTCCATGAATCGGGTTCCCACCCTGCGCGCGCTCGGCGCGGCGCTGGCGATTGTGCTTGCCGGCCCCGCGGCCGCGGACATCAACATCGGCGTGACGCTGGCCACGACCGGTCCGGCCGCCTCGCTCGGCATCCCGCAGAAGAACACGATCGAGCTGCTGCCTACGACGATCGGTGGCGAAAAGGTCAACTGGATCGTGCTGGACGACGCGTCCGACACGACGAAGGCCCTGACCAATGCCCGCAAGCTGATCAGCGAGGACAAGGTCGACGTCATCGTCGGCTCGTCCACCACGCCCAACTCGCTGGCAATGCGCGAAGCGGCGGTCGATTCCGGCACGCCGATGATTTCGCTCGCTGCGTCCGCCGCGATCATCAATCCGACGGATCCGAAGACACGCTGGGTGTTCAAGACGCCGCAAAACGACGCGCTGATGGCCGACGCAGTGGCGGTCAGCATGAAGGCCAACGGGATCAAGACGCTGGGCTATATCGGATTCGCCGACGCCTACGGCGACGGCTGGCTGGCCGAGATCAAACGCTCGGCGCAGACTGCGGGCATCAAGGTCGTGGCCGAGGAAAAATACAACCGCAACGATCCTTCCGTCACCGGGCAGGTGCTGAAGCTCATCTCCGCCAATCCCGATGCGGTCCTGATCGGCGCCGCGGGCACGCCCGGCGCCACGCCGGTGAAGGAATTGGTCGCCCGCAACTACAAGGGCAAGATCTACCAGACCCACGGCGTCGCCAATCCAGATTTCCTGCGCGTCGTCGGCAAGGACGGGAACGGGCAGATCCTTCCGGCCGGCCCGATGCTGGTCTTCGAGCAATTGCCCGATTCGAACGAGGTCAAAAAGACGGCGGCCGAGTATGTCGTCAAGTACGAGCAGAAGTTCGGAACGCGCTCGACGTTCGGCGGCCACGTTTACGACGCCTACATCTTGTTGTCCAAGGCGATCCCCGAGGCGCTGAAGAAGGCCAAGCCGGGGACGAAGGAGTTCCGCGCGGCGCTGCGTGACGCGCTCGAAAATTCGAACGTGACCGGCACGCACGGTGTGTTCGTGATGAACGCCAACGACCACAACGGCCTCGACAACCGCGCGCGCGTGATGGTGAAGGTCGAGAACGAAAAGTGGGTGCTGGTCAAGTAAAGCCGGGAGGCTGACCCCGTCCGGCCGCTTGGTTGCGGCCGGTTCCTGGTCCGGACCTTCGACCCGCGCCAAAGCAGCGACACGCCGCGACTCCCACGATGGATCTTTCGATCGCCGCGCTGCTGGCCCAGGATGGAATCACCAACGGCGCGATCTATGCGTTGCTGGCGTTGGCGCTCGTGCTCGTGTTCACAGTCACGCGGATCGTCTGGATCCCTGCCGGCGAGTTCGTGGCCTGGGGCACGCTGACGCTGGCGGGATTGCAGACCGGCGTGGCACCCGGCACGCTGAAGGTGCTGGTTGGCATGGCGGTGATTGCGGGCCTTATGGAAGCCTGGGGATGCATAAGGCGCGGCCAGGCCGGGCGTCTGCCGCGCCGCCTCGCCGCGTGGACCGGTGTGCCGATGGTGGTGGCCGCGCTTGTCTGGTGGCTGGCGCCGATGCAGCTGCCGCTTCCGGTCCAGGTTCTGCTGACGCTGGTCACGATGACAACGTTGGGCCCGCTTCTTTATCGCGTCGCTTACCAACCGCTGGCCGAGGCGAGCGTGCTGGTGCTGCTGATCGTCTCCGTCGCGCTCCATTTCACGCTCGTTGGGCTGGGCCTCTGGTTCTTCGGCGCCGAGGGATCGCGCACGCCCGCCTTTTCGTCGACGTCGTTCACGTTGGGCGGCGTGAACATCAGCGTGCAGAGCCTGCTCGTCGTGGCGTCGAGCCTCGCGCTGATCGGCGCGCTCGCGCTCTTCTTCGGCCGCACGCTCTACGGCAAGGCGTTGCGCGCGACCGCGGTGAATCGTGCGGGAGCGCGCCTGGTCGGGATATCGCCCGACTTCGCCGGCGCGCTGACGTTTGCGCTCGCGGCGCTGCTTTGTGGGTTTTCCGGCGTGCTGATCGGACCGATCACGACCGTCTACTACGACTCGGGGTTCCTGGTCGGGCTGAAGGGCTTCGTCGGGGCGATCATCGGCGGGCTGTCGAGCTATCCAATCGCCGCGGCGGGCGCACTGCTGGTCGGCCTCATCGAGTCGTTCTCGTCGTTCTGGGCGAGCGCATTCAAGGAAGTGATCGTGTTCACGCTGATCATCCCGGTGCTCCTCTGGCGCAGCCTGACCACGACGCACCACGAGGAAGACGAATGAAGTGGCTGGGGTCGCGCGCGGCCTTTGCGGTCTTCGTGGCGGTCCTGGCTGTCGTACCGCAGGTCGCGCCCGCGTTCTGGGTGACACTCGGGAACTACATCGGGCTCTACAGCATCGTCGCGCTGGGGCTGGTGCTGCTGACCGGCGTCGCCGGCCAGACGTCGTTCGGGCAGGCGGCGTTCGTAGGGCTCGGCGCGTACACGACGGCCTACCTGACCACGAAGTACGGCACATCGCCTTGGCTCGCGCTCGTGATCGGTATGGTCATCACCGCGGCAGTCGCGCTGTTCCTGGGATTCATCACGCTGCGCATGAAGGGGCATTACCTGCCCCTCGCTACCATTGCCTGGGGCATCAGTCTCTTCTACGTTTTCGGCAATCTGGAAATGCTTGGTGGGCATACCGGGATGAGTGGCATTCCGGCGCTGTCGTTCGCAGGTTTCGAATTGAAGAGCGAGAATCGTTACTACTACCTGATCTGGACCATCACGCTGGCATCGCTGTGGGCGACCAACAACCTGCTCGATTCGCGCCCCGGAAGGGCGATTCGCGCACTGAAGGGTCGGCTCGAGATGGCCGAGGCCTTCGGCGTCGACGCCGCGCGCCTCAAGATCGTCGTGTTCGTGTATGCGGCGCTCCTCGCGTGCATTTCGGGCTGGCTGTACGCGCACCTGCAGCGCTTCGTCAATCCGACGCCGTTCTTCATCACGCAGGGCATCGAGTACCTGTTCATGGCGGTCGTCGGCGGCGCCGGCAGCGTCTGGGGCGCCGTGCTGGGCGCCACCGTCATCACGCTGCTGAAGCAGGTGCTGCAGGACGTGCTGCCGTGGATGTTCGGCCGCTCGGGCAATTTCGAGCTGATTGTGTTCGGCATACTGATGATCCTGCTGCTGCAGTTCGCGCGCGATGGACTATGGCCGTGGATCGAACGCATCCTCCCCAGGCGCACGCCGCCGCCGGTGCCGCCGGCCGAACCGCTGCCGGCGCGCGAACGGGCGACGCGTGCCGGCCCGCTGCTCGAGGTGCGGAAGGCCCGCAAGCAATTCGGCGGCCTTGTCGCCGTCAACGACCTGTCGTTCGAAATCCGTCCCGGCGAGATTCTCGGGCTGATCGGTCCCAATGGCGCGGGCAAGAGCACGACCTTCAGCCTCATCTCCGGCGCGGCGGCGCTGACGTCCGGCGATATCCGGTTTCGCGGCGAGTCGATCGGCGGCGAGCCACCGTACGAGATTGCGCGGCGCGGCATTGGCCGCACGTTCCAGCACGTGAAGCTCATCCCGCAGATGACGGTCCTCGACAACGTCGCACTCGGCGCCTACTTGCGCGGCGGCAGCGGCATCGTCCGCGCGGCGCTCGCGCTCGACGGGGCCGAAGAGACACGCATCAAGGCGGAGGCGGCGCGGGCCATTGCGCGCGTCGGGCTCACCGAACACACGTTCGATGCCGCGGGAAGTCTGCCATTGGGCAAGCAGCGGATCGTCGAGATTGCGCGTGCGCTCGCTGCCGATCCAATGCTGTTGCTCCTGGACGAGCCGGCCGCCGGCCTGCGCTTTCTCGAGAAGCAGGAATTGGCCGCGCTGCTGCGTTCGCTCAAGTCGGATGGAATGACCGTGCTGCTGGTCGAGCACGACATGGATTTCGTGATGGGACTCACCGACCGGCTCGTCGTCATGGACTTCGGTGAAAAGCTCGCGGAAGGGCAACCCGCCGACATCCAGAGGAATGCCGCGGTGCTCGAAGCCTACCTCGGGAGCGTCGTCTGACCATGGCTGCGCTGCTCGAGGTCGAGGATCTCTGCGTGTCCTACGGCAAAGTGGAGGCGGTCCACGGTGTTTCCCTTGCCGTCACCGAAGGCACCATCGTCAGCGTGATCGGGCCCAATGGCGCAGGCAAGACGACGCTCCTCGCGGCGATCATGGGCACGCTCGCCGCGACCGGCGGGATACGCTACCGTGGCGACAGCGTCGGGTCGCTGTCGGTCGAGCAGCGTGTCGGCAGCGGGCTGGTCCTCGTGCCGGAGAAGCGGGACCTCTTTTCGTCGATGACGGTGGCCGACAACCTGGAGCTCGGCGCCTTCGCGCGGGCCCGGCGCGGCGACCGCGACATCGCGCGCACGCTGGACGAGGTCTACCTGCGCTTTCCGCGACTGCAGGAGCGGCGGACTCAGCTGGCCGGCACGCTTTCGGGCGGCGAGCGGCAGATGCTTGCGCTGGGCCGGGCGTTGATGAGCAAACCCAGGCTGCTGATGCTGGACGAGCCCTCACTCGGGCTGGCGCCGCTGGTCGTGCGCGAGATCTTCAACATCGTGTCGGCATTGAAGGCGACCGGCGTGTCGATCCTCCTCGTCGAACAGAACGCGCGCGCAGCGCTGCAGGTGTCTGACTATGGCTACGTGCTGGAAACCGGCGAACTCGCACTCGAGGGGCCCAGCGAGGAACTCGCGTCGAACCCCAAGGTAGCCGCGACCTACCTGGGACAAAGCGCCGGCGGCGCCTCTGCCAGGACCTGAGCGCCCATGAGGGTAGAATCACGGCCGGGCGCCGCGACCGCGAACGCCCCCCTTTCCAGGATTGCCCGCCTTGACCGACCTGTCCGTTCCCCCCGTTTCCGCGGTGCTTCTGGCCGACGCGGAGCGCCTGCTGCTGGCGCCCTCCGGCCTCGACCAGGCCAAGCTGTCGCGCGTGCTCGCCGACATTCACGCGCACGACATCGCATTCGCTGATCTCTACTTCCAGCATTCGCTCTTCGAAAGCTGGAGCCTGGAGGAGGGCATCGTCAAGTCGGGTACCTTCAGCATCGACCGCGGCGTCGGCGTGCGCGCCGTCAGCGGCGACCGGCAGGCTTACGCGTATTCGGACGACATCTCGATGGCGGCGCTCGCCGAAGCGTCGCTCGCCGTACGCGCCATTGGCCGCCAGGGTGGCTCGGCCGTTGCGCCGTTGGCTAAGCGTGGCTCGGCGCGCGCACTGTATTCGCTGGACGATCCCGTCGGCAGCCTTTCCGAATCGGAAAAGGTGGCGCTGCTCGAGCGCCTCGAGCGGCGCGCGCGCGCCCGCGACAACCGCGTGACGCAGGTCATGGCGTCGCTTGCCGGCGAACACGAGACGATCCTGATCGCGCGCAGCGACGGCCTGGTGGCGGCCGATGTCCGGCCCCTCGTGCGCCTGTCGCTAACGGTGATCGTCGAGGAAAATGGCCGCCGCGAGCAGGGCAGTGCCGGCGGCGGTGGACGCTTTGACTATGCGCAATTCACCGACGACGTCATCGACCGCTATGCGAAGGAGGCCGTCGATCAGGCGGTGCTCAACCTGTCGGCGCAGCCGGCGCCCGCCGGCAACATGACGGTGGTGCTGGGGAGCGGCTGGCCGGGCATCCTGCTGCATGAGGCGATCGGCCACGGGCTCGAAGGCGACTTCAACCGCAAGGGCACCAGCGCATTTTCGGGACGCGTGGGCGAGCGGGTGGCCGCCAAGGGCGTCACCGTCGTCGACGACGGCACACTCGAACGACGGCGCGGTTCGCTCAACATCGACGACGAAGGCAACCCGACGCAGCGTACCGTGCTGATCGAGGACGGCATCTTGCGGGGATACATGCAGGATCGTCTGAATTCGGGGTTGATGAACGTTGCCCCGACCGGCAACGGCCGCCGCGAATCGTTTGCGCACATGCCGATGCCGCGGATGACAAACACGATGATGCTGGCCGGCGACCACGATCCTGCGGAGATCATCGCCTCGGTGAAGGACGGACTCTATGCGGCGAACTTCGGCGGCGGCCAGGTCGACATCACCAGCGGCAAGTTCGTGTTCTCGACGGTCGAGGCGTGGATGATCAAGGACGGCAAGCTCACCCACCCGGTCAAGGGCGCCACGCTGATCGGCAACGGCCCGGAGGCGCTGACCCGGGTGTCGATGATCGGCAACGATCTCTCGCTCGATCCGGGGGTAGGTACGTGCGGCAAGGAAGGCCAGAGCGTGCCGGTCGGCGTGGGCCAGCCGACGTTGAAGATCGACGGATTGACGGTGGGCGGTACCGCCTAGCCGCTCAGTGCAGCGGCCCGCTCGGCGCGGGCATCGCGACGGACGCGATCGGCGACGCGTGGTGGCACACCATCCGCCATCCCGACGGCGTGCGCATGAAGACGTTGGTGGCGACGGCTGCCCCGCGCGCGGCGCCGTCGGCGGTGGCGACGTGCTCGATCGCGCTCTGCATCGCCAGCCCGACTGTTTCAAGCACGACGATCTCGTCCAGCCGGAACGAGAGCTTGGTGTCGCCCGAGAAGAGCTGCTCCCACGCCGCCCGCACGGCATCGTAGCCGACCATGCGCGACCCGCCCGGATGCACGCAAACGATGTCCTCGTCGTCGGCCCAAGCGGTCATCATCGCATCCAGGTCGCGCGCCTCGAAGGCCTGGTAGAAAGCGACGGCCGCATCCTGTGGCGAAACATAGATCGGTGTCGTGCGTGCCTTGGCCATGATCGGTCCTGAAGTTCGCGTCCAGCGCGTCGCTAGGCCTTCGTGCTCGGTGGAATATAGGCGGGAAGAGCGCTTCGCGCGAGATTGTAGACCATCTCCGGCTTCAGTTCCCGCATGCATTTGAAGTGTCCGAGCGGACATTCGCGCTTGAAGCAGGGGCTGCATTCGATGTCGATCTTGGCGATGCGCGCGACCGGCGACAGCGGTGGCGTGTACACCGGCGATGACGAACCAAACAGCGCGACCAGCGGCACGCCGACGGCGGCCGCGGCATGCATCAGGCCCGAATCGTTGCTGACGACGAGCGATGCCGACGACAGGATGTCGATCGTCGTGCCGAGATCGGTGCGTCCCGTAAGGTCGCGCACCTTGATCGCGCTCTCGCCCATCATCATCAGCACGGCTTCGGAGGCGATCTTGTCGTTGGGAGAACCGACGATCCACACGTGCAGCCGGTCGCGCAGGAACATCTGCGCGAGTTCGGCAAACTGGTTCGGCGGCCAGCGCTTGGCCGCGCCGAATTCTGCCCCCGGACAGAGGACGACGACCGGCCGGTCTGTCTTGAGGTTCAGCGCCCGCATGGCGCCGGCGCGATTGGTCGCGTTGGGTACCAGGACCGGCGCGGGGGATAGAGGGACCAGCGCGCCGGGTGACGCGGCGAGCGCCGCGAAACGGTCGACCAGGCGCGGCATCGCCTTCTTGTCGAGCTTGCGCGCATCGGTCAGCAGGACGTACCGCGCCTCGCCCCGATAGCCGATTCGCTTCGGAATGTGTGCGAGGTAGGGCACGAGCGCCGACTTCCATGAATTGGGCAGTACGAATGCCCGCGTGTAGCCCTCGGACTTGAATTCGCGCGCGAGCTTGCGCCGGCTGGCCAGGTCGAACTTGCCGTGTCCGAACGGCGTTTCGACGATCCGCCGTATGCCGCGCATGCGCGCGTAGACCGGTGCACACCAGGATGGCGCCAGCACGTCGACGATGGGGTCCTCCAGGGGGTCACGCAGGAGCCCGACCAGCGGTTCGGACAGGATGGCGTCACCCACCCACGATGGCGCAACCATCAGGATGCGTTCGGTGGCCATGTCAGCGGTGCGCGAGGCAATGCGGCTGATGGGGTCGCGTTGCCCATGGCGCGGGCGAGGTGTGCCCGCGGTTCACGATTCAGTGGCCGCCTCTGCGCGGCCCCCCCTCGAGCTGGTACCGTGTTCCGCAATAGGGACACATTGCTTCGCCGGTTTCGGCGATGTCCAGGAACACGCGAGGGTGCGACGACCACAGCGGCATCCGGGGGTTCGGACAGAACACCGGCAGGTCGGCGGACTTGACCGCAACCGGGACCGTCTCGTTGGCCGCGCTCGTGGTCATATGTGCGTCAGCCACGATTGCCGTGACTTGAGGCGGCCATTGACGGCATCGAAGTACATCGCCTGCAGCTTGGTGGTGATCGGGCCACGGGAGCCTTCGCCGATGGTCCGGTTGTCGAGTTCGCGGATCGGCGTGACTTCGGCCGCGGTGCCGGTGAAGAACGATTCGTCGGCGCAGTAGACCTCGTCACGCGTGATCCGGCGCTCGTGGACGGGAATGCCGAGTTCCTTCGCGAACGCGAAGATCGTGTTGCGCGTGATGCCGTTGAGTGCGCCCGATGAGAGGTCCGGCGTGTGCAGTTCACCGTTGATCACCAGGAAGATGTTCTCGCCGGAGCCTTCGGACACGTAACCCTGCGGATCGAGCAGCAGCGCTTCTTCGTATCCATCGTGCGTCGCTTCCTGGTTGGCGAGGATTGAATTGGCGTAGTTGGCGACGGCCTTGGCGCCGGTCATCGTGATGTTGACGTGATGCCGCGTGAACGACGACGTCTTCACGCGGATACCCCTTTCCATGCCTTCGGCGCCCAGGTAACTCCCCCACGGCCAGGCGGCGATGCAGACGCGCACGGGATTGGACTTGGCGGCAACGCCCATCGCCTGCGAGCCGTAGAAGGCGAGCGGACGCAGGTAGCAGGACTCGAGCTTGTTGTCGCGCACGCACGCCAGCTGCGCTTCGTCGAGCACTTCGCGCGTGTAGGGGATGTTCATGCCGAAGATGTGCGCCGAGCGGAACAGGCGGTTGGTATGGTCGCGCAGGCGGAAGATCGCGGGACCATCGGCAGTCTTGTAGCACCGGACGCCCTCGAATACACCCATGCCGTAGTGCAGCGTGTGCGTCAGGACGTGCGTGGTGGCTTCGCGCCACGGCACCATCTTGCCGTCATACCAGATCCATCCATCGCGGTCGGCCATCGACATGGCGGTTTCTCCAGGAGCTTTTAGCATGGCAAACGACAATTTTAGCCGATTTCCTCCGGTTTCCCCGGCCGCGCGGCCTTAGGGCGCCTGCCAGTCGTCTCCAAACACGTGCTTCCACAACGCAGCCACGGCGGCTCGCGGCGCCCCGAGCGCGTCGGGCGCAACACGTGCGTGCGCGGCCGCGGTGAGCCGGATCTGGTGCTGCAGGCGGCGGTACAGCCGGTACGCGTCGGCGACCTCGCGGGCCAGCGCGCCGGGCAGAAGTCCCAATTCCGCACCCATTCCGAGCAGCGCGATGTTGCCCGCGTTGCGGGTGAGCGCCGGGTGGCGGTGCGCGTGCGCCAGAACCAGGAACTGGACGATGAACTCGATGTCCACCATGCCCCCCGGATCGTGCTTCAGGTCGAACAGTGCAGTGGGATTGGGGTGCCCCGCGGCCATCCTGCGGCGCATGTCGGTAACATCGGCCGCGAGTGGGCCAATCTCGCGCGGCAGCGTCAGGATGGCCTCGCGCTCGGATTCGAATGCCGCGCCCACCTGCAGGTCACCGGCGACGAAGCGCGCGCGCGTCAGCGCCTGGTGCTCCCACGTCCATGCGTTCTCGCGCTGGTACTTGCAGAATGCCGTCAGGCTCGACGCGAGAAGGCCGGAGGCGCCGTCGGGTCGCAGGCGCAGGTCGGTGTCGTAGAGGGCGCCGGCGGCCGTGTTGCTCGTCAGCCACGTGATGAGCCGCTGGGCCAGTCGCGCATAGCGCTCGTGGCGCACCTCGGCTTCCGGATCGGCAGGATCGACGTCGTAGATGAACACGAGATCGAGATCGGACGCGTACCCGAGTTCCTTGCCGCCCAGCTTTCCGTAGCCGACGATCGCAAAGCGCGGCGGCGGTGCCTGCCTGCCGGCGATCTGCGCCCAGCACGCGTCGAGGGTGGCGGCAAGCAGTACGTCGGCCAGCGCCGAGACGTGGTCGGCCAGGCGCTCCACCGTCAGGCGCCCGCCCAGATCCTGCGCCAACAGGCGAAAGGTCTGCGCGTGCTGGAAGTGGCGCAGCGTGTCCATCTGGCGCTCGACGTCTCCGGCGTGCGCCGCCATTTGCCGCGCAAGTTCTTCGCGCCACGCAACCCAGTCCGGCTCAGCCATCAGAATGCGCGCGTCGAGCAGTTCGTCGAGCAGCAACGGGTGCCGGGTCAGGTAGTCGGCGGCCCACGCGGAGGCGCCCATCAGTTGCGCGATGCGCGGCAACAGTGGCGGGTGCTCGATCACCAGGGCCAGATAGGCGCTGCGCCGGCTGACCGCCTCGAGCAAGGTCAGCAGTCGCGTGAACACCACCTGTGCGCCCGCAGTGCCAGGATGGGCCGAGGAGGTGGCGATGAGCTGCGGGACGAGCGCATCGAAGCGCTGCCGCGACAGCGCGGGCAATTGCAGGTAGCGGCCGCTGCCGCGCACGCGCGCGAGCATGGTGAACAGCGTGTCGGGATCGGTAAATCCGGCGGCCACCAGTTGCTCGCGCGCATGTGCCGTCGCCGCAGGCTCCTCCCATATCGCGGTGAGCGCCGGGTTCCCGGCGGGGCTATTCTCTTCCCGCTTGCCCAGTATCAGCGCAAACTGTTCGCTTACCTGCGCGCGATGGTGGGCGAGCGCGGCGTCGAAATCGCGCAACGCGCCGAAGCCCATACTTTCCGCGAGCAGTGCGCGTTCGTCCGCGGACACCGGAAGCTGGTGCGTCTGCTGGTCGTCGCGATACTGCAGGCGGTGCTCGGCCCGGCGTAGGAAGACGTACGCGTCGCGCAGCGCGGCGACCGCGGGCGCCGGCAGGAGCCCCAGCGATTCGAGGACGACCAATGCGGGCAGCGTGCCCTTGACCCGCAACGGCGGCTCGCGGCCGCCGCGAACGATCTGCAGTGCCTGCACGATGAATTCGATTTCCCGGATGCCGCCGTCGCCCAGCTTCACGTTCGCGAGGTAGTCTCGGCGCAGGCCCTGTTCGCGAATCTGGCGATGCACGTCGCGCAGGCCGTCGTAGGCGTCGTAGTCCAGATACTTGCGGAACACGAACGGGGTGACCAGCGCGTCGAGTTCGCCACGCCTGTCTCCGGTGAGCGCCCGCGCCTTCAGCCACGCATAGCGTTCCCACGCGCGGCCCTGCGTCACCAAGTACGCTTCCAGACCGTTGAACGTCGTCGTCAGCGGACCGCTTTCGCCGTAGGGGCGCAGCCGCATGTCCACTCTGAACACATAGCCCTGCGGCGTGACGTCGTGCAGCGCGCCGATCACGCGCTGCCCGAGGCGATCGAAAAATTCGCGGTTGGCGATGCTGCGCGGTCCGGTCGTCTCGCCTTCGTCCGGATAGACGAAGATGAGATCGATGTCCGACGAGACGTTGAGTTCGCCGCCGCCCAACTTGCCCATGCCGATCGCGATGAGCTGCTGCGGCGCGCCATCGTCCGCGCAGAGCGGCTCGCCGTGACTCGCTGCCAGCAGGCGGCCGTGCAGTTCCACGCAAGAGTCGAGTGCCTGCTCGGCGAGTTGCGTCATGGCACCGCAGACTTCGGTCAGCGGCGCCAACCCGGTCAGGTCGCGTACCAGCGTGTGCAGAAACACGCGCCGACGCAATTCGCGGATTGCGATCGCATGGCGGGATGGGTCGCCCTCGGCTACGATCGCGGCGAGCGATGCGCGCACGTCGCTCCAGGCAAACGTCCGGGTGGACGATTCGGCCAGGCTTTCGGCGAGCCCGGGATCCGCGGCCAGTGCGCGGGTCGCATATCGGCTGAACGCCAGCGCTTGGTGAATGTCCATGGCTTGCCTCGACCGCCGGATGCCCGCGCCGCACCGGCGGGGACCAAGGCGGCCATTTCCTTCAGCTACAATTAAGTGTCCCGGCAGCACATTATGCCTGTCGCCGTGCCCACATTCCCGCTTCCATCTTGTCCAACCCGCGCGCCGCCCGGATATTTCGCCTGCTGAGCGCCGCCGCGGTCGCAGCGTTCGCGATCTTCTGCGTGCTGCTGCTGGTCATCCGCTTCATCGTTTTCCCGAGGATCAACGATTACCGCGACCGGATCGTCGCGATGCTGTCGGCCGAACTTGGACATCCGGTGGCGATCGCGGCCATCGACACCGGTTGGCAGGCGTGGAATCCGCGGCTGACGATTCGCGGATTCCAGATCCACGACCGGGATCATGCATCGGCCGAGCCGGTCCTCGATTTGCCGCGCGTCGATCTGGTCGTGTCGTGGACGTCACTGCCGTTTCTGGACCTGCGGCTCTCGCAGCTATCCATCGACCGGCCGCAACTTTCCGTCCGCCGCGACGTGCACGGTGGCCTCCACGTGGCCGGAATCGAATTCGATCCGGATAAGGAAAGCGACGACTCGCGCGTCACCGAGTGGCTGCTGCGGCAGCCCAGCATCGTGGTTTCCGATGCGCTGGTCACGTGGACGGACGAACTGCGCCGCGCGCCGCAGCTCGTCCTGGACCACGTGCAGTTTCGCCTGGAACACAGCGTTGGCCACCATCGCTTCGGCCTGGTGGGCACGCCTCCAGCCGACCTTGCGGCGCCGCTGGATTTTCGCGGCGACGTGACCGACGCTTCGCTGCGCGACTGGCGCGTCGCGCGCGGCAGCTTCTACGTGCGGCTGGATTATGCCGATATCGCGTTGTGGCGGGAATGGATTCCGCTGCCCATGCCGGTGGAAAGCGGCAAGGGCGCGCTGCGGGCGTGGTTCGACTTTGCCGGTGGCGGCCCGACGGGCATGGTGGCGGACTTCGAATTGGCCGACGTCACCACGCGGCTGGCCCGCGACCTCCCGCAGCTCGACCTCGCGAACCTTGCGGGCCACCTGGACTGGAAGCGGGAACCCGGCAAGCGCCTGCTCACCGCGACCGGCTTGAGCTTCACGACGCGCACGGACCTGACGCTGGCGCCGACCAATTTCACGCTTGCGCTGACCGAGAATGCCGAGGGCGCGATCGCGGGTGGGCGGCTTGCCATCGACCGCCTGGATGCCGAACCGTTGACGGCGCTCAGCCTACACCTGCCGCTTCCGGAAGGGTGGCGCCGCGATCTCGCGCGTTTCGCACCGAAGGGCAGTATCGCCAACGGAAAATTCAGCTGGTCGGGTACATCCGATCTGCCGGAGGTCTATGCCGCCAGCGGCGTGTTGCAGCGCGTCGGCTTCGCCGCGACGGAGGGGATGCCCGGGATGACCGGACTTTCCGGCAGCTTCGACCTCGACCAGTTCCACGGTTCGCTGAAACTCGACAGTCGCGATCTGAAGTTCGACGCGCCCAAGGTCTTCAGCGCACCGCTGGCTTTTGCGACTGCCGCTGGAAATGTGGGATGGGACAGGCGCAATGGACCATGGCGGATCACCTTGGACGATCTTCGCTTTGCGGCGGCGCCGTTCGCGGGTTCCGCAACGGGATCTTGGACTGCGAAGGAGAAGGGACCGGGGTCGCTGGAGCTTGCCGCGAGGCTCGACGCCGCCGGCGTGGAGGAAGTCTCCCGCGCGATGCCGCTGGTGCTCGGTGCCGGACTGCGTTCGTGGCTGAAGGACAGCCTGAGGCAAGGCACGGCCAGCGATGTCCGCATCAACGTGGCGGGCGATCTGGCTGGGTTTCCGTTTCCCGACAACCGCTCGGGAAAGTTCCTGATCACGTTCAAGGTTCGCAACGCGACGTTGCGCTTCCTTCCGGAATGGCCGCCGATCGATGGAATCGACGCCGACCTCCGGTTCGAGGGCGCGCGCATGAGTATTGACGCCACGCGCGGCCGCTCACTCGGTGCCAATCTCGGTCCGACGAAGGCCGACATTCCCGACCTTTCGGCGCAGTTCCCTGTGCTCACCGTGGCCGGCGACGCGTCGGGACCCACGTCGGAATTCCTGCAGTACATCGCGCAAAGCCCCGTGGCCGGCTGGATCGGCCACGCCACCGAAGGCGCCACCGCCAATGGCGGCGGCAAGCTCAACCTCAAGCTGACGTTGCCGCTGGGCAAGGAGAAAGGTGCGAAGGTCGCCGGCGACTACCAATTCATCGACAACGAGCTGCGCCTTCCCGACGTGCCCGTGCTGGCGAAGTTGAACGGCAAGGTGATATTCACCGAACAGGACCTGCGGGCGCAGGATGTCGCTTTCGAGGCGCTCGGCGGGCCGGCGAAGATTTCATTAGGGAATGTCGACGGCCAGGTGCGCGTCGCGGGCTCCGGCACGGCAAACCTTGCCACGCTGCACCACGAACTGGGCGTGCCGATGCTGGAGCGCGTGTCGGGTACGACCGACTGGGAAGTCAACCTGACAGCGCACGGCGAAGCGGTGACGTGGGCGTTGTCGAGCTCGATGAAGGGCGCGGCGATCGATCTCCCGGCGCCTGTTGGCAAACCCGCCGCAGAGGTGGCGCCGTTGAAGATCGAGCGCCATGGCCTTCCCGGCCGAACCGCGGGCGTCCAGCTCACCGCCGATTACCGGGGTGTCGTCCGCGTCGTCGCGCAACGCCCGGGCGGCGGGGCGCAAGACCGGGTGCTTATGCTGCTGGGGGGTGGGGCAGCCGGAGCCGACGCGCCGAACCGACCTGGTGTATTTGTACGCGGACAGATTGCCGAGCTCGACGTCGACCAATGGCTTGCCTTGTTTGCCAAGGAAAAGGCGCGTACGGTGGCCGGCGCTTCATCCAGCGGCAGCTCGCTCGAGCTCAACGGCGTGGACCTGGACCTGGGGAAACTCGAGGTCTTCGGCCGGATCCTGCACGATTTCAAGGTTACGGCCCAGCGCGCGAATGACAACTGGAAGCTGGTCCTGCATGGCCGGGAAGTCGACGGCGACGCATCGTGGCAAGGTCCTTCCGTCGACATTCCCAACGGCCGTGTGATGGCACGCCTGAAACGCTTCGTGCCGCCCGGCCCGGGCGAATTGCATCCGGTGCGCGCCGCCGACGCCGGGGACAACGCCGCCAATCCGTGGCCCGAGCTCGATATCGTGTCGGACACGTTCGTATCGAAGGGCCGCGACCTGGGGAAGCTCGAGCTGATCGCCAAGCCAGTCGCCACCGACTGGCGCATCGAGCGACTTGCGCTCGCCAATTCCGATGGCCGCATCGACGCCAACGGTTGGTGGCGGGTGCACGGCATGCGGCAGCAGACACAGATCGATGTAAAGGTGGATGTCGAGGATGCCGGCGGGTACCTTGCGCATTTTGGCTACGGCGAAACGGTGCGCAACGCGCCGACGACGATAGTCGGCGACCTTCAATGGGCCGGCGCCCCGAATGATTTCGACTTTCCGACGCTGAGCGGCACGTTCAATTTGAAATCCGGCGCCGGGCAGTTCACCAAGATCGATCCGGGCATCGGCAAGCTGCTGGGCGTATTGTCATTGCAGGCGCTGCCGCGGCGCATCACGCTCGATTTCCGCGACGTCTTCAGCGAAGGATTCGCCTTCGACGACATCAACGGCGATTTCCGCATCGACAACGGGCAGATGCACACGGAAAACCTGAAGCTCGCCGGTCCCGCGGCCGCCGTGGCGATCAAGGGCGACCTGGACCTGGCCCGCGAAACGCAACGGCTGACCGTGCGTGTGCAGCCCGCGCTGAGTTCCAGTGTCTCCGCCGGTGCCGCGGTGCTGTTCATCGCCAATCCGCTAGTGGGCGCGGCAGTCGGCGCCGGCGCATTGCTGGCGCAAAAGATGTTCAATAATCCGATCGACCAGATGTTCAGCTACGATTACCGCGTGACCGGACCCTGGGTCGACCCCGTCGTCGAGCGCCTGCATGGCTTCAGCGCGCCGACGTCGCCGTTTGGATCAGAGGCAGCTGCGAAATGAATGAACGGATGCGGGTGGCGGCGGCGCAGACGATCGCCGGTGGCGACGTTGCCGAAAATCTCGCGCAGGCCGAAGTGCTGGTGGCTGCTGCCGCGACGCAAGGGGCGCAGCTCATCCTGCTCCCCGAGTATTTCGGCATCCTGGGCGCCCGCGCCACGGACAAGCTGGCGGCGAAGGAGCGCGACGGCGCGGGGCCGCAGCAGGACTTCCTGTCGCGGATGGCGCGCGAACACCGGGCCATCGTCGTCGGCGGGAGCGTGCCGATCGAAAGTGTCGAGCCGGGTCGCGTCCGCAGCGCCTGTCTGGTCTACGGTCCCGATGGCGCGCGCATCGCGCGTTACGACAAGATTCACCTGTTCCGTTTCTCGCAGGGCGCCGAGGACTACGACGAGACGCGTACGATAGTGCCGGGTGACGCTCCGGTCACATTCGACGCACCGTGCGGTCGCGTCGGCCTGTCGATTTGCTACGACGTCCGCTTCCCGGAGCTCTATCGTGCGCTCGGGGAGTGCGCGCTGCTGCTCGTGCCGGCCGCGTTCACCGCCACGACGGGCGCTGCGCACTGGGAACTGTTGCTGCGCACGCGCGCGGTCGAGAATCAGTGCTATGTGCTCGCCGCCGCGCAGGGCGGGCTGCATCCGAATGGTCGCCGGACCTGGGGACGTTCGATGCTGGTCGATCCCTGGGGCGTGATCGTCGCGATGCGGGAAGAGGGGCCCGGCGTCGTGGTCGGCGACGTCGATCCCGAGCGACTGGCGGAGGTGCGGCGGCAATTGCCCGCGTTGACGCATCGGGTGCTGAAGCATCCCGTGTGATAGCGGCGTTGCCACCTGCGCCGAGCCGCGTCGTCGCCGCGTGTCTGTGCGCGCAGTGGTGCTCGTCGTGCCGTGAATACCGCGCCACGTTCGACCGTGTCGCAACGGCATTTCCCGGCATCCGTTTCGTGTGGATCGACATCGAGGACGAGGAAGAACTGGTGGGGCGTGTCGATGTCGACAATTTTCCGACGCTGCTCATCGGCACCGACGCGGGCATAAGTTTTTTCGGTCCGCTGATGCCGCAGGAGGAGGTCCTGGCGCGACTCGTTCGCACGTGCGCGGAAAGCGTTCGGCCCGCCGGCACAGCGCACGCCGACGTCGTCGCACTTCTGGACCGGGTCCGGGCGCTGCCATAGGACTGAAGCGCGCGATGAAACCCTAACGGCCGCGCAGCAGCACCAGCACTGCGCCGCCACCACCCGCATGCTGCGGCGCCTCGGAATAGGCGAGCACCTCGTCCCAGTGCGCGAGCCAGCTGCGCACCTTGCCTTTCAGCACCGGTTCGCGATTGGGCGACGTCAGTCCCTTGCCGTGGATCACGCGGACGCAGCGCATGCCGCGCTCGCGCGCACCGCTGACGAAGTCGGCCAGCGCGTCGTGGGCCTCCTCGGTGTTCATGCCATGCAGGTCGAGTTCGGCCTGTACGGCCCAATGCCCGCGCCGGAGCTTGCCTGCGACGTCGCGGCCGATGCCCTTTCGAACAAAGGTCTGTTCGTGTTCGAACTCCTGTCCCGCGTCCCATGTCTGCGGCGCCGGCTGATCGCCGTATTTGGCCTCCGCGAGCACGTCGCGCTCGTCGGCCAGCGTGTTGCGCGCGATGGGGGCCGGCCGCGGGTGATCGAGCCTCGCCCGATTGGTCGGCGGCAGTTTCTGCACGTCGGCGAATGCGCGCGCCAGGTCGATGTCGGCGTCGGCGTGTTTGCCCGCCGCCAGCGCCCGCTTGAGCGATTGTGCGGGCGCAGCGTCGCGCGGCGCTGGTGCAACGCCTTCGCGGGAACGCACGGGCGCCGGCACAGGTTTGGCGCGGGGCGTCCGGCCCGCGGCGTCGAGCAGTGATTTGAGATCGGAAAGTTTGGCCATGGTGGCGGTGGGGCGTCGGCGCACAGCCGACGGCAAATGATACTTGCCATCCATTAGAATGGGCGACGTTGGCCGTGGGCCGTAAGGGGTGGAAACAATGAACCGGACGGCATGGGTCAGGCTTGTGCTTGGCGGCGCGCTGGTTGCCGTCATCGGTGGTGTCTACTTCGCTTGGCAGGAGGGGCTGATCCCCGCAAGCGAAGGCGTCGGGGTGGCGCGCTAGCCGTGGCCTTCAAGAAAGGCTTCGGCATCGAGCGCCGACATGCATCCGGTGCCCGCGGACGTGACCGCCTGCCGATAGACGTGGTCGGCGACGTCGCCCGCCGCGAACACGCCAGGCACGGAAGTCGCGGTGGCGTTGCCTTCGCTGCCGCCCCTGACTTTGATATAGCCGCCAGCCATCTCGAGCTGGCCTTCGAAGATCTGGGTGTTCGGCGTGTGACCTATCGCGATGAACACGCCATGCACGGTGACGTCCTGCGCGGCGCCGCTCTTCACGTCCTTCAGGCGGACGCCGGTGACGCCCGACGCATCGCCCAGCACTTCGTCGAGCGTGTGGTTCCACAGCACGCGCATGTTGCCGCCGTCCTTGGTCTTGGCCATCAGGCGGTCGATGAGGATGGCTTCCGCGCGGAACTTGTCGCGGCGATGCACAACCGTGACCTTCTTTGCGATGTTGGACAGGTAAAGCGCTTCTTCGACAGCCGTGTTGCCGCCACCGACGACGACGACTTCCTGACCCTTGTAGAAGAACCCGTCGCACGTCGCGCACGCCGACACGCCCTTGCCCATGAACGACTCCTCCGACGGCAGCCCGAGATACCGCGCCGATGCGCCGGTGGCGATGATCAGGGCGTCGCAGGTGTACTCGCCGGCATCGCCGATGAGGTGGAAAGGCGTCTTACCGAACTTCACGGTATGGATGTGGTCGTGGACCAATTCGGTCGCGAACCGCTCGGCGTGCTTCTGAAAGCGCGCCATCAGGTCGGGGCCCATCACGCCGTCGACGTCTGCAGGCCAGTTGTCCACGTCGGTCGTCGTCATCAGCTGCCCACCCTGGGCCAGACCGGTGATGAGCACCGGCGAAAGGTTGGCGCGCGCGGCGTATACTGCGGCGCTGTAGCCGGCCGGGCCGGAGCCCAGGATGATGAGGCGG
>Ga0302323_100001344_pt1 | contig 19856 bp, 17 predicted proteins | sample Fen_T0_3_FD_201950 | JGI IMG/M metagenome (GOLD analysis project Ga0302323, IMG submission 201950) | Peat permafrost microbial communities from Stordalen Mire near Abisko, Sweden - Fen_T0_3 | ecosystem: Environmental > Terrestrial > Soil > Wetlands > Permafrost | place: Sweden: Abisko... | reverse complement strand
GCGCCGGCGCGGCGGTCTTGCAGCACCGTCCTGGTTCTAATGGCCTGTTAACCACGGTGTTAGGGGCAGATGGCGCCAAAGCCGGCCTGCTTTCCATGCCCGGCGGCGGCAGCGCCTGCCCGGCCACTACGTCAACGGTCGCCGATGGGTTGCATTTTCTCCGCATGGACGGCAAGGAAACCTTCAAAAACGCCGTCCAAGCCATGTGCGGCGCCGCGAATGAGGCGTTGCAGCGCTGCGACTTAACCGCCGCCGAAATCAAATGCATCATTCCCCACCAGGCCAACCGCCGCATCGTCGATGCCGTGGCCGACCGTCTGGGCGCCACCTCTGCGCAGCTATTCATCAATCTGCACAAATACGGCAACACCTCCGCCGCCTCCGTCGCCATCGCCTTGGACGAAGCCGTGCGGGAAGGCCGGGTTCAGCACGGTGATTTCATCCTGATGGTCGCCTTTGGGGCGGGCCTCACATGGGGTGCGGCGATCATCGAATGGTGATAACTTCCATTTGACTGCGGGTTCCGACGTGCTAGCTTGACTAATCTTATGAGTGCAAAGAAAGTTTCGAGTTTGAACCCGTTGGTTGATTCCCTGAATGTCTCCAGCCGTGAAACCACGTTGGAACTGGCGTCGGATAAAGTCTCTGTACGCAAAAGCGGAATTGAATTTCGCAGTCCGACCCCCTTCAAAGAATGGAGTGAAATGACGGTGACGATCCACTCGCCGCTCGACGGCCGCAAAGTTACCTGCCACGGCGTCATCGTGGCGTGCACCGGCACCAAACATGCCGGCTATCTCGTGGCCATGGTGTTCACCAGCCTCACCAAGCAGGCCCAGGCACGCCTGACCTCGCTTGCCCACGCCGAACTCGGTCTTTAACCGCACCCGTTTAGTACGCTTTTTTCAAAGGCGGAGGCGCAAATTCAGCGACCTCCGCTTTTGCTTTTTCGGCGCCGGTTGGATAACTTGGACTTAAGAATTTTTCCGATCCCGCTGGAACATTTTTTTGCGGACGTTAAATTCATCCAATCATTTATCCATTAACATGAACAACGGCTTGAACCTCAAAAAAACCGGGGCTCTGGATTTTCTTTCCCTCGGTGCGCTCGTCCACCGGCTTGATCCCGGCATCATTCCCTTTCGCAAGGCTTCGCATTGCGACATCCATGTCAGCGGTGGTGAATTCAACGTTTCCGCCAATCTCTCCGACTGCTTCCGCCTGAACACCGGTATCGCCAGCGCCATGGTGGATTACCCCATCGGCGATTTGATCAATGAACGCGTCCGCGCCATGGGCGTGAAATCCTTCTACAAGAAATTCAAGCACGATGGCGTACGCGGACCGAACATGGCCACGGTTTATTCCGATCGCGGCCAGGGCGTGCGCGCTCCGGTCGTGTTTTATAACCGCAGCAACGAAGCCGCCGGCCAGCTCAAGCCTGGCGATTTCAACTGGCCGGAAATTTTCGGCGGCGGCGTCCGCTGGTTCCACAGTGGCGGCATTTTTGCGGCCTTGTCCGAGACCACGGGCGAACTGATTGTCGAAGCCATGAAGGCGGCCAAGGCCGGCGGTGCCATCACTTCGTTCGATCTGAACTACCGGCAGAAACTCTGGGACATCTGGGGCGGTCAGGACAAAGCCGTGGATGTGCTGGCGCGCATTGTGCAGCACGTGGATGTGCTGGTGGGCAACGAGGAAGATTTGCAGAAGGGCCTCGGCATCGAAGGCCAGGACGTGGAAAGCAAATCCAAGCTCGATCCCTCGGCGTTTTACGCGGTGATCGGCCAGGCCGTGAAGAAATTTCCGAACGTCAAGGCCGTCGCCACCACGCTGCGCGAAGTGCATTCCACCAACCGCCACACCTGGGGCGCGGTTGCCTGGGTAAACGGCCAGACGTACCAGTCGCCCATGTGCGAGTTGGACGTGGTGGATCGCGTCGGCGGCGGCGATGGTTATGCGGCTGGCTTCTTTTACGGACTGCTGTCCGGCGCGTCCGAACAGGAAGCTGTGAATCTGGGCTGGGCGCACGGTGCCTTGCTCACCACGTTCCCGGGCGACACCACCATGGCGACGGTCGAGCAGGTCAAAGCGTTTGCCAAAGGCGGCTCCGCCCGCATTCAACGCTGATTTTATGCTGTATTTCGAGCGCGGTTCCGTCACCGACCAGTTATCCAAAGAGGATTTACGCGCCGGGTTGTTCGCCGCCCTGAAAAAGCTCGGCGTGCGCCGGCGCGTGCTGGTGGTGCCGCCGGATTTTACCCGGTTTCACTCGCACGCCGGCGTCCTGACCACCCTCGCGCACGAATATTATGGCAAACACTTGAAAGATGTGTTGCCGGCGCTCGGCACCCATTCTGCGATGACCAGCGAACAGATCGCGGAAATGTTTCAGGGGGTGCCCGAAAATCTGTTTCGCGTCCACAACTGGCGTACCGGTGTTACCACCGTCGGCGAGGTGCCGTCGGCATTTGTCCGGGAGGTCTCCGAGGGGGCGGTGGATTTTCCGTGGCCTGCGCAAGTGGCCAACCTCATTGCCACCGGCGGACATGACCTGATTCTTTCCATCGGTCAGGTTGTGCCGCACGAAGTCATCGGCATGGCCAATTATAACAAGAACATCTTCGTTGGCACCGGTGGTCAGGAAGGCATCAACAAGAGCCATTATGTGGGGGCCGCCTACGGCATGGAACGCATGATGGGCCGGGCCAACACGCCCGTGCGCCGCATTCTCAACTACGCTTCCGAGCATTTTACCAGTCATCTCCCCATCGTCTACGTGCACACCGTTGTCGGACGCGGTGCGGATGGCCGGCTTGTGGTGCGCGGCTTGTTTGTCAGCGATGACGCCTCGGGCTTTGAAAGGGCCGCCGCGCTGTCGCTGGAGGTCAATTTTGAGATGCTCGAGGCCCCGTTGAATAAAGTGGTGGTCTACCTCGACCCCTCCGAATTCAAGAGTACCTGGCTTGGCAACAAGGCCATTTACCGCACCCGCATGGCGATGGCTGACGGCGGGGAACTCCTCATTCTGGCCCCCGGCCTCAAGGAGTTTGGCGAGGATCGCGAGATTGACCGGCTCATCCGCAAATACGGCTATCGCGGCACGCCCGCTACGCTGGCTTCCGCCAAGGCCAACGCCGAGTTGCAAAATGATCTGAGCGCGGCGGCGCACCTGATCCATGGTTCCAGCGAGGGGCGTTTCAGCATCACCTACTGCCCCGGCCAGTTGACCCAGACGGAAATTGAAAGCGTAGGTTTTAAATTCGCCGACCTGAAAACAATGACGCAGCGTTACGATCCCAAGCGGCTGAAGGATGGCTGGAACACGCTCGCCGACGGCGAAAAGATTTTTTATATTTCCAATCCCGCGCTCGGTCTGTGGGCCTGCCGCTGCCGGTTTGAAAAATGACCGGCTTGAAATTAATTTATTCATGAGCATTCCTCTGCGCGCAAAAAAAGAGTGTCAATACGACCAGATTTCCCTGGGTGAAGTCATGCTTCGCCTCGATCCCGGCGAAGGCCGCATTCGCACGGCTCGAAGTTTCACGGCATGGGAAGGCGGCGGCGAATACAACACGTCGCGCGGCCTCCGCAAATGTTTCGGCTGCCAGACGGCGGTCTGCACGGCTTTTGTGGACAACGAGGTCGGGCATCTGGTGGAAGACTTCATCATGCAGGGCGGCGTGGGCACGGATTTCATCCAGTGGCGTGCGGACGATGGCATCGGCCGCCGCATCCGCAACGGCCTGAATTTCACCGAGCGCGGCTTTGGCATCCGGGGCGCGGTCGGGGTTTCCGACCGCGGCAACACGGCTGCTTCGCAGCTCAAGCCGGGGGATTTTGACTGGGATCACATTTTTGGCAAGGTCGGCACGCGTTGGCTGCACACCGGCGGTATTTTTGCCGCACTGTCGGAAACGACGGCGGCGCTGACGATTGAGGCGGTTAAGGCGGCCAAACAACACGGGGTCGTCGTCAGCTACGACTTGAATTACCGGCCCTCGCTCTGGAAGTCGATTGGGGGCCTGAAGCAGGCGCAGGCGGTCAACCGCGAGATCGCCAGATATGTGGACGTGATGATCGGCAACGAGGAAGATTTCACCGCCAGCCTCGGCTTTGAGGTCAAGGGCGCGGATCACAACCTGAGCGCGATTGAAACCGATGCGTTCAAGGCGATGATCGAGACCGCCGTGAAGGAGTTCCCAAATTTCAAGGTGGCTGCGACGACGCTGCGCCGGGTGATTACTGCGACGAAAAACGACTGGGCCGCGATTCTCTGGCACGACGGGAAGTTTTTCGAGAGCCGGAAATATCCCGAGCTTGAAATCTTGGATCGCGTGGGTGGTGGCGACAGTTTTGCCAGCGGTCTGCAGTTTGGCTTTCTTGAATTTAACGATCCCCAGCAGGCGGTGGACTACGGCGCGGCGCATGGTGCGCTCGCCTCAACCACGCCGGGCGACACCAGCATGGCCACGCGCAAGGAAGTGGAAAAGACCATCGGCGGCGGCAGCGCGCGGGTGCAACGCTAGACTTAACCAACCCCACAATAAAAAATGAAAACACCAGCAGAACTATTCTCACTCAAAGGCAAAGTCGCGGTCGTCATCGGCGGCACGGGTGTGCTGTGCGGCGAGATGGCCGAAGGGTTGGCCATCGCGGGTGCCGCCGTGGCCATTGTTGGCCGGGATGCGGCCAAGGCCCAGGCGCGCATTGACAAAATCAAACTGGGCGGCGGTCAGGCGGAGTTCTTTGCGTGCGATGCCACGGCGAAGGCCGGCCTGCAACAGTTGCTGGCCGATGTGCTGGCCAAGTTCGGCCGCGTAGATATTCTGGTGAATGGCGCGGGGGTGAATTCGCCCACGCCCTTTTTTGACATCCCGGAGGATGAGTTCGACCGCATCTTCAAGGTGAACCTCAAGGGGGTTCTACTGGCCTGCCAGGTTTTCGGCAAGCACCTGGTGGAGCAAAAATCCGGCAGCATCATCAACATCGGCTCGGCTTCGGCGCTGACGCCGCTCTCGCGTGTGTTCACGTATTCGGCGTCGAAAGCGGCGGTGCACAATCTTTCCAAAAATCTCGCGCGCGAATGGGCGACGCTCGGCGTGCGGGTCAACATTCTGGTGCCCGGCTTCTTTCCGGCGGAACAAAACCGCAAGATCCTCAATCCCGACCGCGTGGCGGCCATCATGGGCAAGACCCCGATGAAACGCTTCGGCGAAGCGCACGAACTGGTCGGCGCGACCCTGCTGCTGGCGTCGGATGCGGGCAGCTTCATCACCGGGGCGGAACTGGTGGTGGATGGCGGGTTTGACGCAATGGCGATCTGAGCCCGAGTTTTTACCCGCAAAACAGCCCGCTGGAGCGAATGCTTCAGCGGGCTTTTGGTTGTGATTTTTTACACGACGGTAATGGGCTGGTGGCGGGGCACCAGCAGTTTCATCCCAGCCCAGGCGATCAAATAGCTCACGGCGCAAATGATGAACATGATGAGATAGGCCGTCTGCGGCTTGTCGATATAGGTGTCGGTGAGGGTGCCGGCGATCAATTGCACAATGACGCCGCCTAAGCCGCCGGCCATCGCGCCGATGCCGGTGACAGAGCCGACGGAGGATTTGGGAAACATGTCGGAGACGGTGGTGAAGAGGTTTGCCGACCAGGCCTGGTGCGCCGCCGCCCCAATGCAGATGACGGCCACGGCATAGACCTTGGCCATATCACCGAAATGGCTGACGTTGCCAAAATATTGCGTGGAGAGCACCGCGAGCGGGCAGAGGGCGATGAGGAACATGGCCGTCATGCGGGCCTTGTACACGGGCATGCCGCGTTTCATGAGGGTCATCGGGATGCTGCCGCCGTAAACGCTGCCGACAATGGCGACGCCGTAAACGATGAAGGTTGGCCACATGGTGTCATGGATCGGCATGCTGAACTGCTTGACCAGATAGTCCGGCAGCCAAAACAGGTAAAACCACCAGATGCCGTCGGTCATGAGTTTGCCCACGAAAAAAGACCAGGTCTGGCGGTAGCCGAGCAGGCCGGGGGTGCCGGTGTTGCCGAACTTTCCCGGGCCGGCGAGTCCGGTTTTGAAGCCGGCCGCCACCATGGACACTAGTGCCAGCACCACGGCCACGAGGTAGATTTTATTTTCAAAGCCCAGCACGATCACCGAACCGAAGCCGACCGCGACGGGAATAAGGTAGGTCAGCGCCAGCCAGCCGGATTTGTCCTGGTCGTGCCAGCGACGCACATGCAGGGCCAGGCTGGCGGCGATGGCCACGAGCGCCGTCACCGCAAAGAATATCAGCGCAGGTTTGTTGGTCAGCACGTTTTCTTTGCCAACAATTTTTTCGGTGATGAAATATATGAAGACGCACAGGATGTGGATCATGATGGTCATCCCCCAAAACGCGGAGCGGGGCACGCGGCCGGCAAAGGTGAAAATATTGGTGCCCGGCTTTTTGGTGGCCCGGTCTGTCTGCGGCTGCGGCTGGGCTTCGTCCTTGTCGCTGTGGATATGGTCGTATTCGGCTTTGGACAACCATTTGCTTTTGCTGGGGGTGTCGTAGAGCCAGAACCAGAAAATGAGCCAGATGAAGCCAACGGCGCCGGTGAGGATGAAGGCCATTTTCCAGCCTTTTTCATTGCCAAAATAGACGAGGCACCAGGGGACGAACAGGGCGGCGATCATGGCGCCGAAGTTGGAGCCGCTGTTGAAGATGCCGGTGGCGAGGGCGCGTTCACGTTTGGGGAACCATTCCGCCACGGTCTTGATGGAAGCGGGGAAGTTGCCGGCTTCACCTACGCCGAAAGCGCTACGAATCATCACGTGCATGGCCACCGCCCGCCCGACAAAGGCGTTGGCAATGCCGAAGATTGACCAGACGATGAGCGAGAGCGCCAGCCCCATTTTGGTGCCGATTTTATCAATGACCCAGCCCGCCAAGATCGTCATGCCGGCGTAAAAACCAGTGAAAAAGGCGGTTAGGTGGGAGAAATCCGTGTTGGACCAGCCGAAGCCGCCCGCTGCCGCCGGCGTGCAGAAAAATTCCTTCAAATAGCTGATGACCTGCCGGTCCATGTAGTTGACGGTGGTCGCAAAAAACAGCAGCGCGCAAATGATCCAGCGAAAATTACTTTTCGTAGCCGCAGGCGGGGCCGGGTTCGGAGGGTTCATAGAAGCCAGCATTATACAAAAAGAAACGCGGTTCAAGTTTAGAAAACCAGATATAAATCCAACTTTACAAACAAACCCACTTTCTGACAGGATAAGGCAATTATGTTTAAGAAATTTCTGCCGTTGTTGCCGTTACTTCTGCTCACTGGCTGCACCACGCCCGAGTTTACCAAGCTGACCCCCGGCGTGCAGCAGCGCAATGCCGACAATCAATACCCGGTCGAGGCCGCCCTGGATTCAAAACAGCAGTCGCTTCGCTGGGACAGTGTGAAGGCCTATGTCATCGTCAATGGCCAGGCGCTGCCGATGCGGCGGGTGCCGCTGGTGAAGAACCGCTGGGAAGGCGTCGTGCCCGTGCCCGCCGGTGTGAGTGCGGTCAACTACCGCTTCAAGTTCGACTACCTCTACGACAATTTTGGTACTGCGCCCCGGCCGAGCAGCATTTCCTCCAAGAACTATGTCTTGAAGGTCGTGGAATAAACCGCTGATTTTTAAACCAAAAACAAAAGCGCGGACAATGATGTCCGCGCTTTTTTCAGGTTGGGAGGCGACGCCGGGGGCGTCCCCAAATTATTTGGCGCGCTTGGGGCGCAGGATGAGCACCTTTTTTTCCGTGCCTTCCACTTCCACACTGTAGGTTTCCACATCGGGATCTTCGCGCAGGGCGTGATGCACAATGCGGCGGTCGTAGGAGCCGAGCGGTTCGAGTTCCACGGCATCACCCCAGCGGCGGACCTTGTTGGCGGCATCCTTGGCCTTGGCGATGAGCGCTTCGCGGGCCTGGGCCCGGTAGCCGCCGACGTCCAGCATGACTTTGGGAGCAGTTTGATCCTGCTGGAATACGATGCGGTTCACCACGTATTGCAGGTCGGCAAGCGTCTGGCCCTGGCGGCCGATGAGGCGGCCGGACTCTTCGGTTTTCACGTCCAGCGTCAGGTCGCCGTCCAGCGTGTGTTCATCCACGGTCGCGGCAAATCCAAGCGTGCCGAGGATTTTTTCCAGGATTTCTTTCGGTTGCGTAGGCATTTTTAGTTGCGAGTTGAGGGCAAATACTCAGACACCTATTTTTTATGTTTTGACACAGGCGTCAATGCCGGATTTGTCGCCGGCCCGGCGGGCAGGGTCGCCAGGATCGGGTCTTTCTGGCGATAGGTCAGCTTGGTTTGCAAGATGGTCAGCAGGTTGTTGACCGTCCAGTAGAGGGCGAGGCCGGAAGAGTAGTTGTACAGGAACAGGATGAACATTGCGGGCAGCCAGCGCATCATCTTTTGCTGGGTCGGGTCCATGCCCGGGGATGCGGGGGTGAGGTGCGACTGCCAGAGCATGGCCCCGCCCATCAGCAGCGGGAGGAGGTTGAAGGGCAGGCCTTCCGGCGTACTGATGATCGGAATGAATGACAGGCCTGGAATCATGAACAGGGTGTCGGGCTTGGATAGATCTGCCGCCCAGAGGAAACTGGCGCCGCGCAATTCGATCGCGCTGCGGATCATGGTGAAGAAGCCGATGAACACGGGCATTTGCACAAGCATGGGCAGGCAGCCGCTCATGGGGTTCACCTTGTGCTTTTTGTAAATTTCCCAGGTCTTGGCGGTTTGTTTCTGGACGTCGTCCTTGTATTTGACCTTCAACTCGGCCAGTTCCGGCGCGAGGGCCTGCATCCGTTTCATCGAACGTGTGCTGGCGGCGGTGAGCGGCCAGAACAGCAACTTGATCAGCACGGTGATCAGCACAATCGTCCAGCCGTAGCCCAAATGGGTCAGGTCGTGCACGCCGTTCATGGCGGAGAGCAGGAGTTTGGCAAAGAAGGTGCCCACCCCCCAGAAACTCGCGAACCCGCTGCCAAAATTCATCACTTGGTCCGCATGGTTGTTATACTCGATGCCAATGCGTGCAAGCGTCCGGTATTCCTTGGGCCCGGCGAAGAGCACCAAGTTGCGGTCCATTCCCGAATTGGCGGAGAGGGTCATGGCCGGATAAACGAGCGCGGTCTGGATGCCCTTTGGCGCGGCCTGATTGGTAACGACGCCGACATTTTGGAACCGGGGCAGAACCACCGGACGCGCGACCATCTGCTGCGCGGGTTCGTTGGTTTTGGTCATCGTGACGAGCGCGAAAAACTGGTTGTGTGCGGCGGCCCACCAGACGTTGCCGCTGCCGGCGCGAAATTCCGATTTGGGCGCGCTGGGCGAGCAGCCGAAGCCGCTGCCGGCAAACCAAGCCAGGGGCTGATCCACCGCCGTCACCCCGTCGCACCACATGGCACCTTCCACCTGGCCGTTGTCGTCCGCATCCATCGGCGTGGCCGTGCCGACCACAAATTCTTGGGCGGGGAGCAACAGCGGTTTATCGGAGGTGTTTTCCATCCGTACGGTGGCGTTGACGAGATAATTGGAGGTGGGCTGGAAGTTTTTGATGAGTCGCAGGCCGTTGGCCAGGGTCTTTTCCATGCGCACGCCGGTCGCGGTTTTGGTCAGGGTGAAATTACCGTCGCCCACCAGTTCTTGATCGCCCACCACGGCGAGCACGGGCAGGTCGACCCGGGCGTTCAGGGTTGCGAGACTGGCGGAATTGGTGATCTGGCCTTTCCAGCGGGCGGAAATGGTCTGGGGATAATCCAGCAGTTCCACCGTTTTCAAACCGCCGCCGCGGGAGGTGAAGGTGTATTTCGTCCGGCCATTGGTGAGGGTCAGCGTCTGCTCCGGGGTATTTGTGCTGAAGAGCGCGGAGGTAGGCAAAGGGGTGCCGGCGGGGGTGCTGGCGGCGGGGTTTTCCAGACCGGCCGGGGTGGCGGGCGCGGTGGCCACTGGATGCGTCCTGGCGTATTCGGCCTGTTGTTTGGCGACCTTGTTTTGATCGACAAGCCACCAGCCCATCACGAGTGCGCAGAGTGAAACGACGATGATTCCTGTTTTATCCATGAAATTATTGTTGGGGAACGGCCGTGAGGGGGTGTTTTTTTCGGGGTGGCACCGGATCGTGCCCGCAGCCGCCCCAGGGGTGGCAGCGGCAGATGCGTTTGACCGCCAGGGCGCCGCCCGCCAGCGCGCCGTGGGTCGCCACGGCGGTCATCGCAAATTGGGAGCAGGAGGGGGTAAAACGGCAGCCACCCGTGCCGCCAAACAGCAGGGTCTGCGCCGGAGCCAGCGTCAGACGATAGCCGCGCACCGCCAAAATCAGGATGTGCTGGAGCGGGTTCACGGTTTAATTTTTGAGCAAATGTGCGCGCCGGAGGGCGGCGAGAAAATCCTTTTCCACGGCGGCAAACGGTTTGCCGGCGATGGAATTACGGGCGACCAAAACGAGCTCCACCGGCTGGGCAAACTCATGCTGGTGCAGCCGGAAACTCTCACGCAGCAGGCGCCGGGCGCGGCTGCGGGCGGGGGCATTGCCAATTTTCTTACTGGTAATGACCCCGAGCCTGGGCACGGCGGCCGCCGGCAAGGGCTTCCAATTGGCAATCAGGCAGCCCAGCGCAAGTCGCTGGCCCTGTAGCCGGATGCGCGCGAAATCGCGGCTTTGCGCGAGCCGCAAAGCACGGCCCAAGCCGAGGCGTTTCGGCGGCGCAGCCTTCACAAAATCAAACGGGCGTCAACCGTTTGCGACCGACGCGACGGCGGTTGGCCAGGGTGGCCTTGCCACTCTTGGTGGAATTGCGGTTCAGAAACCCGTGCTGGCGTTTGCGGCGGATTTTTGACGGTTGATACTGGCGTTTCATAAATTCAAATAAAAATTGTTCCCGGCGCAAAAACCGGAGCGTGAGAGAATAGCAACGAACCGGCTGCTGTCAAGGCGGGTTCGGCGGCTCACTTTACATTGAGCTCGCGCTGGATGCCGAATTTTTCGATGCGCTTGCGCAGGGTGGCCCGGGTGATGCCGAGCATTTTGGCGGCATGAACTTGATTATCATCGGTTTCTTTCAGGGCTTGGATCACGAGTTCGCGCTCGACGGCGGGGATGATTTTCAGTTTCGGCTCCCGGCGGGCCCACTGGAAGAGCTGGCGGGCGAGCGCGGCAATGTCGGTCGTGGCCCCATCGCCGACGCTGGTGGCGGTGGGCGGGGCGGCCACGCCCGTGCTGGCTCCGGAAATCTCGGGCGGCAGGTCTCCCGGCAGGATGGCATCGCTTTTGGCGAGGACATGGGCGCGGCGGATGGCGTTTTCGAGTTCGCGGACGTTGCCGGGCCAGTGATATTTTTCGAGGAGCTTGCCGGCGGCGTTGGCGATGGACTTCGGCGGCTTGCCGAGTTCGCGGGCAATTTTCTTGATGAAATAGTTGACGAGCAGGGGGACGTCGTCCGGGCGTTCGCGCAGCGGGGGCAGATGGATGCGAACGACGTTCAAACGGTAGAAGAGGTCTTCGCGGAACTGGCGGGCGGCCACGGCGGCTTCGAGGGGCTTGTTGGTGGCGGCGATGACGCGGACATCCACCTGGATGGGCGAGTTGCCGCCGACGCGCTCAAACGTACCGCTTTGGAGCACCCGCAGGATCTTGGTCTGGGTGGGCGGCGTCATATCGCCGATTTCATCGAGGAAAATGGTGCCTTTATTGCACTGCTCGAATTTGCCGATGCGCTGGACCGTGGCGCCGGTGAAGGCGCCGCGTTCGTGGCCGAACAGTTCGCTTTCCAAAAGCTGTTCGGGAATGGCGGCGCAATTGACGGCGAGGAAGGGTTGCTGGCCGCGTTCGCTGTGGTGGTAAATGGCGCGGGCGACGAGTTCCTTGCCGGTGCCGCTCTCGCCGGTGATGAGCGCGGTGGCATCGGTGGCGGCGATCTGGCCGATGAGCTTAAAGACCTGCTGCATCGGGATGCTGCGGCCGATGATGCCGGACTCGTAATCTTCAGATTCCAGCAGGGGTTCGTAGGAAACGACCTGCTTCATATCGCGCGCGGCCTTCAGGGCGGCGGCGACGAGTTCCTTGAGCTGGGCGATGTCGAACGGCTTCAACAGGTAATCATAGGCGCCCAGTTTCATGGCCTCGATGGCGGTCTGGGTGGTGCCGTAGGCGGTCATCAAGATGACCAGCAGCTTGGGGTCGGTGGCGCGGATTTTGCGCAAGGTTTCCAGGCCGTTCATGCCACCCATGCGCACATCCATGAGGACGAGGTCGGGTTTGAACTTGGGGATGACCTTCAAACCTTCCTCGCCGCTGGCAGCGGTGGCGAGTTCGAGGTCGGGTGACGCAAAGATTCGTTGCAGCGAATACCTCACATCCTCCTCATCATCGATCAACAACAACTTACTCATGGGGTCGCAGCATAGCTAATTCCAGTGAAACGGACAGCGAATTATGCAGCCAGCCGCCATGTGCCACCCCCCAAAGCTTTGGACAGAATGACAGAATGCTACCGAATGCCTGAGGGTGAGGCGTGCCCGGTTTTGAGGGGGTGTGATCCCGGTTCGTGTATTTGGCGTGTTTCGCGGTTCAGCGTGGTTCCAAGTCGAGTACGATGCGGAAGCCAAGATCTGAATCAGTGAGAAATGGACTCACGGCAAAAAATAAACGGGCGGCTGATCGGCAGGACGAGTCTGGGTAGTCGTACGCGCCGCCGCGCATGACTTTCCAGCCGTTCGAATTGGAGGTGGGGCCGGTGGGATCGGTCTGCACACCACCGGGCAGTGCGCCGAACCAATCCTGACACCACTCCCAGACATTGCCTTCCATGTCATATAGCCCCCAGGGATTGGGCAGCTTCTGCCCGACGGGCTGCGTCATTAAATTGGCGTTCGAAGAGATCCACGCGTGATTCGTGAGGCTGGAGTAATCAGGGTCGTCGCCGTAGCTAAACCGCGTGGTGGTGCCGGCGCGGGCGGCGCATTCCCACTCAGCCTCGGTCGGGAGCCGGTACTGGCTGCCAGCGGGGATGCGGCCGGCCGCGCGTTCCCGCTGGGTGAGCAGCCAGCAGTAATTGGTGGCATCAAGCCAACTCACGCTGGAGACGGGTCGGTTCAGATTGCCGGGGAAGACGCTGGGGTTAGAGCCGGTCACCGCCAAATACTCGCCTTGCGTCACTTCAAATTTTCCGATCCAAAAACCGCGCGTGAGGGTGACCGTGGTTTGCGGCCCTTCGTTGAGGTTGCGACCTGGTTCGGAGTCCGGGCTGCCCATGGAAAACGTATTGGGCGGGATGAACACCAGGTTCGCGGGCGGGCTGAACGGCAGGGCGCGGTAGAATTTTTGCGGCGCGAAGCGGGAGTTTGTATCGGTGAAATTGATGCCCCCCAGCGGGTTGGCAATGACTGCCGCAGCGCTCCAGGACCCGAGGTTTGTCGAAACGAGAATCGTGTAAATGCCCGGCGGCCCCGTGAGACCAAACTTGAAGGCACCCGTCAACGGCAGCGGGCGAACCAACTGAACTGTCAGCGGATAAGGGTACACCGGGATACCCTGAGTTTGGAGCGCGGCAACCACGGCGGCCAACTGGCTGGCAGCCAAGGGTTCGGGCAGCACGAAGGTCGTCAGCGGATTGCCATCCAGCACCAGCGTGGACAAGGCCATGGCATCCGGCGGCAGCGTTAGGTTGGTGAGTTGATTGTAGAGCACATCAATCTGAACCAGTTTCACCAGTCCTGAAGGCAAAGTCAGGCTGGCCAGTTGATTGGAGCGGAGGTACATCGCCGATAAATTGGTCATCCCCGGCGGCAAGGCGAGGCTGGTCAGTTTATTTCCGGAAAGACGAAAGAAATTCAAATTACGCAGATCTTCCGGCAGCGTGACGTTGCTGAGTTGATTGTCGCCAACGTCGAGGGATTTTAATCTTGGCATGATGGGCGGCAAGGTCAGATTGGTCAACTGGTTGCCGAGGAGTGACAGCGTGAGCAGATTGGTCAGCCCGGCGGGAATGGTCAGGCTGCGGAGTCGATTGAAAGCGCAATCCAGATTGCCCAGCGTGGTCAGGCTGGCGGGCACGGTTACATTGGTCAGTTGATTCGCGAAGAGAAGCAGGGTGGCCAGGTTGGTCAGGTCGGCAGGGAAGGCGAAGCTGGTGAGCCCGTTGGCCGCCAGATCGAGCTCGGTCAAATGGGTCAGACCCGCGGGCAGGGCGATGTTTGTGAGCGAATTGCCTTCGAGGAAGAGGGTTTCCAAGTTGGTCAAGCCGTCGGGCAGGGAGCACTGGGCCAGCGCATTGAAGCCCAGATCCAGCAAGGTCAGATTTGGCAGCGCATTGGTGAGAGCAAAACTGGTGAGATGATTGTTGGAAAGGTCGAGCGCGGCCAGATTGGAAGCCGCGGCCAGTCCTTCCACGCTGCTGATATTCCGGCTGCTGGCCGCCAGTTCGGTCAGGCTGAGCAGATCCGTTTCGGTCAAGGGGCCGATGGGCTTTTGCAGGGCCGCGCGGATGGCAGCCTCCAGGCCGGGGTCAGGGATGGAGACTTCCTGTGCCAAGGCAGGGTCCAAAAGGCCGGCTAGCGTGAGCAAGGTCAGCAATAGCGGGTGAAGGATGGAGTTGATGGTCTTCATATTCTAAAAATAATTGTGGGTTATTGATTCAGTTGCTGGAGCGCTGGAACGGGTGGATTTTAAGAAAAGGACGGGCGGCAAGGTGATTTTTCAAGGTGAACGCAGGCGATAGTAGCGCGACGGAGCTGCCTGATCCGGTTGATCGATGAATTGGAAATGGCCGGGCGAGGTCTCGGCGGGCGTGCCTAGCAGGGACCAGTCGTTGAGGATTAAGTTGGTGGTGGCCAATACACTAAAGCTGGCGCCGGGGGTGGCCGTGAAGGTGAATTCAAAGATGCCGTCGGCATAAGTGGCGGACTGAATCAAGAGCGGGCTGGTGGTGAATTGCTGCTCGACGGCGAAGGGCGAACCGGCAAAAGCGGAGTCCACGGCCTGCACGCTCCAGTAGTACGTCCGCCCGGGCGCGAGTTGGTGGAAGGAGGCGGAACCCTTGCGGACCGGGCCGGGCTGCGGCAGGAGTTGCAAACCGCTGGCCAAGGCAGGCGCGCATACGATGTCTGACCCGCCGGGGGTGGTGCCGAGGCGCACGTTGTAGGTGAGGCCGGAGGCGGGGGTGTGATCATCTTCCGGCGGGGTCCATTGCAGGGTCACGGTGTCATTGGAGACGGTGGCGGACAGGCCGGAAGGGGCGGCGGGCGGGGTGTTCGACGTGAGCAAGTTGTTGTGCCAGAGCTGGGAAACGGTGCCACCATCCACGGTGCCGGCGAGCAGGAAGTCCAGTTGGCCGTCGTGGTCATAATCGCCCCAGGCCAAGGCATTGTCGAAACTTCCGGGCAGGCCGGGAAGGGGGACGTTCGTGAAGCCGCCGACCGTATTCCGCCATAACTGGGAGATTTCAGCGCTGCCGTTGCCCAGGCCGGTGATCAGGAAATCCGGCCGGCCGTCGTTGTCGTAATCGCCCCAGGCGAGCGAACCGTCCACGAGGCCGGGGAGGCCGGGCACGGGCACGTTGGTGAAGCCGTTGCCGGTATTCCGCCATAGCTGGGAGATAAAGCCATTGGCGGAAAGGCCTTCCAGCAGGAAATCGAGCCGGCCATCCTGGTCGTAATCGCTCCAAGCGACGGAGCTGACGAAGACGCCAACGAGACCAGGGATGGGGACGTTGGTAAATCCGGAGCCGGTATTTCGCCAAAGCTGGGAGATGGTGGCACCATTGGAGGTGTCATTGGTCAAGCCGGTGATCAGAAAGTCCAGTTGACCGTCGTTGTCAAAATCGGCCAGGGCCAGGGAGCCAAAGTAGGTGCCCAACAAACCGGGGATGGGGAGGTTGGTGAAGCCGTTGCCGGTGTTGTGCCACCACTGGGAAATGGCGCCGCTGGCGGAAGCGTTGGTGGTGCCGGCGAGGAAAAAGTCCAGCCGGCCATCGTTGTCAAAATCCTCCCAGGCGACGGAGCTTTCGGAAACGCCAGGCAAACCGGGAATGGGGATATTGGTGAAGCCGCCGCCGGTGTTGCGCCAGAGTTGCGAGATCGCCCGGCCGGAGGAGGCGTTGGTGAGTCCGGTGATCAGGAAATCCAGCCGGCCGTCATTATCGAAATCGCCCCACGCCACGGCGCAGTCCAACAGGACCGGCAGGCCGGGCGCGACGGCATCGGTTACGTTGCTGAAGCCGTTGCCGGTGTTATGCCAAAGCTGGGCATGCTCCGACCCTGCGAGAAAAAAGTCGAGCCGGCCGTCATTGTCGTAGTCGGCCCAGGTCACCGAACCGGAGGCGGCACCGGGCAGGCCGGGAATGGGGGTGAGGACAAATTGCGAACTGGCGGAGTTTACATAGGTCAGGCCGATGAGCGCCGCCAAGTTTAGTCGAGTGTGGTGCAGCGCTTTACTGACGACCAAGCGGATATTGCGCACTTGTCGTTGCCTGACGGTGGGACGCATGGTCAAGCAGTGCGCCACCGCTGACAATCCCGCCACTGCGTTCTCGCTGAAGACCCGTTTCGATTCCATTTCTTTGTACCGGTTACATATCTTAGAGGGGCGGCTGGCTGATTTGTTCCCGACTTTTTTAACCGGTATGCGCCATTTGGTTGGTTCACGCGTCGTATCGCCTTCGCGGCAAAGGCTGAAGGCGCAGGACACGGATTGGTGGATGGGTGGGGTGGTGGATGGATGGTCCAGGCGGTCTACATATGTTGGGCGATGGCGGAGCGTCGCCCCCTCATCCGCCCTGCGGGCACCTTCTCCCCCGCTGGGGAGAAGGGAAGGTCTTTTTGGTTTTGGTGCTACAAAGATGTCGCGCCTACGGCACTGGGACGGGGTGCTGGCGCACGGCGACGAGCCGGTGGGGGGACGGGGATTGGTGGATTGCTGGGTGGTGGATGGATGGGCCGGGCTAGGCGGGATGGGACAAATGGCGAAGATTGAAGGCTCGAGCATTTCCATCAATGCTCTAAAATCGGGCCAGGCCACGGTGACCGCCACGACACCTGTCCTCGCCGAATATCCGCTTTCACCTCAACCAGCCAGCCAACGCAACGGGGCAGCACTTTTACGCGAATGGCGCGAATTGACGCGAATTTTTTAACTGGGAACGGGGCGAATGGGCAAGGGGTCACGGCGGGAAGGGAGAGCGGGGAAACAGTTGACTATTCTCCCTAACCCTCTCAAGGTTAGGAGAGAGAATAATTGAAGAACTTGGCCAGACCAGAACGCCGGCATCGCCGAAATCCAGAACTCGACACTAAAATAGTCTCACGTTGTTCGACTTCAGCTCGGTTTGAGACCACAAAGTTCTCATTGGTTATAATTATCAATAGGCTTGCTTGGCGGCTTCACAATCTCCATGTCGTATGTCGGTGGATAGTAAATAGTAATACTCGCATTCCTTGAGCCTTCAAGTTTGACGGGTTTCTTGCCGCCAATGTAGATCTGCCATACATCCACTTCAAGTGTTCCTGGAAAATCGGGCCTCTTTCTCTCTTCGAGGGATCGAGGTTGTTTGTCCATCCCGACGACCAGCCCGGTGTCATTATAGATGTAGTCCAGGTTATCTGGCGCACCGCTTCCTTGTCTTATCCATCTGATTGCATCGGTTGTGTTTGTAAAATGCCGCTGTCCTTCTTCGACGACAAAGCGCTTGATGCCGTCATGCCCTTTCCACGGCTCCAGTTTCCCTTCAATGTAAGCGCCAGGATTGTACATCCCAAGGCTTCCATACCACCTCGTTTTACGGGGAATCATCATCACGGTTCGGGTATCCTCCGCCCAGGTATATCGCCGTTCAAATCCTTTTCCGGCGCTTACCATGATGGAACCGTGCGAATTGGTGAACGAAATGGTCATACCTTCTACCATCACGGATTCGCATTGGTTTGTCGTGCCAGCACGCAAAGTGACAGACACAAACGCCAAAAATAACAAGAGGAATTTTCGCTTCATATCGTCATAGCGTTTTGGCCTAACAAATGTATCACACCCTGAACATACTGCTGTTGAATCACATGCGCCCGTACTCAGTGTTCGAGATGCTTGCATGAACTCATTGTAGCTCGCAGCAACGAACAGACGCGAATTGAAAAAAATTGGGCGGAATATAAAAAAACGATATTCGAGAGTGAAACGAGTTCCCAAGGCCGCCATGTTTGAACTATGGCAAAAACTCTCCTGTAGTCATATAAGTATTTACCTCTCAAGGTCAGGAGAGCGAATGATGCCCAGACTAGATGGCGGCTGAAACACGAGTTCCACCCTTCATCATCGTGGATCAGTGACCCTACCTAAAAATAGACACGCGCCGGTTGGCTGATGCTGGATCATGAAGAGAAAAGGACGGTCTATTTTGACCTGAACCGGCACATTCGTGTCGGTTCCGTAGGTTCCGCGTGCTGTCCCCGATCCCGCTGCTGCTTCCGTGCCCGACTCATCCAGTTGAAGAAAGGTCTGGTGAAAGATACCTGAGATGTAGAGCGGCTCACCTGAGCGCGGAAGCGCGGTACGGTTAAAGTTAGCAATTCCCTTAATAAAGGCGCTTTTCATTCCCAGAGTTTGCAAACCTTCGACCAACGAAAGGGGCGGTGGTTCGATTTTGAATTTCGGCAGAGACAGGTCGGCTTCGCGAAGCGGCAGGTTGGTGCAATCCGTCAGTAGTTCGGGTGTCAGGCGAGCCTCGAGCGCGGGCAGTCCGCTGAATTGATCCGGCAGCAGAATGACAAACTGAAGTTCCGGGCATTTGTAAGGAAGGGCGATAATGGTATAGCTACTACTCAAGAGATCGCCCCGCCGGGCGTAGCCGATGAAAACGTTTTCCGTATGAGGCTGGGACATGGTGGGCACCTGGAGCACGGTGCCATCCGACAGGTGGAATGCCCCGGGCTTAGTGATTTCGGCGGAAAAGCTGTGCAACCAACGGGCTTTCAGATAAATGGCATTCACCAGCACCAACCTGGAATTCTCGTTCAACGCGTCCGCTGGAATCAAATTTTTAATTCGGTCATGGGTTTGGTCCTGCACCCAGGAGTTTATTTGCGCGGTGACCGCTGGCGCATTATGAAAATCCACAGGTTCGAAGGGTGCCTGCCAATTGTCGGCCAGTAATTTCAGGTAGGCCGGCCGAAAATCATAGCCGTTCTGTCCGTACAGCCGATTGACCGTGGTCAGGGTGAGCAGATTGTTGGTGAAGCCAAGTCTTTGTTCAGCAAGCGCCTGGTCGATGGTTTCTTTACGCCAATTGTTTATCACAAAATTTGTAAATATTTCGAATTCCTTTTGAGTGCTCAAGAAATCGCGACTCATGATTCCGTTTACATTCGTCTGCAAGGCGGCAAAAGAGTGGTTCAACCAGTCTTCATCTTTGGGATAATGAAGCACGCGGACCATTTCGTCGCGGGTCTGGCCATCCGCGCCTGCGCAGGTCATGACCAAAGCCAATTGAATGGAATAGGGGGAAAGCAGGGCGTTGACACCGGGCTGGGCGGTTTGGTGCAACAAGTCAATGCCCAAGGCATTGACGGCGTTGACGGCGACGGGGTTCGTCTGGCCGGCCGAGGCTAACTGAACGACAACCAGTGGTACGAGGACCAAAGCCAACAGCAACATGAAAGTGCGCAACTTCATAGGTAATCAACAACATCCGCATTCCCAGCACAAAGACAACTGCTATTTTTTAAAAAGTAGTCCTATGCGTATCTACTTATCCTCCTTTTGGGGAGGAGGGGGAGGCGAATAGTGCGCGTCGGGTTGAAGGGGGCGGATTGCGGCGGCCAAGCCGGTTGAATGACAAATG
>Ga0302323_100001343_pt1 | contig 19872 bp, 15 predicted proteins | sample Fen_T0_3_FD_201950 | JGI IMG/M metagenome (GOLD analysis project Ga0302323, IMG submission 201950) | Peat permafrost microbial communities from Stordalen Mire near Abisko, Sweden - Fen_T0_3 | ecosystem: Environmental > Terrestrial > Soil > Wetlands > Permafrost | place: Sweden: Abisko... | reverse complement strand
GAAGCCCAGAAGACCGGCAGCGCGATGCCAGCGGCACCGGAGGAGGGTCGCTTCGGGATGGCCCCCAGCGCCAGCAAGGTCTACGGAACCCCGTCTGGGCTCAGCGTGGGCGGCTACGGCGAATTCTTCTACGAGAGCAAGGCTTCGACCCTGCAGGACAAGACCCATGTGGGCACCGAAAAGACCGCGGACGCCCTGAGGATGGTGCTCTACACGGGCTACAAGTTCAGCGACCGGGTCGTGTTCAATTCCGAGATCGAGTTCGAGCACGGCGGCTTCAGCGATGAGCACCCGGAGGGCGAGGCCATCGCCGAGTTCTACTACCTCGACTTCCTGCTGGACAAGGCCATCAACCTTCGCGCGGGGCAGATGCTGGTGCCCATGGGTTTCGTCAACGAATTGCACGAGCCCCCGGCCTTCCTGGGCGCCCGCCGGCCCCAGGTGGAGCAGACGATCATTCCCAGCACCTGGCACGAGATCGGATTCGGGATCCACGGTGAGCTGGCCGGCCACCTGATCTACCGCCTCTACCTGATGAACGGACTCAACGGCGCGCGCTTCAACGCCAGCGGCATCGCCGATGGACGGCAGGACGGGAACAAGACGAATGCGCAAAGCCTCGCGTGGACGGGGCGGCTGGACTGGACGCCGCGGCCCGGCCTGCTCCTCGGCAGCAGCTTCTACACGGGGAACAGCAATCAGACGGGCTCGGGCGAAGCCATCACGACGACGGTCTGGGACACCCACGCGGAGTACCGGGCCCAGGGCTTCCAGTTCCGTGCCCTCTACGCGAGCACCACGAACCGCGCCGCCGGCGTGGAGGCGCTGGCCACCGCGGATCCTGCCCGTGCCGTGGGCACGAAACAGTGGGGCGGCTATCTGGAGGCGGGCTACGACCTGCTGAAGGGATCGAAGACGGCCCTTATTCCCTATGTGCGGTTTGAACGACTCGATACGCAGCAGGCGGTGGCCCAAGGGATCGAGAAGGATCTCAGCCAGGACCGCACCCTCCTGACCATGGGCGTCGCCTTCAAGCCCATCCCCCAGGTGGCCGTGAAGGCCGACTGGACCCGCGATGAGAACCGCGCCCAGACGGGCCGGGACCAGTTCAGCCTCGCCTTGGGCTATACCTTCTGAGGTCTTTCATGATCCGCGTTCTCGCACCGCTCTTCCTTGCACTGCCGCTGTTCGCGGCCCTGCCCACGTCCCAGGAGGCCCTGGTTCTCGCCTTTCCGGGCGCGGAGTTCACGCGCAAGGAGCACGTGCTCAGCGAGGCCCAGGCGGGACGCGTGAAGGCCCTGGCCCAGGTCGAAATGTCGGGGCGCTGGACGGTGGCCTACGAGGCGCGGAAGAACGGCACCTTGGTCGGAATCGGCTTCTTCGATACTCACCGGGTGCGTACCTTGAACGAGACCCTGCTGGTGGCGGTTTCACCGGAGGGCCGCGTAATCCGCGTGGAAGCCGTGGCCTTCCGCGAACCGGCCGAGTACATGGCGAAGGAGGCCTGGGTCAAGCAGTTCGAAGGAAAGGGCCTGGATCCGCAGCTCAGCCTCAAGGGGGCCATCCATCCCCTGTCCGGTGCCACGCTCACGGCCCATGCCATGACCGATGCGGCCCGTCGCTGTCTGGCCCTCCACCAGGTGCTCTACAAGGAGGCGAAATGAACCGTCTGGAACGGTGGTGTCTCCACCTGGCGGCCCTGGCCACCGGGGGAACGGGCCTGATGGATGGCCTGCTCCGCTGGTTCGGGGAGCGCGCAGGGGAGTTCGGCCCCGAGGCCCATCCCTGGCTGGGAACTGCCCAGCACCTGCATGTCCTTGTGGGGCCCCTGCTGGTGTTCACCCTGGGAATGATGGTGCGCGGTCACCTCTGGACGCGCCTCCAGGGTGGGGGGACCGAGGGCCGACGCACGGGACTTGGCGCGGCCTTCTTCATCGCGCCCATGGTGCTCAGCGGGGTCGCGATCCAGGTGGCGACCAGCCCGCTCTGGCGCACCGGCTTTGCGTGGGTCCATGGGATCAGTGCGGGCACCTTCCTGCTGGCGTACATCGGCCACCTTGCGTTTCGTGGCTGGCAACTCGGCAGCCTGGTCATTTCAGAACGGCAGCGGGGCTGACCGCGGCGCCTGGATACCTGATAGCTTCTAGGCCATGGCACGCATCCGAGTTCTGCCCGACCAGGTGGCCAACCAGATCGCCGCTGGCGAGGTCGTTGAGCGGCCCTCGTCGGTGCTGAAGGAACTGGTGGAGAATGCCCTGGACGCCGGCGCGGGGCATATCGATATCACCTGGGAGGAGGGCGGCAAGCGGCTTCTGGAGGTGGCCGACGATGGCTCGGGCATGGCCCGGGACGAGCTCTACCTAGCCCTAGAACGTCATGCCACTAGCAAGGTGCGGACCGCGGAGGATCTGGGTCACCTCGGCACCTTCGGCTTCCGTGGGGAGGCCCTGCCCAGCATCGCCAGCGTCAGCCGCTTCGACCTGGTCAGCGCCGAGGCCGAGGGCGCAGGCCACCGGCTGCGCAGCGAGTTCGGGATCATCAAGGAGGTCGTGCCGGTTTCCCGCAGCCGCGGTACCACCGTGACGGTGAGGGATCTGTTCGCGCAGCTACCCGCCCGCCGCCGTTTCCTGAAATCGACGGATACCGAGCACGCCCAGCTCTGGGGTGTCGTGGCAAGGCTGGCCCTGAGCTCACCGGGTGTCCACTGGACCATCCGATCGGATCGCGGGGCGCCCCTGATCCTGCCGCCGGTGGAGGGTGCGGGCGAGCGTCTGGCGCCCCTCCTGGGCGAGAAGCTGGGGCGCCTGGTGCCCTTCGTGAACGGAGAGCTGCCCTGGCGGCTGCGGGGCTTTGTCTCCCCACCCGACCTCAGCTTCCGCGACCGGAACCACCTCTACCTGTTCGTGAATGGTCGGTCCGTGCGGGATCGGTTGCTCCTGGCGGCGCTGTCCGAGGCCTGGTCGGGCACCTTCGCCAAGGGCTCGTACCCGGCGGCGGTGCTCTTCCTGGAGCTGCCGCCGGAGGCCGTGGATGTCAATGTCCATCCCACCAAGGCCGAGGTCCGCTTCCGGGAACCCCAGCGCATCTATTCCTGGGTGCGGGGGGGCGCCGAGGAAGCCTGGGCCAAGCTCCGGGGCGGGCTGGCTTCGGTGCTGGAACTGCCACCTAAGCCCCAGGACGCCGAGTTCGATCTCGATGCCTCCCGTCGCGCGGCGCCCCAGCATCCGCGGCTCTGGTCTGATCATTCGGGCGGCGCCCTGGGGGCCTACCAGGTCATGGCCGATGCCTTCACCACCCGTCCCCTGGATCAGGTCTACCCACTGGAGCCCACTCGGTCCGGCGTGGCGGAGCATGCGGGCACCGGCCCCGAAGTCCGCTACATCGGTGCCTTCGAACGGACCTACCTCCTGGCCGAAATCACCAGCGACCGGGGCGCCGAGCTGTGGATCGTGGATCAGCATGTGGCCCATGAGCGGGTGCTGTTCGAGCGGTTGTTCCTGCGTCGCCATGCACCCGCCATCCAGCCGCTGTTGCCGCCTGCGGTGGTCCAGGTAGGGCCCGAGGCCCTGGCTCGGCTCACGCCTTTCCTGTCGGAACTGGAGGCCGCGGGAGTGGAAGCGGAGCCCTTCGGTGGCGATGCGCTGGTGGTGCGTGGTCTGCCGGATTTCCTCATCGACCGGGATCCCCAGGCCCTGCTGGAGGACCTGCTGGCCCGGCTGGAGCGGGAGGGTCGCGTGGACTTGGATGCCTTCCGTCGGGATCTCAATGCCGAGCTGGCCTGCCGCGCCGCCATCAAGAAGCACCACGCGCTCCCGCCCGAACTGGCCCTGCGCCTCATCCAGGATCTGCTGGCCTGCGACGTGCCGAACACCTGCCCCCACGGCCGGCCCATCCTCAAGAAGCTCACCCTCGATGAGCTGGAGCGGAGCTTCGGCCGCAAAGTCTAGACAGCAGGATGCTCAGGACCGCTTGAGGACCCGCTCTGCCACCAGGTCCACACCCAGCCGCTTGGCGGTGGCGTAGAGGGCGGGCCGGGCGAGACCGAGGGTCTCTGCCGCATCCGCCACGCGGAAGCCGCAGGCCTGCAGGGTGTCCAGCAGGAGCCGGCGCTGGAAGGTCCGGGTGGACTCGTCCCAGGTCCTGGCCTGCAGGGCCGGGGCGTCCAGCTCCGGGAAATGCCGGGGTCTCAGGAGACCATCCTCGCAGCGCAGGATGGCGCGTTCGAGGGCATGGAGCAGCTCCCGCACATTGCCGGGCCAGGGCAGCCGGGAGAGGGCCTGGGCCAAGCCCGGCGCGAGGGCGGGTACGGGCCGTTTCGCGTTCTTGGCGGCGCGGATGGCCAAGCGTGGCAGCAGGAAGGGGAACTCGTGGCGCCGTTCCGCGAGCGCGGGCAGCTGCAGCACGGCGCCCTGGAGTCGGAACAGCAGGTCACGCCGGAAGGTGCCCGCAGTGGCGAGATCCTCCAGGCTGCGGTGGGTGGCTGCGAGGAACCGCACATCCACCTTGACGGCGTGGTCGGAGCCCACCCGCCGGACCTCCCGTTCCTGGAGCACCCGAAGCAGCAGAGATTGCAGGCGGGGCGACAGATCCGCCACTTCGTCGAGGAACAGGGTGCCGTTGCGGGCGGTTTCGATGGATCCGCGACGCTCCCGATCCGCCCCCGTGAAGGCCCCCTTGGTGTGGCCGAATAGTTCAGATTCCAACAGGCCTTCCGCGAAGGCTGAGCAGTTCACTGGAACCAGCTGCCCCGAGCGGCCTGAGCGCTTATGCACTTCCTCAGCCGCCAATTCCTTGCCGCTGCCCGTGGGGCCCAGGATGAGCACGGGCAGGTCGGAGTCCGCCACCCGATCCAGCTCTCGGAGGATCGTGGCCATGGGTTCGCTGCCGTCGGTGATCAGGAGTCCGGCATCCAGCGGCAGTTCGTTGGGCCGGCGGGCGCGGAGGCGGGCGAGCCAAGGCGAGACGAGGAGTGGTTCCAGTGAGAGGGTTGGACCGGCCTCCTCCGCTTGAGCCAGGAGCACTGAGCCCACCGGACAGCCTTCCCAGATCAGCGGGTGCCCACGCCAGACCCATTGGCCGTCGAGGAATGGAGCCAGGGTCCCATCCTTCGCCAGGCGACTGAGTGCGCCCTCCGGGGGTGGATCCCCGGAACCAAGGGAATGGAGCTGCCCTTCCTCTTCCCAGGCGATCCAGGTGGGCGTGGCCCGTTGAGTCAGCCAGTCCTTCAGCAGGTCGGCGGGACCTGGATCCAGGTCCCTCCCGGGCTGAGGCCACAGGGCGGCCAGGCGGCGCTGGTGCCGGGGCGAAACCGCCCGGTCAGCAATGGTTTGCAGGGAGAGCAGGCCAATTGCCGTGCGCTGCGCCGGCACCCGCTCCATCACCTGCAGTCCCAACTCAAGGCACGCGATCTGGTTCGGGCATGCACGCCAGGCTGACCAGAAGGCCTGCGGATCTCCGAGGCCCCGGAAGAGCCGATGAGCCTCCCAGCTGAGCCTGGTCTCCCTGTCGGCCTGAGGAGGTGGCGCTTCGTCGAGCGGACCCAGGACCGCTTCCAGGAAGCTGGCGAAGGGGTGGTCCCGGACATGGTCCAGCCCTTCGCGGACGAGATCCCATCTCTCGCAATCCAGGGCGTGGCTCGCCAGGAGCCCCCAGGCGGAACGGGTCTCTGGGTGGGCCTCCACCAGGGCCCGGATGCGGGCCAGGGCTGCCTCGGGTTCAAGGTAGATATCAGCCAGCTGGGCCTGTTCAAGGTCCTGCCAGGGCTGCGGGAGGGGGCCGCGCAGGGCGGCCCAGCGACGGTGGGCCGGCAGGTCAGCCCATTGAAGGGCCATGAGCGCCGCATTGGAAGCGGCCCGCTCGGCCCATCCGGTGGAACCCAGCCGGAGAAAGTGGGCATGGGCCAACGTGAAGGCGCGCAGGGCCAGCTCCGGTTCGCAGTCCTGGTGGAAGCTCTGTCCCTGGGCCATCCAATGGAACGGATCCGCACAGGCGTGGGCCGAGCAGCCCCAGGGGGGATAACCGTCGCCAGCTGCCGGCGCCTCGCCGCCCCAGCGCATCCGCAGGCGATCCCAGGTGGGGTGGCCTGAAGGCGGAGGGAGTTCAGGGCGATCCTGCTGCTCCAGCAGGTCCGCTGCCAGGGCTTCCGTCCAGCCGGTGGGGAGACCGGCGGGCATCCGGAGGTCCAGGATCTCGGCCCAGTCTGCATCCGGTGGAGCACCCGCGCCCAGATTCCGCGGGGCCAGGGGCGCCAGGCCCTTGCTCGAGGCCCCCAGGCCTCGGCCCCAGGCGCGGATGCCCGGGTCCATCATCCACTGTCCGCCGGGACCTTCGCGCAGCCACCCGGCGTCGCGATGGGGTGCCAGGTCCGCGGGCAGGCTGGGCAGGATCAACGCCTCGGCGTGGCGCTGGATGGCTGGCCACGGCAGGCCGGGATCCAGGGGTCCCTCTGGAATCAATCTTCCTTCGGCATCCTGGCCTTTCAGGAGCGTTTCCCACCAGCCGGGCGGAAGGCTGTGCCAGGCAACGGGCACCCCAATCAGGAAGGGTGGAAGGTGTAGGGTCCCACTCGCATCGACGGCACCGAGGAGGGCCACCCAGCGGAGGCGCTGGGGAAGATCCAGGAGCGCTGAGCCCGCCGCCATCCAGGGGGCCCCGTCCCCTTCCAGCAGGGCCTCCCAGGCCCAGGTCAGCAACTCATCCTCTCGGGGGCCCTGCACATGGGCGGGCACGCCCCGGCTGCCATGCCGCAGGAGCGCTACCCAGGCCGAATCGGGGCGCGGGCCGAAATCGGTCGGAACCGCCGCCACGTGGGGGCCCAGGTGCCGCCTGGCCTCCTGCGCCAGCCTGGGCCAGCGGCCCTCGCGGCCTCCCAGCAGCCAGGCCTGTGAAATCGCGGCCAGCGCCCAGGTGGCATCACCCCAGCGCCGTCCCCGGTCCAGCCCCCAGGGGGCTTTCCAGTGGCCGAGCCAGGTGGCCCTCAGCATCCGAGCATGTCCCGCCAAACCTCCCAGAAGTCGGGGAAGGTCTTGGCCACGCATTGCGGATCTTCGAGCTCGCCGCCCCAGCGCAGTCCGCCCAGGGCCGCGGCAAAGGCCATGCGGTGGTCGTGCCTAGGATCGAAGGGCCCCCGGTCCCCCGGGGGCGTGCCCGGTCGGATGCGCAGGGTATGGTCGCCGATGACATCGGCCTGGCCTCCCAGCCAGCGCACCAGCTCCGCGGAGGCATCCAGGCGGTCACATTCCTTGAGGGGCAAGGTTTGGAGGCCGCGCAATTCTGAGGGTGCCGGGGCGAGGGCTGCCAGGGCCGCGAGCACCGGCCCCAGGTCCGGGCAATCCGTCAGGTCCGCATCCAGTCCCCGCCGCAGCGGACCGGAGACTTCCACGACTTGGGTTGCCGCCCAGTGGATGCCGCAGCCCGCGGCTTCAAGGATCGCCAGCATGGCCCGGTCTCCCTGGGTGTCCTCGCGGTCGAGGGGGCCCACTTGGATGCTTCTCCCTGTGGCCGCGGCGGCGGCCAGGAAGGCCGCAGCGCCACTCCAATCCCCGGGCAACTTCAGCTCCTGTGGCCTCAGGGTGCCGCCAGGAATTCGCCAGGATCCTGGTTCCAGCTCAGCCGCGCAGCCGAACCGTCTCAGCCACTGGGTCGTCAGCTCCAGATAGCTGGCGCTGGCCACTTCGGACCAGGTGAGGAGGCTGGCTTCGGGCAGTGCCGCTGCGGCCAGGGCCAGACCCGAGAGGAACTGGCTGCTGAGGCGGGCATCCACCTGCAGATCCAGCCGTCGGGGCGGAGTCTGGGCCGGGTGCAGCCAGGCGCCAGCGACATCCGGGATCCACGTTGCGCCAAGGGCCCGAAGCGGCTCGAGGAGAGGTCCCAGGGGGCGTTCGAAGAGCCGGGGGTCGCCCTCCAGGCGGATGGGTCCCAAGGCCGAGAGGGCCAGCCAGGGCAGGAGGAAGCGCAGCGTGGTGCCCGAAGCTCCGAGCCAGAGAGGAGCCTCGGATTGCGGTCTCGGGCCCCCCCGCAGGGACCAGGTGCCTGCCCGTTCCTCGAGGGCGAAGCCAAGCCCCCGAAGGGCCTGCCGCATCCAATGCGTGTCCTCGGCCTCCAGGCCGCCCTGGAGCTCACTGGTTCCGGGGGCCAGGGCCGCCAGAAGCAGGGCCCGGTTGGTGATGGACTTGGACCCCGGGACGCAGACTGGACGCAGGGGGCCCTTGTTACCCAGGTTCGTGTCTTCAGGAAGTGACAGATGCATGAGGGCAGGGTGCCGTGAGGCGGCCCCGATCGCAAGGGCGGATCGCGTTAGATGTTCTCGAAGATCGGCTTGGAAATGCGCTTGTCCGTCACCTGGGTCCACTTGTAGGCCCCGAAGAAATCGATGGTGCGGCTGTAGTGCAGGGTGATGGTACAGATGCCGGCCTCACCGTTGCTGGTCTTGGTTACGCGAACAGCATTCTTCGTCATCAGAATTTCAACGACCCCCAATTCCTTGGCTTTGTCCTTGACCTCGCGTTCGATGGTTTCGATGGGTTTCTTGCTGGCCCCACTCGCGATGAAGTCGCAGGCATCGATCAGTTCGCTGTTCCCGTAATAGACCGGGACAGCCTTGTACGCCACTGCGCCCACCACGCCCAGGATGAGGATGGAGATGAAGCATCCGAGCTTGCCTTCGCCACGTTGGTTTCGCATGACTGCCTCCGCCTCACTTCAGATCTTCAAGAACCTGTCTGGCCAGGGGGGCGACCAGGGGGCCATCGGGACCGAGAAGGGTTGACTGAGGATACTTCAGGGCCTGCCGGAATGCCTGCACGGCTTCGGACTGGTAGGTCGTGCCGAGGTGGAGGAAGCAGCGTCCCGTATGGAAGTCGATGGTGCCCTGGCTCACCCCCCGGACTGTACTGAGCCGCGTGTCCCGAAGCAGTTCGATGGCCTTGTCGTACTTCCGGAACTGCATCAGGGCGAGGGCCAGGTTGAGCTTGATCAGGTTGGCCTCGTCTCCTTTGGCCCCGGCGTACTGCAGACGAAGTTGGGCGAGCACGGCCGGGTAGCAGAGGCCGGGGGAACCCAGGGGGATTTCCAGAGCCTCCAGCTGAATGGGGAGGACCGTGTTTGCACCCGCCTGGCCCAGGGTGATGGAGCCATTGGCTGTGGCAACCCTTTGCTGGAGCTCCTGGCAGGTGGCAATGGGCTTCCCCTGGGCGCTGCTCACGGCGTTGCCGATCTGGAGACCTGCCTTGATGGCCGCTTCGGGTGCGGCGAGCACCCAAGGGCCGGGCTCGCCAGGCTGATCCAGGAAGGCAACCCCCAGGCCAGGCATCTGGATGGGTGGCACCACGTTCAGTCGCGCTGCCAAGGAACCCAGCGGATCCTGCTCCAGCGGCTTCACCACCAGGCGCTCCTCCTCGCCATCGAGGGTGGACAAGATGAGCTCGACTCGATGGATGACCTTGTCGGGGATGGGTTGGGCGAGGAGGATCAGTTCGACCTCCCGCGATGCCTTCAGGCGAGCCAGGGCTTCCTTGGGTGATTCACCGGCGCGGGGGGCCAGGAAGGCCAGCGACTGCAGCCGGTCTCCGAGGGTCTCCAATTGGCTCAGGAACCTGGCGCGTCCCGTGAATTCTCCATCTTCCAGTCCCAGGAAGGCCAGGCGGGGTTTTGGCCGGGCCTCGATGGCCATGGCTTTCCCCTCTTCGATGACAATGCGCTGGGAGAAGCCGCCCCCAGGGAAGCGCACCAGCAGATCATAGGAACCAGAACAGACCGGGGCGGTGGCCACCGGCAGGGGGCCAACGCCCTGGCCGGAAAGAAACAACTCACCGCCGGACCAGGCGGAGCTCACCGAGAGTGTGCCCTTGGAGGGTTCCATGCGGATGGGCTCAAGGGTGTGATCTGCGGCAGGTGTGGCGAGATCCGCGCCTAGTTCGAGGACCTTGGTTCGGAAGCAGGGGGCCCGCAATTCGAGACGATGTTTGCCTGGTGCGAGCTCAGGAATGACAAAGGGGGCCGAGAGTTCCTCTGGTCGCAGACCCAGGGGGAGGGCGATGGCTGCAGTCTCCGGTCCGGCCTTGCCCGTGGCGAGGCCCAGGCTCTGTCCATCCAGCAGGACTTCCACTTCGCTGGGCTGGACGTAGAGGGTGATGGTCGAAGCCGTGCGGACCAGCTTGAACTCGGCGACTTTCGCATCATGGGGACCGAGCTCGATGGAGAGTTCCGCCGGGGCGTAGCCCGGTCGGTTGTAGGCCAGTCTGTGGGCCCCGAAGGTGAGGTATTTCCGAGCCAGCACGGTGCCCGGCTTGCCATCGACCAGCAGTCGCCCGCCCTCCGGCTGGCAACTCAGCTTGACCACGGCGAACTTCTCGCCCTTCATGCGGTCATAGAGGGTCACGAGGCGCTGGGAGGTCAGGGCGCGATCCAGTTCGAAATCCGGGTTCAGATCCATGAGGGCTTGCAGACGAATTTGGGCCCGGGGGCGGTTCTGGGCGCTGCGGTCATCAAGGACGGCGAGCCAGTTATAGCTTTCGCAAAGCACCTGGGTCCATTCCGGTTCCAGGCTGGCCGTCTTGGACGATAGCTTGGCCACCACGCTGTCGAAGCGGGTGGTGGCGCCTTCCCGGTCCCCTTGCGTGGCCCAGAGGGCCTTGGCCTGGACGAAGGTGTCCCTGAGGGCCGGGTCCTGGCCCCACAGCGCAGCGCACAGGAGCGAAACGAAGAGCAGGTATCGAAAGCGCATGTCAGTTCAACCGAAGAAGCAGATCGTTTCGGCGGTCGCAGAGGATCAGTCCGCCGGAGTGATCCAGGGCCAGCGAGGTGATCCGACCACTGATGCCGAGTGACTTGAGGGTGGCATGCCGGAGCACGGTCCCATCGGGGCCGAAGAGGACCACCCCTTCGCCGTAGTCACCTCCGTCCACCAGGGCCGCGATCTGACCGGCGCCATCCGAAGCCAGGGCGGTCACATAGCGGAAGGGGGCCGGCAGGTCCTTGCCGTAGGGCACGACGATGCGTGGCTGACCATCCCCATCCAGGAAAAGCAGCTTCCGGTCCGCATCCGCCGCGATGACCACGCCTCCGGTGGGGAGAGGGGCCAGGGCGTTGGCCGTTGGCGAGGCCAGGGCTCGGGTGCCACCGTCGGTCGCAAACAAGGTGATGGCGGGAGTCTTGGCGTCGGCGACCCAGAGATTGCCCCACCGATCTAGAGTTGCGCCCGAGATGGCGCCGAGGTTGCCGAGGGGCTGACTGGTCGCCGTGTTCTCACGTACGAGCCCGTTCTTGGACAGCATCCAGATGGAGCCTTGCGCGGGGACCAAAGCGCGGGTACCGGGGGCCAGGGGTCCCTGCTGGACCAGTTCGCCGCCATGCAGGCGGAAGGTCCGGTCCAGATCATTCTGGAAGATCAACAGGTCCCCATCCGGCGCGGTGTTCAGCAGGGTGGGGGTCTTCAGCCACTTGATCCGACCTGCCGGCCAGGGACCTTCATTCCGGAAAGGGGGCTTCTGAAGGCGGTGCCTCACGCGAACCGCCATGCGCCAGGTGGCTTCCTGGGCTTCCGGGGACTGGGGCGCCTCGGTTCGAAGCCGCTGGAGCAGGAGGAGGCAGCCAGGCAGATCCCCCAACAGGTCCATGGTTTCGGCGGCCTCGAGCAGAGCCTGGGGCACGACGGCGGAGCCCGCATGCAGGCGAAAGGCATCAACGAACTGCTGGAGGGCACGGCCCAACTGGCCCTGGTCCCGCCAGGCTCGGCCGAGCTGCAGGCGGGCCGCTCCGCAGGCCGCAGCGTCCGGGAAGAGGTCGAGGACCCGGTTGAATTCCGCCATGGCGTCTTTCAGTTCGGCGGGGCGACGGGCCTGCCTGGCCAGCAGCAGGCCCCTCAGAAGCAGGCCGTCGGCGGCCTCCGGGGATTTAATGTATTCGCTCCTCAGCCGATCCAGGTACGGCATGGCGGCATCGGGCTTCTGCTCGATCTCCACCTGGTGGCGGGCCAGCCGGAGCAGGGCCATGGGGGCGAATTCGCTGCGGGGGGCGGTCTGCAGCAGTTGGCCCCAAGTATCCATGGCTTCCTTGTAGGCCTTGGCGGCATAGGCCCTATCACCACTGCGGTAGAGCCGCTCGGCCAGTTCGCCGTCCTGGGCCTGGGCCAGGACCGGCAGCGCACAGATCAGCGCAGCCGCGGGTCGGAACCAGGGAGATAAGACAAACATGGAGGCCTCGGATCAAAAAAGGATATCCGCTTAAGACTCCAGTGCCTTCAGAAGCGCCTCGGGCGCATAGGGCTTGTAGAGCACACCAATAAGCCAGGATTCCCCCGGGCTGGTGTCGCGGGCCGCCGTGGAAAGGAGAATGTGGCGACACCGGCGCGTCTCCATCTGCATTTTCAGCCAGGGGCGGAGATCCCCCAGGCCATCCATCTGTTCAGATATGAGCAAGTCCACAGGCTGTTCGGATAGCATCGGTGCCGCCTCGGTTCGACTGCCCGCCTCTCGGACATCCCAACCCTGGCCAAGGGATGCCAACAGGCGCTTGCGGAAGAAGGCGCTGGGTTCGAGCAACAGGATGGTGCGGATTGGCGCCCTGCGGGAGATGCTCGCCTCATCCAGCCCGAGTGCCAGCAGGGCTTCCTTCGCGGCGCTGCGCAGGCCGAGGCCCGTGGCCCCCTTGAAGATCTCCTTCATGGGTTCGACCAAGTCCAATTGGCGCGTAAGGCCTCCGATCTCGCACAGCCGGGCCAGATCCCTCCAGTCCTGATCCTTGCGCTCAAGTTCGCGGAGCACAAACAGGGAAAGCTCGCTTGCCAATTCGGCCCGCATGATGAATTCGGGATCCTGCAGGGCTTCCCGAAGGGCCAGGAGGGCGGTCGCCCTGCCCGGTCCCTGGTGGGGGATTCCGTTCACCATGCTGCGGACCTTCTCCTCCCAGCCCGCGATCTGGCTGAGGCTGGCGCTGCGGCGACCCAGTTCCTTCACCACCGCGGCCACGCGGTCGTTGGTATCCCGGTCCCAGTCGCCCTTGGTACGCAGGTCGAAGAGGAAATCCGAGAAGACATCCTTCAGACGGGCATAGAGGGCCTGATCGAAGCAGAAAAGATTCTGGCTGGCGAGAATCGCCCGCAGGCGCTGGCCTTCCCCCTCGCGGTCATCACAGCAGCGGGTGATGAGCTGTTCCAGGGCCGGAACGGCCTCCTGGGGAATGGGCCGCTCGAAGCCCGGAAAGGCCGCGAGGAGGCCTTCCAGTGAGCGGATGAGCACGTGCGGCAGCTTGAGGTGGGCGGACTTGGTGAGCAGGCCCAGGCCAGCCTCGGGCGTGGCGAGTTCGGCGAGGGACTCCACGAGGGCTTCCTGCAGGCGGGCCGGTTTGCCATCGTGCAGCAGATCCAGCAGCACTGGGCTGGCGGCGGGGCTGCGGATGGCACCGAGCGCTTCGACGGCCTCCAGAAGCAGGTCATCCCGGACATCGGTCTTGAGAAAGGCCATCAGGGGCTCAGCCGCCGCCTTGGTGCCGTTGACCGTGAAGATCCGAAGGGCGGTGCGGACCCGGTCTGGCTGGCCGGACTGGAACAACTCCATGACGGTTGGGAAACTGGAGGGCAGCTTGGCGAAGTGATGCATAGCCCTATGGCCCACCTCGACAATGTCGTCCTGCATGGCGCTCAGAAAGAAGGGGAGAAGGGCATCCTCCTCGCGGGCGCCAAGCGCGTCCAGGCAAGCGGTGCGGCGCTTGGGATCCGGAATGCCGGGGATCAGGTCCAGGGCAGCCGACGCCGAGGCCGGCACCAGGCGGCAGAAGGCATGGTCCAGGCCTTCGCTACGGGAGAAGCGGCCAAAAGCTTCCTGGAGCACGGGGACAACCTTGTCACGCGGGAGCTGTTCCCTCAGCACCTGGCGCACGAGGCCGTCGCAGACCTGGTTCAAGGTACGGCCCAGTAAAATCTGCTGTTTGGCCGACGTGTCCTGGGCTTCGGTCACCATCGCGCTGAACCGGGCCACCTTTCCCTCCACCAGGATGGCCAGTGATTCGGTCAGAAACTGCTCGTAGGGGCCCGTGGCCAGGTCCCTCAGGCGGTCCAGGTGGGGCAGGGGATTGGCGGGTTCGCCTTCCGAAAATGCGTGTTCCATCGCGCGGGTGGGCTCAGGGTGATCTTTGCCCATTTGTTTGGTCAGGGCCTGGGCCAACTCGCCCTTGGCGGTGGTGCGGGCGCCAACCTGCAACCGGTGTGTCATGGCCTCGAGGGCTTCGAGATCCTCCAGAGTCCTCAGAGTCTTCTGAAAGAGTTCAAGGAGCAGGGGCCCCGAAGCCTTCCCAGGCAGCTCGACCGCGGCCCGCAGCAGCAGGCGGAATGCCAGGGGGTCGGCGCCCTCCATCGCCTGCCACAGAGCGGGCAGATCCCCGGGCTCGGCCACGGCCGCCAGGCCCCGGGCGCCCTGATGCGCCAGACGGGTGTTCGCTTCGCCCTCCAGGAGGCGACCGAGGTAGAAGGATAGTGACTGCAGGGATTCCGACGTGCCCAATTCCCGGCGAAGAATCAGCTGCCGGTCAGGATCGGGCCGCTGAGTCGCCAGCAGAAGGAGCGCCTCGCGAGCGGACCGGATCTCCAGGCGACCAAGGGCGGCGCAGCCCTCGTCGAATACGCCGAGATCTGCTTCGTGCTGAAGGGCCTGGACCAGCCAAGGGACCCATTCGGGCCAATCGAATTTCACCGTGAGCCCAAACAGGAATCGCTTCAGGGCCGGAGGGCAGGATGGTTTCTGGAGGCGGGACCCCATCTCTGGGAGGGCCATCTGGCGGAGCTGCTGCAACAGCTGGTGGAGGCGGACCTGGGCCGTGGCGTCATTCTCCAGATGGTTGCCAAGCCAGGACCGGAGTTCGTCCAGCGGCGTCATGGGCATGTGTCGGAGCGGGGCGGCCATCCTGTTCCCATCGGCTGCTTGGGGCCCGGGGTCAAGAACCACCCTTTTTGGCTGGAAGTGATAGCGTTTCCCCATGCGTATCCTGCTCCTGGCCCTGTTGGTCAGCACCCTCCAAGCCCAATCTCCGGCTTTCCTGGACCAGCTGCCGCTTTCCGCCCAGGTGGAGGCCCAGGACATCGTGAAGCGGGCGGATTTCGTCTTCGAGACCCGGACCCAGCCCAAGCATGTGCACCTGGCCACCATGGAGAAGCTCTTCGACCACCCCATCCTCGGGGCCGCGATGTGGCGGCATTGCCAGTTTGTGCCGCGGTTCTATGCCTTCCTCCATCCGGATGGGAGCTGGAGCATCGACGATACCCGGGGCCTGAAGGGCACCCTGCGGCTGGTCTACCATCGCCCCGGCCACCGGGTCTACCTGGTTCAAGGCAGGGCCGAGAAAGGTCGGCTGAAGACGCCCTTTTCGGTCGGGGCGAGGATGCTGACCTCCTACCGCTATTGGGAAGGCAAGAACGGCTTCGAAAGCCATCTGGAGACCTGGACGGCCCTGGATTCTGCCGTGCTCGGTGTCCTGGCCAGGCCACTCCGCGGCTACATCAAGGGGCGTCAGGATGAATTCATCGCCTATATCAACGGGAACGTGGCCACCTTCGGCGAGTTCGCGGAACTGAGCCCGCGGGATTTCCATGGCCCCCTGCAGCGGGATGGAGATCCGATAGCACTTCGCGAGTTTGAAGCGCTCTTTCTGGGCAAGTGATGGGGCTTCCCTTTGCGGCGTCGCTCCGGGCTCTGCTCCGCCCGAGTGCGGCCTTCGCGGGCCCTCCGCCGAACTTGGGCAAGGCGGTCCTGGACATGGCCCTGGTCTGGATGCCCCTGGCCCTGGTGAATGCTCTCTGGACTGCGATACGGGGCCTCCAGGCCTATGAAGCCCTTCGAAACGGAGCGCTGCCGGGCGGGATGGTCGGGTGGCTCGGTGCGGATTCCGGGGATGTACAGGAACTGATCTCAAGGCTTCCCGCTCCCCCCACCTTTGGGCACATCTGGCCCTGGCTGGTGCTGCTCGTGCCTCTGGGCGTGCTGGGCACCTGGCTGCATCACGCCGTCTGGGATCATACGGGGCTCTGGCTCCTGAGAGGATTGAAGGCGAACCGGGGGTTCCGGACCAGCCTGCTGGCGGAGGCCCAGGCCCTGCGCATCGCGGCTGTGGGTACCCTGGTCGGGCTGCTGGGATTCCTTCCGTGGGTGGGCCCCTGGCTGGCGCTGCCCCTCCTGCTCCTGGATGCCTACCTATGGCTGTTCCGGGGGTTCGCCCTGGCGGCTCGGCACGGATGCGAACCTTGGCAGGGCGTCGCGGCCACCGTGGTGCATGCCGTGCTGCTGGGCTGTTGCGTCGTTGGGCTTCTTGCCCTGATGGTGTTCATGGTCAGGACGGCCGCATGAGGCGAATTCCCTGGGTGGCGCTGGGGGCGCTACTGGCCGGCCTGGGGGCTTGGGCGGCCTCCTTCCTCCAGCCATGGTCCGGGCTGCTCCCCGGCTGCGCCTTCAAACGCTTGACGGGGATTGCCTGCATCACCTGTGGCCTGACTCGCTGCGTGATGGCCCTGGGAAAAGGGGACTGGCGGATGGCCTTCCACTGGCATCCTGCGGCAGCTGGCCTCGCGGCCCTGCTTCCCGCCGTCGCGCTGTGGGACCTGCGCCGGGCCTGGCGGAAAGATCCCTACCCCGGTCTTCCGGATTCGGGGATGGCCCGCCTGTCGGTTTGGGTAATCCTGGTCGTGATCTGGGCCCTGCAGGTGGTGCGGGGGATCTAAGGTCTGTTGTCAAAGCCCCTAGTCGGTCATGCTTTGGGCACGCATCACCGGAGTCCCATCATGTTCCAGCAAATCCTGGATCAGCTCATCGAACGAGTGCCCGAGGCCCTGGCCGCGACGTTCAACGACCGGGATGGGGATCCGATCTGTTCTCGCACGATCCAGGTGCCCAACGAGGGGCTGCAGCTGCTGGGGGCCTACCAGCACGTCGTGAAACGCCACCTGCAGCAGGCGGTCGAGGAATTTGATCGCGGTGAGGTCAAACAGGTGGCCTTCGCGACGGACCTGCACTGGATCCTCATGATCGGGGCCAAGGAGCAGTGCACGCTGGTGCTGGTGATGCAACGGGAGGGATTGCTGGGCCGGGCCCGCTTCCACATGGATCAGGCCATCGAAGCCCTGAATCACGAACTGTAGGGGGTTCTCGATGGATCGGTTCATCGGCTTGGCCGGTATCGTGGCCTTCATGGCGCTTGCGTACGGCCTTTCGCACAAACGCAGCGCCATCCACTGGCGGACCATCGCCTGGGGCCTCCTGCTTCAGTGGATCTTCGCATTGATCGTGCTGAAGGGGACCCTGATCTCGGGCCTGCTGTCCTTCCTGCCCTTCCCGAAGGGTGCGGGCTGGCTGGTCTTGTTGCTGATGTTCACGCCCATGCTGCTGCGGCGCTTCGCCTCCTATGAAAACAGGACCCTCAACTGGGGGCTGTTCAGTGTCATCGTGCTTGGCTTGCTGCGCGGCAATCTGGTCGGCGCCTCCTTCGACCGGATGCGCATCGTGGTCGAACACCTCATGGCCTACGCCCATGAGGGCGCCAGCTTCGTGTTCGGGTCCCTGTCCGACGGCCCCAGCGGCAAGGTGGGCATGGTATTCGCCTTCGCCGTGCTGCCGACCATCATCTTCGTGGCCTCGATCTTCGCAGTGCTCTACTACATCGGCGTCATGCAGTGGGTGGTCAGCGCGGCCGCCCGGGCCATGGGCCGCTTCCTGAAGGTCTCGGGCGCGGAAAGTGTCAGCGTGGCCGCCAGCATCCTCATGGGGCAGACGGAGGCACCGCTCACCATCCGGCCCTTCCTGGCGCGGATGACTCGCAGCGAGCTCATGGTGATCATGACGGCCGGCATGGCTCATGTGTCGGGCAGCATCATGGTGGCCTATGTCCAGGTTGCCCACGTGGACATCGTGCACCTGCTCACGGCGGTGATCATGACGGCGCCGGGCGCGGTGATGATGGCCAAGATGCTGGAGCCTGAAACCGAAACCCCCGAGACCTCCGGGGACATCAAGGTGGACATCCCGAATCACGATGCGAATGTGCTGGATGCCGCCGCCCGCGGCGCTTTCGAAGGGGGCCAGCTGGCGTTCAATGTGGCGGTCATGCTGATCGCCTTCATCGCCCTCATCTACCTGCTCAACGGCTTGATGAAGGCCATTCACCCCGGCTTCAGCCTGGAACTGATTCTTGGCTGGGTCTTCAAGGTTCCGGCCTTCCTGATGGGTGTGCCCTGGGGCGAGGCCGGCCAAGTGGGCGGACTGTTGGGCAAGCGCATGGTGATCAATGAATTCGTGGCCTTCCTGGACCTGGGGAACATGACGGGCCTCTCCGCCAAGGCCAGGCTCATCTCGACCTTTGCGCTCTGCGGGTTCGCCAATTTCAGCAGCATCGCCATCCAGGTGGGGGGCATCGGCGCCCTGGTTCCCGAACGCCGAGGTGACCTGGCCCGACTGGGTGTGCGCGCCATGCTGGCGGGAACGCTGGCGAATTTCCTCAGCGCGTGTATCGCGGGCATCCTGACCTAGGCCGTTTTTACCTGTTTGTAATCCGGGGCTCCAGCCCGGAGGTGGTTCTGCCGAAGAAGGGGCCAATGGAGGATTGCCATGGCCCGATTCAGCTCTGTCCTTTTGCCTTTTGTCCTCACCGCGGGGGCGCTCGTCGCTGGTGACTACGATTCCCTCGTGGGGGCCATCAGGAAGTCCTGGCCCCATTGCGAGTCCCTGGCGGTGGTCTGCGATGCCAACGGGAGCAAGGTCGCCCTCGCCGCCCTCGCCGGCGCGACCGGGGGTATGAAACTGCTGGTGGTGGATGTGAAGGGCCCCCAGGACATGGGCAAAGCCATCGGAACCCTGACGGGACGGAAACCAGATGCCGTGATCCTTCTGGCGGGGGACCACGTCGTCGGCGACGGGTCCAACGCGGCCACCTTCCTGATCAAGCGAATGGCTGACCTGAAAGTACCCACGGGCGCCACCACCGAGGCCGGGGCCAAGCAGGGTGCGGCACTGGCGATCGGGCCTGGCACCGGCGGGAAACTGATGTGCAACGCCAAAGTGTCGGCGGTGGCTGGCGTGACGGTCCCCGCGGGTGCCACCTCGATCTGATGCCCGGGAAACCATCGCTCAGGGTCAGTTGACGATTTCTGGCTCCTCAGGCCCGTCATGGGGAGGTTCCATGCCCCGCCAGCCGACCTTCCAGGCCAGGTTCATGGCCAAGGTGAACGCGATATAGGCCGCGAAGAAGCCCGCAAAGAAAGCCTGCTGGAAAAGAATCAACAGGGCAAAGAACAGCACGATGAGCAGGCTCGTGACCATGACCGCACGCGGGTTGGCGGCCCGCTTCTTGAAGCTCGGGAACCGGATCGTCGAGACCATCAGGAGCCCGACGAAGAACAGCTCCGCCGCGAACCAGTATGCGTGACCGGCAGTTGCAAGTGGTGCGGGGTGCCAGATGATCACGGAAGCCACACAGGCTGCGCCAGCGGGGATGGGAAGCCCCACGAAGTAGCACGAATCCACGGCGCCCACCTGGATGTTGAATCGGGCAAGGCGCAGGGCGCCACAGGCGGTGAAGACGAAGCAGGCCGCCCAACCCACCGCTCGCAGGTGCGAGTCCAGGATGCCCAATTGGAAGAATCCATAGCGGTAGGCCAGGATGGCCGGAGCCATGCCAAAGCTGATCACGTCCGCCAGGCTGTCCAGCTGCACGCCGAACTCCGTGGCGGTGTTGGTGGCGCGCGCGACGCGGCCGTCCAGGCCATCGAAGACGCCCGCCAGCACCAGGAGGCCGGCGGCCCAGAGGAAATAGCGTTCCGGGGTCGCCCCCGCGGCGTTGATGGACATGACCACGCTGGAGAAGCCGCAGAACACCGAGGCCATGGTGATGCTGGAGGGG
>Ga0302323_100001341_pt1 | contig 19884 bp, 13 predicted proteins | sample Fen_T0_3_FD_201950 | JGI IMG/M metagenome (GOLD analysis project Ga0302323, IMG submission 201950) | Peat permafrost microbial communities from Stordalen Mire near Abisko, Sweden - Fen_T0_3 | ecosystem: Environmental > Terrestrial > Soil > Wetlands > Permafrost | place: Sweden: Abisko... | reverse complement strand
AACGCGCCCGATCCGCCAAGTGTTGTCCTTGGCGCGCCTTACGTAGAAGACCCATTCATGGATCATATGGAGGGCGCTGATGTCGTCCTTTTGGGTCGTCAAGACCCGGACTTTGCCGCCGCTGAGAGATTGAATGCGATACGTTCCATCGTCGACACGATCGAACCAGGCTATTCCTACGCCCGACGTGACCAAGTACTCGGGCTGCTTCGGAACCGACGCCAATCGCCATACCGAGTTTCCATGCTTCGCTGCATTCCAGATCGCGCCCTTTGACCAATAGACGATGCCGGATTCCGCAAGGACCGACCCGTTCCCCAATTCTAGATCGATCTTCTCGGGCGGCTTGCCCGCCGTCAGACGGTAGCCCGCTTTCGGCGTCAAGAGGTAGACGTCGTCACCATCGAGCGCAAGCGATGGAAGGTACGCGGATACAGGCAGGGAAATCAAACGCGTCGGTGATGGTGCCTGGGCGGGCGACGTCGCGGCGCGCGCGGTGGTTGCCTCCCCGTGCGCACGTGGTGTGTTTCGATTGCAAGCACAAAGCAACATCAATGCGCTGGCATGCCAGAGTCTGGTCGTCGTGGACATCGAATCCGAACCATACGCGATGTTCGACCGACATCGCCAATCCCATCGAAATCCATCGCTACCTGCCGAACGTGTGGGGATCGCCCAAGGTCGGCCAGAGCCACGCTCTGGCCAAGCCGGAGTTGATGGCCGTGACCAACCACGCGTTCCCGTCGGAAGAAGGTATGAGCGGTGGTCCTTGCCCGACGGGTGAGTTGAATCCTGCCGAGATGTCCGACCTGGATCGCACGACAGTGGCGACGAAGTTCGGTACGACGACGGCGAGCGCTGCCATCTGATCCCCCGCGCTGCTCAGGTTGGATAGCTTGGGCTGCTTGGCGGCCATCCAATCCCCGAACCTGTTCTTGGGCAGGTCTGGCAAGTCGTCCGTCGTCACATCTTGAAGTTGGTCATAAACGGTGCTGACCTGAATGTACTTGAAGCGCTGAGCGACAATCCAATCTGCCCAAGGATCGAGATCACCGTTCGGCCCGGTCATCAGGCCCTTGGCGCCCGACAGGGAGCCTAGGGACGCTACCACCACCACGCGATCGACGACGCCCCGATCCATCAGGTATGCATCCGCAATGTCTGTCAGACGGGTTGCTGCCAAGACCACCACGGGGCGCCAAGGAAGGCTGAGGCTGTTCGACAGCTCGACGATCAACTTCGCGCCTGCGGAATGGTTGGCCACGGTCGATTCGATCTGTCCATCAACAGGCGCGGCCAGCGGGTTGCTTGCGCTCGCAGTCACGTCCGGCACGCCCCTGAGACCGCCATCCCGCGCAGCAGCCACGAAGTTGTTCCAACCGGTCAAGTTGGCATTCAGATCCTCCCAATACTTGCTGGCGCTGACGATGATTCCTGCCAGCTCGGGACCGCCGCTGTTGGCAAGCAACACGGTGTATTCGGGTCCCCAGTTGTCGCTCCAACCATCGTTCGAGATGATCACGGGATTTCGCTCGTCAACCGTGAGGGGCCCATGGGGCGTGTCCGTACCGGCATTGAGATTCCTCTCGCAGCCGGGTATTCCGACGACCATCACGAGAACAGCGAGGGAAATCACGACCATCCGAAGGCGCGAATCAGCGGGCGTCGGATTTCCGGCGGGGTTGCTATGGCATCGCTCTCTGTCCAAGAGAACCGCCAATTTTGCCACGGCTTGGTTAAGTGGGGTGGAAGGGTTTATCGAAAGCGTACAGCCAGGTCGAGCCCCGCCAGGACGCTGCGATTCGGCATGTCCCACACGCCTACACCGTTCAGTTGGACGGTGTGAGGCGTGACCAACCACAACCCGTCGAGGCGGGCGCCAACCAGCCAGCCCTTGCCCAGCTCGGCGACTCCGGCGAACCGCAAACCTGCCTGCCCAAGGAAGCCGGACGCCGTTTCGGGCTTGTCTAGGCCCGTACCCTCGACGCGAAGCTGACCCGCCTTGCCGACCGCACAAGCCGACAGGGCCGAGCGGTGGCCGCACAGAGCCGCGGTGCCGGCGAGCTGCACCGCGCGGAAACCGCTGCCGCCCCATCGCAGATCCTCCGAGGGGTAGCTGCTTTCGGCGCCAACCTCGAGGGACAGGTCCTTGCGGCGACAACCCAAGAACAGCCGTAGGTTGGCGGTAGCCGAGGGCGAAATTCCCCAGGCCACGGAAGCTCCGAGACCAGCCCACGCAGTCCAGTCTGGTTCCCGCGCGCGCCCCGACGATTCGACTTCGGGGGGCTGCTCTTTGCTCGGCCGTTCCATGTCGTTCTGCGACCGCGGCTTCGTAGACTCGGGCTCGGGCAGGGCAGATAGCGCTGCGGGCGTGCCGATTCCCGAGGTTGTCGCCGTGGGAGCGCTAGATGCCGCGGTATTGGCACCGGCGGCGTCTGTGCTGCTTGGGGTGGGGCTCCGAGCAATCGATTCAGGCCTCGAAGACGGGCGCAGCAGCTCGATCTGCAGCGCGATCGCAAAGCTCATCTCGGCAAGCAGCTTGCTGCAGTTACCGTCTTTGGCCACGAAGCGGCGTTCGCCCATTCCAACGCCAGTGGCATCCTTCCACTCGACCCGGCCTCCGATGGCTCTTGCCGAGCCGCTGACGCTCACCAGGACGCTCACCGGGGCGTCGTCGCGAAAGGGATCGTAGCCAGTTCTACGACCGATTCGGCGTCGAAGCTCCGCCTCGTCCCAACATCCAGGCAACGCTGCATCGGCGCGGTATCGGAGCTTTGCGTGAAAGTCGCCTTCGTCGGAGGCGGCGCGGACGGGGCCTGCGGGCGCTGTCAGAATCAACGTGAGGAAGCCGGCCGCAACCAAGGATCGATCCGCCCGATTCGTGGTGAAGGGTGGTCCCATGGTTCTGCACAAGGGCGCGCATTAATTATGCACGGATGCGGACGCCTTCGCGAGACAACTGTCAGGTGCGTAACAACTTTCCCGGCTCTCGGGCAATTACACCCGTTACCCAGTGTTCACCACTCGATAGCCCGAGCAATCAGGAGGTTTCAATGCGCTCGAAGTCTTGTTCCGTGCTGGGCGTGGCGGCAGGAGTTCTCAGCCTGGGATGGCTGGGGTGTACAGAGGCACAGTCTGTCGACGTTCCCAAGACCGGATCGGGGGGCTCATCAGTGACCGGGGGCACCTCGGGAACGGGCGGTGCGACCTCCTCAGCGGGGAAATCCGGCAGCGGCGGCGCCGTCGGGACTGGCGGTCGGGTCGATACCGGCGGACAAACCGGCAGTGGCGGCAAGTCCAGCGCGGGCGGAGCAACCGGCACCGGCGGGGCCGCCTCAGGTGGCGATAGCGGAGCCGGGGACGCTTCGGTCAACGGTGGGGCGGGCGGCTCCGGCAGGTCCGATGGTGGGCGCAGCCCCGACGCGATTGGCCGAGCCGACCTCGGCTCGGGGGTCGGTGGCTCGGGAAGTGGTGGGGCGACCGGGCCAGGCGGGGCCACTGGCACGGGTGGCGGACCCGGTGCTGGCGGCTCGACTGGCCCCGTCACATTTCCCGCCAAGTTCGTCGGCAACATCGATACTCGCAGCCAGATTCGTTCTGACTTCACCAAGTATTGGAACCAGTTCAGTCCCGAGAACGCTGGAAAGTGGGGCTCGGTGCAGGGGGGCGGACAGAGCTCGTTCAGCTGGAACACGCTCGATTCCTTCTACAAGTTCTGTACGGAGAACAACATCATCTTCAAGCAGCACACCTTCGTGTGGGGCTCGCAGCAGCCCGGCTGGACCGACAGCCTGACCACCTCCAACGGGCCGACAGCGGTACAGACCTGGATGAAGACCTACTGCGAGCGATATCCCAAGGTCCAGATCATCGACGTGGTCAACGAGCCACCGCCCCACACGACCCCGAAGTACGCCAACGCCATCGGTGGTGGCACCAACAGCACGTGGGACTGGATCGCCAACGCCTTCAAGTGGGCGCGCGAGGCCTGCCCGAACGCCGTCCTGGTTCTGAATGACTACAACAACGACGAGCTGTCGGGCGACGCCCAGCACACCATCGACATCGTCAAGGCGATCCAGAAGCTGGGTGCCCCCATCAATGCCGTCGGTTGCCAAACCCACGGTGCTGGGAGCGCACCCGCATCCACGCTCAAGACGAACATCGACAAGATCGCCAGTGGCACCGGCTTGCCCGTCTACATCACCGAGTACGACATCAACCAAGCGGACGACACCAAACAGCAGACGCAATACAAGGACCATTTCACGATGTTCATGAGCAACAACAACATCAAGGGCGTCACCGTCTGGGGGTACGTGGTCGGCGCAACCTGGGAGACCGACTCGGGCATCATGCAAAGCAGCGGCACCCTGCGCCCCGCGATGACCTGGCTGATGAGCTTCCTCGGGCGCTGACGAGAGCCTTCCTTCAAGGGATCGTCTCTAGGGGCGAGTGACGATCCCTTCTACCGTGCCCTTGCCGTGATGGTCGCCGTCGTCGCTGGATGCTTCACGTAAGATCTTTCCGTCTTTCACCCACCACTTCTCATCCCATTTTTCGTCGCGATCGAAGTCGACCTTGGCGCGATCCCACGTGCCGTTCTTCGCGTAGACGTTCACCTTGGCTGGTCCCGGGACCGCATCCTTCAGCTTGTCTCCGTGGGCTGGCGTGCCGAGCCTGGAAAGCAGGAAGGTCCGGTAGTCCGGCGCGGCCGTCGGTGCGGGAGCTGGGGCGGGCTGCGCTGCCGGAATCGACGACGGCGGTGGGGCAGTGGCCTCGACGGCGTTGCGGGCAGGTTCCGTGGACGAGCCTAGGAGGAAATATCCTGCGCCGGCAACCGTGGCGATGCCGGACGCGACCGCGATGAGTCGGAAGGTTTTGTATTTCATAGGTGGGTACCGGGTGAGGCGAGCAGGGTCTTGGCCATCATGCCACGCTCGATGGGCACGGTGCAGTTGCAGTAGGGATAGGGACACGCGCGGGCGCCGAGCTGCAGGCGAAAACTGCCTGTCAGCAGATTGCCCATGGATTCCTGCCGCCGCCGTCTGGCCGGATAGCATGGGTAGGCTTGGCCCCGGTCGTCGAGGATGAAGTATCGACAACCGGCGAGGCATGGGAGTCCGCGAAAGTCGTGTGCGATCTCGCCGGTCAGATTGTGACCGCCGAGTGCGAGGACCTGGGTGCGTTCCTTATCGGTGTAATCAACGACGTCGCGGTCGCGCTTTTCGGGCTGGACCTTGAAAGAAAGGCCTTCCCTCACGAAGCGCTCACGCAGAGTCGGCAGACGCGGCAGGTTCGCCCGGGTGGCGACACAGGTGACACATATCGAACCCGTGAGCAGCCGCGAGCGCACCAGCTTGCAACGGTCGATGAAGGCTTCGGTCGTCTGTCGCAGCCCATCGCCGACGTATTCCAAGTGCAGGCTGGCGCTGAACACACCCAGCTGGTTGCCAGCCGCATCGAGGAAGGCGTGCAGCGTCTCCTCACTGGCCGACAAGTTCGTGACGACGGAGATCACGATGCCCCGCCGGGCCAGCCCCGCCACCAGGTCGAGCAGACTCGGATGGACGAAAGGCTCGCCACCGGACAGCTTGATCTCCCAGCGCCCTGGCAAACGCTCGAACGCCTCGAGGAAGCGCGGCAGATCTTTCGCCCAGCGGCCGCGATCATCGAGAAATCGCTGGCTGCAGTAGCTGCACCGGTAGTTGCAGCTGGTGTTCATGTTCCAGCTGATGACGCCTTGTTCGGGTATTGGCACCGTGGGCATCAGGATGGGGCTCCCTCGGCGGAAAGGCGCGCAGAAATGCCTTCGATCATTCCGCGGTTCGCGGGCACGGCACATGGACAGATGGGGTAGGGGCAGGGCTGGGGCCCGTCTCGCAAGGCAACATCCGACGCCAACGTGTTTCCCAATCGCCCTTGGCCGTGTCGTTTCGCCGTCCGACAGGCCCACGCCTGCCCATCTTGCGCCAGGACCAGGTAACGCGCGCCGGCCCAGCAGCGCCGCCCCTCGTATGAAGGCGCGAAGTTCGCCGTGCGTTCCGCCTCGGCGGTCTCCCATTCGCCGACGATCCGTTCGATGAGGGCGCGATCGCTTGCGGAATAGGGATAGATGCCGCCGTCGATCTTCATCAACTGTGGATAGAAGCGAAACCCCGCGCTCGTCACTGCTTGCGCGACGGCGACCAGAGCAGAAAGTCGGTCGGGCACGAGCACACTGTTGACCACGAATTTCGGACCAGCCCCCGCCACCTCCCGCAATCGGCGCAGCCGTTCCAGAAAAGCCGCGGCATCCGTGAAGTCGAGGTGCAGGCTCGCAGAAACGATGCCCAGTCTTCCGCGGGTCAGCTGGGCGAACCGATCGATGGCCTCGGGCCCAGCGGACAGATTGGTGAGCAGCGAGACCCGGTGGGGCGTGCGGCGCAGCAGGTTCGGCAGAAGGTGAGCGAGAAAGTGGCGGCTCGCGAATGGCTCGCCGCCGGTCATCTTGATTTCCCAGCAGTCTGGCAGCGTGGCGAAAAAATCGATCATCGCATCGAGCTGGTCGAGGGTTGGCTGGCCTTGCCGCCGCGCTGGGGATTGGATGCAGTAGCTGCAGTGGTAATTGCAGACGCCACAGATCTGCCACTCGACGGTCGGCTGGTGGGGCCAGGGCGGGGCGATCATTGGGCGGCGTCCCTTTGCCACGCGGCGAAGCGCCGGCCCAGCTTCACGTTCTCGTTGAGCTTCCCGCACTGAGCGCACGACGGGAAAAACTCTCGATGGGCGAGGCGCGCGCGCAAATCCTGCCAGGCCTTGCCTCGCCAAAGTCGCGTGAAGTCCCCGCCCTCTCGCCAGTGTCCCACCTCGATCTCGGGGGCGCAGCAATAGAGCACGGTTCCGCCTACGGTGATGCGTGCGTAGTCGAAGCCGATCCAGCAGCCGACACTCGCCATGGGTGCAGTGGCCGGACCTCCGGCGGACAGCTGGTCTCGTAGGAGGGGCAAGGTGTGGGCAACGCCCAGCCGATGGGCCTCCACTTCCGCCAAGGGTAGGTCCTGGGAAAGCAGCTGTTCGCGCTGCGCCGGGGACAGCGCCACCTGCAGGGTTCCTCCCGACAGTGAGGCCAACTTGAAGTTCACCTGGGCCGCTCCGGTTCGTGCACCCAGACGAATCATGTCCACCACCTCGTGCGCGTTGGACGCGCAAACTACGTGGACCTGCTTGCAACGCACGTTCTTTGCCACGCACGCCTCGAGGGTCGCGAACAACCGATCCCACTCGGCGCGGCCGAAGCCGGGGTGGAAGGCTTGGTAGACGGGCAAGCTCGCCGCGTGGATGCCGATCAGCAACTGGTCGGCCGCTGGCGCCCAAGTGGCGGCCGCCTCCGTCACCAGGTTGCTGATGATGGTCAAATGCAGCCCGCGCGCTTTCACCGCCTCGATCATGCCGCCAATCCCAGGGTGCAGGAAGGGCTCGCCCATGCCCGAGAGGATCACGCTTTCCAAGCCACCAAGACGCTGGATCTCGTCGAGCATCGGGACGAAGCTGTCGGCGGCAAAGCGCTGTGCCTTCCACGCGACCGGTCGAGCGACCCGCAAGAGCGGACTGTGGTCCCAGCAGGTCACACAGCGAGCGTTGCAGGCGTTGGTCAAGTCGAAATGCACCGTGCGCGGCCCGAGCCTGGGAACTCCGTCAGCCAGAGATCGCAGTCGAAGATCCCGGGCGGCCAGGGTCACGGCCTCGACTCCAGGCGTACGCGTACCCGTTGCGGGAATTGGGCGCCGGCCTCGTCTTCGGCCTGGACTTGGACCACCACTTGGGCCAGTCGCGACACGCCCAGGCCTTGCGTAGCGGCGACGTCGACGAGTTCGAGCATCGCCGCCGTCGGCCGGTCGGGATCGGCATCGCGGCTGGGCGGCCAGACGTTGAGCAGGGCCGACAGCGCCGACCATTGCCCGCATGTGGTGGGGTGTGAAATCAAGCGCAGGAATGCCTCGCCGGCGCGGCCGGGCGCACACTCGGGCGGGCACAGCTTGCGCCCATGCAGGCCAGCCAGGCGGACGAGCGCCGCAGCCGGCAGGCCCACTTCCATCGCGGCGCGAGCCACCGTGAGGGCGTTCTCCACCTGCAGATCAGCGCGATCCCGGACGCGCTGACCAGGCGCTAGCGCTGTCGCCAAGTCCACCAGATCCGCAAGACTCATGCGCAGGTCGCGAGCAGAGCCAAGCACGTCGTCGTCGAGAACGTCCACCGCCTGTCGGACCAAGGACCGCGGCACGCAAAGCTCAAGCAGCGCCGCCGCCGCGTCTCGGGCGGCATTGCGTGGGACGGTCCTCTTCGCGGCCTCGGACAGCGAGCGAGCGAAGGCCGGGTCGCGTAGGCGGACCATCGCCGGGCCAAGCTCTGCGACGCTGGCCAGGCAAACCCCAGCGCCGCGGCTTTCGACCGCGCGTGCTCGCGCCTCCTGGTCGTCGGCGATCTTTCGCTGCGGCAGAAAGATCGTGGGGATTTTCGCGTGCAGTAGCTCGTGGACCGAGTTGAAACCTGCGGCCGACACCGCGGCGTCCACGCCGGCAAGGACCTGGCCAAGGCCGGGCTCAGTCCACCACGTGCGGCGTGCCCCTCGTCTGGGCGGCAGTCGGCAAAGTGGACCCGCCGCGAAGACCACGTGGACCGACGGATCTCTGCTTGCCATGGCCTCGACGGCGTCGAACACCGCGGGCACCAGCGGATCGCCACCACCGCCGCCCGACACCAGCCAGCAAAACGCATCTGCCTCCACGCCCAAGCGCCGACGGGCCTCGGCGCGCTCATGGACCTCGAAGCGCTCGTCGAGCAGGATGGGGCCCACGCGCAGCGGATCCACGGGCAGCGAAAACGACGGACTGTCCAAATCCGCCGGGACCACCACGCGATCGTAAAGCCCGGTTAGCGCCTTGAAGCCAGGGCGTTCCAGGATCTCTGGCCGCACCGGGCGCAACACCAGTGCCTTCTTCCTGCACAGATCCAGCGCCGGCGCCAGCTCGTCGAACGAGCCGTTGGGGAAGGTGTCCACGATGAACAGGTCGGGCCGCAGGGTGGCCATCGCGGTCCAAACCCACTGCTTGGCCATGGCCAGGTATTCGGGCTTGTCGATGCCGGCGGGCTCGACGATGCTCTTGCTCGGCAGCTTGAACGCGGCGAAGTCTTCCGCGAAGAGCCACGTGTCAGCCTCGGAGGTGGTGATGAACCAGTGCTGCGACCGGATGCCGAGGTACACGGCGTAGCGTCGCAACCATCGATTGATGGCGCACAGCCGCTGCACGTGGCCGACGCCCGCACCGTTGACGGCATAATTCACGAACGAGAGCGTCTTCGGCAGCTCCATGCGCTAGCTCGCGTCGCGGGTGGACAGATCGTCGTTGCCAGGCACGTCGGTATAGGTCTCGTGGTGGGTCGAGTACTGGCGGTGGTAATCGCCGACGTCGGGGATGAAATTGCCGTGGTGAACGTGGACCATCTGGTCCCACCAAAGGAATTCCATCAGCGGGTTCACCCGGCCGTAGTCCTCGAAAACGATGATCTCCTGCGTGGTCGTCTGGTAGCGATCCCATCGCTGGCGCCACTTCTCGGACGGAAGCCCGTACTTTGCCTCGATCTCGGCGCGCGGGTACCGGCCATACAGATGCTTGGGACGTTGGAACTTCTGCGCGGCGGCTTCGACCTTCGACAGCCGTCTCAGCACGTCTTCCAGCGGTTTCTCGATCCATTCCTGCTCGACCGAATCCAGGTAGCCAACCTTGGCGCGGATTCCGTGCACGCGCTTGATGGCCAGTGACAGTGACGGATCCGATCCCAGAAGGGGCATGACATCGGTCAAGGGGACAGCAGACAAGTGGTCGCGCACCAGCGTGCGGGCGCGATCCAGGACCCACGTGTCGAGGTTCGTTATCCCGGCGCTGGCCTCGGTGTGCTTCTGCACCTTGGATTCCACGGCTGCCTGACGTCGCTTGAGCCCGTCGAGCTCGCCCACCAGGCTGCGCAGTGCCTGATCCTCCGAGACGAACCGGGTGCGCAGGGCCGCGAAGTCCTTCACGTGCATGCGCTGCCCGTGCTTTTCCAGGACCTCGTCCGCCATCTTCCAATGCCGGTAGTACGTCCGGTGGTACCAGCGATACTTGTAGTCGGACGTCGCGTAGCCCTGTTGAAACAGCTCTTGCCAGGCGCTCTCGTAGGGAAGCTGGCCGATGTCGGCGCGCAAGGGAACGATCATCTCTTCCAGGCCGGGCTCGCGAATCGACACCTCGTTCAGGATGGCCTCGCGATTCTGGAACTCCTGATCTGCGTTGCACAGGTCCAGTAGCGCTTGTAGCTGCTGGCGGCGGCCTTCCCGGGCGGCCGTCGTGGACCGCGCGTCGATGGTTGGCAGCCCCAGCCGCGCAGCCGCAGCGTCGAGGACTCGCGGGTCTTGATTCGGCAGAAACACCGCCAGCAGGTTTTCCCAGGCCGATTCCTCGTCGGCGGACACCAGACCCTTGCGCTTCGGATGGGCCGCACGCTCTTCTTCCAGCTGCGCCTTCTCGGCGCGCAGATCCCGGGCTATGACTGCCAGGTAGTCCAGCACGTCGCGGCCGCTCATGACGTCGTTCATGGCCGCAGTTTGTGGTAATCGGCGAGGCGCGTCTAGAGGAAGCAACGGGGCTGGCACGTTTGTGCGGAAGGCTTACGGCGCGTGGCCTGCGATGCTGGGGTGGTGGCGGTGGACGGGGACGGGGCACAGATGTCCCGCGGTCGGGGCTGTACGCATAACCGCTTCCTGCATGGGCATCACGTCCGACTTGCCGCTTCGGGACGGCACGCGATCGGTCTACGACCTGGCGGTGGCGGGGCTCTTGGCGCAGGGGTGACGGCATGTACGGTCGAAGGTTTTCCGGTAAGGTATCGCTCGTTGCCAGGACAGGAGGTGTCCACCATGTGTGTCCCAAGAAGTCTCTTGCCACTTGTTGCGGTTGCGATCGTCATGGCTGCCGCATGCGGAAGGACCGGGTTGAGCTCTCTCCGGGGACCGGGTGACGATGTCTCGGTCGAACCAGAACCCTCCGCTGCGACCGGTGGCGCCGGCGGGACGGCAGGGGCATCCGGCGCTGGCGGATTCGCCATCACGGGCGACCCCTGGCCCAGCCTCGGTCATGACCCGCAGGGCACGAGACGGAGCCCGGCAGACACGAGCAAGAACACGGGCAAGCTGCAGTGGAAGTACTCGATGGCTGGTGGTGTCAGATCCTCTCCGGTGGTTGCCGCCGATGGGACCGTGTACGTCGTCACGGGATACGACACCTTGTACGCCATCCGCCCCCCCGTGGGTGGGGCGGCGGGCGTGCTCAAGTGGAGCTATACGATGCCCGGGATGCAGGGGTCGCCGTCGAACTCTCTTTCTCAGCCGCTGATTGCCCCGGACGACACGGTGTACTTCTTCTATGAAAGGCTTCACGCGGTCGGGGCTCCGGTCAGCGGGGCGGCCGGGCTTCTGAAGTGGAGCTGCGATGTAGCGCGGTTTGCATGGGTACCGGCACCGCTGGGCAGTTCGCCAAGCCTTGGGTCAGATGGGACGTTGTATGTCGTCTCCGACCGCCTTTCTGCGATCCAGGTGCCTGCGGACGGAACGCAGGGCGTGGTGCAGTGGAACTTCGAACCCGATTCGACGTGGACGGCCGCTCCAATCATCGGCCTCGATGGCACCGTGTATGTCGACGGGGCAGACACCCTTTACGCGATCACGCCACCTGCCGGCGGGCAAAGTGGCACCGTCAAGTGGAGCTACCAACTGCGCGCGCTGGGGCCGGCAAGGGCGCTCGGACCGGACGGAACCGTGTATGCCGGCTCGAATGGCAAGGTGTACGCGATCGGCGCGCCGGCAACCGGGGCGACTGGCGTTCTCAAGTGGAGCTACGACACCCGCAGTCGCTCCACCTCCAGTCCCGCCATCGGTCCGGACGGGACGGTCTACGTCACGTCGACTGGCGGTACCGTGCATGCGCTTGCGGCGCTCCCGAGTGGAAACGTTGTGCTGAAGTGGAGCTACAAGATGGGCGCCGACAGTGTCCTTTCCTTCTCTTCGCCTGCGCTTGGCGCAGACGGAACGGTCTATGCCGGCGCAGACGACGGCAATCTGTACGCGCTCAGCGCACCTGCAACCGGAACGGCCGGCGTTGTGAGGTGGAGCTACAAGACCGGCGGGCCCGTGGGAGATCCGGCCATCGGAGCGGACGGAACGGTGTACGTCGGTTCGGATGACGGCGCACTTTACGCCCTTCATTGAGCGAGGTCGCTGGCTATTTCGTCTTTCCCTCGAGTATGCGAATGCGGCGCTCTGCGAGGCGAAACGTGGTGAGCGGGTTCGATGGGTCGGGGCGTTCCACCTTCCTGTAGGCGGCGAGTGCCGTTTGGCGCTCGCCGTATTCTTCGGCGATGCGTCCGATGATGTACCAATCGATCGAGCGCGGGATCTCGATGCCGTCCACCTCGAACATTTCGAGCAGGGTCTGACGGGCTTCCTCGGGCCGTCCCAGCTCGGCCAGCACGGTGGCGAGGGTGTGCAAAGAGTCGCTCCTGCGCCGCTGAGTCAGACTGACGGCTTGCCGGGCATGCTCGAGCGCGCGCTCGTCGACCGTTGGAAGGTAGAGCATGGTCCATGCGATGTTGTTGTGAAACAGATCGGACTTACGGCCGGTCGCCAGGCCCTTGCCGAGAAGGTCGAGCGCTTGGCCAAGCTGGTCTTTGGCCAGCAAGATGTTGTGAAGCTGGAACAGGACCTCGTCATCGTCGGGCTTCGTTTGCAGCATCTTCTTGAGGATCGCGGTGGCGTTGTCCCACTCCTTGCCCGCGGTGAAGAGTCCCGCCAGACGGAGCTGCGCAATCCGCGAACCCGGGAAACGCACCGCAAGTTGCTCCATGGCCTTCTGGGCATCGGCCTTGCGGTCCAATCGCCAGAGCAGGTTGACGCTGACCCGCTCGCACACGTCGCGCAGCGAGCCCGACTGCTTGACGATGCAGGTTTCAACCAATGGCAGAAGCTCGCGATCGCGGGCGGGACTGTCCTCGGCAACCAGCGCCATCAGGCGAAGCTGGTGCTCGTCCTGCCGATCGCCGGTTTGCCACAGCACTGTGAACGGCGACACCGAGAGGGGATCGTCGGCCGTCGCGGTTGCTGGCTGTTCTGCGAGCTTGCCCAGCAGATACCGGCCGCCGTCGAGGTCGTGCTTGTCGAGCCTGCGGCCGGCTTCACGCGCCAGGGCCGCCGACCAATCGTTGCCGGACAACAGCAGTCTGAACTTGCCGTCCCGGGGCACCGCGAACAGGGCGTTGTCGACCCCCGGCGTGCGGATCCACACGCCCCAGCGCGGATCGCCTTCTTGCCGCCGCTCGCGGGAGGCCGCGAAGTCGAGCAGCACGGACAAGGGAATCTTGTTCAGGAATGCCCTGCTGAGGCCGGACCGGAAGGCCTGCTTGAGGGCGGCCATGTCGAATTCCGGGGGCAGCTCTCCCTCGGCAAAGAAGCGACGCGTGTCCGCGCCGTCGTTGGCCAGGGAGACGAGATAGGCGGCGACCAGCTGGCGGGGATCGCGTTCGTCGAGGACCAAGGTCTCGCGGCGCTTGGTCTGACGGACGATCTCGACAAACTGACGTATCTGGGGGGCCTGCTTGTGCGTGCGCGCCGCCTCGGTGAACAGGGCCAGACTTTCGGGATAGCGCCGGATTGCCAAGAGCTCGGCGCCAGCTTGGCGGAGCGCCTCGGGCCGCTCTTCGCTATCGGGAACCAGCTCGGGGGTCTGACGGATGGCCTCGGCGGCTGTCTTGATCATCGCGGTTGCGGCCACGGCCAACCCCGGCACGCCAACGGTCTTGGGCCATGCCCGTGCGGTGTCGAGCACTTGGCGATATTCGCCCAAGCGGAACATCGTGATCAGGTAATTGACCTCGTGCTGGCTCGACTTGTCGGCCAGCTTCCTGTGTCGTTCGTGGGCGGCCTTGGCCTCTTTCAGGCGCCGCTCGGGCCAGGTGTGCTCGCCATGGTCGTCGTACTCGGCCATGATGGCCAGCTCGCGCAACGCCATGGCGTCGTTGCCGTCGATCTCGATCGCCTTGCGAAAGGCCGCCTCGATGCCAGCAGGATCGAAGCCCGGCTTCATGGCGCGCCCAAGCAGGTCATGTTCGAGCACGGTTCCGAGCATGCGCCAGGCTTCGCCCGATTTCAGATCCAAGGCGGTGGCCCGACCAGCCTCGCGTCGCGCGGCCTCGCCAAGCCCGGCCAGCAGCAAGGCCCGCGCGAGCTGGGTCGTGTGATGGGCGGTGTTGGGGTGTTCCTGGTCCAGCTGGCGAAAGGCCGCCAGGGCGGTCTTGATCCTGCCGGCGGCGAGCTCCTTCTCGGCAGCCAGAGAAAAGCGCACCACCGGGACCGAGGTCTTCCCGAACTCTTTGAAGGCCTCCTGGAACTTCGCAAGCTCCTGGGGCGTCAGGCGATTGCTCCCGCTGTCGAAGCGGAAGTGAGCCTCCACGATTCCGTTCTTCCCGGTGCTGTAGGAAGACCGCAGGCGGGCCGAGCCGAAGCTGCGGTCTTCCGGCGTGGGCAGCGATTGCACGACGAAGCCGTGCGCCGGGGTGATGCGGTAGGCTAGCTCGTGGGTGAAGGGCAGCGGGTACACGAAGTCCGCAGTCCGCTTGCGCTCCTTGAGCTGCCGGGGGAGGCTCTTGGCGGCTGCCTCGGCGTCGCGAACCTCGTCGGGCAAGGCGCTGAACAGGTGGGCCATGCGAAGCTCGATCTGCGCCAGCTCGCCCCCCACGTAGCCGAGGTCGGCTCCTTCGATGTTCAAGCTGAGGGTGAAGGGATGTTCGAGATCCGTCGGCTCGGAAAACGACGACGATGCCAGCTTCTTGGCCTTGTACTGTTCGACCGCGTAGTCGCCCAGGTTTTTGTCCACGTCCTTCCGGTCGGAGACGGCGAACCCGGATCGCGTGTGTGCCGCCTGGGCACCCCAGTAGGTGGTGCGTTCCTTGAGCGTGACCTGACCGTCTTCGGACAGCGTGAGATCGCGCTCTTCCCGGGTGAGGTTGGCGGTGGACGGCGCCACCGGCGTCTTGATCAGCTTGGTGGTCCCCGTCCGTGCCACCAGGGCCAACCGTCCCTGATCCGTCAGCGGCAGCTCGCCCGGCGGCACGAAGCGCGCGACGGGATCGATCCACAAGTCCTGGCCGGCCGAGCCTTTGGCGGGCACGTAGACGATCGCGTGATTGAAGGGCCCGAGCCCGGGCAGGGCGGGATCCACGTCGTGGCCGGTCCCCGCGCTGAGCAGCGCCACGTGCGCCTCGATGCCGGCGTCACGTAGCAGCGCGACCATCACGACCGCCTGGTCTTTGCAGTCGCCGAAGCGCCGGGCGAACACTTCGGCAGGAGGATGCGGAACGATCGAGGATTCCCCGAATTCGAGGCCCGTGTAGCGGATCTGTTGCCGCAGTCGGGTGACCAGCGCGGCGACGACGGCATCTCTGCCCTTGTGGCGTGCGGTGGCCTCCCGGGTCCACGCGCGGACATCGCCATCGACGGCTCGAAGTTTTTCATTCACGAGGTCCGCATAACGCTCGGCTGCGCGCTGCCAGGACTGACCGGTGGTGTAGGTCACGAAGCTCGACCTGTAGAGGTCGGGCGGAGAATTGGGAAACAACGGATCGCGCGCCACCAAAGGGCCCGCTTCGAACTGGGTGACCACATGGTCCGCGGAACGCCGTTCGGTTCGCTCGATGCCGCTGCCGTTGGTCAGTACGAATTTGATCGGCAGCGAGACCGGCGCATCCACGACCAGGCGGGCCTTTTGGGTTTGCACCCCCGAGACGAAGACGAAACTTTCGACCATGCCTCGGTCGAACATCGGCGTTTTCTCGTGCGTGTCGATCTCCAGCTCGACGACTGCTCCTCGGGCGATACCCGGCAGCGGCGCGCGAAGCAAGCTGCGGTCGGTGTAGATGTCGCCGCCCTGGCCGTTCGGGGTGGTCGTCTCGATGGTCTTGGGATCGAGCGCGAAGGTGCGGCCGTCGCTGGTGACCACCCGCGCGCGCAGCGACGGCCTGTCCTCGATCCACGGCTCCCAGGAGGTCTGCGCCTCGCTCCACTGCTGGACCGCTGCCGCGGAACGCACCTGGTAGACGCTTCGATACACACGGTGTGCAGCCCCGGTGGCCGCATACTCGACCTTTCTTTCCTCCAGAAGCAGGACCACTTCGGAGTCGGCCGGGGCGTCCACGCGGGCGGCGGCGTCCAAGACGTCGCGGGCCGGGGCAGCCATGAACTGGTCTTCCCACGGCGGTCCTGCCCACGCCTGCCAAGTCATGCCGAACACGCAACCAAGAACTGTCAGCGCAAAAGCCAATCGCATGGTCAGCCTCAGGATATCCCAATAGCGACGCGGTTGGCTAGCGACGTCGACCGGGACAAGGTGCTACGCTTGGCTGCGCCTTGAGCCGCGCCAGATCGCCATGACGAACATGCTGTTTGAACCCTTTCGTATTGGCCAGCTTCACCTCGAGAACCGGGTGGTTGCCCTTCCGATGTACCTAGCCTACCCGGATCCTGACCATTTCGTGAACCAGCTGGTGCTGGACTACTACTCGGAAATGGGCGCTTCCGGCGCGGCCATGGTGGTGGTCGAGAACGCCACCGTGGAGCCTCGCGGTCTATGCAATCCGCGAACGCTACTCACAGGGGATGACACCCGCGACGACCGCTTCCTGCCGGGACTTACGGGATTGGCGACGGCTATCAAGCGGGGCGGCGCCAAGGCCGTCCTGCAGCTTCACCATGCCGGGCGCTTCGCCAAACGGCCTGACAGCGTCGCACCCTGCGCGATCAAGACGTGGGGCTTCGTCCCCAGGGCGATGGACCAGTCCGACATCGAGCACACCCTGGCGGTCTTTGCCGATGCCGCCCGTCGAGCTCGGCAGGGCGGCTTTGATGCCGTCGAGCTGCATGGTGGTACCGGCTACTTGCTGTCACAGTTTCTCGCGGCGCGAACCAACGCTCGCGACGATGCCTACGGTGGCGATGCGGAGCGCCGGATGCGCTTTCCTCTCGAAGTGGTGGCGGCGGTTCGCTCGGCCGTGGGCGCGGATTTTCCTGTCGGCTACCGGTTTTTGGCCGACGAGTATCTACCCGACGGTCTGACCTTGGCCGATACGTTGCCCTTCGCTCGGAGGCTCGCCGAGGCCGGGGTGGCCTACCTGTCGGTGATGGCCGGTGGCTACGACGCCTTTCCCCTTCCGAGGTATCTCGAAGACGATCGGAAGGAAGGCTTCATGGTTCCATTTGCCCGGGCCATCAAGCAAGCACTGCCAGGCATGCCGGTGATTGCCGCTGGTCGGCTGCAATCACCCGCGGCAGCGGAAAGCGTTTTGGGCGAAGGCTCGGCGGATCTGGTGGGGCTAGGCCGGGTGCTCTTTGCCGATCCACTGTGGCCCCGCAAGGCCAGAGGTGAGCTTGCGGAGCCCATCGAGCCATGCCAGCCCGGCTGCGTCTTGTGCAACCGACGCATCATTGAACAGAAGCCCGCCTACTGCGCACGTTGGTCCGAGGAGCGGCGCCGGCAATTCCTCGAGCGGGTTGGAGGCTAGAGCCGCCGCGGCTTCACCTCGGGCTCGTCGTCGTGAAGCATCCGGTGGGCTGGGGTCTCGAGGTCGTCGAATTGACCTGCGCGGGTCGCACGCACGAAGGCCCATACCGCAGCGAGGCCCAGCGCGGAGGCGAGGGGAATCAGGAGGTAAATTACCGACACCGCGAGCCCTCCTTGGCGAAGGTTCGCATCCACAGCGCCATGCCAAGGACGGTGAAAGAGGCTATGGGCATGAGCACGGCGGCCTGTAGGGCGTTCACCACGCCGGTGATCGCCAGTGCCGCAGCGAGAACGTTGTAGCCGACCGAGACGGCGATGCAGCGACGGATCACCGACAAGGTCCGCTCGGCACCGATGAAGATGTCCACAATCGGGGCGACGCCCGGGCGGCCCAGGTAGACATCGGCCGCGTTCAGGCTGGCCTCGGCTCCACCGTGGACCGCGATGCCAACCATCGCCACGGACAGCGCGGCTGCGTCGTTGACACCGTCGCCCACCATGACGACCGGGCCCGAGGCCGCCGCGTGCTCCACAGCCTTGACCTTATCCTCGGGTGAAAGTCCGCCGTGGCAATGGTCCTCGGGCAGCCCCAACGCTGATCCAACCGATTTGACGGTGTCGGGATGATCGCCAGACAGGATCTCGATGCGCAGCCCGCGACGCTGGAGCTTGGCGATGGTGGAGGCGGCATCGCCGCGAATGCGCCCGCCCACACCGGCCAGCGCGACCACGCGCGCATCGAGTGCGATCCAAACCGGGGTGAGCCCCTGGGCGGAAAGCTGACCACGGGCCTCGTCCGCCCACAATTGTTCGCCGGTCGTGCGCTCTCGGACGAAGTTTTCCGAGCCCACGAGGAGGGCCTGGCCCTCGGCGGTACCTTCCACACCCGTCGGATGGGCCGACAACAAGCTGACCTGCACGCCGTCGGCCTCGTCGGTGGTGAACGCCTGCGCGATGGGATGCGCGGACTGCTTCTCGACCGCGGCGACCCATGCGCGCAAGTTGGCCGGTGCTCCGTCGGGTGACTCGCGCCACTCGACCACGCTCAGTCGATCCTCAGTCAGGGTGCCGGTCTTGTCCAGGAAGAGAACCGGTCGCGCGGCTGACTTTCGGCCGAGCTGTTCCAGAACCTCGCCACCCTTGACCAGGATCCGACGACGGGCGGCTCGACCGAGTGCGACGGAGACCGCAAACGGCGTGGCCAGCCCGAGCCCACACGGGCAACTGACAATGAGCAGGGTGACGGCCCTATCTACGGCGCGAGCAGGCTCGATGAACAGCCACAGAACCAGCGTCGCCACGAACAGCCCCATCGCCACCACGGTGAACCAGCCGGCCATGCGGTCGGCCAGTTGCACGATGGGCGCTCTGCGGTGACTGCACTGTTCCACCAGGGCCAAGAGCTTTCCCACACGGGTGGCGCGTCCGCTGGCCGTGATTCGCACGGCGAGCACCCGTGCCAGGTTCACGGAGCCGGCGAAGACGATGTCGCCCTCGCGCACGGGCTGCGGACGCGATTCGCCGGTCAAGAGCGCGAGGTTCACCGCAGATTCGCCCTCGCAGACCACACCGTCGGCAGGGAACGACTCGCCCGTACGCACCTCGACCACGTGGTCGGGCTTGAGCGTGTCGACTGGTACCTCACGGACCTGATTGCCTTCACGCAGACGAGCGAAGGCCGGGGTCAAGGAGAACAGCAACTCGACGGAATCGGCGGCACGGCGTTCGAGGCGGCGCTGCACGAAGCGTCCGACCAGAAGCAGGAACACCAAACCGGTGAGCGAATCGAAGTAGATGTCGCCCCGGTCGAGGATGGTGTTGACGGTGCCGGCGATGGTTCCTGCCAAAAGTCCGATGCTGATGGGCAGATCCAGATGGGCACTGCGGGTTCGCACCGCTGCCCATGCTCCCCGTAGGAACAGGCTACCCGGCCACAGCAGGACGACCAAGCTGATAAGCAGGCTGGTCCAGCGAAACAGTCGTGCGTACTCCCCCTCGATGCCGTGAAAGTGACCGCCGTAAAGCGCGAACGCGAGCAGCATCACGTTCCCTGCGCCGGCGCCCGCCACCCCGATGTGCACGAGGAGGCGCCGCTCTTCCCGTTGCCTCGCGGCCCTGGCTTCGGGGTCGCGGCCAACGTGGGGTCGGTAGCCGAAGCCGTCGAGGGTGCGCGCAATTCTGGAAAGCAGGACCGTCTGCGCGTCCCAGGTGACGCGCAGGCTGGCCCGACGCAGATCGAGCCGAGCCTCGATCACCCCGGAAA
>Ga0302323_100001340_pt1 | contig 19884 bp, 17 predicted proteins | sample Fen_T0_3_FD_201950 | JGI IMG/M metagenome (GOLD analysis project Ga0302323, IMG submission 201950) | Peat permafrost microbial communities from Stordalen Mire near Abisko, Sweden - Fen_T0_3 | ecosystem: Environmental > Terrestrial > Soil > Wetlands > Permafrost | place: Sweden: Abisko... | reverse complement strand
ATCGAGCCGCGGCTCATCAATCTCGACGAGCTGGTAGACGAGACCAGGACCATGCTGGCTCGGCTTCTCGGCGAAGACATCGATCTGCAGGTCGGCCTGACCCCAGACCTGGGTTCGGTCCGGATTGATCCCGGTCAGTTCGAGCAGGTCCTCGTCAACCTGGCAGTCAATGCACGCGATGCGATGCCTCAGGGGGGACGCCTCGCCATTGAGACGTCCAACGTCGATGTCGCTGCTTCCTGTGCCAAGGACCAGATTTCCGCCGGCAGCTATGTCTTGCTGAGCGTCAGCGACAGCGGACACGGCATGAGCCTTGACGTGAAGCGCAGGCTCTTCGAGCCCTTTTTCACGACCAAACCGAAGGGGCGAGGAACCGGGCTTGGTCTCGCCACGACCTTCGGTATCGTCAGACAGGCGGGCGGAAGCATCGAGGTCGAGTCCGAGCCCGGCAAGGGCGCCACCTTCAGGATCTATCTGCCGCGGGTCTCGGGGCTCAGCGAAGGGGTTTCTGACCCGCTGGAAGACGGTGACGTACTTGGCAACGAGACCGTGCTTCTGGTTGAGGACGACGCCGGGGTGCGCGGGCTGACGTTCAACATGCTGGGGCGTCTGGGTTACGACGTCATGCAGGCGCGCAACGGTGAAGAGGCTCTCGCCCTGGCGGACGGCCATCCCCGAGGCATTCATCTTCTGCTCACCGACGTGGTCATGCCAGGTATCAATGGCCGCGACCTCGCCGAGCGCCTGTTGAGGTTGCGCCCGCAGACCAAGGTATTGTTCACGTCCGGATACAACGAAGACGTGATCCTTCATCACGGCATCGTGGACCACCAGGTCAACTTCCTAGGTAAGCCATTCACCATGCACGCACTCGCCCGCAAGCTGCGCGCGGTTCTGGACGCCGAGTAGCGCGCGCCGGCTCTCTGGGGGTGTACAAACTCGCGCAGCAGCACTGTGAGCACACCTCGGTGAAGGCCGTCCGCTTCGCCTACACGGGCCGCGACAGTGTTTGGAGCGAGCCCGCTGTCCAGGACTACGTTCGGCCCGAGCGGAAGGCGCCGGGCGACACGCCGAAGCTCTTGCGGAAGACCTTGCAGAAGTAGTTGGCGTCGCCGTATCCGCAACGATGGGCGACCTCCTTCACGGTCGTTCCGCCGGCGGAAACCAACCGCATCGCTTCTTCCAGACGAAGGCGGGCCAGGTAGCGGCCGGGTGGTGTTCCACGCGCTTTCTCGAACACCCGCGAGAAGTGGAAGCGGCTCATGTTGGCGACCCGGGCCATGTCGTCGACCCCGATGGGTCGCGCGTAATTCAAGCGGCAAAACTCTTCGACGGCTGGGATGAAAGGCGGAACGTTGGGGCTCATCTGCTTGCCGAGTGGTCTCTCGCCCGGCGTGATGTTCTCGCTCAGCAGCCCCATCACGATGCCGTAGGCCAGCTCTGACGCTCGGTAGGGCGAATCCAATCTGCCCTCGACCGCGGCCGCGCAGGCGTCGGCCACCCGAGCGAGCGCCGCAGAACCGTCGGCGAGGCGAAGCACCGGGCCGGTTCGATCCACGATCTCGCGAATTCCGCGAACTGCTTCGTGCCCGCCGAGAGCGATGTAGAAGTATTCCCATCGATCGCCTTCCCCGACAGAACACCGATGCTCGTGCGGGGACGCGAGCAACAGCGTCTCACCTGGCTCGGCCACTAACTCGTGGTCGTCGTATTGGACCTTGCCGCGTCCTCTTACTGTGTGTTGAATCAGCGCGGCTTCCAAACCGCTCTTTTCGTGGTCAGCGCTGGGGCCTAGGTCCTCTCGAAATCCGGCACTGTGGATGAAAGCGGGCAACGTCGTCCGAAGCTCCGGCAGCACGACGGTTTCATTGTGACCCATGGCTCGCAATCGTTGGAAATCAGTGACGCTGCTCTGCATTTTTCCACCTTGTGAGGTTCCTCCCGGAGGTGCGCCGATAGGCCTTCAACACCGGGAAGATGGTCTGCCTGTCTTGGACCCAACTTGGAACCCAACTTGAAACCCCAACTTGGAACCCAAGAAGAAATTCTTGCGGTTTGCTTCGGACCTTAAGCTCTTGCCACTAACTTAATCAGATTTCTGTCTGGTGTGATTAGAATTGTTGAGCCCAATACGCCTGAAACGCCACGTGGGCCTATTTTGCTACGTCCAGACGCACCAACGCACCGCACCTTAGGGGCCCGAATTGCCCAGATCGAGGGAGGCGCGGTGCAAAAAATGCGTTCGCGGAGCACTGTTTTCTAGCAGTGTCCGCGAATAGCAAAATTCGGCTCGTATTCTAGAAGCCCATGCCAACTCCAAGGCCGAACAGCGCGCCATTCATAGAGTTTTCGTAGTCATCGATACCGTGATAGAGGCCGCCGAAGACCTCCGCATTCATGGCAAACCACTTGTTGGCCCGCCATTCGTAACCCAGCGAGGCCATCCCAGCGATGCCCGCCGATCCCCGCTCCATGTGCTTGTCATCGTTATCCTTATCGAAGTTGCTGCGGGACATGGCTCCCGCGACTCCAATCGAGCCCCCGGCATACAGACCAAAGTTGGTGGTGTAGAGGTACTCGGGTCCGATGTACCCGAAGGTAACTGCGCCCCAGTCGGTGCTCGTGCCGGTCGCTGCCGGCGGATCGAGCAACACCTTCTTGGTCGGACGGACGAACGACTGCATGCGAGCGCCCAGACGGTGGTGCTCGCCCAGCACGGCGCCCACGCGGAACACGCCGCCGAAGCCCTCCAAGACTTTCGAGTCTCGGGTGGTCAGTCGGTTGCTGCCGTCTTCGGTGAAAGCCCCGACGGAAAACATCAGGTTGACGTACATCGGGGCCCGAACGCCGTGTCCCCAGCCGGTGTACGGCTCGGGCTCCGTCGGTGGTGAAAGCGCCGGAGCCGGGGCAGGCTGGTCGGCCGCCAGGGACGGGGTTAAGGGAATTGGCGCCGCAGGCGGAACCGGCGTTGCGGCCGGACTCTCGGTGGACACGGGGCTGTCCGAGGGAGAAACCGCAGGATCCTGTGATTCGCCTGCTTGTGCAAGCGAGGACGTGGTCAATATGAGAGCCGAACCGAGCACCATCATTCTCTTCATGACATTCTCCTTTGGGCGAGGCGCCGACAGTCCATGGCGCCTTCTCCTTCAGGGACACCGCGGCCCGGAAAACTTGTCACCGCGATCGACTGGGTCTTCGGTCTGGCGTGGCGTCTTTCCCCGGTCACCCTTGCCAGCGCCCGAAGGGCCGCCATGACAGGTTGTCGAGGTCGCAAATCAGCGGTCTCTGTTCGGTCCCCCCCTCCGCTCGCGGGTCTGTTTTCGGTTCTGCTCGCCGAGAATCGTCCAAGATGGCGCGAGGTCCATCCATGCGAATAGCCGAGCGTCGGTCCAGGACCCGCTCCCAACGCGCCATGCGTTCTCGCTCCAGGTCCAGAACCATCAGTCGGAATTCGTAGTGTCGCTGGGTCGGACCGGTTCCATCTCGGGCGAGCGTGCACTGGTAAAGCAACGCCCATCCACGTTCCTCCGTCCAGTGCACGCTGCTGTCGCCGTCGTAGTAGTAGCTTGCGTATCCATCGCGCCAAACGACGCGGGGTTCGTCCTTTTCCTTGAGCACCAGGAGATGCCCGACCTGGCTGTCGAGACCGACCTCACCGATGTGATACAGCGCGACAGCCCCGTGGCCGACCGGCGATTCGAACAGATGCTCGCTGAGGTTGAACCGCCGCCGCCGACGCCAGCCCCACAAACCGTAGACCTTTTTGCGGTCCCAGTCCCAATCACTCATGGCACTTCCAGATTTGACCCTTCATTCTCCGTGCCTCTGTGCTCTCTGTGGCAAAGAAAGGAGCCCGAGCAGAAGCAGGCTGATGGCGCTCATCACCAGGCCAAGTGCGAGCCCCGGGGTGCGATACTCGAGAACGATACGGTGATACCCTGGCGCCAGCGGAAGGGCGCGCATGATGAGGTTCGCACGGGCAATGGAAACCGGATGGCCATCGACGGTGGCGTGCCAGCCGCGGTCGAATTGCTCGACGAAAACGGCGATCCCCGCCTGGTTGCCCGAGCAGGTCGCGACCACGCGCTGGTTGCCGTAGTTGTCGATGCTGCACGAGCCTGCACGGCCCGGGGGCTGCGACAGCGGCGGCAGTCCACTCTCGGGCGCAAGCCAGACACTCGCGCCGGCGACGACCTCGGGTTGGTACAATCGTGCCAGGGCGTCGCGATCGGGCAGCACTTCGGCATGCCGGGTCCAATATACCCGGGGCAGGGCGTTCGGCACGCGGTACATGCGCGCCCCCGGCAGTGGGTCCAGCACCGGTACCAAGCCTGGGCGATCGTCGGTGGGAGCATCGGTCTTTTCCACCGGCAGGATGGCGAACTCGACGCCCAGCAGGCGAAGGGCTGCCTGCCCGACGTCGAGGCTGCGGCTCCACACCTCGTCCACCAGGGACGGGATCGCCGCGTCGTAGCCCGGCAGGGTCGCAATGCCCCAGGCGTTGGCGGTGTTGGTGATGAGTGTCTGTCGCAACCTGAATTCGACCTGGGCGTTGGTGGACCCGGGGACGAATCGGCCAACCGACGCACTGGTCTGGTGAGAACGGTAGATGCGCGGGGGTGGCGTCCCGCGGGCGTGTCCTTCCAGGGCCTTGTCGGCCGCTGGTGGGTGACCCTGGGCCAGTTGCCGTGGCCCAAAGGTTTGCAGTGGCCACACCGCGAGGGCGAGGTCGAAGGCAACGATGGAAACCAAGAGCAGAGGGGCCAGCCTCGATTTTCGCGCGGCCAGAAACTGGACCGCCAGCAGGGCACAAACGGCGATGGCCCCCATGAACGCGCCGTGAAGGGCGAACACCATCCAAGGCGCAGGCATGGCCTTGGTCGCAACGACGGCAAAGCCGACGAGCAAGAGCAACAGAAGGCCGTTGCGTCGCCAGGGCTGATGGTCGTCGGAAAGGATGCGATCGGTGCCGAGGCCCGCCAGCACGGCGACCAGGGTCACCACGAGGACCGTGTATTTCTCCGGGTACCGCATGTAGGAAAGTGGAAACACCAACAGTCGGAAGAGGCGGTGGACCGGCGTGTACCTTCCGAAGGCGACGAGCAGCGCCAGGCCGACCAAAGCGCCTAGGCCGTACGCCAGCCTCTGTCGGCGCGCGAACGCGGCCAGCGCCAGGCCTACCACGCTGGCGCCGAGGTACATGCTGTACGAGAGCGGCAATCCGTCGAGTCTTGTCTCACCCACGATGGATGCGGCGGGGAACGCTGTGTATGCATCGCCCATCGACTGTGGCGCGACGAATTCGATCATGCGCAGCGGGTGAAGCGAACAGAGCTCGGCAAGCTCGCGTGACAGGGCCATGCGCTCGGTGCTGCCGAGCAAGATGCTTGCTGGCGCGATCACCACTGAGCCGACGCCGAAAGCGAGCGCGACTGCGGCCACGCCTGCTCCCAGCCAGACGAGGCGCGCGGGCGGGAGTGAGGGATCACGATGGCGCTCGCTCGCTTGCACCACGCAGGCGACGGTGATGCCGAAGCCCGCACCGATCACGGCGAGGAACAGCTCTCCCTGCAGGCAGGCGAAGACCGTCGGCAGCGCGGCCTTGACCATGCCTCGAGCCCAGGTATGCCCACCGGCCCGCAAGCTGTCGAGCAGATGGAGCTGGCCCACCGCCGCCCATGGAACCCAGGCGTCGGCAAAGAGGAGGAGGCCCGAGCTCCACTGGGAAGTCACGTAGCCTGACATCGCCCACGCAAGTCCCGCGACGGCCATCGCGGTGGATGAGCCACGCAGCCGCCGGGCGAGGAAGCAAACCCCGAGTGCGCCCCACGCCATGTGCAGGAAGCACTGCCAGTTGAACAGGCTCGCAACCGAGTCGGGGCCTACCAGCAGGTACAGCCAGTTGAGGGGGTAGAAGATGCCGTAGAGCGGATCGGCAAAGACCGGAAAACCGAGTGCCTGGTAGGGATTCCAGCGGGGCAGCTCGCCCGCGAGCAGGGAATCGCGCAGGAAGCTGCGGGCCGGGAAGCTCCAGTGGGCAATGTCGCGAAAGAATAGGATCTGCCCGAAGAACAGGGGCAGGTAGGCCACGCACAGAATCGCGAACGTCCAGAGGAACGGACGCCAGGGTGACGGCTTCGCTTTACCCATCGGCTTGCAGCCGGAGGTCCGGCACGTGCAACGGTAAGCTGACCGCGGGGATCGCGCAAGCTGGGCACGCAAGCGGGTCATAATCGTCGGCCACCGGCGGGCAAATGTCACGATGCGTACCAAAGCACCTTGCGGCCGAGTGAGCTACACTGGGAAGTCGCGCAACTGCATCGGTGTTTCCCAACCCACGAGCCTATGCCGACCCCTGAATCCCATCCGACCCCGTCCTTACAACTCGCGTCGCGTTCGCCTGCGACCGTGAGCGACGAGGCCATCGTGGCCGGCATCATCGCCGGGAACGAGTCTGCTGCGGCCGCACTGTGGACACGGTATGGCAGGCTGGTTTATCGGCTGGCCGAACGGGCCCTCGGCTGTCCGCACGAGGCAGAGGATCTGACCCAGGACGTGTTCGTGTGCCTGCTCAACAAAGTGCGCGGCCTGCGCGACGCCAGCTCGCTCCGCAGCTTCGTCGTTTCGGTGACCATTCGGACCTTGAAATGGCAGCTTCGGCGCAAACGCCGGCGGCAGTGGTGGGTCAATCTCACGCGTACCGGCGGTTTGCCGGATTTCGCGGTGCAGGGCGGTGACGTGGAGCAGGTCTTGGGTAGGTTCTATGGGCTGCTCGACCGATTGAAGCCCGACGACCGCATGATATTCGTCCTCCGTCGGGTGGACGGCATGCAACTGCAAGAGGTTGCCGAGGCGACCGGTCATTCTTTGGCGACCGTGAAACGGCGGCTGGTCAAGTCCGACGCGCAGCTGTCGCAGTGGATGGAACACGAACCGGTTCTGGTGGCTTTCCTTCAGCAGGAAGGGAATGCGTGAGGATGCTCGGCGAAGGTAACCGAACCCCTGATTCGCCTGCGACCAAGTTTGCCGGGGTGGCGAACGTTCGACTGGGCGAGATGTCGGACGTTCAAGAGGCCCGCGGTCTCGGTACCGTGTTGGCCAACTTCGCCGGGCTTGCGCCCAAGCGACGTGGGCACCTTCCCCGAACGATGGTGTGGGTCGGCGCCGCAGCGGTGGCGGCGGTTTTGGTAGTGGGCGGGGCGGTCGGACCGAAGTTGCTTCGAAAGCATCCTCTGACCTTTGTGATGAAGGGCGGCGAGGTCCAGGCGGGCGGCTATTTCAGCGTCAGCGACAACGCCGGGCCGACGATTCAGTTTTCGGACGGATCGAAGCTTGCTCTGCTTGCCGGCGCGCGGGGTCGAGTGGCCAGCGTGGATGAGCAGGGCGCTCGCGTGATGCTGGACGACGGCGAGGCCCATGTCGAGGTGATGCCCCGGGAAGGCGCGCGTTGGACGTTCGATGCCGGACCCTTCCTGGTCAATGTGCACGGAACCGAATTCGATTTGGGCTGGAAAGCGGACGAAGGGCGCCTCGACGTGCGTCTTCACAAAGGTGCCGTTTCGGTCACCGGGCCCGTATCGGACCAGGCTATTTCCCTGCGTGGCGGGCAGTGGCTGACGGTTCGTCTGGCTACCCACGAGGTATTCCTGCGTAACTTCGATCGGGCGGCAGCTTCGCCAGCGCTCGACCCCGTGCCGGCGCCCGCCGTTGCGGCGCCCGCACCAGTCGTTGCGCCGCCCGCGCCAGCCGTCGCGTCGACCTCGCCGGAACCTCCGGCCCGGTTGCCTGGGAACGTGCTCAAGGCACGACATCGCTCGTCCCATCCGATGGGCGACCGATCGAACGATTTCGACTGGTCTTCGGCGCGTGCTGCGGGCGAATGGAGTCGCATCCTCGACGGAGCCGTCCGACGCGGAGTCGACCGCACCCTCGCCGAGCGCAGCAGCGAGGATCTGGCGTTGCTCGCCGACGCCGCACACTACGTGCATCGCGACGACCTCGCCGAGCGGGCGTTGCTTGCCCAGCGCAGGCGCTTCGCGGGCTCGACCCGTTCCAAGGACGCGGCGTTCTTGCTCGGGCGAATTGTGGAGTCACGGCCGGGCGGGGCCAGCCTGGCCTTGAGCTGGTACGACCGCCACCTGGAAGAAGCGCCGAGCGGCGTTTATGCTTCCGAAGCCCTCGGGCGAAAGATGACGGTGCTCGGGCGGCTAGGCGGCGAGCAAGCCGCACGACCTGTCGCGGAAGAATACCTTCGGCGCTATCCTGCCGGTACCTATGCCCGAGCAGCGCGCGCCTATACGAGAAACCCGTGAGCGAGCGTTGGCGCGACGGTGTTTCGCTTTCGCAGTTGCGCTGACGGCGGCCGGCATCGTCTTCGCGCCACGGGTTCGTTCCCAGAGCGACCGCGACGTTTTGGTAGTCCTGCTACGGCCGGTGCCGACCAGCGACCTTTTGGCCGAGGCCATCGTGCGCATCAAGAGCGAGCTTCTCGCGGGAGGCTTCCCGGTCACGGTGACCGACAGTCCCGCGGCCAAGCTTGTGCCAGAGCCGCGCGTACTCAAAGGGCTGGCCGCGCAGGTCAAGCCACCGTCGGTCACGTTGGCCATTTTTGGCAACCTCGACGAAGGAAGGGCCGAGCTTTGGGTCGTGGACCGCATCACTGGAAAGTCGGCGATCCGGCGCGTCCAGGTGGAGACCTCGTCGGATCGCCCTATCTCCGAGGTGCTGGCGATCCGCGTGCAAGAGCTCTTGCGTGCGACCCTGGTCGAGGTTCTGGTGGAGGAGAACCGCCCGCCGCCGCCAGCACCCGAGCCGCAGGCAGCCCCAGTCGCAGTCGAGCGGCAACCGGTGGCGCCCATCTTGCCTTGGCGTTTTGGTATCGAGGCGGGTGGTTCGGTTTTTGGGGGAGCCGGCGGCTTCGGTACCGCGGCCGCCCCGGTGGCGCGCCTGCGCTTCGCCATCGACGAGATTTTTTGGCTGCGGTTCGGTGCTCTCGGCCTCGGTACCGAGCCACGCTTGGTTGCCGACTACGCATCGGCATCGATCAGTCAAAGCCTCGTCTTGCTGGAGGGCGCGGCCTGGTTCCGCGTGCGGCGATCGGTTCGGCCCACGGTCTCTCTGGGTGTCGGCGGCGAGCGCGTCGCGGTGGAAGGATCCACAAATTTACCGTACCGAGGTCAGCAGAATGCGCGTTGGTTCTTCGTAGCGGACGCGGGGGCAGGACTGGCGGTGCGTTTGTCGCCGCATTGGGAAGCCCAACTCGAGGGCCACATGCTGGTCGCGACGCCTCGACCCGTGGTGCGCTTCCTGGGCACCGAGTTTGCGCGGGCCGGCCTTCCGACGTTCCTGGCGACGCTAACCTTGGCAGGTGGCGGATGAGCTCGCGCCCGATGGTCACCGCCCTGCTTTGCCTGGCGGCCGGATGTGGGACCGGGCCGCTGGATGCGGTCGAGCTGGACATGGTCGCGCACTGGACTTTCGACGAGGGGATGGGCAGTCGGGTCTTGGATTCCTCGCCCAATCATTTCGACGGGGCGCTCAACGGATCGACCTGGTCGTGGCTTCCGCAAGGACGTTTCGGCGCCGCCTTGCACCTGGAGCAGGGGGACTACGTAACCGTCGACAACTTCCCGAGTGCCACGCGAAGCTGGACGGTTTCTGTGTGGATTCAAATTGCCAGTCAGAACGTTGGCATGGGCGAAATGACCGTCATCAGCACCGAAGAAGTCTTCGTAGGGGGCTGGGAGATGAACCTGACCTCCACGTCCGCGAGCGAGTCCCAGTACCACTTTGGCTTTCACGTGGGCCCGGGCCCCGTGGACTATGACCACAGCGAGTGTGTGAACTGCATTCAGACGGATACGTGGCAACACGTGACCACCGTGGTGGACGGCTCGGCGAAGACGCTGACCCTTTATCTCGAGGGTGTACCGCAGGCGCCAGCGTCCCTGCGGCAGACCATCTTACCCGGTGTCTCGACCTTGTACATGGGGCGCTGGGCGACGTCCGATCCGGCCCGCCTGCTGACCGGTTCGCTCGACGACATTTCCATCTGGAATCGCGCCCTCCGCGCCGACGAGATTGCGGCGTTGACCCGAGCGCCAGCGCAGTGACCTAGGACTTCACCACAGAGGCACAGAGGCGCTGAGAAGGAAGAGGAAGGGGAAGGGTTCGGAACTGAGATCCGGAAACCCTTCCCTCTCGGCGACTCCGTGCCTCTGTGGTGAAATCTGGAATTGCTAGATCACCGCACCGCCCTTGCGAGTCGCGGCCAGGGTGCCGCATGCCGCGCCGATGTCGCGGCCACCGGCGTAACGGCGGACGAGAGGAATCGAGAAGCGGGACAGCTCGGCCCGGAACACGGCGATTTCGTCCTCGGTGGGTGGTACGAAGCGGCCTTCCGAATCGTTGACGTCGATGAGGTTGATCTTGATCTTCACGCCGTCGAACAGCCGTGCCAGCTCCTCCGCCGCCTCGCGATCCAGGTTCGCGCCGGAAATCGCGACGTAGGCCAGGGTCACGCGACCTTTGTTGGCGGCAGCGTATTCACGAACGGCCGGAACCAGCTCGCCCAGCGGCCAGGTTTTTTCGATGGGCATCAATTGCAGTCGACGCGTTGGCGTCGGTGCGGCCAGCGAGATGATCAGTCGAAAGCGGTGCTTCTCGGCGGTGAAGCGGCGAATGCCTGGCACCACGCCGGCGGTAGAGATGGAAATCGCATCGGCCGAGATGGCCAGGCCGGCCGGATCGGACAAGATGCGCGCGGTGCGAATCACGTTGTCGTAGTTGAGCAGCGGCTCGCCCATGCCAAGGAAGAGGATGCCGCGCGCCGGATGGTCGGCCTCTCGGACCATGGCCTGCACCTGGGCCAGCATTTCCCAGGTGGCAAGGTTGCGGGAAAACCCGAGCTTGCCGGTGGCGCAGAACGCGCATCCCAAGGCGCAGCCCACCTGCGAGCTGATGCACAAGGTGTATTTTGCCGTGGGCAGCGCGACCAAGCCCTGAACTCTGCCGGCGCGGCGCTCGTCACGCAGGGCGCGTGCCTCGTCCGGATCCGGCAGCGGGATGCGCACGGCTTCCACAAGGCCTCCGTCGTCAAGGCGGAACAAATACTTCACGAAGCCGTCGGTCGCGCGCCGGCGTTCGACGATTTCCAGGTCGGGGAAGCTGGCATCGCGCCGAACCGCAGCGCGGGCCTCGGCCGACATGCGATTGAGGTCGTCCAGATTCGTCGCCCACAGTCGGTGTATTCGGGAGAACGCTTTGCGCGCAACGACCTCGCCGACCCCGTACCCGGCCAGCGCCGCTGCCATCCCGGCCCAGTCGAGATCGCGTAGCAGAAGCGGCGGCACGGGTCCTCTCAAGAATTCTTGTGGCCGCTGGTTTCGCGGTGGAGCAGGTCGAGCGGCGGCGCTTCGTTCTCCACCACGTAGCCGAACTCGCGTTTGAATTCTTCCGCCGATTTCTTCGGGGAGCACACGGCGCCGAACATGGTCAGCACGGCGGGCTCTGCGAAGTCGTCGCGGCGCAGACGGATCATGTACCGGCGCGCGATGGCGTAGCGGGTCGACTTGATGTCGACCATCCGCACGCGGGTGCGTCCGGTCTGCGGGTCCAGGAGTTGCGCGAAGGGAATCGGCACGAAGTTTCCCGCCTGCAACGAGACCATCGCCGCGTTACCGCCCGAGAACAGGAACTTGGCCGCGCAGTACCCTAGGTCGCGCGTGTATTCCATGTCGTAGGGAACCGGGTCGGCACAGCGAAGCTCGTAGCCAATGTCCTTCGATACCATGGTGACCTTGGGGATCCCCAGGTCGCGCAGGCGGGCATTCACTGCCTTCTTGAGACCGTCGCCCAGGTTCAGCTCGGAAATGCGGATGTGGCCGTGCTCGTCGTATTCGATGTTGCCCAGGCGCTTGATGTCCTCGTCGGGCAGCCCCTCCGCCAGACCTTCCGCCAGCACCGCCACGCCATAGCGTCGACCTTCGGCCAAGCGCTTGATGATCGCGCCGGCCAGGATGTCGACCAGGATGCGGAGGGTGGGTTTGTTCTTCGGGAATTCTTCCGGGATCACGGTCAGGGTTGCGCCGGCCGCCTTGCCGATGCCCAGCGCCAGGTGTCCGGCCTTGCGGCCCATGGCCACCACGAAGTACCAGCGCGAGGTGGTCTTGGCGTCGACCATGAGATTCTTCACCAGCTCGACACCCAGGTGGCGGGCGGTGTTGTAGCCGAACGAATCCACCGATGGGTCGAGGTCGAGGTCGTTGTCGATGGTCTTCGGCACGTGCACCACGCGCAGCTTGCCCGCGGCCTTTTCCGAAACCTTCATGGCGGAAAACGCAGTGTCGTCTCCACCGATGGTGATGAGCTGGGTGACGCCGAGGCGGTGCAGCGACTCCACCACCATCGCCAGGTCTTCGTCCTTCTTGGTGGGATTGGCGCGCGAGCTGCCGAGGAACGAGCCGCCGCTGAAGTGGATGCGGCTTACGTCACCCAGCTGTAGCGGTCGGATCTCTTCCAGACGCCCCTTCATCAGGCGGTCGAAACCATCGCGAATACCCAGAACTTCTACGCCCTGCAAAAGCGCACGGATGGTCGCGGCGCTGATCACGCTGTTGATGCCGGGGGCAGGTCCGCCGCCTACCAGAATGCCGAGTTTCTCTTTGGGCACGAATTCTCCTTGGCTTTGCGATTTGCGGGCGTGCGGAAGTTAGCACAAGGCCCGTGCAAAGGTTGGGCTAGAAACCGCCGCGCATGGGCTCGCGGCTGGGCTGCTTCTTCTTGCTGGTAGCAGCCTTCTCGGGCGCGGGGGCCTGGTTGGTCTGGCTGTTAGGGGCCTCCAAGGCGACCAATTGACGTTCGATTTGCTGACGAACGCGCGGGGCTGACTCGACTGCAAGTTGCTTGCGCAGGGTGCCGGTTGCGGTGCCGGCGCGGCTCATGCTGATACCGAGCACCGCATCGACGCGGACTTCCACGTCTTCGTTTGCGAAAAGCGTCGCGAGCAGATCAGGCGCATCCGCCCCCGCCATCCAGCCCACGGCGATGGCAGCGCGACGAAGAATCAGGCGATCCGTTGGATCGGTCGCGGTGGCCTTGTCCTGGATCAGCTTCGTCAAGAATTCCTGCACGTCGGACGAAGGTAGAAATCGCAGCGCGGCCACCGCACGGGATCGGATCAGGCGTTCGGCATGCTCGTCCGACGCGATCGCGATCAACGTCTTGTCGGGTGAAGGCGAAACGCCTCGCACCTCGGCCGCCGACGAGACGTCGTGGCTTTCGAGGTAGGATTCGACCCTCGCTCGCTCGGACTTGGCGTGGCCGGCGTCGGGCGACGCGGCAGCCGGCGCGGCCAGCAAGGCCGACAGCGAGACCGAGACAAGCATGGCCAGGTACGTCAGATGCACGATGAGACGCTACCACACGCCTTGGGGTATAGTCGCGCCAACGCATCGCCTGGAGGAACCAATGCATCGTCGCTCGCGCGTGTTTTGTTCAGCGGCTGTCGCCGCTCTCGGTTTCACGACTGCTGCCTTCGCTCAAACGGCGACGGACACGCAGGCCCCGCCTGCAGATTTCACCGGCCCGCTTGGCGAAGTTGCGCCGGGAGCTGGCCCCGAGGCGGCGGAAGCTGCCGCCAAGCCTGGCGTCGCGGCAGCTGTGCCGCCCCGACGAGATCCCTCCGCTCCCCTGTACGGCATCGCGGCCCGCTGGCGCTACATCATGGTGCCGGGCTGGTTCCTGGACTTCTTCACCCAGAAGAACTCGCCGCTTTACACACCGGGCTCTTTCGGCCTGGAAGGTTTCCGCCGCAAGGTCGACAAGGACGATCCCAACCGAAGCTGGGAGCTGAACGTGGGCGTGGGCTACCAGAACATGAGCCCGCCGGATGCGTACTGGTTGGGCAAGGGAAAACAGAAGGACCAAGACACTGACCTCGTGCAGGCGCGGGACCTGTCCCTCATCACCATGGACGCGGCTTTCATCTCGCGGCAGTACTTCAACAAGTACTTCGGCATTCACTACGGTGCCGGTCTCGGGCTTGGCATCGTTCGCGGAAAAATCTTGCGAACCTCGGCGCGCCAGCAGGCCGATGGGTCTTTTCGCGTGATCAATACCCAAGGCGTGGAGATGTGTGGTGCGGACCCTTCCTCCACCTGCAAAGATCAACTCCTCAACCAGAGCCAAGGCCAAGCGGACGGCGGCCCCTACCAGCCCCACCGGTTCCAGGAAACCTCGGTGCCGGGCGCGCTGCCGATCATCAACCTGCTGCTTGGCATCGACGTGCGTGCTCCGCTGCCCAACGGCCAGGCCCTTGAATTCCGTCTCGAGGGCGGCTTCTTCGACGCCTTCTTCATCGGTACGTCCGTCGGCTACCAGATCTAGATCGACGCGTTGGCCGGGGTCAGTCGATCGGTCTTGCGACGGCTTGTTCGGCGGCCGGGCCGCCTTCACGGAACCAATTCAAGAGCCTGAGTCAGACGAGGACCAATTCGTATGGCGCCAAGGTCGCGCCGATCGGTTGTTAGCACTCGGTAAACACGCCGCCGTTCGGCCACTGCCGCCACGGTGCCATCGACCAAGCCGAGGCCAAGCCCTGCGAATCTTGCATCCAGCTCCAACGATCGCGCGATGTCAGACGCGAGGGGCAGTTCATACTCGTATCGCGTTCCGGAATCGAAGATGTCCGCGACGAGTCTTCGCATGGCTGCGCGGTTCTCTCGAAGAAAGTAGTCAACCTCCGCGAGAACGAGCCCCGGCACGATGACCGTACTCGCCGACGTCAGCGCCTCCTCATACTGTGGGAAGCTTGGGCCGCCATCTCGGTCACAGGCGAGTGCACGCAGGAGCCCTCCAGTATCCGCTACCAGCGCTGATTTCAATCCTTGAGATCCTTGAACAGTAGAGCCTCGTCTCCAAGTTTGCTATCGGTCGACTCGAATAGGCCAGTGGTCGGGGGTCGGCGGCCCGAGTAGTACCGTGACGCCACGACGCGCAGGCCCTTCCGCACAAGCTCCGAGGCCGAGTGCCCAGCAGCACGAGCCTTCTTCAGAGCACGTACGTCTTCGTCTTCGAGTCTAACCGTGGTGGAGGTAAGCCGCGCCATACATTCACCATACATCGCGACCGTCGCCAGGGCAACGCCTCGTCGCCTCGATCGCACTCCCCGCTCGTCGAGACATGGGGGCCGCCGAACTACTTGATGACCTGCAAACGGTAACATGACCACAGCGCGCATTGGGAATCCGCGCGCCTCCCGCGCACCACACACGAACACGCTACCGCCCTCGCTTACGCGGCCCGCTAGCCGCAATGCCGCGCGTGCCGCCCCTTGGGACGGCACGTAATTTCCCGTGGGTGGCGTCGGGCGGTGGCGCGAACCGCGTCCTGGGCTGGGATGACCCTTTCCTTGAAGGTAGTCGGCTTGCTGCGTGTTACATTGTGATACATGAAGCGCGGAACATTGACACTTAGGCTCGATGACGACCTGGAACGCGACCTCGACCGCCTGGCGAAGCAAACGGGGCGCACTCGCAGTGACCTTGCTCGAGACGCCTTGCGCCGCCAGTTGTCTTTACTCCGCTTCGAACGTCTCCGAAATATGGTCCTCCCGTTTGCCGAAGCTCGGGGACTCCTGACGGACGAGGACGTCTTCTCGGCAGTGTCGTGAGGGTCTTTCTCGACACGAACGTGCTCGTCAGCGCGTTCGCGAGCCGCGGGATATGTGCGGATCTGTTTCGCCACATTCTTGTCGAACACGAGCTGGTCACCGGTGAGATGGTGTTGACCGAACTCAAGCGAACCTTGATCAAGCGAATAAAGGTACCGCCCAAGGTCGTTGTCGACATCGAGCATCTCCTGCGCGACCATGAGGTTATCGCCAAGCCTCGACGTCATCTTGACCTTGGACTGCGCGACCCCGATGACGAATGGATCATCGCTTCTGCTGTTGTCGGCAAAGCCGATGCGTTAGTCACAGGTGACCGGGACATTTTAGAGTCGATCGTTCACCTGCCGATTCGAGTTTACAGTCCTCGTCAGTTTTGGGAACGGGGCCACAAAGATCGGCTCGGCTAACGCCTTGCCGATAAGCTGCGAGCCGGCCGCCTAGCCGGCCCATTGATGATTACGACGGTGTCCCCTGCGGCGGGATGGGATCGTCTTCATCGGATTGTTCGGGCAGCAGCACGCGCCGTAGTTGCCGTACGTCACCCAAATAGTCATCGGGCCCGGCATCTTCCGCAGAGACGCCGGGCCCGTTGGGTAGGCTAGATTAGTTGTGGGTTTGGGTTTCGACTAATTGTGCTTGGTCGCCATGACGAAGTCGGGGTACGCGGGCACGCCGGTCTCGGGCACGTCCAGACCCTCGTTCTCGACCTCGGCCGACACTCGGTTCGATCCAAGGACCTTGCCGATGACCCAGAAGAAGAGCCCGCCGACCGCCATGTTCCACGCGATGGCAACCACGACTTCGATGAGCTGCGCGATGATTTGCTTGTGGTCGCCGTAGAAGAGGCCGGTCACGCCCTTGAGCGCTGCACCGGTCGTTCCCAGGTACTCGGTGGCGCCCACGCCGTTCCAGCCGGTGCCGTAGGTGCCGTCGGCGAATAGACCGACTGCAATCACGCCCCACGCGCCGTTTACGCCGTGCACGCTGATGGCGCCCACGGGATCGTCGACGCCGCGCTTCTCCCAGAAGAACACGCTGACCACGACCAGGATACCGGCCACCAGGCCGATCACGAAGGCGCCTATCGGGGTGACGAACGCGCAAGGCGCCGTGATGGCCACGAGGCCTGCCAGCATGCTGTTGCACATCATGCTGGGGTCAGGCTTGCCGTACTTGGTCCACATGTAGATGACCCCGCTCAAGGTGGCAGACATGCCAGCGATCATCGTGTTGGCAGCCACGATGCCGATCCGGCCGTCGGCGCCAGCCAATGAGCTGCCGGCGTTGAAGCCGAACCATCCGAAAGCGAGGATGAAGGTTCCAAGCTGAACCATGGGGATGTCGTGACCAAGGATCGGGCGCGGCTTTCCGTTGGCGTCGAACTTGCCAATGCGTGGGCCAATCAGGATGGCCGTGATGAGCGCCAGGGAGCCGCCTTGCAAGTGCACGACCCCCGAGCCGGCGTAGTCGACCGCGCCGTGTGCGAGACCGAGCCGGTAACCCAATTGCGCCAGCCACCCGCCGCCCCATACCCAGTTGCCGAACATGGGGTAGATGAAACCGCCGATGAGGATGCTGAACACGAAGAAGCTCTTCAGGCTCCAGCGCTCGGCACACGCACCCGTGACGATGGTCGCTGTGGTGTCCATGAAGACCATCATGAAGAGGAACAGAACGATAGCGGCCGAGTCGTACGCCCCACCGCCGAGGAAGAAGCCCGCGGTGCCAAACAAGCCCCAGCCGTGATCACCATTGACGGATGAACCGATGGTGAACATGTGGTTGAGGGTTGGAATTCCGCCCAGGGTTGCGGGGCCGCCGATGGCGGTCCCATTCATGCCTCCACACATCAAGGCAAAACCACACACGAAGAATCCGAACATTCCAAGCGCGTAAACCAGGAAGTTCATCGTGAAAGTGTGCGATGCGTTCTTTGCGCGGATAAGCCCGGTTTCCACCAAGGCGAAGCCGGCTTGCATGAACATGACCAGGAAGCCCGCGATCAGCGTCCACACGAAGTTGATGGAGAAGATGCCGTGGGAAGCGGATTGCGCCACGGCGTCCACCGCAACGGCAAGATCCTTTGTCGTGGCCTTTTCGGGATCGAGCTTCGTGTAACCAGGAACCGAGGTCGCATTGGGCACTGACTGAAATGCGCCGGTTCGATCAGGCGCGGGCTCGTCGGCGCGTGTGATTCCACCCATCAGGGTGGTTGCTGCTATCGCTACGACCAATGCTGCTCCGGTCAGACGGGACTTCGTTCGGCGTGCTAAGTGGATCATTCGGTCACCTCATTCTCCATTCTTCTCTTGTTGAGCAATTCCTGAGTTTGTTCATGCACGGTGTGCCGCGCCTATTTTTCGTCGCAATCGATTGGCCCACATCGCCCCGAAGACCGCGCTGACTTGCATGAAGAGGAAGAAGACCAGCGGCGGGACAATGGCGTGGTTCGAATTGCGATAGACCATATAGCTGACCAGGAGGGCCGCTATTTGAACGATCACGAAGGTGCGTTTGTAATAGTCCCACATGGGTGCTTCCTCCCGGGCGGCCTAGAGGGCGTCCTTGCCGCGTTCGCCGGTACGAATGCGGACCACCTCTTCCAGATTGCTGACGGTGATCTTGCCGTCGCCAATTTCGCCGGTGCGTGCAGCGGCCACGATGGCGTCGATCACCGGATTGACCAGGTCGTCATCGACAAAACACTGGATTCGTACTTTGGGCACGAAGTCGACCGTGTAGGCCGAACCTCGGTAGACCTCCTTCTTGCCGCCGGTACGCCCGAACCCCTTTACCTCCGATACCGTCATGCCCTTGCCACCTGCCGCATACACGCGTGCTTTGACATCGTCGAGTTTGAACGGTTTCACTATGGCTTCGATCTTCTTCATCGTTCGAATCCTTCCTTAGTTGGAATTGGATAACTCCCAAGCTAGCAGACCGCAGTGGCGGGCATGTTTCATGACAATCAAACGTTCGTTAATACGCATTGCGGTTCTCGTAACAATTGCCCTCAGTTAAGTCGCGGCGTATTCACCCACATGTTACGGCGTAGAAACCTTGCGTTTGGGTAGACTCGGCCCACTGGGAACACAATGAATACACCGCCGTCCGCGCCTTGGTTTTCCGTCATTCCGTTCGTGCTCGTGCTGGCCGGCATTGCGATATTGCCGCTGGCCGTGCCTGGTTTCTGGGACCGCAATCGCAACAAGGCGATCTTTTCGGCGCTGCTGGCGGCGCCGGTCGCCGCCTGGCTGCTGGCATCTCAGCCTGGGCTGCTGATTCACGCTGCGTCCGAGTACATCTCGTTTCTGTGCCTGCTCGGCTCGCTCTTCATCGTCACGGGCGGCATTCACCTGGCGGGGGATCTGCGGGCCTCGCCGCGCACGAATACCGTCATCCTTGGGATCGGTGCGGTCCTGGCCAGTCTGATTGGTACAACCGGGGCCAGCATGTTGCTGATCCGCCTGTTGCTTCGGACGAATTCAGAGCGTCGCCACACCCGCCACATCCCGTTCTTCTTCATTCTCATCGTGTCGAATGCCGGCGGACTTCTGACCCCCCTGGGGGACCCGCCTCTCTTTCTCGGGTTTCTGCGGGGCGTTCCCTTCGCGTGGACCCTGCGCTTGTTTCCCATCTGGGCTCTCGCGGTCAGCTACTTGCTGGCGCTCTTTCATTGGATCGACCGCCGTGCTTACGCACGCGAGACTACCAGCGATCTGGCGAAGGACGCGCTTCAGTACCAGCCGCTGAGGATCCTGGGGAGGCTGAATCTCGTGTGGCTCGGCGCCATCGTGCTTTCCGTGTTTCTGCCAAGTCCAATCCGAGAATCGACTATGGTGTTGGCCGCCATCGCGTCTCTCGTGATTGGCAACAAGAGTCCGCGCCAATTGAATTCGTTTAGTTTCACGCCCATTGCCGAGGTGGCCATCCTGTTCGCCGGCATCTTCGTCACGATGACGCCTGCCCTGTTGTTGCTCGAGCATCACGGTCCGGCGCTGGGGTTGTTCGCGCCGTGGCACTTCTTCTTCGTGTCCGGGGCGCTGTCCAGCGTCCTCGACAATGCCCCCACCTACCTCACGTTTCTGACCGCGGCGCAGAGCACGGCGTCGTCTCTGGGACTGGCGGTCGACGTGGTCTCGGTTCCAGCGAGCTTGCTGGCGGCGGTCAGCGCGGGGTCGGTCTTGATGGGAGCCAACACCTATATCGGAAAC
>Ga0302323_100001339_pt1 | contig 19885 bp, 10 predicted proteins | sample Fen_T0_3_FD_201950 | JGI IMG/M metagenome (GOLD analysis project Ga0302323, IMG submission 201950) | Peat permafrost microbial communities from Stordalen Mire near Abisko, Sweden - Fen_T0_3 | ecosystem: Environmental > Terrestrial > Soil > Wetlands > Permafrost | place: Sweden: Abisko... | reverse complement strand
CGGGTCCGGGAATCCGTCGCAAACCGAAGGTTATGATTTCCCGCATCTAGGAAGGAGATCGTGCGGTTTCACCGCCTGCAGGCCGGAGACAAAGAAAGCAGAAATTTCCCAGCGAGCGGGTTCCGGGCGGTTTCAGGGGCGCTTGCCCGTGGGTCGATGGTGCAGACAACAAAATGGCGAATTGCTGACGAACTACTGGATCAATTGAGGACGCAAAACGGAACCGGAAAGGCGGAGGCAAGGGAGCGCTGTTTCTGGCAAAATTCAGCAATGGAGTATCTGTCGAATACAGTCCCGAACAAGGGTGTAATCTTGGAGCCTATCTACCGATACAACCTTCGTTAGTTCTTGATCATCGTTGGGCTTAACTTTGGCTATTTATGGCAAATTACTCGCGGAGGTTGGGGCGAGTAATCCATGTCGAGACTCGCTAGCGCACGTGTGGTGAAGCCGTAGCCGCTCCGGTTAACCAGCGATCATCAATGGACGCGGCGGCACCATTTTCTGAAATGCTGTAGCTAAACATAACGCACTTTCTTGGTGAGAAATCTCTGATGTAACTTTCTGCCCGGAATCCGTGTTCTATGAGGAGGACCTGTACGAAAGGTCCAAAACCTCCATGTCACTAAATAAGGAATAAAATAATGAAAAAACCATCGTTCTTGTTGGCCCTCGTTCTCTTGCTGCAAGGTCACTTAACTTATGCGCAGACCGGCGGAACCGTCACACCGCTTTCTGATGCCCAGAAGTCCTTCGAGATGATGAAGGCATTAGCCGGAAACTGGCAGGGACCAGTGACAGTTGAAAATCCAAGTTGGGCGACGGACAAGCCTCTGTACGTCACAATGCGCGTAGCATCTCAAGGGAACGCACTAATTCACGAATTGAAAGAACCCAATACCCCCGAGGTCACGATCATCTACTTGGAAAACGATCAGATCGCTATGGTTCATTATTGCGATTTTAAAAATAGACCGCTTATGCGGGCTCGACCTGTTGCCGACGGAAGCAAAATAGAATTTGAATTCGCGGAGATGACTGGCATCGATGCGCCAGGCCATGTTACCCACTGTGTTTTCAACATAATAGACACCGCTCACCACACCGAAGATTGGACATTTTCCATACCCGGTCAAAAGCCATTCCATGCGATAATGGATTTGAAAAGGGTGCAATAAGTTAGCGGCTCGTTGTCGGAGGCCGCTTAAGCAATCATAGCCGAGATTATTTTATCGGATGCCCAAAGGTTTGGGCCGGCGAGACAAGTATCATCAACGCTTCGCCACACATTCCGGGGTGCGTTGCGCAATCTTCGACTATATAAAATTGTTTTGTAATCGTAGCCGGCTCCGCTCGAATAGTGTCTTCGTCAGGCCCATTACGTTCGACTCAAAACAAAACTAAGCAACGATTACTATTCCTGTGTCCGAATAATCAGGGCTAGCCGATGCTCAGCCGTTTTCATTTTTAAAAAGAATGGTGCCTTCGGCGACTTGATTTCGTACAACAACTAAATGCAAATGCCGACGATTGAAACTGGAGGCGAATCGCGTAACCCGAACCCTCATTAATCGCTTTCATAAATCTTGGGTACGATTATTCCGAACTGGCCAAAATCGTCCAAACATGGCCGACGCTGCGGCCAGAGCTGAAGGTGGCGATAAGGGAGATCAACGATGCTTTTAAGTAATCATCGCTGATCGACGAACCTAGAATTAGATGTTCCTGGAGCGCATAGCCGGGCTGCTGCCTGGTCGTATTCTGTAGCTTTCCTGCCGCACGTTGAGTGGAGGGATATGGACGCAGGATGGAATATGCGACAGCTACTTTAGCGTTAGTGCCGCAGCGTAGGAGGTAACGCTTCCCGCAACATTGCTCACGACGACCGTGTAATTTCCAACCGTTGCCGCATTCGCAACGACTGCATAGCTCGCCGCGGTGGCTCCAGCAATCGGCACACCATTGAGCATCCATTGATAGGTCAGGGTCGCTGTACCAGTCGCAACCACCTTTAAGGTCACTGTTGTGCCAGAGGTGGCGGCTTTGCTCACTGGTTGCGTGGTGATCGCCGGAGGAATGTTCACCTTCAAAATCGCTGTGCTCGATGTTACGCTTCCCGCCGCATTGGTCACCACGACGGTGTAGTTTCCAGCGTCCGCAGTCTGCGCCGATGGAATCGTGTAGCTGGATGACGTGGCGCCCGCAATTGCCACACTGTTTCTGCGCCACTGGTAAGTGAACGGAGCAGTGCCTGTCACATCCACATTAAACGTCACAGGGGAACCAACCGTAAGCCACTGACTGACTGGTTGCGCCGTGATCACTACGGGATTGTTGACCGTTAAAATTGCGCCGAACGAGGCAACGCTGCCGACCGTGTTGGAGACTATGACGGAATAGGTTCCAGCGCTTGCCGACTGTGGCGCTGTCACGGTATACGTTGCCGACGCCGCCCCCGAGATAGCCGCTCCATTGAAAAACCATTGATAGGTCAGGGTGGCTGAACCACTGGCGACGACCTTGAACGTTGCATTTTTCCCAGCAGTCACCGTTGTACTGACCGGCTGTGTGGTGATCGCTGGAGGAATTTTTACTGAAAGCGTCGCCGCACTCGAGGTTACCGAGCCGGCGGCATTGGAGACAACCACACTGTATGATCCCGCATCCGTTGTTTGAGCGTACGGAATGGTATAGGTCGATGCGGTCGCTCCAGCGATCGCCGAGCTCCCTTTTTTCCACTGGTAGTTCATCGGAGTGGTGCCAGCAGTGCCAACGGCGAAAGTGACGCTCGAACCGACTGCAACAACCTGGCCTTGAGGCTGCGCGGTGATTGTGGGCTTAACATTGACGGTCAATACGGCCGTGGCGGATGTAACCGTTCCGTATGGGTTGCTGACGACAACCCAATAACTACCGGCATGGATGTATTGGGCAGGATCTAGCGTATAGGTCGAATACACCGCACCCGTGATTGGCACTCCGTCACGATACCACTGATAAGAGATCACTCCGGAGCCCGTCGCTATCACTTGAAACACGACTTTCCCCTCGGTGTTGATCGTGACACTGGCCGGCTGCGTCGTGATTGTGGCAGGCACAACCACCTGCAAGTTTACGAACGAAGAAACTGCCGCCCCAGCCATATTCGTCGCCGCAACAGTGTAGGAGCCTGCGTCCGACAATTGTGCTGCTGGAATCGTATAGCTTGCTGATGTTGCCCCGGGGATGATTTGTCCCCAGAATTTCCACTGATATGTGGGGACGGGAAAACCCGTTGCACCAACCGTGAGTGTCACGCTCTGTCCCAAAACAACAGTTTGGCTTACAGGTTGCGTTATGATGACTGGCGCAGCCGTTTGTACCGTCACGGTGAAAGAACTTGTTGCGGTGTTGCTTGCCGCATCTATCGCCGTCAATGTTACCGTCGTAGTGCCGATCGGAAATTTGCTTCCAGAGGAAATCGAAGCGGAAACCGAAACAACTCCATCGACAAGGTCGGAGGCGCTGGTAGCGAACTCGACAATCGTCCCGTCGGACCCCGTCGCTCCCACGGTCTGATTCGCCGGAACCGAAATAACAGGCGCGGTGGTATCGCGGACAGTTATGGTAACGGTTCGCGTGGCTTTGTTGCCTGCGGCATCGGTTGCAGTGAGTACTACGGTGTTGAGGCCGAGCGCAAAGACACTGCCTGAGGATCTGCTATAGGTCACAGCAACCGCACCGTCGACAAGGTCGATCGCTGAACTGCTGAAAGTGGCGGTAGCTCCCGCTGAGCTGGTCGCTTCGAGTATCTGATTTGCCGGTATGGTGATGATCGGTGCGGCGGTATCGACGACAGTAACATTAAATCTTCCTGTCACCACGTTGCCAGAAAGGTCAACGGCTGTGACCGTGACAGTGGTTTTTCCAAGCGCGAAGATGCTGCCGGGCGCGGCGCTGTAGCTGACACTGAGATCGCCGTTAACCGCGTCGACGGCTTTTGCAGCAAACGTGACGGCGGCGCCAGATGGGCCCGTTGCTTCAACTGTGATATCCGCTGGCAGCGAGAGCACCGGTGCGACGGTATCGACAACTTTTACGACCAGAGTTGCTGTGGCGGTATTTCCCGCGGCATCGGTTGCCGTAGCGGTGACGGTGGTCGCACCTATCGGGAAGAAAGTGCCAGTCGCGGGACTGAAGGTAACCGGCACGGTGGCATCTACGAGATCGGTTGCGCTGCCAATAAGGGAGACGATGGCTCCGGCAGAATTAGTGGCCTCGGCGGTGATCGTCTCTGGTACCGTGATAACGGGTGCGGTTGTATCGTGTACCGTAACGGTGAAACTATCCGTGGCGGTGTTTCCTGCAGCGTCAGTGGCTGTGACAGAAACGGTGTTAGTGCCGAGTGCAAAACTGCTGCCGGAAGGACTGCTGTAGGTCACCTCGACCGAACCACTCACAAGGTCACTCGCCGAGGCACTGAACGTCACTATGGCCCCATCAGGGCTTGTTGCTTCAAGCGTCTGATTAGCCGGCAGAGTGATCGTCGGTGCGGTGGCATCGCGCACTGTCACCGCGAAGGAACTCGTCGCCGTGTTGCCGGCAGCATCGTTTGCGGTGAGCGTCACCGTGTTCGTGCCGAGCGCGAACGTGCTTCCAGAGGCAGGCGATGCCGTGACGGCGACAGAACCATCGACCGCGTCATTCGCACTTGGACTAAACGTGACTTCTGCGCCGGAGCCACTTGTGGCCTCAACAATTAGATTGGCTTGCGGCGCGATAACTGGAGGCGTGCTGTCGCGTACGGTAATCGTCGCCGTGGCCGTGTTAGACTGCGCAAAGTTTCCTTCAGCCTTGGCGTAAACGGTGACGTTGAATATTCCTACTGAATTGAACGTGACAGACTGCGTGGCTTCTGAGCCGCTGGCACTGCCACCCCAGGCGTAACTCGTCAAACCACTACTGGCGGTGAAAGCGACAGCATCCCCGACGTTGATTGTGACGGTCGACGGCGAAAGCGTCACTGTCGGCTGGCTTGCCGAATCAACGTTAAAGGTACGCGCAACACTGGGCGCAGCGCTGTGAGCACCATCGCCTGCTTGCACTGCGGTGATGGTCACGGAGCCGATGCCGGTAAATGTGGCAATGCCGTTGGCGATAGAGACTGGGCCAGCAGACGCGACAAACGTCACCGACAGACCGGAGCTAGCCGTGGCGCTGAGTGCTAGCGGTGTGCCGTAAACTTGCGGACCAGGGGCGGCGAACGTGATAGTTTGGCTCTGTTTGTCGGGCGTGGCGCTGTGCATAACCAACTGGGCGTTGCCCGCGGTGACCGTGATGGCACTAGTGGTTCCGAACGAACCACCATGCATGAAATAGATTTGGGCCGTACCGTCGTGGTCGGCACGCACGGTTAAACTAGGAAGCAGGGTGCCAGCAATCGATGTTGCCAGACTACCCTCACCAGACGTCACGGAAAACGTTATGGGTGCATTCGGAAGGGGGGCTGTTGCTGAACCATTCCATGTCGCCACGTCAAGGGGCAGGGAATTAAAGGTGTTCGGCGCGCCGATTTGATTGTCGCCATTGATCACTGAAAGTGAAGGCGTGGAGTGATTATAGAAATCACTGGGGTAGGGATCCACAAAATCAGTTAACCCGTCGCCGTCGGCATCGGCTAGGGTGGGATCACTCCCTTTCGCGTACTCTTGGATATCAGTGAGTCCATCGCCATCGGTGTCCGTGGCACCACTATGACTTAGGTTGCCGAAGTGTTGGATTTCCCAGGCGTCACTCATGCCGTCCTGATCGGTGTCGTCGGCCGAAGCGATCAAGCGAATCGCAGCCTGTGTCTGGCGATTAGACCAAAAAGCAAGTTGCCCCGAGGAATTACTGCCCCAGCCGAGGAGTGTGCCATCGCTCTTCAGCGCCACAGTATGACGAAAACCAGAAGCTATCGCAGTGACGCCGCTCAACCCGTTCACCTGTACGGCTGTCGTCTGCTGCGTCGTCGTGCCGTCTCCCAGTTGGCCGTAGGTATTGTCGCCCCACGCCCACGCTGTGCCATCGTTCTTTATCGCCATCGTACAATAAACACCGGCATTAAGAGCTTCTGTTCCACTGAGTCCACTCACCTGAACTGCTGTGGTCCACGACTGCGTTGTCGTACCATCGCCTAGTTGCCCATAGCCGTTGTAGCCCCACCCCCATATCGTGCCGTCACTCTTAAGCGCCATGGTATGAAAGCCTCCGGCCACCACTTTAACAGCAGTACTAAATACGTTTACGGGGACTGGGGTGATTTGCTGTGTCGTCGTGCCGTCGCCTATTTGACCCGAGCCATTATAACCCCATGCAAACATGCTGCCGTCGCCCTTCAATGCAACGGTGTGATAATAACCTGCTGTTATCGCAATAATACCACTTATTCCGTTCACGCGAGTAGCAGTGGCCCGGTCGGTTGTCGTCCCATCGCCTAACTGCCCATAGCTATTGTAGCCCCACGCCCAGACAGAGCCGTCGTTCTTTACTGCCACTGTGTGATTTAGCCCAGCAGCTATCGCGACCACGCCACTCAGTCCGGTTACCTGGACCGGCGTTACGCGAAAGTTCTTTGTCCCGTCGCCTAACTGACCACCGCTATTGCCTCCCCATGTCCACACGGTGCCATCGTTTTTCAGAGCTACAGTGTGAGAATCTCCTGCAGCTATTGCCAAGATACCACTTAGGCCTGTCGCTTGCGCCTCTGTTGTTGGGGTGGTTGTATCATCGCCAAAAAGCTGGTTGGAGCCCCATGTCCACACGGTGCCATCCCGCTTAAGCACTGCCGTGTGAGCGGTTCCTGACGTTACTGCTACTATGTCGCATAGCCTGCTCACTTGAAAAGGCGTAATCCGGCTGCCGGTTGTTGTGCCATCACCCAATTGACCAAAATCGTTCTTTCCCCATGCCAACACCGTGCCGTCAACCCTCAATGCAGCAGTGTGACTGTAGCCTGAAGCCATCATCACGATGTCACTCGGCACGCGAACAGACACAGCAGTGAGTCGGGGGATTTTTGTGCCATCACCTAACTGGCCATAGTAGTTGTCGCCCCAGGCCCAAACAGTGTGGTCGTTCTTTACCGCAATTGTGTGTTCATAACCGACCGACAGCGCTACTATACCAGTTAGCCCGTTCACCCTTCCCGCTGTGATCCGGGTGTACGTCGTGCTATCGCCTAATTCGCCGTGTCCATTGTACCCCCATGCCCACACCGTACCATCGCTCTTCAATGCCACGGTATGATACAGGCCAGCGCCCAAGGCAATGACCCCACTAAGTCCACTCACCGGCCAAGCCGTCTTTCGTGTGATCGTTGTACCATCGCCCAACTGGCCAAAACTATTGTCGCCCCATGCTAATAAAGTACCATCGCTCCTTAACGCCACGGAGTAAGAAACTCCACTTGCTATCGCCACAATATTGCTGACTCCACTCGCCGTGACAGCGGTAAGACGTGTCGTTGTTGTGCCGTCGCCCAACTGGGCGCTCGCATTATTACCCCACGACCAAACCGTACCGTCACGCTTCAGCGCAACCGAATGGGAACCACCAGCTGCGATCGCCACAATGCCGCTCAAACCGCTTACCGGTATTGCTGTTGTTCTATTGTTGGTCGTGCCATCACCTAGTTGACCATTACCATTAAGTCCCCATGCCCACACCGTACCGTCGCTTTTTAGCGCTAGCGTGTGCGAATCCCCTGCCGCAATCGCAACAACGCTTGCCATGCCATTCACGCATACTGCTGCCGGCCGCTGCGTCGTCGTGCCATCGCCGAGTTGACCGCACGCGTTAGAGCCCCAGGCCCAGACCGTGCCGTCGCCTCTTAGCGCCACAGTGTGATTTGCCCCTGCCGCAATCGCACCGGTAACCGGAGTGGTTGGCGTGGTTAGCGCGACGGCGGTTGCACCGGCGAACGTCAGGGAGACTGTCGCCCATTTTAGTAAAGAGAGGAAAAGTGGGTGCCGAATTTTCAAATTGAGTGGTGGAATAAAATGTTGAGTGGGTGAAAAAGTGACTCGGGGGCGACGTCGCATTAAAACCAATGACGTTGATTCTTTTGCGAGCTGAGAACAGGCACCGGAAGAGAACAGGCTTCAGGCAGACGCATTTCAGGTCGTTCGAGTGAAGTACGGATGAAATGGTTGTTTGAGATTAACCTGCGTGGGGCGCACCATGGTTTCTGCTGCAGCTTTCTTGATCGGCTCAGTGAAAATAACCTGGCGAATGGATGCGTTTCGTCTTCGCATAGTCCTAACGAGGTCAGTATCGCAGGAGAAAGTTCGCGAAGATTGTGAGCGAAGGTGAAAGTTTGCCACGCATGATCCTTCCGGGCGCAAGGAATCAGCTTGATCAATTGCGTTGGTACAACTCCCTCCGAGGTAGGCATGGTCTGGAGGCGATTGAGTAGCTGGTGGCTAGTTAAGCTGCAATCTCTATTTAGTGATTCACTCAAAAGTTACACCCCTGCTTTGGTACTTCTCGATAGTTCGTCTTCTTCAAAATGGTACCGATTCGATCTGAGCGCTTCCACGCGCGCATGCTGGAAGTGCTCATCGGCCGAGTGGAACTTGAAGTCCGGAAGGAGGGCCAAACCAGGTCAGGCCATACGATTTACCCGTGTTGATGACATTGTTGACAACGCAATCATTCGGAGATCATGCGCTAACCTGAATTTTCTTCCACCCAGCAAAACTGGCAACATTTCGGCTGTGCCCTTTGCCGTCCCATTCCCGTATTCCGGTATTGTTCTCGGTCAGAAAATCGAAAGCATCTTCAGGCTTCGCGAAGTCTCTGCAAATTAGCTGAGGCTCCTCGAATGATTTCATGGTTTTAGGGTACCACTCGAGATACCAGGCGTGTTCATCCTGCTGGAGTCTCCATGTGCCGTGGAAAACCGAGTACGCGTATTGTGTCAGACTGGGGCTTTTTTGGTTCATGCGCGCGTTCATTGATCCGCGCGCGCGCCGGTCAAGATCCTGTTTTACCTCATTTTGCTTCGGGTGTCAGCTGAAGCGCGGCGAGGCGGTTTCATTCTCCTAAAAAAGCAACTCGTGTGTGAGTGTAGTGTGAGATTTCCGCCTATCCTCTCATAATGGTGCCCAAGGGGACTCGAACCTCACGACAACCAACCGAAACCACTAATTAATGCAGCGGGATGCAATCCGGCGAAAACCGAACCTTCCTCAATAGCTTCCCCAAATCCTGGGAATGACTTTTCCGACTTGGCCAAAATCGTCCAAGCTTGGCCGACCTTGCGGTCGGAGCTGAAGGCTGCGATCAGGGCCATCATCGACGCTTTGCTGTGATTGAACCAGGGCTAAGATTTCTGCAAGCTTGCGTCGAGAACTCCGCTTCTGAAATTGCGAAAACCGCCGACACATAACTGCGCACACAAAACCTAGCGGAGCTGCGGGAAATGATCGAAGACTGCCGTCGCCATCGGCCGCGCGGGCGCCAGCTGATGACTGACACATGGTGTGGCCGTTTTCGCCAAGATAACGGCTTGAGCCGAGCTTTACGCTCCGCCGACCAACGACAACGCTACGAGTTTCCAAAACGCTTCCTTGTCGGCAAGGACTGCAAAAGCCACTCTCAAGAAATGATGAACAATCTGAAGACCTTGTTCGCCCGCTCGTTCTTTTCCGGCTTGCTGACCGTTTTGATTGTCCAGGCCAATCTTTCCGCCGCTGCAGAAACCTCGCTTGCCCGTGATGCGAATGAGGGATGGCGGTTCATTCGCGGCGAGCATGTCGGGGCCGAAGCGCCCGGCTTCGACGATTCGGCGTGGCGCGTGCTCGATCTGCCGCACGATTGGAGCATCGAGTCCGAGCGGCAGACGGATGCGGCATCGGGACCTCATGATCCGACGACCCCCGAAGGCCCGAGCGTCGGATACTTGCGCGGCGGTATCGGCTGGTATCGACTTCACCTTAAAACCGAGCCGGCCGACACGGTGCGGGGGCTTGAACTGATTCTTCATGGCGCCCAGCAGGAGTGCGATATCTGGGTCAACGGCGACCACGTCGCGTTTCAACCGCATGGATACATCCCGTGCTTGGTCGAAATCGCGAAGCACCTAAAGCGGCAATCCCAGGATAACGTCATTGCCATTCGGGTGCTCAATCCCGAGTCAAACACTAGATGGTACGCTGGCTCGGGTCTGTACCGGGGGATTAGCCTGCGTTCTCATTCGCCGCTGTATATTCCGACTTGGGGTGTGCGGGCGGACACAGTCTGGCTCAGCGAAAACAAAGCACAGGTACAATTTCAAATCGAGGTGCGGAACGACCTGGCCACGCCGCAGGATGTGGCGCTTGAGGCCGAACTCATCAGCCCTCGCGGAGAGCGGACCCAACACTCTCTCGGGTCGCTCCGGATCAGCCCCACAACGACGGAACGCATCAACCAAACGATCGGGGTCTCAGCGGTGGCGCCCTGGAGTCCTGAAACGCCCTCGCTCTACCGGGTTAATGTGAAGCTGTTTCAGGGCGATCGCGCCTTTGACGTCGCTCAGACTGCCTTCGGCATTCGCACCATTGCGGTCGATGCAAAGACGGGCCTTCTGCTGAACGGAAAACCAATCAAGCTTTTCGGAGCCTGCTTGCACCACGATAACGGTCTGCTGGGGGCTGCCGCGTTTCCCGATGCGGAGCGACGACGTGTGCGCTTGATGAAAGCCAATGGGTTCAACGCCATCCGAACCAGTCACAATCCCCCATCGGCCGCGTTTCTCGATGCCTGCGACGAGGAAGGCGTTTTGGTGATCGACGAGTTTGCCGATACTTGGGAACTGCCGAAAAAGCCGAACGGCTACCAACGCTATTTCGATGCGCACTGGGAGAGCGACCTGCGCTCCATGCTTGCGCGCGACTTCAATCATCCCTCCGTGATCATGTGGAGCATCGGTAACGAGATTGCGGAGCGGTTCAACCCGCGCGGGATCGTGATCGGCGCGCGCCTCGCGGCTTTCGTCCGCGGCTGGGACGCACGGCGACCGATCACCAATGCGATTAATTCTCCCTGGGAGAATGCCAATCTGGCCACCGACTGGGAAGGTAATGATCCTGCCTTTCAGTTCCTCGATGTGGGCGGTTACAACTATGCTTGGGATCATTACGAGAGCGACCACGCGCGGTTCCCGCAACGTGTCATGGCCGGCACCGAATCGTATCCGCACGAAGCCTTGGAGAACTGGCGGTTAATCGAGGCTCATTCCTATGTTATTGGCGATTTCGTCTGGACCGGCATGGATCATCTAGGCGAGTCGGGCATCGGCCACACCGCCTATATTGATTCGAGAGCCGATTTAGCGACTACCGGCCTGAAAAACTGGGAACCCATGCCGTGGCCTTTCTGGATAAACTGGTCCGGTGATCTTGATCTGATTGGGAACAAGAAGCCGCAGTCGTTGTACCGCGACGTGGTCTGGCGTCGGAGCGCGGTAGAACTCCTGGTGCATGAACCCGTGCCGCCGGGGAAAAAGGAAAAGGTGGGTGCCTGGGGTTGGCCCGCGGAACTGCCGACGTGGAATTGGTTCGGCAACGAACAAAAGCCCCTCGAAGTGACCGTATATTCGCGCGCCGGACGGATCCGTCTTGAATTGAACGGACGTGAGATAGGCGAACAAACAATCGACAGCTCCAAATCCATCACCGCAAAGTTCACGGTTCCCTGGGAGCCGGGCGTGCTTACCGCGAAAGCTATTGAAAACGGTACGGTTATCGCCGTGAAGGAGCTGCGTACCAGTGGGGTCGCGAAACGGCTTCGCGCAATTGCGGAAATGCTACACGCACCGGCTTCGCGCGCGTCTCTCGTGTTTGTACCAATCGAAATCCTCGACGCAGCGGGAGCGGTCGTGCCCGACGCCGCACTGGATCTAACCGCCGCGGTTGAAGGCGAGGCAGAGCTGAAAGCGTTCGGCAGCGCGAATCCGGAGGACGAGCGGTCATTTCTCGACAACCAAGCGACCAGCTTCCGCGGACACGCGCTCGCGATTCTGCGGTCGACCGGAAAGCCCGGTAAGGCGCAGATATACCTTTCTGCTCCAGGGCTCGAACCCACGTCCCTCACGGTCGACTTTACGCCCTGAACACCTCTGGGCATGCCCGCGTACTGGCTTGGCGAAGTTTTAATTCCTTGCTTCTCGGTTTCACGCGGGTGTCTTCGTGGACCTTTTTGGAATAGATCGCAAAAGCCTCAGCCGGTGCGAGCAGGGCATAAGAGGAGCCCGCATGCAGACCGAGTGTCGGATTGAGAAGCGGGAATAGCGTGCGATAGCCGTGGAGACTGTTTTTTTAGAAACTCTGTGCTCTTTCCGTCCCCTGAATCCGCCTCTCCTCTCATAATGGTGCCCAAGGGGACTCGAACCTCACGACAACCAATCGCAACCGCCAATAGATGCAGCTGGATGCAATTCTTCCAAATCCGAACCTTCCTCAATAGCTTCCCCAAATCCTGGAAACGACTATACAGACCTGGCTAAAATCGTCCAAGCTTGGCCGAAGCAGCGGCCGGAGCTGAAGGCAGCGATCAGGGCCATCGTCTATGCGTCGATGTGATCGATCCTGCAATCCGAAGCAGGAGTCAGACTCGCAGTGCGATCAGTTCGGCGGAACACGGCAATCTTGGTTAGTCCGCTGGGGCACCAGGGGCTACCCACTTGACTCAATCGGTATCAACTGGTGGTTTCGGTGTGGCTACCCACTGAATTGAGACAAATATGAAAACTTTCCGCACGGTTCTTGTTCACTGGATGATTGCGATGGCGGCGTTGCAATCTCGAGCGGAATCGTCCGGCAATTTTGATTACACGGTCTCAAATGGTAGGGTGACCATAACGGGCTATTTCGGCTCAGACAGCGCTGGCGCTGTAACCATACCGAGCACAATCAACGGCCTCCCGGTCACGAGCATCGGAAACCAGGTATTCTCCGGCAGGGTGAGTCTGACCAGCATAACCATTCCGAACGGCGTCACCAGCATCGGAGACTGGGCGTTCTACAATTGCACGAGTCTGACCAGCGCACCCATCCCGAGCAGCGTCACCAGCATTGGTAGCGGTGCGTTCAGCAGCTGCTTGGGTCTGAGTAGTGTGACTATTCCAAACGGCGTCACCAGCATCGGGTCCAACGCGTTCAGCGGTTGTAAAGGATTGACCAACGTAATAATTCCAAACGGTTTCACTAGCATCGTAGACACAATGTTCGCTGGCTGCACGGGGCTGACCAGCGTGACAATTCCAAACAGCGTTACGAGTATCGGATACGCTGCATTCCAAGATTGTAAGAGTCTGACCAACGTGACCATCCCAGCCAGCGTCACCAGTATCTCTTATTACGCGTTCGATGGTTGCACGAGGCTAACCGGCGTGACTATCCCGAGCAGCGTTACAAGCATCGCGGAACATACGTTCAGTCGTTGCACAGGCCTGACCAGTATGACTATCCCCGCGAGCGTCACCAGCATTGGGGACTTTGCGTTCTGGGGTTGCACGGGGCTAACCAGCGTGACAATTCCGAACAGCGTCACCAGCATCGGAACAGCCGCGTTCAATCAGTGTATGGGGCTGAGCAGTGTGACGATACCGGGCAGTGTCACCTATATCAAGAATACTGCGTTCTTGGGTTGTACGAGTCTGACCAGCGTAACCATTCAGAACGGCGTTGCCAGCCTCGGCCAGGCTGCATTCCAAGGTTGCACGAGTCTGACCAGCGTGACCATTCCTAGTAGTGTCACAAACATTGAGGATAGTGTTTTTTTAAATTGCACGGGACTGACCAGCGCGACCATTCAGACCGGCGTCGGCTGCATCGGGTCGGTTATGTTCCAGGGTTGTACGAATCTGACTAGCGTGGACATTCCAAGCAGTGTCACTGAGATCCGGCAAAGTGCGTTCCAAGGGTGCTCGAAACTGATCAACATGACCATTCCGAACGGCCTCACCAGGATCGATGCTTACGCGTTCTACCTTTGCAAAGGCCTTACCAGTGTGACGATTCCGAGCAGCCTCGACACTATCTCTTGGGGCGCGTTCGAAGATTGCACGAGTCTGACCAGCGTGACGATTTTGAACGGCATCTACGCGATCGATAACCATGCGTTCGAAAATTGTACGAGCCTGACCAGCGTGACGATTCCGAGCAGCGTCCAGTACATCTGGGCTAACGCATTCGCTGGCTGCTCAAGGCTAACAAACATAACGATTCCGAATAGTGTAACCAGCCTAGGTGCAAGTGCATTCCAAAATTGCACGCGACTAACTAGTGTATCCATTCCCAGCGGCGTGACGAGCGTCGGGACGTACACATTCGCAGGTTGCACGGGGCTAACCAGTGTGACGATTCCTAGCAGCGTCACCAGCATTGATCCGTGGGCATTTTTCCTTTGCACGAACCTTACCAATGTGACTTTTCCCAGCAGCGTCACCAGCATCGGGGATGCGGCGTTCAACCGTTGCACAGGCCTGACCAGCGTGACAATCCCGAGCAGCCTCACCAGCATTGGAGCTTTCGCTTTTACCGATTGTGCCAGTCTGACGAGTATCACGGTGGATACGGCGAACACCGCCTATTCGAGTTTAAATGGAGTTCTCTTCAACAAGGACAGAACTCAGCTCATTCAATATCCTGGTGGACTGGCTGGACGCTACACGGTTCCAAGCAGCGTTGTCACCATCGAAGACCTTGCGTTCTTAGGTTGCGCTGGTCTTACAAGTATCACGGTAGATGCGGCAAGTACCGCTTATTCGAGTTTGAATGGAGTTCTTTTCAATAAGGATGGAACCCAGCTTATTCAATATCCGGGTGGACTGGGTGGAAGCTACACGATTCCAACCAGCGTCACCAGCATCGCGGACTGGGCGTTCCACAAAAGTGCCAGTCTGACCAGCGTGACTATACCGAGTAGTATCATTAGCATCGGCGAATATGCGTTCGAAACTTGCAACACTCTGGCGAGCATCACGGTTGATACGGCAAACACCGCTTATTCGAGTTTGAACGGAGTTCTGTTCAGTAAGGATGGAACGCTGCTTATTCAGTATCCGGGTGGACTGGTTGGAAGCTACGCGATTCCAACCAGTGTCACTATTATTGGGAAAGGTTCATTCCTTGGTTGCCCGGGATTAACCAGCGTGACGGTACCGAGTGGCGTCTGGAACATCGAAACCTATGCGTTCTCCGAATGCCCCGAACTAGTCAGCATAATTTTCAAAGGCAGTTTCCCGACCGCAAGTCCGGACATATTCGTTAGCGATAATAAGTTGGCCGCAGTCTATTACACGCATGGAACCGGAGGCTGGGGATCCACGTTCTGCGGAATTCCGACGGTCGAATTATCATCCAGTAGTAGTTCGTCCTCCAGTTCCTCGTCCTCTTCATCAAGTAGCTCAAGTTCTTCATCTTCGTCGAGCAGCAGCTCATCTAGTTCGTCTTCCTCGAGCAGCGGTTCGAGTTCTGGCTCGTCGGGTGGCGGCGGCGCACCATCTTATGTTTATTTTGCGGCCCTGATGGCTCTCGGAGCGATCCGTTGTTTCTGGCGCAAGCGCCGTCTCGTTTGCTGAAAGAACGGAAACGGAACAGGCCGTACGTTTACTCGTCTCAATGGTTTTCGTCATCATTGACATGGCAGTCATGTGCTACATATTTGTAGCACATGAAAACGACCACCGTACGTGAGCTGCGAAACAACTATTCCAAAGTGCTTGGCTGGGTAGCCAAGGGGGAAGAAGTTGAGGTGACACGGCGCGGAAAGGTGGTGGCTAAAGTGGTGCCGCCTATCGGCCCTAAAACAAAAGTCGATTGGGCGCAGAGTGCGGCCCTGACGCGGCCACCGTGGGCGAACACGCTCACTGCTAAAGAAAGCGCGGCGATTTTGGCCGACAGCCAGGGCAACTGACATGGCTCTCGCTACCGCCGACACGAGTTTTCTTTTTTCGCTGTTTGGCAACGATGGCCATACCGCGGCGGCACAGGGGTGGGCGCGCCAGGCCCGCATTCCGATTTCCGTGACCGTGTTGAATCGTTATGAATTTGGAAACGCGGTACGGTTCGCGGCGTTTAGAAAAGCGATTTCACAGGCCGATGCGTTGGCGTCTTTGTCAGCTTTCGAGACAGATCTGAAGTCAGGGTACCTTCAACTTGTGCCATTGGATTTTGCGGTGGTGATCACCGAGGCTGCGCGTCTTTCCGAACTTCACACGTTGAGCGGCGGTCATCGGTCCTTTGATGTTTTGCACGTTGCAACGGCACGACTGCTTAAAGCTACGACCTTTCTGTCCTTTGATGCTAATCAACGAAAGCTCGCTACCACGGCGCGACTAACAGTTGGTCCCTAACCCAAAACCTCTTTCCGCCACTCCGCTTTTAATGGTGCCCAAGGGGGGACTCATTTTCCATCTCGTGCTAGAGGAGAAAAATCGAGTTGTACTCACTAAACGGTTGAAGTTTGTGTGCGTTTGTGTGCAAACTTACAGGCATGAAAACGCAGCGTTTTCCGGTCTCGATTAAGCGCGGGTCAGTCGTGGTGAGGGTTTACAAGCTCAGCCGTGGCGATGGACGTACGGTCTTCACCTTGTCTTGGCATGTCGGCGGCCGCAGACTCACCAAACAGTTCGCCGATTTCAAGGGTGCCTATGACGAAGGCATTTTGAAGGCCGATCAGCTGGCCGCCGGTAGAATTGAAGGCGCCAGCATGAGTCAGGGCGACCGCGACGAGCTACAGGCCGCGCGGAAGCTTTGTGAAGGCATACCTCTCTTGAACGCGTTAGATGAATGGCGAAAAGTGCGCAAGCTGACCGGCGAGCACGCCATTCAAGCCGCAGAGGCATGGGCTACCCGCAATTCCACAGCATTTGAACGCGTCACCGTCGCTGATGCTGTGCTACATTTCATGGCGGCCAAGAAAAGGGCAGGGGTGGACGTGAGCTGCTCGTATAATAAGATCCTGCCAACGCTTGGTGCAAAGTTTGCCGGTCGATTGATTGACACTGTTACGGCCCGAGAGCTTCAGACTTGGATGGATGAAAAATATCCGCACCCAGTCACTAGGAACACAGCCCGCAAACGTTTCGTCTCACTTTGGCGTTGGTGTCGGAAGCAAGGGCATTTGCTCCGTGATGCACAAACCGAGGCCGAGCAGACCGACTCGGCCCGAGAAGCAGTCAAAGAGATCGGAATAATCGACGCTGGGACATTCTTTAAGCTGCTCGAATATTTCCGGGCGAGGCATCCTGAATACCTCGCTGCGCTCGCGGTGGCTGGATTCACCGGTCTTCGCCGCTCAGAAATCCACGAGCAGACATGGGAGGACATAGCTCTAGATCGGAAAATTCTCCGTGTGACGAACGCGAAGAAGAACACCCCTGCGCGGCGTCTCGTGCCATTGTCTGATGCTGCGGTCGAATGGTTGATGCTTTGTGGTGGGCGCAAGGAAGAGATTTGCACCAACCTCGCGGTTGATCGCATTCGCAATATCGCTCGCGAGGCCGGTTTTAATCTCCCGGAGAATTGTTTCAGGCACTCCTTCATTTCACACCGCGTTGCGCAGACGGGGAATGTCGCTGAGACGGCGTTGGAATCAGGGAATTCGCCCACGATCATCTTTCAGCATTACCGTGAATTATTCGCCAAAGCTGATGGCGAGGCGTGGTTTTGTATCCGTCCCACAAATACCGCTGATAAGTTGGTCGCTTTCCCGAAAGGGTAGTTGAGCCGCGCAGTTGAGCTCGTTTCAATTCTACGCACTGCGGCGGGCCAGCCAGCCCCGCAGCGCCTGTTCTTCGAACATGATGCGTCGGGCGTTCAGGCGCACGTGGGGCACTCCGGAGCGGCGCACAAACTCCCAAAACGAAGCCCGGTTTCGGTAGCCCAGAAGCGCCATAACTGCCGTGCTTCTCAAATAGCGGTGCCCACCAAAAAAAGTCGCCGGTAAGTCTGTTAAGATTTCGCTCATGATTATTCCTCCACGCTTTGGTTTTTCTAGTCTGTAATTGAACTTTAACTACGCGTCCCACCCGCTCGGCTTGAGCGAAAGCTGCCCCTGTTTCGCTCCGCGCTTGGTCAAATTCGCCGCGGGCGCGGACGGAAAAGGCAAAAACGTGATCTCCGTCACATAGGAGTTTGCTTCCTGCTTGGGGTCCAGTGCCAGGTCGGGGCGGGCTTTAACCGATTTCAAGGACTGCTCTTCCAACGCGTCGAACAGCGGTTCCAGATTATGACCACGCAAGACAATAACCATTTTGTCGATTTTAACGGATACGGTGTCGGGATCGAGATACGACCAACAAGACTCAACGTAGTCGTGATAGGGCAAATTGAGCCTCACCTTGCCATCGTCGAACGTCACCGTTGGCAGATGTTGTCCGGTTTCGAAAACGGGTCGACCAGGCCATTCAAAGTTCATACGCGCATCCCCTGCCGTTCACCCTGATTTTGCCGTTGCTGCCAGTGCATCCAATGCCGAATGCGCGCCTGCATGCGTTCAAAACGCGAGTGCGTATGCGTTAAGTTTTGCCGCTCCATAAATTCCGTGGCGAGTTCGCGGTCGTCCTGCAGATGCTTCAGCCGCCGCACCACGGTTTCGTGCGAAGCCACGTAAAGATGATGCCGCTCACGATAGCGCGTGTTGCCGACGTAAAATTGCCTCTGGCCCAAGGTTTCGGCGGACTGATGCCCGAGGACCAAGATCGATTCGTCCACCGTCATGCCTTGGGCGCGATACGAGGTCAGCGCGTGGGCGTACGTCCACGTCTTTAGCTCGTTCGGCAACCTTCTACCATCGGCCAGCAAGATTTCGTTCTGTGTGACATGGACCCGAGCCACTTCGGCGACTTCACCATTTTTGAAGTCGCCTCCCCGCGCCCGAATCAAAATCCGATCACCCGCCGCCACAGCCAGAACCTCTTTTCGCGCCACTTCGAAAGTCGCCTGGTGACGACGCGTGACCTTGAACTCGCGCCCCGTTTCGCCACGTACGCGCAACCCGTCTCGCTCGACACCGATCACCTCCGCGCTCTGGCCACGACGTATCTGACGCGTCTCGCGCACAAAATACAGTTGATCGCCGAGCTGGTATTGTGACCAGTGGATCTTCTGCTCTTCCGTTCGCGATACCGGCTGTAGCGTCGCACGTTCAACCGTCTCTTCGCCGAGGACGCCGTGCCGCCGCAGCGCTTCGCGCGCTTTCAAACTGAAACGATCAATTTCATCCCAGAGCGGAATCACGACCAGCGTGTCGATCCCTTCCGCGCGATTGCGCGCGTAATGCTCCGCCGCGAGTTCAAATAATTTCTCCTCGTCGCTTTGCTCGCTGACCATGCCGCGTGACTGTGCCTGGCCAAATGCTTCGCAGGCGCGTTCCCCGCCGAGCAAGCGGCTGATTTCACGGTCAGCGGGATCGCTCTGCCGCAGCACTTCCGAAAGCCTGACCACCGGCAACCGCGCGTGCTTCACCACATGGCGCAGCGCATCGCCGCGTTGCACGCTGAAATGTTGTTTCGGATCGCCGACCAGGAGCACGCGGAAACGCTGATCCACCGCGTGCTGGAAAAGCTCCGCCAGCTGACGACTCGACAGCAACCCCGCCTCATCGACCAGGACAACACGGCCGCGAAGTCCTGTCGGCTTCTGCACCAAAAAGCGCTGCACCGTCTCCGCTTCGCTAAAGCCACTTTCGCGCAAACCGTCTCTCGCTTTGGTGGTCGGCGCCAATGCGATGAAGGCTTTGCCATGATTCAGCCGGTGGGCGTCTTCCAGCGCTGCGAGCAGCGTCGTCTTGCCCGTGCCGGCATCTCCGACCAACACCGCGATGCCGTCTTTGTTCTGTAAAAGTTTTCCTGCCGCTCCGCGCTGCCCCGGCGTGA
>Ga0302323_100001337_pt1 | contig 19950 bp, 22 predicted proteins | sample Fen_T0_3_FD_201950 | JGI IMG/M metagenome (GOLD analysis project Ga0302323, IMG submission 201950) | Peat permafrost microbial communities from Stordalen Mire near Abisko, Sweden - Fen_T0_3 | ecosystem: Environmental > Terrestrial > Soil > Wetlands > Permafrost | place: Sweden: Abisko... | reverse complement strand
ACGACTGGCGCGTGCGAGGTGGCGCACGGCCACGGCGTTGACTGCCAGGGCCACGGCCGGCGCGCTCTCGGCTGCGTCGACGGCGTTGTACGCCGTGGCGTTGAAGACCACGTCAGCCCGCGTCTCGCGCAGGCGCCGGTCGACAGCAGCACCGTCGCACACGTCGAACTCCTCGCGATCGCCGGCCCAAACGCAGCGCTCGCCGAGTAGGGCGTGAAGCGCACGTCCGAGCTGGCCACGCGAGCCGGCGACCAGCGCTCTCATGCCGCGATCCTCGCCGCCAGATGAAAATCGCGCTCGCTCAGTCCACCGATGTCGTGGCTGGTGAGGGTCAGCGTCACCGTGTCGTACTCGATCAAGATGTCGGGATGATGGTTCAGCTCCTCTGCCAAGGCAGCGACGCGGTTGACGAAGACCATGGCTGACTTGAAGTCGGCGAAGGGGAACTGCCGGCAGATGACGTCGCCGAGGCGTTCCCAGCCAGTCAGTGACCCCAGTGCAGCAGCGATCTCATCTTCAGTTAGGCCAGCCACGAGGAACCTCCTGTCGCAGACGCACGACGGCTCGGGAACATCGTACCGCGGCCGGCAACGAGTCGGGGGCTACGCGGGGTCAGGCGGTCGGCTCAGGAGCCGCCACTGGCCGTCGTCGGCGTCGCCGTCGGCGTCGCCGCCGCGGCGCAGCAGGCGCCTCGGGCGCAGAGGCGGCGTCCGTCACGTGCGCCGGCGGCTCTGGTTCGGATTCGAGTTGCCGCCAACGCTGCGCCACTTCCCGTCCGTCAAGCCCACCGTGGATCTCGAGCCACGTCAGGGCTTCGGGGAAGTAGTGACGGCTCGCCAGCAGGCGGCGCGCGCCCAGCGAGGCGTGCGCGTCCCTCAGCCGCCCCTGAGCAAAGAGGATCAATCGCAGACGGTCGAGATCACGCCGCGCGAAAGGCATGGTCAACGGCTCGGCGGCGCCCGGCGTGGGCGTCTCTTCGGCCGCCTCGAGCTCGGCCTCGATGTCGTCGTCGACCGCGGAGGCTGGGACGCCTTCCTTGCGCCGCGCTCGGTCTCGCTCTCGGCCGCGCGCGTCGCGCTTGAGCGGCACGCCGATTGGCACCAAGAGCGAGCCCATGAGGATCGAGTTCGTCAGCGCCTCTGTGGCCGGCACTTGCGCGTTGCGGTAGTCGTCAAGGCGGCTCAAGCTGCCCAGCAAGGCCTCGCCGTCTCGGGCCAGCGCGCGCGCCGCGGCAGGCAGGAGAAAGGCCAAGAGCCCCACTTCGTGCAGGCGCACAAAGGTCTCTCGCGCCGTGCCCATGCGCAGGATCTTGTAGAACTCCTCGAGCAGGCGCGCCGGGCTGCTCTTGAGTATCTCCGCGCCCTGAGCGCGGATGGAGTCGAGCGTCTCGCTGTCGACGGTGAATCCGAGACGCGTGGCCAGAGCGATGGCGCGCAGCATGCGCACCGGATCTTCGCGGAAGCGCAGATTCGGATCGCCGATCACGCGGATCACACGCCGCTCGAGATCGCCCAGACCGCCGACGTAGTCGATGACCGAAAAGGTGGCGATGTCGTAGAAGAGCGCGTTGACCGTGAAGTCGCGCCGAAAGGCGTCCTCCTCCGGCGTGCCGAAGGTGTTGTCGTGCCGGATCAGCGGGTCGCCATCCTCGGACTCGGCCTTGCGACGGAAGGTCGAGACCTCGACGACCTTGTTGCCAAAGCGCACGTGACAGAGGCGGAAGCGGCGCCCGATCACGAAGCAATTGCGGAAGAGCTTCTTCACCTGTTGGGGGTGCGCGCTGGTCGAGATGTCGAAGTCCTTCGGCGTGCGGCCGAGGAGCAGGTCGCGCACGCCGCCGCCGACGAGGTACACGACGGCGCCCCCGTGTTTCAGCCGGTAGAGGACCTTCAGCGCCTCTGGGTCGATGTTCTTGCGCGAGAGCGTGTGCTCGGAGCGCGGCAGGACGCGAGGTTCGGTCATGTCTCGATGATCAAGCGCAACACCGCCATATGCCCAACGGTATTGTACACGGCCTCCTGGGGCGAGGCAGGCCCAACGGCTATTTGTCGACCGGCCCCTCGATATAGCCCAAGCTGCGCAGGCGCTCCTGCTGTTCGGCCTCGGAGAGCGTAGCGTGGCCGGCGACGTCCTGCTTGTACGCCTCGATCAGGCGCTCCTTGTAGGTCCGCAAGCTTGCGGCCATGCCCCCGTCTCGCTGGCTCTTGGCATCGAAGAGGTCGCGCGTGAGCCCGGGATCGGTCCTGAGGTCGAAGAGCTCCGGCGCCAGATCCTGTCCGAGCCGAGTCCGCATGCGGTAGAAGAGGTCGCCGCGCCGGGCAGCCACCCACATCCCGGGCGCGTCCAGCTCACGAAACAGGCCGCGGAAGAGCGTGAACCGCTGAGAACGCTCGTAGACCGCGTGCGGCACCAACATCGTATGGCTGAATGCGGTCAGGTCTGGCGGCGCGCTGGTTCCATGAAGCGCTGGCGTGAGATCGACGCCGTCCATCGCCCCGGTTGGTAGCGCGATACCTGCCAGCGCGGCCAGCGTCGGCGCCACGTCGATCGAGCGCGTGACGCCCTCGTAGGTACCTGGCGCGAACCCCGGGCCGCGCATGATCAGCGGGGGAGACAGATCATCGGGCGTCAGCATGAAGCCGTGCATCCATTTGAAGGGGGCGTTCGCGCGGTAGAGCATCTCGCCGTGATCAGCCGTGAACACGATCAGGCTGTCGTCTGCCAGTCCAGCGGCGTCGATGGCTGCGACCACCGCACCGAAGAGCTCATCCAAGTACTCGACGCGCGAGGCGTAGATGGCGGCTATGGCCGTAGCCATGCGCTCGCGGTCGCGCGGCGTGAGGCGCAGGCGGAGTGCCGTTTCCTCGTAGTTGCGCTCGAGTGCGAGTCGGTGGGTATGGTACAGCTCGCCCCAGCGCAGGATCTCGGCCGCCGACAGGCCTGAGCAGGCCTCCGGATGGCGCTCGCAGAAGGAGCTGACCCGATCGAGACCGTAGGCGGCGTGCGTCACCGTGAACAACGTGGCTACAAAGGCGCGCGAATCCGGCGCGCGGCGTAGGTGCTCGAGCAGACGTACGAACGCTGGGTCCTGCGCCTCAAGCAGCGCCTGCCGAACGCGGCCGGGGATCACCCCGCGCGCGTAGCCAAGCTCTGCCGTGGCAATCGGGTGACCGTCCCAGAAGAACGTGCCGTAGCCCGCGCGCGCGAAGACCTCGGTGATCAACGTGCTCGTGTCGGCGAGCCGCGCCGGATGGACAAAGACGCCGTGGCGGTCGGCCTGTGTGCCTGTGAGCAGTGCAGCGAAGTCCGGACCAGACATACCCGCTTCGGTTTGGTGCCGCAGGAAGACACGCCCTTGGCGGGCGAACTGCGCGAGGTGCGGCGTGTAGCGCACGCTCGACGAGTAGGGGGCGAGAAAGTCCTTATTGAGCGAGCAGGTGGCGTAGAGCAGCACCAGGCGTGGACCGCGCCGCGCCGAAGTCCTCTTCGTGCAGGCGGCCGAGCTGAGCGCCAGAGCGCCCGCCACCATGACCGCGGCCATGCACCGGCAACACAGGCGCTTCAGGAGGCAAGTTAGTGTTAGTGTTCGCACGATCGGGCGCGGCCCCTCTCGTCGCCGCGCGGAGACGTTAGCACGACCGCCGTACAGTCCAATTCCTGCGCGAACCGGCCCGGCCTCAGTCCACTGATGCCTGGCCAGCGTCGCGCCTGAGAACGGCCGCTGCCAAGAGCGCGATTGCGCCGGCTTCGACAATCCGGACCACGAAGGAGACCATCGTCATGATGAGGCTCATTCGCATGAGCGAGGCCTGAGCCTGCGTCCTAAGCAAGAACAACACCGGGCCATACATGGCCGATGCCAGGGTCGTCAGCAGCAAGAGCGCGAAGGCGATGGCCGCCAGCGTCGATGCGGGCTGCCTCTGGCCCTTGAAATGGGCGTTCAGCGTGAGCACGAGCCCGACCAGCGACGCGAGCAGAACAGGAACAGCAGGAAACAGGCTACCCAAGAACACGGCAACGGTGTTGTGCATTCGCTCGTCTCCTTCGGGTGCGAGCCCCAGCCGCGCCATCGATGGCCTAGAAGTGGCCTTGCCCCCAGGCAGGTCTCACGCCGGCCAGGCCTCGTGGCAGTCGGAGCAGACGTAGTACCACTTGCGCCGCGTGGCGCGCGCCTGAGGCTCATCGTCCTCGGGTTGCACGACCCAGGCCTCGGGCAAGACGTTGCGTGAGCCGCAGCTCGGGCAAGGCGGTTCCGCGATCTCGGTCGGAAGATCGTCGCCCGAGGCCGGGGCAGCGCCCAGGAATTCGCGCGCAGCCGCCTCGTCCGAGGCGCGCACCTGTAGCCGACTACCGACAGCCACGCCGTACATGCTGCCCAGCACTTCGTCCGTGACGGACGCAGTGATGCCTGCATCTTCGAGGGCCATGCACGCGGCCTGGGCTTCCGCTGTCGAGAAGAAGCGCGCGACGGTCACGATCTGCTCGAACTCCTCGATCGGCGCGTCGCTGCCATCGCCGTCGCTGTCTTCGCTCATCTTCGAAGAATACGCCCTTAGCCGTGGATCTGGCAAAGATCAGGACCGGTCCCCTACTGGCGGTCGCTCTTCTGATCGACTTTCGCGCAGGTCAGCGCGGAGCCGAAGAACTCCGCGTTGTCCAGGTTGCGCTCCAGAAGCCGTCGGACTTCCTTCGCGTTCTCCCGCGCCTTCTCGAACGGACTTGGGTTCACGCCACGCAAAGAGAGCCGGCCGTCCCCAGAGAAGGTGTACTCGAAGAACAGCCACTCGGACTCAATCGGTTCCGGTTTCACTTCCTGGAGGTTCAGAAACATACGTCCCTTGAGCTGTGTCGAGTAGCTGCGGAAGTGGCTCGGCTCATCACCCTCCGCAGTAAAGTACAGGACGTACTGCTGGCCGTCGTAGTCCATGAACGTCAGTCGACCGGGCTTCTGATTCTCGTCGTGACATTCCCAGACAGCCAAGAGCCGTGGGTCGATCACAGCCTTCTTGACCGGGCCGAGCGGATACTTGAATCCGATGATGCATCCTCCCGAGAAACAGCACACGAACACCAGCAGTGCGGCCCACCTCGCGCTCATTGGTCTCCCCTCTCGCCAGACCCGTCTTCCTGAGAACGCGTCGTATCAGGATCGGGCCGCGCGCTGCGCGGTCTTCGCGCTACAGCGAGCTCGTAGAGCCGCGCCACGCTTTCGGTCGTTCCGCTGCTGAAGCGCTGAAACACCTTGCCGATGACGTCGCACCCGGTGACGTTGGGAAGCGCGACGACGATAGAGAACCGGCAGACCTTGGTCATCCCCATCTCCGCTGTCGCGCGCCAGCTCGCCCGCGCATGCCGAACGAGCACTTCGCCGACGTAGCAGCCCAGCCCGGAGAGAAGGCCGGACGCTTGCTGCTCGCTTGCGCCTGTCGCTTTGATCTTGTCGATGATGGCGTCGACCACGATGAGGCTCTCGGGCGTGTACGGCAGGTCGAAACCGAACTTCTTCTGAACGAACGCCGCCGCGCCCCCGGCCACGTTCTCTGCTGTCGCCGGCGTCAGTTTCACAAAGAGGCCCTATCGATGAACCATTGTACCGCTGCGGCGGCCGGCCGGCGGGCACTTCGCGCGGTCGGGCTCCGGCGAGGTCGCAGGAGGGGCGCCAAAGGTGCGCTAGACTGTCCCGTGTCCTGCTGCGCTTGGGCGCGGCGCGACAGGAGGTGGGACGACAATGAAGAAGTGGATCGGCGGGCTGGGTTGCGTGGCAGTTCTCGTCCTCGTCGTGTTGATCGGCGGGCTGTGGGTGGCCGGGTCCTACAACGGCCTGGTATCGCTCGATCAGGCCGTGCGCGCTCAGTGGGGGCAAGTGCAGAACCAATACCAGCGCCGCATGGATCTCGTGCCGAACCTGGTCGAGACAGTCAAGGGCGTGGCCAACTTCGAGAAGGACACCTACGTCGCTGTCTCCCAGGCGCGTGCCAGCGTCGGCCAAGTCACCGGCGGAGCGCTTCAGAACGCGGTCGACGATCCGGCAGCGTTCCAGCGCTTCCAGCAGGCGCAGAGTGGGCTCTCCTCGGCCCTGTCGCGCTTGATGGTTGTGGTCGAGCGCTATCCAGAGCTGAAGGCCAACCAGAACTTCCGCGACCTGCAGGCCCAGCTCGAGGGCACGGAGAACCGCATTGCCCAGGAGCGCCGCATGTTCAACGAGGCGGCGCAGGGGTTCAATACCAAGCGCATGAGCTTCCCGACGGTGATCATCGCGAACTTCTTCGGCACGCGCTTCAACGAGAAGCCCTACTTTGCGGCCCAGACAGGCGCTGAGGCGGCCCCGAAGGTGAAGTTCTAGTTCGCGAACGATGCAAACGAGGAAGGGATCCGCACACGTGAGCGTGAGACGCCGTGACGTTGTGTCGCTCGCAGCGGCCGGAGCGCTCGCTGTGCTGCCGGCGCTCGCAATCCTCCTGCTCGCGCGACCGGCGGTGTCGGCCAGCGATCCGATTCCACCTGCGCCGACGCGCTGGGTCACGGACAAGGCCGGGTTCCTCTCGACCGCAACGCGCGCCGCGCTCGATGGCCGCCTTGAGGCGTACGAGCGCCAGACCGGCCATCAAGTCGTCATTTGGATAGACCACACCACTGGCGGCCTGTCGATCGAGGACTTTGCCACGCGCGCGCTCAGGAAGTGGGGCGTTGGCCGCAAGGGCGTCGAGGACGGGCTGATCCTGTTCATCTTCTCCGACGATCATCACATGCGCATCGAGGTCGGCTACGGCTTCGAGGAGCGCGTGCCGGACGTGATCGCCTCGCGCATCATCAATGACACGATCACGCCGCGACTCAAGGCCGGCGAGCGCGACGCAGCGCTGACGGAGGGCGTCACCGCGATCCTCGCTGCCATCGAGGGCGGGACTGCGGCCGGCGCGGCGGGCGCTGAGGCCGGGCCGTCGGCATCGACGCCTCCACCGCAGCGCGGGCCACCACACGGCCGAACCGCGACTTTGGGCCAGATGATCCTCTTCGCGATCGTGGCCGTTGTGTTTCTGATCATCCTGGTGACTCACCCGCGGCTCGCGCTCTGGATCCTCTTCAACATGCTCATGAGCGGGGGCCGGGGTGGCGGCGGCTTTGGCGGCTCGGGTGGCTCGAGTTTCTCCGGCGGTGGCGGGCGTTCGGGTGGCGGCGGCGCCTCAGGGAGCTGGTGAGGCAGAGGGCGAACGATGATCTTCGCGCGACGCAAGCTGCTCAAGACGATCGACACCGAGAAGGTGAAACAGGCGATCCAGGCGGCTGAGCATCAGACCTCGGGAGAGATACGCGTTTCCGTGGCGCCTTTCTTTTGGGGAGACGTGCGCAGGGTGGCCGAACGGGCCTTTGATCGCCTGGGCATGACGCGCACTGCGCAACGCAACGGCGTGCTCTTCTTCATCGTTCCCTCTCGGAAGCGCTTCGTGGTCCTCGGCGACGAGGGCATCCACACGCACGTCGGCGAGGAGTTCTGGCAGAAGGTGGCGGCTGCTGTCTCCGAGGACTTTCGCAAGGGCGACTTCACAGGCGGTTTGGTCAAGGGTATCGAGACTGTCGGCCGCGAGCTGGCCGCCCGCTTCCCGTACGACCCCTCCAGCGATCGGAACGAGCTGCCCGACGACGTCGATCTCGGCTAGAGGACGTCTCGTCACTTGCCGGGGACTTCCGATGCGGCGCTCTTCGATTCGCAGAATCGATTCGCAACATCGCGACGACCGAGTACAGTAGCGCAGCGCTGCTGATACCGAGGCCGGGGTTGCATGCCTGCGAGACAGGCATGCTTCCTGCTTCTCTCCTGGGCCATGCACCTGTCGCCCGTCGTTCGCCTGCGCGCCGCGATTCTTGCGTTCTCGATCCTGACTCCCGCATCGCGCGCGTTCGCAGCGGACCTCGTCGCACCTCCCAGCGGCCGCCTTGCCGGCGAGATCCGCACATCGGAATCAGGACAACCCCTGCCTGGGGCGCGCGTGCGGTGCGGCGGGTCGAACGCGGTGGCTGGTGCTGACGGTCGCTTCAGCGTCGGGCTTCCTCCAGGTGAGTGGGATTGCGAGATCTCAGCCGCAGGACACGTCGCGAGCCGTATCGCCGTGTCCGTGCATGCCGGTGCGTCTGTGACCCTGGACGTGTCCCTAGCGGTCGACGTGCACCTGCGCGAGAGCGTCGAGGTCGTGGCTCCGGCGGTTGAGGCTGGCGCGACCACGATCATGGCTCCATCCGAAGTCGCGTCAGCCGCAGGCGTGGCAGACAACGTCTTCCGCGCGCTGCAAACGATGCCGGGCGTGGTCGGCGCCAACGAGTATCAGAGCCGGCTCTCCGTGCGGGGTGGCGGGCCGGACCAGAACCTCACCGTGATGGACGGCGTGGAGATCCACAGCCCCTATCGCCTCGACGGGGTCATGAGCGCCTTCAACCCCGAAACGGTGACGGACTTCGAGTTGACCGCCGGCGCTTTCAGCGCGCGCTACGGTGATCGACTGTCGTCCATCCTTGTGGTGCACAATCGCGGTGGCCCGGCCGGCCCGCGGCGCATGGGTGTCGTCTCTCTGGGCATGACCGACGGCAACGTCGTCCTGGACGGCGCGCTACCCGGGAAGCTGCGCGGCACTTGGGTCGTGGCCGCGCGGCGCACCTACTACGACCTGATCGCGAACCGCATCGCGCGCACGGAGCTGCCCGGCTTTCGCGATCTTCAGGTGCGCTCGACGATCGAGCTGGCCGGTGGGAGTCGTCTGACGCTGTTTACCCTGGTAGGTCACGAATGGGCCAACACCATTGTGCCGCCCAAGAACACGCTGCCGCATGGCTCGTCGACGGGCGCGGCCCGATCGCCGAGCAGCGCGCCGTCGCTCTTGCCATCTGTGCCGCACTCTCGAGTGGGCTCGCTGGACCCGGGCGGCATCGACGACGGCCCTATCGACGTCGGCAGTGAGCCGATCGAATCGGCGGCGCAGGCAGGATCCCCAACGGTCGTGACGGCAGTCGGAAATGCGACCGCTACCGCACCCGCTGCCGCGTCCGATCCCACGCGCAATCTCGACCGTTTCATCCTCGACTCGCGCAACGACGTCGTCGCTGCCACGTTCGATTCGCGGCCCGGCGCGCGCCTGCGCTCCTCGACGACAGTGTCCTTCTACCTCAATGACGAAGAGCAGACGCTGGTGCAGCGCCGCGTGATCTCGCCGCTGGCCGCCGTGCGCGGCACCGGCATCCGCGACGGCGCGTTGCGCTCAGAGCTGACGCTCAGCGTCGGTCGTCACGCCCTCAATGCGGGTCTTGAGGCTCACCTCCTGCGCACCCGTTGGGACTGGAGCGTCGCGGGCCTACGTCCCGACGACCAGTGGAGCTGGCCTGCACGCGGCGGGCCGACGACCTGGGGCCAAGGCCTGCCACCGGAGCTCCAGTCGAACTGGAACACGTCGCGCAGCGGCACCTGGATCGAGGATCGCGCCACTCTCGGCAAGCACGCCGTGGTGCGCGCTGGGTTACGCATCGACCACGCGAGCGTCAACGGTGAAACGACGCTTTCGCCGCGCGTGCTCGCCACCTGGCACTTGCCAGCTGGCCGGGTCTATTTCGGCGCTGGGCAGCACTTCCAGAGTCCCGGCTATGAGAAGCTCGTCCAGGGTGACTACTTCTTTGACTTCGCAGGAGCGGTGCGCTACGCCGAGTCGCAGGCGAGCGCCACGGCAGGGTCAGACGTCACCACGCCGGCCGCCGGCAGCAGCGCGTCAGCGCCGCCGACATCGAAGGTCGTCAGTACAGGAGCGCAGGCCCTTCTGAGCGCGCGCTCGCTGCACCTGGTGGCCGGTATCGAGCAGCGGCTGGGGTTTGCGAGCGTGCGCGTGGAGGCGTACCACAAGACCTTTGACCGGCTGACCGTCGGCCGGCTGGAGACCGAGCAGGAGCGGCTCGCGCGCGCGGCGACCTACGATTTCCCAACGGCGTTGGCAGACTCAGTCCCAACCGCGGCGCAGGTGACGCGCTTTCCGGTGAGCAACGGCGGCGGCCGCGCCTATGGCGTCGATGTCGTGGTTGCCCGAGCGGCGGGCAGCTCGCGCCCCGCGCTCGACGGCTGGATTTCGTACAGCTACGGCCTGGCTCAGCGCGAAGCCTGGGGCCTCAAGTTCCCTTTCGACTACGATCGCCGCCACGCAGTCACGCTGGTCGGGAGTTGGCAAGCGCGCCGGTGGCTGCGCCTGGCCGTCACAGAGCGCGTCGCGTCCGGCTTTCCGTGCACGCCGCAGACGCGTCGCGTGAGTGCGAGTGCCGATGGCGCCGGCAGGCTGATCCCGCGGCGCGACGACAAGGGTGCGCTGGTCTACGAAACCGTCGATGCCAGCCTGGCGCAGATCAACAGCCAGCGTTACCCGTACTACGCCCGGCTCGACGCGCGCGCGACGTTCACGCCCGGCGGGCCCGACGGACGCCTGGTTCTCTATCTCGACGTCATCAACGTGCTCAACCGCCGCATCCCGACCGTGCAGGTCCTGCCGATCCTGCCGTCCCTGGGCGCCCACTGGCGCTTCTAGGGGTCCCACGGCCCGGAACGGCGTCACCGGCACCTCCGGACCTGCTGCGGCACCGGGCTGAGCTAGTGTGTGCGGGTCGGACCCGTCGCACACCGTCGGCGGAGCGTTTCCGTCAGGACTCCGGCATCTCTCCCTGCCGGCCCGCGCCACTGGGCGCCGAGACGCTCGGGCGCGGACAAGACGAAGATGAATTCGAGGAGAGAGAGCGATGCACGTTCAGTTTGTCCACAAGGCTGCCGGGCCCGAACGTCTGCTGTGCGAAGCGGAAATGGTGTTTGATGAGCAGGGGCCGCTTGAAGGCATGAAGCTCGTGGGGTTTTCTCTGTGGCGCGGCGCAAACGGGGAGGTCTTCGTCACCTTCCCGTCACGTGCCTTTGGCGCAGGGTCTGACCGCAAGTTCTTCGACTTCCTGCGCTCGGCCGAGGGCCCCAACCCTGAGCTGTCGCGGCGGGTGAAGAGCTGGATCGTCGAGCAGTATCAGGAGAGCAAGCCAGCCTAGTCGCCGGAGAAGAGGCGGCGGCGTCCTCTGCGCCGTCGCCTCCGACGTACCCGGCTCCTCGACGCTTGCGCTCGCACTGCCTTCTTTGACTCCGCGCGCTGCGGCGTGCCAGAATCCATCGAGGACGGTAGAAACGCTGATGCTGTGTGCCATTCCGTTGCTGACACTCGCAGTGGCGGCCGCGGAGGCCGCCGCACCGGTCGCCCCCTCCGCTAGGGCCGAGGCTTACTATCACTTCAGCCTTGGTATCCGCGCCCGCCTGGCAGGCGACGAACGCGCCGCGCTCGACGAGTTGCGCAAGGCCGTGCGTGCCGATCCGCGTTCGGGCGAGATCCACGCGGAAGTGGCGCGGTTGTTGCGCGACACGGCACGCCTCGACGAGGCCCTGGCCGAGGCCCAAGAGGCGGTGCGGCTCGAGCCGAAGGACGCCGACGCGCAGTTCGTGCTGGCGGAGATGTACTACCGCATCGCGGCATCGACCGCCGGCGGCGAGGCCATGCTCGACAAGGCCGCCCAGGCCTACGAGGAGGTCGTCAAGCTCAATCCCAGAGACGCAGAGTCGTTGGTGCTCCTCGCGGACATCTACGGCCGCCGTCAGCAACACGCGCAGGCGGCCTCTGCGTGGCAGCGTTTTCTGGTGATCGACCCAGGCAACGTCGAGGGCTACCTGCGCCTCGGACAGCTCTACCTGGAGCTCGGCCAGGCCAAGGAGGCGACCGCGGCCTTTCAGCGCGCTCTCGACCTCAAGCCGTCGTCCCAGGCGTACCAGAGCCTCGGCGCGATCTACGCGCGGGCGCGCCAGCCCGAGGAATCCATCTCGTACTATCGCAAGGCGCTCGAGCTGGAGCCTGGCAACGTGCTCGTGCGGCTGAGTCTCTGCGAAGCGCTTTTGCGCACCCGTCGCTTGCCGGAGGCGCTGGCAGAGGCCGAGAAGGTGCTGCAGCTGGATCCAAAGAACCGCTACGCCCTGGACCTGAAAGCGCAGGCATTGCGCGACTCGCGCGATTTCTCTGGCGCTGAGTCCGTGGTGAACGCGCTGCTCAGTCGCGATGCGCACGACGCTGACGCCATCTACCTCTCGATCACCATACTCGAGGCGCGTCACGACTGGCCTGGCGCGCTGAAAGCAGCCGAGGCAGCGCTGGCGCGACCGCGACAGAACGAAGATCCGGAGCAGGGTCGGCGACAGGACCGGAGGCTCTGGCTACAAGTGGCCATCGTCTACCAGGAGCTTGACCGCTACGGCGAGGCGGCGACGGCGTTTGCCCGCGCGCGCGACCTGGACGCAGAGCCAGACAGCGATCTGTACACCTGGGAGATCCAGGCGCTGATGCGCGCCAAGGATTGGGCCCGTGCGGAGGAGCGCGTGCGCGAGGCGCTCGGTCGCTTCCCGCGGGATGCCGAGCTCACGGCGCTCGACGCCACGATTCGACGGGAGCGTGGTCAAACGGCGGAGGCTGCCCAGATCATCGCCAAGTTGCGCGCCGACAGCGACAAGGACGCTGCGGCGCTGCTAGAGGTGGCGGGTTTCTACCGCCGCGCCCGTGGCTACGCCGACGTCGAGGCCGTGCTGCGCCGAGCGCGCGAGCTCGAGCCGCGCAACGCGACCGTGCTCTTCCAACTCGGCGCTGCCATCGAGCGCCAGAAGCACTGGGACGATGCCGAGGCCTTTTTCCGCGAGGCGCTCGCGCAGCAGCCGGACTCGGCCCAGATCCTGAACTACCTCGGCTACATGAACGCTGACCGAGGCGTGCGCGTCGACGAGGCGGTCAAGCTGATCGAGAAGGCGTTGTCGCTGGATCCGGAGAGCGCGGCCTATCTCGACAGCCTCGGCTGGGCCAACTTCCGCCTGGGTCGGCTCGAAACAGCGGAGCAGCTCATTCGCAAGGCCATCGTCCAGATGGATCGCAACGCCGTCGTGCTCGAGCACCTGGGCGACGTACTGCAGCGCAGCGGTCGCCTCAAGGAGGCCGTGCACTACTGGGAGCTCGCCCTGAGCGGCGAGGACGAGGACGGGGAGCTGGACCAAGCGGCCGTCCAGGCCAAGATCCGTGCGGCCGAGACCAGCGGCGCCGAACCAAAAACGTCGCGCTGATCACGCCACGCCGGGACGCGCTGTGCTTCTACTCAGATTCGCCCGCTCGCGTCGACCAGCCGGCCTCACGCTAGCCGCTTGCTTGACGGCGGTGGGCTGCGCCAGCGTGCGCCTACCAGCGCCGGAAGTGCGTGAGTCGACGCGCGCCACGTTGTTCTACACCGCGCGTCTGTCTGTCAGCTTCTCAGGGCCGCGCGGACGTGTGCGTGCGACAGTCCTGGCGGCCTTCGCTCGTCCGGATTCGTTGCGGATCGAGCTGCCGGGGCCGGGGGGCGCACGGCTGGTGGTGGTGGCAGCCCACGGTCAGCTGACGGCGGTCTTCCCAGGCGAGCGCGCCGTCTTCGAGGGCCGTTCCACGGCGGACGATGTCGAAGCCGCCCTGGGCGTGGCGCTCGCGCCGGACGAGATCATGGACATGCTGGTGGGGTTTCCTGGCGCGCGCATCGCGGACGCCCGCGTCGCCTGGGGCGATCGGTTTCCGCGTCGCGTTTCAGGCAGGCTGGCCGACGGCACGTCGCTCATCGTGAAGATGCAGGCGGTCGAGACGCCCGCGATGTTGCCGGCAGCGGCCTTCGCGCCACCGCCGCATCCGGGCTACCGCGCGCTCGATGCCGACGAGACCCGCGATATGTGGGTGCGGCGATGAAGAGAAGCGCTCGCCGCCGGCTGGTGGTGCCTGCCTACGCCAAGATAAATCTTGGACTCGAGGTGCTCGGCTTGCGCGAGGACGGCTATCACGAGCTGCGCACCTTGTTCCAGGCGGTCGATCTGCACGACGACGTGATCGTGGAGTTGTGCGCCTCAGGCGTGACCGTCGATTGCAGCCACCCGGAGGTCCCGTGCGACGCTCGTAACCTGGCGGCGCGCGCCGCTCAGGCGCTGCTGCGCTACTCCGGCCTCAGGCGAGGCGTGGCCTTGACACTTGTTAAGCGCATTCCTGTCGCTGGGGGGTTGGGCGGTGGCAGCAGCGATGCTGCGGCTGTGCTCATGGCCTTGGACGCGCTGTTCGAGCTGAAGCTCGGGACGACCGGTCTCTACCCCATCGCCCGTCGTCTGGGTGCAGACGTCCCCTTCTTCCTCTTTGGTGGCACCGCGCTGGGCCTGGGTCGTGGCGATGAGATCTATCCGCTGCGGCACCAGATCGAGTCCCAGGTGGTCATCGTCGAGCCAGGCCGACCCGTGGCGACGCCTGCCGTTTTTCGGCGCATCGACGCTGGTTTGACACCCCGGGAAAACAGTTCTACGATTTACCGCTTTGTATCGAGTGACTTGGACGGATCTGCTGCCTTTCAGATCCTCACCAACGAGCTCGAAGAAGCGGCGCTCGAAGAGGCGCCCGAGCTGGCCAGTGTCGTGCGGCGTAGCCGCACGCTGATGCGGCGATCGGGTGCGCTCTTCGCGAGCCTGTCAGGGAGCGGGTCGTCGTTCTTCGGGTTGTTCGACCAGGCGAACTCCGCGCAACGCGCCGTAGAGAGATTGCGCGGTGCGGGCATGACCGCGTACCGTTGCCGCACGGTGTCTATAGACCGTTACCGGAAGACATGGGAGCGGGCACTGCGGCTCGCAGGCGCGCGCCCAGCGTGGAGCCAGTAAGGAGCGGACATCATGGAGATCACAGACGTCAAGGTCATTCCAGTCGACGACGAGAAACTCAAGGCGTTCGTCTCGATCGTGATTGACCACTGCTTCGTCGTGACGGACATCAAGGTGATCAACGGCCCGAAAGGCCTGTTCGTCTCGATGCCCAGCAAGAAACGCAAGGACGGGACCTTCAAGGACATCGCCCATCCGTTGAACAACCAGGCGCGTCAGTACCTTGAGGAGCGCGTTTTGTCGGTCTATAAGCAGCAGGTGGCTTCGGCCCCGGCAGCCCCGGAGGCAGCGCCAGCGACCGCGCCCGCTCCCGAGGCCCCCGCAGCTGAGCCCAGCAAGGAGAAGGAGTAGCGGCACCCCGGGCAGTTGGGGCGTGGCCAAGCGGTAAGGCACAGGGCTTTGAACCCTGGATTCGAAGGTTCGAATCCTTCCGCCCCAGCCATCCCAAGAGCGGCCGGGGCTGGCGTGTCGAGTGTCCATGAAGAAGCAGCATCCCCCGGCAGCGACCCTCAGGTCGGTCAACCACGAGGCCAAGACCGTGATCGGTGAACTGCGCGTCTTCTGCGGTGGTGCACACCCGGCCCTGGGTGAGGCGATCGCGCGCGCGCTGGGCGTACCCCTGGGACGCGCGCACCTTTCGCGTTTCAGCGACGGCGAGGTCTGGTTCCAGATCCAGGACAACGTGCGTGGCGCCGACGTCTTCGTCGTCCAACCGACGTGTCCGCCGGTGGGCGAGAACGTGATGGAGCTGCTGGTGATGCTCGACGCCTTCAAGCGCGCCAGCGCTGCCCGCATCACCACAGTGCTGCCGTACTACGGCTACGGAAGGCAGGACCGCAAGGACCGGCCGCGCGTGCCGATCTCGGCCAAGCTGGTGGCGGACCTGCTCTCGACAGCCGGCGCGGATCGCGTGTTGGCGATGGATCTGCACGCGGCGCAGATCCAGGGCTTCTTCGACATCCCGGTGGACCATCTCTACGCGGCGCCGGTCGTGGTCGAGCACGTCCAACGGCTCGGGCCCGTGAACCTCACCGTGGTCTCGCCCGACGCAGGCGGCGTGGAGCGCGCGCGTGCCTATGCCAAGCGTCTCGATGCCCCGTTGGCCATCGTCGACAAAAGGCGCGATCGGCCGAACGTTGCCGAGGTGCACCACGTCATTGGAGACGTAGAAGGTCGCACGGCCCTGATCGTGGACGACTTGGTCGACACCGCGGGCACGCTGGCCAAGGTGGCGCAGGCCGTCAAGGAGGCGGGGGCCGCGCAAGTTCTGGCTTCTGCCACGCACGCGATCCTGTCCGGGAGCGCGATTGAGATGTTGATGCAGAGCCCGCTGGCGAGCCTGCTCGTCACTGATTCGATCCCGCTCGCGCCCGACAAGAGGCGCTGCGAGAAGATCGTCGTCTTGTCGATCGCCGAGCTGATGGCACGTGCGATCCGCAACATACACGAGGAGACATCCGTTACGAGCCTCTTCGTCTGATTATTACTCGTTGGGGGCTGGCGCTGTCTCGCATGGCGCGATCGGCGCGGCTCCGCTGGAGACAGTGTCATGTCCGATATCATCGTCACGGCGCAGAGCCGGAGTGAAACAGGGAAGAACGTCAACCGGCGTTTGCGCCAGCGGGAGCTGATACCCGGCGTGCTCTACGGGGGCAAAAAGAAGACGGTGCTGGTCGCGGTCTCGCCCAAAGAAGTGGGGGTCGTGCTGCACAGCCCGGCCGGAACGAGCACACTTTTTGACCTGGAGTACGAGGGCAAGAGGCACAAGGTGATCCTCAAGGACTACCAGGCGGAACCGGTCCGAGGGCATCTGCTGCATGCGGACTTCTACGAAGTCGCGCTGGACAAGCCGATCAAGGTCAAGGTGCACGTCGAGCTGACGGGCGTTCCGGTCGGCGTCAAGCAGCAAGGCGGGTTCCTCGACTTCGTCACGCGCGAGCTGGACATCGAGTGTCTGCCGCTCGACATTCCCGAGAAGGTGGTCATCGACGTCACGCCGCTCGAGCTGGGCCGCCATTTCCGCGTCTCGGATCTGAGCATGCCGGAGAAGGTGACCGTGCTCACCGAGCCGGACATCGTCGTCGCCCACGTTGTTGCTCGACGTGAGGAGGAAGTTGCGCCAGCGGCGGCGGAGGTTGCGGCGGAAGGCGAGGCGGCTGCCTCGGCCGAGCCGGAGGTCATCAAGAAGGGCAAGACGGCGGAGGGCGAGGCTCAGACAGAGGCCAAGCCTGAAAAGCCCGAAAAGGCCGAGAAGAAAGAGAAGAAGTGACGGCGACGGCCTGTCTCTAGGCCATCGCCGTCTTACCGAAGCTCCTGTCCACGACGGTCGTGGGCGTAGGATCTCGTCACGCGAGAGAGAGGTCCTTCCGCGATGCGCCTTGTTGTCGGCCTCGGCAATCCCGGAGAGCGCTACCGCCGCACGCGCCACAACCTCGGCTTCATGGTGGTGGATGCCCTGGCGTCACGCGCTGGCGTCGGCCGCGGGCGCAGCGAGTGCGAGGCCTCGCTGGCCGAGGCGGTTTTTGCGGACGAGCGCGTGCTGCTGGTCAAGCCACAGACGTTCATGAACCGCAGCGGCGCCGCCGTCGAGCCGCTGCTCGCCAAGTACAGCGATGGCCCGGCCGACCTGCTGGTCGTCGTCGACGACGTGGCCCTCGAGCTGAGCGTGCTACGCATCCGCGAGCGCGGCAGCCACGGCGGACACAACGGGCTACGCTCCATCGTGGAGGCCCTTGGCAGCGACGAGTTCGCCCGCATCCGAATCGGCATGCGCAGCGCCGATCCGCCGCTGGACCTCGCGGGCTACGTGCTTTCAGACTTCGACGGCGACGAGATCCTGGTCGTGCCCGAGATCGTCGGCCGCGCGGCCGACGCTGTCGAGTCCTTCCTGCGCGACGGACCCCAAACTGCGATGAGCCGGTTCAATCGTACGGAGCGCACCTAGGCGGGCGATCCGCACGTCGGGACACCCGGGTTGTTTTGAGGTCTTCGCGCCGTTGTGGTCTAATAACGTCTTGATCGACCGCGCCGCCCCTCCGGGTGGGGCCGCGCACTCCTTGCTCCTGCTATGGCCCGTCGGGCCAGAAGGGGGCTCGATAATCCAAGAGGAGGTATCCCCCGGTGAGTGATCGTGTCTACGAGATTCTGTTCATTGCGGACCCCAATCTAGGTGAGCCCGAGGTCGACGCCTTGACCGCGCAGGTTCAAGGCTTCGTCGAGAAGGACGGCGGGCGCATCCAGAAGGTCGAGAAGTGGGGCAAGAAGCGCCTGGCCTACACCGTTGGCAAGCACCGAGAAGGTTCGTACGTGCTCATCGTCGCAGAAGGTAGCGGCGAGATCATCAAGGAAGTCGAACGCCGCATGCGTGTGGCCGACGGCGTCATCCGCTATCTGAGCGTGCGCGTCGACGAAGATCTGCGCAAGGCCGAGACATCCAAGCGCAAGCGCGCCATTGAGGAAGAGAAGAAGCGCGCGCACATGGCCACACGACCGGCTCGGCCCAGCGCCGCGGCAGAGGAGGTGCAGGAATGAGCTCGGGACCGATGGGCGGAGGCGGCTACAGAGGAGGCGGCGGAGGGTCGCGACAGGGAGGCGGTCGCGGCGCGGGTGGTGGCGCTGGCGCTGGCCGCGGCGGCAACAACAAGGAAGGCGGCAAGCGCTACTTCTTCCGACGTCGCAAGGCATGCAAGTTCTGCGTGGACAAGATCGACTACGTCGACTACAAGGACACCAAGCTCCTGGGCGGGTTCGTGCCGGAGCGCGGCAAGATCCTTCCACGCCGCATGTTCGGCACGTGCGCCGAGCACCAGCGCAAGCTGACGCTGGCGATCAAGCGCGCGCGCCTCATCGCTCTTCTGCCCTTCGCCGCGGAATAGCCCGCGCGGAGCGCTCAGGCGACAACCATGTCCGTGTCCGCTCGAGCGGGCGAACGCGTCGACTCCCCGGAGCGAGGCATTCTGCGCGCGGCGCTGATCTCGGCGGGTCTCTTCGCGACCGCGGTCTTTGCGCCGATGCTGGGTCTCCCGCTGCTTGGCTTGTTGGCTGTTCTGGCGGCCTATCCGCTGGCGCTGACCCGGCTCGGCGGAACCGGCATGAGTGGCGTGTGGGCCGCTCTGGTGGCGGCGCTGCTGGTCGGCAGCGCCGCTCCGTTGAGCGCTGCGTTGGCCTACCTCGTGTTGGCGGCCGTACCTGGTCTGCTGATGGGCGAATCGTTGACGCGGGGCCGTGGACTCCTGCGCGGGTGCGTCTGGGCGTTCGGTTGGTTGACGACCTGGTGTGGCGCGCTGTTGGTCGCTGCGGGACCGCGTCTCTCAGCGCCGCTCTTGGCCGCGCTCGACCAGATGCGCGGGCGCGAGTTTCTTGAGCAGATGCGCGCTCAGGGCGTGCCGTTCGAGCAGATCGATGCCTGGAGTGTTCAGGCGGCCTCGGTTCGCGAGCTGCTGGCCGTCATCTACCCCGCGTTCTACATCGTGCTGGCAGGACTGGCCGTGGGCCTCAACGCCTGGTTGATCAGGCGCCATCTTGCCCGGCACGACCCTGCCTGGCTCGAGCCGGGCGAGTTTGAGAACCTGCGTTGGCCCCTGGCCACAGTTGTCGTGTTCGTGCTCTCGGCATTCGGCCTGCTGCTGCCAGCCGCGCGCAGCGCAGCGGCCAATGCGCTCGTGCTAGTCGCCTTCTTGTTCGTGCTGCAGGGCTTGGCGGTGGCCGCGTTCGTCGGACGACGGCTCTTACCGCCGGCCGTGCCCTGGATCATCGCAGCGATCCTCATTCTGACGCATGTGCTCGTGCCGCTTGCCGTGCTGGCGCTACTCGGCCTGTTCGATCAGTGGCTCAACGCGCGCCGCTGGGCTGAGGCCAAGGCTAGCGAGGAAGACTGATAGGGAGATGCCATGGAAGTCATTCTGAGAGAAGACGTGGAGAATATCGGCCGCCGCGGTGACGTCGTCAAGGTCGCCGAAGGCTATGGCCGCAACTACCTCTTGCCTGGCGGCCTGGCGATGACCGCCACTACGGCAAACAAGGCCAAGGTCGCCAAAGAGCGCAAGGAGCACGAAGCGCGCTTGGCCACTGAGAAGGTCGAGTGCGATGCGCTTGCCGCGCGTCTCGCCAGTCTGCGCTACGTCGCGCCGCGCAAGGTGGGCGAGAGCGATCTGCTCTACGGCTCCGTGACCAGCGCCGACGTGGCCGAGTTCCTCACCGGCAAGGGCATCGAG
>Ga0302323_100001335_pt1 | contig 19952 bp, 18 predicted proteins | sample Fen_T0_3_FD_201950 | JGI IMG/M metagenome (GOLD analysis project Ga0302323, IMG submission 201950) | Peat permafrost microbial communities from Stordalen Mire near Abisko, Sweden - Fen_T0_3 | ecosystem: Environmental > Terrestrial > Soil > Wetlands > Permafrost | place: Sweden: Abisko... | reverse complement strand
CCCGCCCGGACTCCACGATCCCGACCGCCAGGGCAAGACGGGGCCGTGGTGAGACCGACGCCGATTCGCACATCCCCAGACATCCCACGTCATCCCCTGCGCGCACGGAGAGAAACATGAAACTGATTGGCATCGAAGAGCATTTCCTGACACCCGAGGTCGTCGACGCCTGGAAGTCCCTCGGACTGGAAGCCGTCGACCCCAGCGTGGCGTTTCACTCCGGCACCTTCGGCGAACGCCTGCTCGACCTCGCCGGGCAGCGGCTGGCGTTGATGGACGAGACCGGCCTCGACGTCCAGGTGCTGTCGCTCACCACCCCCTCGCTGCACGACCTCGGGGTGGAAAGCATAGCCATGGCGCGCAAGATCAACGACGCGCTCGCCGAAGCCGTCGCCCGGCATCCCACGCGATTCGAGGCCTTCGCGACCCTGCCCGTCGCGCATCCGCACGAGGCGGCGCGCGAGCTCGAACGATGCGTCGGCACGCTGGGCTTCACCGGCACGATGCTGTGCGGGCGCGTCGGCGAGCGCAACCTCGATCATCCGGCATTCACGCCCATCTTCGCAGCCGCCGCCAGGCTCGGCGTGCCGGTGCTGCTGCATCCGCGCACGCCGGCGGCGGCGGTGAGGGCGTCCTACTATTCGGGCTTCACGCGCGAGGTGGATGCGGCGTTCGCGACCTTCGGCCTGGGCTGGCACTACGATGCGGGCATCCAGTTCATACGTCTCCTGCTGGCGGGGACGTTCGATCGCCTGCCCGGCCTCCAGGTGATTCTTGGCCATTGGGGCGAAGTAGTGCTTTTCTACGCCGAGCGCCTGGCGGTGATGGACCGTTTCTCCGGACTCGACCAGCCGATTTCGACCTACCTGCGCAGGAATCTCCACGTCACGGCGAGCGGGATGTTCCTGCCGCACTACCTGGAGCGTGCGGCGGCGGTCGTCGGCCATGACCGCCTGCTGTTCTCGACCGACTTTCCCTATCAATACCGTCCGGGCGGCGACGCGCGCAAGTTTCTCGAGGGCTGCGGCCTCGCGCAAGCCGAAAAAGCGGCCTTCGCCCACGGCAACTGGCTGCGCCTGACCGGCAGGTCCGGCGCCGACTGACACGCATCGCAGGGTCCGCGCGATCGAGCACCTTCGAGGGCGGCACGCCGTCGCCTCATCCGCCCGCCTGCGGTCATGCGGCGCGACGAGCCGGCGAAGGCTACGGCGCTTGGCGCACGGTTCTCGGCCTGGAAGCGCGGGGGTATTCGGATGCTCGCTTAAACTGTTTCGCCATGAGCGACCTCCCCTTGATCCCCCTGGGCCGCAGCGCGCTGCGCGTCACGCCCATCTGCCTGGGCACCATGACCTTCGGCGAGCAGGTCGACGAGCCCGCCGCCTTCGCGCTGATGGACCACGCCGTGGCGCGCGGCGTGAACTTCATCGATACCGCCGAGATGTATTCGGTGCCGGCGCGGCGCGAGACCTACGGCGCGACCGAGCGCATCATCGGCAACTGGTTCGCGGCGCGCCCCGGCCTGCGCGCCAAGCTGGTGCTGGCCACCAAGGTCGCCGGCCCGTCGCGCAACATGGACTGGGTGCGACAAGGCGCGACCGACCTGGCGCCGGCCGACATCCGGCAGGCCTGCGACGACAGCCTGAAGCGCCTGCGCACCGACGTGATCGATCTCTACCAGATCCATTGGCCCAACCGCAACGTGCCGATGTTCGGCGGCGTGTACTTCGATCCGGCCAAGGAGACGGTCAACACCTCCATCCACGACCAGCTCGAAGCCCTCGCGGGGCTGGTCAAGGCGGGCAAGGTGCGCGCCATCGGCCTGTCCAACGAGACGCCCTGGGGCGTGGCGGAGTTCGTGCACTTGGCCGACCGCCACGGCCTGCCGCGCGTGGCGACGGTGCAGAACCCGTATGCCCTGGTCAACCGCACGCTGGACACCGGGCTCGACGAAGTGATGTTTCGCAGCGGCGTGTCGCTGCTCGCGTATTCGCCGCTGGCCTTCGGCGCCCTGACCGGCAAGTACGACGACGTCGACATCGCCGCCGGCGGTCCGACCGGCCGCTTGAGCCTGTTCGATTCGATGCGCAAGCAGCGCTGGGCCCGCAGCGAGACGCTGGCCGCGGCGCGGCGCTACAACGCACTGGCCCGCGCGCACGGCCTGACGCCAACGCAGCTGGCCCTGGCCTTTTGCTACACCAACTGGCGCGTGGCCAGCACCATCATCGGCGTGACGACGCGCGCCCAGCTCGATGAAGACCTGGACGCCTGGGGCACGAGGCTGTCGCCCGAGCTGCTGGCCGCCATCGACGCCATCCGCTGGGAGCAGCGCGACCCGGCGCAGTAGGGCCCGGGGACGGCCGCACGGGGGCGGTGGAGAGGATGCGGCCGCGGTCACGCCGGCTTCGCGTTCGAGCCCCCGCCGGCATACGCGCGCACGTTCTCGTCCTGGTCCCTGTAGAAGCGCTTCGGGCCGGCGCATGCCCGCCAGATGAAGGCGGCGCCGGACGCGGACGAAGGAAGGTCGCGCTCCAGCGGCGACCCGGCCGTCGACCATGCCCCGCGGAGTGCGACTGGCCGTCGCGGAACGGCATGGACTCGGTGTCGACGAAGACGCGACGCGCGGTGCTCCAAGACGAGTGATGACGGTCGCCGCGGCAGCGTGGTGACCCCTGAACCAGGGCGCCGCAAGATGACGAATCTGTAATCCGGCTGTTCGACCCCAGTCGCGGTGCTCTCTCTACATTGAGGGCTCGCAGTCGGCATCGGGCCGCTGCAACGGCATCCAGGAATCCCATGAACAGTCTCAGTCGTCTTTTCGCTCGCATCGCGTCTGTTGGTCCCGCGCACAATCCTGCACGCGGAACGAGCCGCCGCGGCGTCCTCGGCGGCATCGGTGCGCTCGCGACATTCGCCGCGGTCGCGGCAGTGGCAGTGGCTCCCGCCGCTCACGCGCAAGTCGCCGACGCGGCAGCGCCGCAGGTCAGGAACGTCGTGCTGGTGCATGGCCTGTTCGCGGACGGCTCCAGCTGGGGCAAGGTGATTCCGCTTCTCCAGGCCCGCGGCCTGCATGTGACCTCGGTGCAGAACCCCCTGACCAGCCTGCCCGACGATGCCGCCGCCGTGAAGCGCGCCCTCGCGCAGCAGGACGGGCCGACGCTGCTGGTCGGTCACTCGTACGCCGGCATGGTCATCAGCGAAGCGGGCGACGATCCCAAGGTCGCGGGTCTCGTCTACATCGCCGCGCGGGCGCCCGATGCCGGCGAGGACTATTCCGCTCTGACGAAGAAGTTCACGCCCGCGCCCGCCTCTGCAGGCATCCATTGGGATGCAAGCGGCTGGGCCACGCTCGGCGAGGAGGCCTTCCTGCGCGACTTCGCCGGCGACTTGCCCGCGAGCGAGGCGCGCGGCTACTTCGCGGTGCAGCAGCCCTTCGCCCGGGCGATCACCCAGGCCAGGACAACGGTCGCCGCCTGGCGTGTCAAGCCCACCTGGTACGCCGTGTCTACGCAGGATCGCACGATCGACCCCGAGTTGCAGCGCTTCATGGCCAAGCGCATGGGCGCCAGAACCATCGAGCTGCCGGCCAGCCACGTGTCGCTGCTGTCCCATCCGCAAGAGGTCGCCGACCTGATCGTCAGCGCGACCCAGGGCATTCGCTGAGCGCCCGGCCGCGTGCGAAAATGCACGACGAGCCCGCACCGGGTCTTTCACCGGGAGAAGACATCCGAGTTCTCGTCATCGAGGATGAGCCCAAGCTCGCGGGCTACCTGCGAAAAGGCCTGAGCGAGAACGGCTATGTCGTCGATCTCGCGACGGATGGCATCGATGGCCGACATCTCGCCCTGCATGGCGAGTACGACCTGATCGTGCTGGATGTGATGTTGCCGGGCATCGACGGCTTCAGCGTCCTGAAAGCCGTGAAGGCGCACAAGGATGTGGCCGTGCTGATGCTGACCGCCCGCGACAGCGTCGACGATCGGGTGCACGGCCTGCACGAAGGCGCCGACGACTATCTCGTGAAGCCGTTTGCGTTCAGCGAATTGCTCGCGCGGCTGACGGCCTTGCGTCGCCGCGGCGTGCGGTCCGCGGGCGGCGGTGCCGACGTCGGCTCGCAGCTGGTCCTGGGCGACCTGCGGCTCGACCTCGCCCGGCGCAAGGCCTGGCGCGCCGGCCGTGCGATAGCCCTGACGAACAAGGAGTTCCTGCTGCTGGCCTTGCTGATGCGTCGCGCCGGCGAAGTGCTGTCGCGCACCGTCCTCGCCGAGCAGGTCTGGGACATGAATTTCGACAGCGAGACCAACGTCGTCGACGTTGCGGTGCGGCGGCTGCGCGCCAAGATCGACGATCCATTCGAGGTCAAGATGCTGCGCACCGTGCGCGGCATGGGCTACGTGCTGGAATCGGCGTGAAGACTCGCGTTCGCTTCGACTCCATCGGCGCCCGCCTCGGCCTGACGCTCGCCGTCGTGGCCGTGCTGGTGTTCGCCGTCGTCGGCCTTTTGCTGCACACGGTCCTGGAGCAGGTGCTGCAGGCGGACGAGAAAGCCGATCTGCTGGGCAAGATACAGGTCGTGCAGCGCTTCGTCGACGAAGTCCGGTCGGACGGCGACCTTCCTCTGTTGCAGCGCCACCTCGAAGCGACGAGCGCCGGCGGCCGCTTCCGCTGGAACGTCTGGGTCATCCGGCCCGACGGGGCCATCGTCTACGGTGCAGAGCCCTTGCCCCCGACCTTGCGGCGCCAGGGCGACAAGCTGCGGCTGCGGCGCCAGGACGGTGTCGAGTTGCGCGGCGCCAGCTATTCGCTGGACGGCAGCAATCCGGTTCTGGCGCGGGCACAAGTCCTGATCGGCATGGATCCCAGGCCGCGCGCCGAGATGCTGACGCGGTACGACCGGCTCAGCATCCTCGTGTGCGTACTGGGCGTTCTGGCGTCGGCCGGCCTGTCACTGCTCGCCATGCGGCGCGGCCTGAGTCCGGTGCGAACGCTGTCCGACGAGGCCGCCCGGATCCGGCCAGGCGCCCACCTGGACCGACTGAGCCTGCCGATGGACAGCGCGGAACTGCTGCCGCTGGCGGAACGCTTCAACGAGGTGCTGGAACGCGTGGAGTCTGCCTGGCGCCAGCTCGAGGGCTTCAACGCGGATGTCGCCCATGAGTTGCGCACGCCGCTGGCGATCCTGATCAATGGCGCCGAGCTGGCACTCGCGCGCGATCGGCCCTTGGCGGAGATGCGCGAGCTCGTCGAGTCCCACCTCGAGGAACTGCGAGCGCTGGCCTCCATGGTCAACGACATGCTGTTCCTGGCGCGCGCGGATTGCGGCGAAGCGCCGGACAACCTCGAGCCCATCTCAGTGCGGGCGGAAGCGACAAGCGTCGGCGATTTCGTCGAAGCGTTGCTGGACGAAAGGCGGCAGCGCCTGGTGGTGACGGGCGACGCGCACCTGCTCGCCAATCGCACGCTCATTCGCCGCGCACTCGTGAACCTGCTCGTCAACGGCGCGCGTCACGCACCCGAGAACGCGGAGCTGTTCGTCCTGATCGCGGCCGATCATGGCCTGGTGCGGGTCGTCGTGCGCAACCCCGGGTCACCCATCCCGGATGACGTGCGACAACGGATGTTCGACCGCTTCTGGCGCGGTGAACACTCGCGCGTGAAGTCGGGCGAGCGCTTCGGCCTCGGCTTGGCCATCGTCAGGGCAGTCGCCCGGATGCACGGTGGTGACACCTCGGTGCGATGCGAGAACGGCTACAACGACATCGCGTTCACGTTGAGAGCCTGAAGTCCGCGCCGACTCGAAGGCAGTTTCTCCACCGGCGACAAGGCGAGGAAATGCCCCATACGACGCGAACGGGGGCTCCGTCGCCCCTCATGCCCCGTAGCCGCTGGCCTTCAGGATCGCCGCCGGGTCGCGCAACGCCAGCAGTTCGCGAAGGGCGGCGTGCTGGTCGGGCGCATGGGCGACGTAGGCCTCGGCGATGCGCATGCCCACCCAGTAGCCGGCCTCGCAGGGCCAGCCCGCGGGCGCGGAACCGCAGTTCGCGAACCAGTGCCTGAAGCGGGGGCTGGCACCGGGGTCGCGCAGGCTGTCGGGGTCGGCCAGCATGGCCTGGCGGTCGGCCTGGAACTCGTGCCACAGCCAGGATTCCCGCGCGCGGGCCCAGGCATCGCGATCGAGTTGCGGCACCGCGCCGGTGACCAGGCTCGCCAGGTAGTCGGCCACGCCCTCGCGCAGGGCCTGGCTCAGCAAGGGGTCGGCCAGCGCCTGCGGCGTCTCGTCGTCCTGCCAGGTGTGCACCGTTTCATGGGCGAAGAAGCCGCGCATCGTGGTGCGGAACTGCTCGGGGGTGGCGCCGGGCGGACAAGTCACCTCCAGGCCGATCACCTGTGCCGCGCTGCTGGCGGTGCCGCCGGAATTGAGCGCGCCGAACACGACCTCGATGGCGGGCAGCGGTCGCTCGGGCAGCAGGCCCGCGTAGGCCAGGTAGATCGCCCGCAGGTCGCCCCGCAAGGCGGGCAACTGCGGCAGGCATTCCCGGATCGCGTAGCGGTAGGTCTCGGGCCTGGCGGCCACCGCCCGCGCCAGGTGCCGCGCGTCGACGATGCGCAGCGGCGTGAAGATCTTCACCCCCGGGCCTGCGCCGTCCAGGTAGTCGCGCTGCAGGGTCTCGGCCGTCGGCACGGCGCCGTCCTGCATGAGCCGTGCAAAGCGCAGCGCGTCGCTGGCGTCGATCTCGGCCGCCAGGGGATCCACGCCGGCGCCCAAAACGGCGCCGGACCACATCACGGCCACGCACAGCAGCATGTTCCTGATCTTCATCCATCCATCCTCATTGCAAACGAACCGTCGTGAGCAAGAGCCGCCCATAGACGGCCCGCGGCGGGAGCGTCCCGCCTGGAATCCAAAAGCATTTCGCCGCAGCCGATGCCGGCGCGATCCCCGTCGATACCGCTTGACCCTCACCCAAGGTCAGGGTTCATCATCGCGCCATGGAATACGCGATTGGCGACCTGGCCAGGCGCAGCGGGCTCACCGTCCGCGCCCTGCACCACTATGAAAAGCTCGGCCTGCTGCGGCCGTCGGGGCGGACGCAAGCCGGCTACCGGCTCTACGCGGAGGCCGACATACCTACCCTGCACCGTATTCTCGCCTACCAGCAGATGGGGCTGGCGCTGAAGGAGATCGGCCCGTTGCTGGGCGCGGACGCACCGCCGCTGAACGCATTGCTGGCGCGTCAGATCGAGGTGGCGGAGGCCGAGCTGACGCGGCAGAAGCACCTGCTGGCGATGCTGCAGCGCGTGGCCAGGCGCGCCGCGGCGGGCGGGGCGGCGTCGAGCGACGAGCTGTTCGCGCTGATGGCGATGCGGCGCAACTATGCGCGCCATTTCAGCGCGGACGAGATGCAGCGCCTGGTCGACGCGCAGGACGCCCTGGGCGATGACGGCGTGGCGCGCGCCAAGGCCGAATTCACCGCGCTGGTGCCGGCGCTGCGCGCCGAGATGGCGCGCGGCGCCGGGCCGCGCACGCCCGCCGTCAGGGCCCTGGCGCAGCGCTGGATCGCACTCGGCACGGGACTGCCCGACGACCAGGAATTGCGCCGCAAGGGCCGCGAGATGTTCGCCAGGCAGCCGGAGCTGCTGGAGGGCACGGGCCTGACGCTGGCGCTGATCGACTTCCTCGACCAGGCCGTCGCGGCGGAAAAGGCCGCTACGCATGAAACCGGCAAGGCCGCCCGCCAGGGCGCGCACCGCAACACCCGTTCCGGAGCTTGACGAATGTCCGCAGTCACTTCGATACCCGCACCCAGCCGCGCCGCCCCGCTGTCCAACGCCAACGTCCGCTGGCTGCTGGGCGGCGCACTGATCTCGACGCTCGGCGACCAGTTCACGCTGATCGCCCTGCCCTGGCTGGTGCTGCAGATCAGCGCCGACACGCTGGCCCTGGGCCTGGTGCTGGCGGTGATGAGCGTGCCGCGCGCGCTGTTCATCCTGGTCGGCGGCGCGGTGGTCGATCGCCATTCACCGGCGCGCGTGCTGGTCGTGGCCAAGCTGGCGCAGTGCCTGCTGCTGGCCGTCCTGGCACTGGCGCTGCATGGCGCCGTCCTGCGCCTGTGGATGGTCTACGTGCTGGCGCTCGGCCTGGGCCTGGCCACGGCCTTCAGCTATCCGGCCGGCAGCTCCATCCTCCCGCGCTGCCTGCCGGCGCAGTTGCTGCGGCCGGCCAACAGCCTGCTGATGAGCCTCAGCCAGGCGATGGCCCTGCTCGGACCGGTGCTGGCGGGGGCGCTGATCGTGTTCGTGCGCGACGGCGGCCTGGCGCTGTGCTTCGGCCTGGACGCGCTGTCGTTCGCCGTCTCGGCCTGGACGGTGGGCCGGCTCACCTTGACCGCCGTACCGCGACGCGCCGCGACGCAGGCGTCCACGATGTGGCGCGACATCGCCGAGGCGGCGCGGGCGTTCTGGGCCGACGTCGCGCTGCGCTCGGTCTGCCTCTATTTCGCCGCCATCGCCTTCTTCGTCGGCGGGCCGATCTCGGTGGCCCTGCCCGTGCTGGCGCAGGCGCGGCTGGCCGGCGGCGCGGCGGCGCTCGGCGGGCTGCTGGCGGCCAACGGCCTGGGCGTGCTGGCGGGCATGCTGATGTCGGGCCTGCGTCCGGGCTGGCGCCTGGGCAACCTGGGGCGCACGATGCTGGCGATCGACACCGTGGCCGGCCTGGCCTTCCTGCCCTTCGGCCACGTCACGGCGCTCTGGCAGGGCATGGCCATGCTGGCGCCGCTCGGCGCCTTGCTCGGCTTCGTCCGCGTCGCGGTGTTCACCTGGATGCAGCGGCGCGTGCCGCCGCAGATGCTGGGCCGCACGATGAGCCTGTTCCTGTTCATCATCATGGGCCTGGCCCCGCTGGCCTCGGCGGCGTCGGGCGCCGCCCTGCGCGTGCTGTCGCCGGCCGCGCTGTTCACGCTCAGCGGCGCGGCGCTGCTCGCGATCGTCGCGATCGGCGCCTGGCTGACGCCCATCCGCGCGGTCAGCGATGACTAGATATTCGCCCGGCGTGCGTTGGGCGCGGCGCCCCCACGATGGCGCGCCGTAGGATACTTGCGCCTCGCCCCGTCAATGCAGCAGGCGCCGGTGCCGCGGCGGACATCGCCGGCCAAGGCGAGATCGACGCCGTCCGGGGCAAGAGGGCAGCCGGGGAGTGCCCAGCGAATCCAGAAGGCAGATCATGACCAGCATCCAGAAGCTCAGCGTCAAGGGCTACAAATCGATTGCAAGCCTGGAAGGCTTCGAGCTTCGCCCGTTGAACGTACTGATCGGCGCCAATGGCGCTGGCAAGAGCAATTTCATCGGCCTGTTCCGCTTCCTGGCCGCCGCCGTGGGCGACAACTTTCCGGTCGACGTCCAGAAATGGGGCGGGCCGGAGGCCTTGCTGCATTTCGGCAGCAAGGAGACTCCACGCATGGACCTCGACATCGAGTTCTCCCCCTATGAGAGCGCGTCGGGAACCTGCGTCAACGGCTATCGCATCTCGCTCGAGGCGACACAAGACAACCGATTGATCTTTTCCCGCGAGGAGCCGACCTACCATCTGACTCAGAGCTACCCCAACCCCAAGGAATATCGACTGGGCACAGGCCACGAGATCGCCCGCATCATCTCGGACAAGGATCTGCGAAGCAAGGAGGTCAGCAGCTACGTCCTCGAGAAACTGAAGATCTGGCGCCAATATCACTTCCACGACACCGGCGACTCCGCCGCGGTCAAGCGCATCCATCCCGTCAACGACAACCTGCGCCTGAAGCCCGACGCCGCCAACCTGGCCGCCTACCTGCGCCGGCTGAAGAGTTCGGAATCGTACCGGGACAGCTACGACCGCATCGTCGAGACCATCCGCCGCGCCGCACCGTTCTTCGGCGACTTCGTGTTTCGCGACGAGGACAGCGAGTTCATCGAGCTGGAGTGGACCGAGCGCGGACGCCCCGACACGCCGTGGAAGGCTCATGTGCTGTCGGACGGCACGCTGCGCTTCATCTGCCTGACCACCCTGCTGCTGCAGCCGCGCAGCCTGCTGCCCGACATGGTCCTGATCGACGAGCCGGAGCTGGGGCTCCATCCGTTCGCCATCAACCTTCTCGCCGACATGCTGCAGGAGGCGGCCGAGACCAAGCAGGTGATCGTGTCGACGCAGTCGGTGGAACTGCTCAATGCCTTCACACCCGCGGATGTCGTGGTGGTGCAGAGGGAAGACGACGCCTCCGTCTTCAAGCGGCTGGATGCCGCCGAATTGAACGAGTGGCTGGCGGACGACTACAGCCTGGGCGAGCTTTGGAAGCGCAACATCCTGGGTGGGAGGCCAAGCTGATGCGACGCGTGTGCGTGGTGTGCGAGGGCCAGACCGAGGAGGAATTCGTCGGCAAGGTTCTGGCACCGGCCTTCTACGAACTTGGACTGGACCTGAGGCCCGAGATGGTGGAAACCTCGCCCGGCCACAAGGGCGGTGCGCTGTCGTACAGCCGGGTCAAGCGCCATCTGCGCAACACGCTGCGGCAAAACAGCGCGCCGGTGGTCACCACCCTGTTCGACCTCTATCGCCTCGACAACGCCTTTCCGCAGTTCGACGCGGCGTCCAGGAAGGCCGACTTGCAACAGCGCCTGGACGTGCTCCAGAGCGGCCTGCACGCCGATGTGGTGGCGGAAGCGGGATGTCCACCCGGGCGCTTCATTCCCTACATCCAGGCCTACGAGTTCGAGGCATTGCTGTTCAGCGACGTGGCGACGCTCGTTCGTGTCGAATCCGCGTGGCACACGGCATCCGCGGCGTTGAGCGCCGCTCGGGCGGCAGCCCCATCGCCCGAGCACATCAACGAGCGGCCCGAGACAAAGCCCGCCGCACACCTGGAGCGCGAGTTGAAGAATCCGACCTTTCGCAAGCGCCGCCACGGACCCCTGGCCGCACAGCGGATTGGCCTGCCCCGCATCGAAGCCGAATGCCGGTTCTTCGCCGCTTGGCTTGCACAGATCCGGGCGCTTGCACAGGCTGGATGAGCGGGATCGGTGCCGCCCACCTTGGCGGCGCCGTCTGGAAACTGCCGAGGACGACGCACTGGCTCACTGGACTACCCTCCGCCCTGCGGGCTGCGGTGCGAGCGCCTGCTGGCGGCCGGGCGGCGCTCGTGCGCGCGCCACGACGATGTATGAGGTCGAGCGCGCCGCCGACCTCACCCCACCGGCCGGCGCAAGGCCAGCAAGGCGGCCCCGAACGCCACGAAGACCGCGCCGACGACGCGGTCCACCCAGCGCGCGAAGCGCGCCCGCAGCAGCAGCCCGCGCGCCCGGGTGGCGAGCAGCGAATACGCGAGCAGCGAGCAAAGGGACAGCGCCATCACCACGCCCGTCAGCAGGAAGAACTGCGGCAGCAGGGCGGCACGGGCGTCGAGGAACTGCGGGAACAGCGCGGTGAAGAACAAGATGGGCTTGGGGTTGGTGACGGCGGTCAGCACCGCTTCGCCGAACAGCCGATGCGGCCGCGGCGACCGGCGCGGCGACGCATCCGCGGCCGCGATCCATGCCGCGCCGCGCCCGAGCAACTGCCGCAGGCCGATATAGAACAGGTAGGCCGCGCCGGCCAGCTTGACCGCGCCGAACAGCAGCGCGGACGACATCAGCACCACGCCCAGCCCGAGCATCGCGGCCGCCGACAGGCAGAACAGCCCGCAGACGTTGCCCAGCGACGACCACAGCGCGCTGCGCGGCCCGTGGCTCATGGCGTTGCGCAGCGCCAGCAAGGTGGCAGGCCCCGGACTGACGATGGCGACCGCGGCCACGGCGGTGAATGCGAGCAGGGTGGGAAGGTGCATGGGAGGGTCCTGGCATGAGGGCGGCAACGCATCTTCCCGCGTTTGGCGTGCGCCCGGCAAGCGCAGGCGCGAGGGCCAGGGCGATCCGCCGAATGCCCCTGCCCGCGATGCAGCCGTGCGAGGCCGCCGCGCGGCGGGTGCCGCGCCGTGGCGGCATACTGCCCGTGCATCCGTGCATCCGTGCATCCGTGCATCCGTGCATCCGTGCATCCGTGCATCCGTGCATCCGTGCATCCGTGCATCCGTGCACCCGTGCACCTCTTCATCGATTCGCCCGTCCGCCCCTTCGCCGGAATCAAGCCATGCCCACGAATCCGCGCACCCCGCCGTCGGCGCTCTGCGCCCTGTCCCTGCTCGCTCTCGCCCTGCTCGCTGCGCGCGCCGCGCACGCCCAGGACGCCGCCGCCGGCGCCATGGCCTTCATGCAGTGCGCCGACTGCCACAGCCCCGGCAGCTCCGACGGCATCGGCCCCGGCCTGAAGGGCGTGGTCGGCCGCCGCGCGGGCTCCAAGGCCGGCTTCGTCTACAGCGACAGCATGGCGAAGTCGTCCGTCGTCTGGGACGCCGCGGCGCTGGACCGCTTCCTCGCCGCGCCGTTGACGGCCCTGCCGGGCACCAGCATGGCCTATCCGGGCAACGCCGACGCCAAGGAGCGCGCCGACCTGATCGCCTACCTGCTGACGCTCAAGTGAGCGCGCCGCGTCAGGGCCGATACGTCACCCGGTACAGCGCGCCGGCACGGTCGTCGCTGACCAGCAGCGAGCCGTCGTGCAGCACGGCGACGTCCACCGGCCGGCCCCAGTAGCTGCCGTCGACGTTGCGAAAGCCCTCGGCGAAGACCTCGACGGCGCCCGCCCGCGCGGCGTCGACCAGCGGCACGTAGTTCACCAGCGCGCCGGTGGACACGCTGCGGTTCCACGATCCGTGCGCGGCGACGAAGATGCCGCCGCGGTAATGCGGCGGGAACTGGGTGCCGGCGTAGAAGCTCATTCCCAGCTGGGCCTGGTGGGCCGGGAACTCGGCCAGCGGGAAGACGGCGGCGGCCGGCTCGGGCAAGTCCTTCAGGTCGGGCGCGACGCTCGAGCCGGCGACCTTGAAGTGGCCATTCCAGTACGGGTAGCCGAAGTCCAGCCCGGCGCGCGGCGCGCGGTTCAATTCGCCGGGCGGGACGTCGTCGCCCAGCAGGTCGGTCTGGTTGTCGGTGAACCACAGCGTGCCGTCGGCGGGGTTGAAGTCCTGGCCCACCGAGTTGCGCAGGCCGGTCGCGAAGACCTCGCGCCCGCTGCCGTCCAGGTTCATGCGGACGATGCCCCCCATGCCCAGCTCGCGAAAACGCTGCAGCTTGGTCAACGGCGGCACGTTGTACGGCTGGCCCAGCGTCACGTAGAGCCTGTCGTCGGGCCCGACCCGGCAGGTGCGCGCGCCGTGGCCCGGGCTCTCCTCGGCGGGCGGGATCAGCCGGCCGCGCGCCAGCACCTCGCTGCCCTCGACCTGCGCGGGATCGGCCCAGGAATGCGGTGCCCGATAGCGCGACACGCGATTGCGCTCGGCGACGAACAGCGTGCCGTCGCGGGCCAGGCACACGCCGTTCGGGTTGGCGAAGCCGGCGCCGGGCGCGAAGGCGCGCACCTGCGGCGCGCCCGCGGCCGCGCCGGCAACGGCCCAGACCGTGCCGGTCTGCGTGCCGACGAAGACCAGGTCGGCGCCCGGGGCGACCGCCAGGTGACGGGCATCGGGCACCAGCGCGAAGAGCTCGATGGCGAAGCCGGCCGGCAGGCGGATGCGCTTCAGGCTGGCGCGCAAGGCGTCGGCCTGCGCGCCCGACTGGGCCAGCGGCGGCGTGCGCGGGTCCACGCCCGCCATCGGCGTCCAGGACGGCGGATCGGCGGCGGCGGCGGCGGGAAAGGCCAATGCGAGCGCCGCCAGCGCGGCAATGCTGCAGGTCGGGAAGTGCTTCGCAGCGGACATGGGACGGATTCCGGTGATGGACGCAAGCCCAGGTTCTGTCACCGCGGCAAGGGCCGTGCCGCCGCGGTTCAAGGGTCGAGCCGGGCCGGGCCGCGGTCGACACCTTCCAAGGCAGGCAACTCGCTGTCGTCCTTCAGCGCGATGCCGGTGACGCGGCGCCGCCAGGCCGCGCGCACCAGCCAGGCGATGCGCGCCGCGCCTTGCGCCGGCGCCAGGCCGCCGGGGCGCAGGTTGCTCACGCAGTTGCGCTCGCTGTCGGCGCGGCCGACGCGCGGCGCCCAGGTGAGGTAGGCGCCCAGGCTGTCGGGCGAACTCAGGCCGGGGCGCTCGCCCAGCAGCATCAGCACCAGCGGCGCCGCCAGCAGCGCGCCGACCTCGTCGGCCAGCGCGACCCGCGCCTGGGTGGCGATGACGACCTGCGTCAGCGTCACCGCCTCGGCGTCGGCGTCGGCCAGCGCCGCCTGCAACGCGGCCACCAGCGGCGCGGCGTGCGACTGCGCGGCGACGGCCGACAGCCCGTCGCCGACGACGATGCACAGCGAGCGCGGCGCGGGCGCGGCCGGCGCCAGGCCTTCCAGCACCATGCGCCCGGACTCGGACAGGCGCCGCCCGAGGTCGGGCCGGCGCAGGTACTCGGTACGCGAGCCTGCACGGCTCTCCACGCACGGGCAGTCATGGCCCAACGCGCGCAACTGCGCCGCCAGCGCGGGCACGTCCAGCGGCAGGTGGACCGCGTCGCGGGCCTGCGCGTGGGCGGCGGCGAAGCGCAGCACCTCGGCGCTCGGCAGGCTGGTGCCGGCGCGGCCCAGCGCGATACGAGCCGGTGTATGGGCGCGCAGCGCGGTCCAGGGGTCGGCCGGCGGCGTCGACGGCACGGCGACGCGCGCGCCATCGGCCTCCTCCCACTGCGCCGGCAGGTCGGGCAGCGTGGTCTTCATGCCGACGCGCCCGCCAGCAGGCCTTGCGTGGCGCCCATCGCCGCGGCCAGCGCCGGCAGCGCGCTCACCGGGCGCAGCGCGCCGTGCTCGTCGGTGACGCCGCGGGCGTGCAGCCAGGCCTCGAATTCCGGCGCGCGCCGCCGTCCGAGCAGCTTGCGCGCGAACAGCGCGTCGTGGAACGAGGTGCTCTGGTAATTGAGCATCACGTCGTCGGCGCCGGGCACGCCCATCATGAAGTTCAGGCCGGCGCCGGCCAGCAGCACCAGCAGCGTGTCCATGTCGTCCTGGTCGGCCTCGGCGTGGTTGGTGTAGCAGATGTCGCAGCCCATGGGCAGGCCCAGCAGCTTGCCGCAGAAGTGGTCCTCGAGGCCGGCGCGGATGATCTGCTTGCCGTCGTAGAGGTATTCGGGGCCGATGAAACCCACCACCGTATTGACCAGCAAGGGCCGGTAGCGCCGCGCCACCGCGTAGGCGCGCGCCTCCAGCGTCTGCTGGTCGACGCCGTGGTGGGCGCCGGCCGACAGCGCGCTGCCCTGCCCGGTCTCGAAATACATCACGTTGTCGCCCAGCGGCCCGCGGCGCAGCGCCAGCGCCGCGGCGTGGGCCTCGTCCAGCAGGGCGAGCGAGACGCCGAAGCCGCGGTTGGCGCCCTCGGTGCCGGCCACCGACTGGAACACCAGGTCCACCGGCGCGCGGCGTTCGATCGCGCGCAGCGTGTTGGTGACGTGGGTCAGCACGCAGGACTGGGTCGGGATGGCCTGGCCGGCGATCAGGTCGTCGAGCAGGTGCAGCAGGCGCACCAGCTGGGGCACGCTGTCGGCGGCCGGGTTGATGCCGATCACGGCGTCGCCGGCGCCGTACATCAGCCCGTCGACGATGCTGGCCAGGATGCCGGCCGGGCTGTCGGTCGGGTGGTTGGGCTGCAGGCGCACCGCGAGCGAGCCGGGCAGGCCCAGGGTGTTGCGAAAGCGGGTGACGACGCTGCAGCGGCTGGCCGCGAGCAGCAGGTCCTGGTTGCGCATGATCTTGCTTACCGCGGCCGCCATCTCGGGCGTCAGGCCGGGCGCCAGCGCGGCGAGCGCGGGGCCGGTCGCGGCGTCGGACAACAGCCAGTCGCGCAGTCCGCCCACGCTCAGGTGGCGCAACGGCGCGAACGCCGCGGCGTCGTGCGTGTCGACGATCAGGCGCGTCACCTCGTCGTCCTCGTAGGGCACCACGTGCTGCTCGAGGAAGCTGGCCAGCGGCACGTCGGCCAGTGCCGCCTGCGCCGCGACGCGCTCCTGCGCCGTGGCCGCGGCCACGCCGGCGAGCTGGTCGCCCGAGCGCGCCGGACTGGCCTTGGCCAGCAGCTCGCGCAGGTCGGCGAAGCCGTAAGTGTGGAGTCCGACCGTGGCGCGAAAGCTCATGCCCGCGACGATACCTGCATCGGGGCGCGCGGCAAAGCCGCACCGCACGCGCGCAGAATCCGGCCATGACCGCCGCCACCTCGCCCGCCGCCGCGCCGCGCGCCCTGCTGCGCAGCCTGTTCGATGCCGCCGTCGCCGCCGCCCAGCCGGCGCTGTGCCTGCCGCCGCAGCTGCCCGCGCCGCCGCGCGGGCGCACTATCGTGATCGGCGCCGGCAAGGCCTCGGCGGCGATGGCGCGCGCGCTGGAAGACCACTGGCCCGGACCGCTCGAGGGCCTGGTCGTCACCCGCTACGGCTACGCCGTGCCGTGCGCGCGCATCGAGATCGTCGAGGCCGCGCACCCGGTGCCCGACGCCGCCGGCCTCGCCGCCGCGCAGCGCATCGCCGCCAAGGTGTCCGGCCTGTGCGCTGACGACCTGGTCATCGCGCTGATCTCGGGCGGCGGCTCCGCGCTGCTGGTCGCTCCGGCGCCCGGCCTGACGCTGGACGACAAGCGCGCCGTCAACAGCGCGCTGCTGGCCAGCGGCGCCACCATCTCCGAGATGAACTGCGTGCGGCGCCACCTGTCGGCGCTCAAGGGCGGCCGGCTGGGCGCGCTGTGCCACCCGGCGCGCGTGGTGACGCTGCTGATCTCCGACGTCCCCGGCGACGACCCGACCGACATTGCCTCGGGCCCCACCGTGGCCGACGCCAGCACCTGCGCCGACGCGCTGGCCATCGCCCAGCGCTACCGGATCGCACTGCCGCCCGCGGTACGCGCGCTGCTGGCCAGCGACGCGGGCGAATCGATCAAGCCGGGCGACCCGCGCCTGGCCGGCGGCGAGTTGCGCATGATCGCCGCGCCGCAGATCGCGCTCGAGGCCGCGGCGCGGGTCGCGCGCGCGGCCGGCGTGCCGGCCTACATCCTGGGCGACAGCCTGGAGGGCGAGGCGCGCGACCTGGGCAAGGCCATGGCGGGCATCGCGCGCCAGGTGGCTACGCGCGGCCAGCCCTTCGCGGCGCCCTGCGTGCTGCTGTCGGGCGGCGAAACCACCGTCACGGTGCGCGGCGGCGGCCGTGGCGGGCGCAACGTCGAGTTCCTGCTGGCGCTGGCGCTCGCGCTCGACGGCTGCCCGGGCGTGCACGCGATCGCCGGCGACACCGACGGCGTCGATGGCGCCGAGGAGATCGCCGGCGCGCTGGTCACGCCCGACACGCTGGCGCGCGCCTGGGCCATGGGCATCAACCCGCGCGCCAGCCTGGACGCCAATGACGGCCACGGCTTCTTCCAGGCGCTGGGCGACTCGGTGATCACCGGGCCGACGCTGACCAACGTCAACGACTTCCGGGCGATCCTGGTCGAACGGGTGGGATAGCTAACGCCGGGCGGCGGCGCATGGCGCGGCGTGCATCCGTGGACGGGCCGCCACGCACCGCATGTGCCAGCGGGCGCGGCGCGAGCCGCCACGCGCCCGGCCTTGGCTCAGGCGCCGGCCGCCGTCCGCCGCACGAGGCGCGCGGCCTCGCGCACGGCCTGCGGCTCCGGGCCGACGATGTCCGCCGGCCGACGGTTGCGCAAGCGCGCATTCGGCTCGGCGAACCAGGTGGCCAGCGCCCAGTCGTCGAGCACCGGCGTCAACGTGGCCAGCACGTCGCGCACGACCTCGTGCACCTTCATGCCGTTGCGGTCGAACTGGAACATGGGCACGAACAGCTGCTCGCGCCAGCTCACGTGGACGATCTCGCGCCGCACCACCGAGCGCGCCAGCCAGGAGATCGACTGTTCGCGATGCTCGCGCAGCAGCGTGACGACGGCATCGCCGCCCATGACGCCGCCGCTGGCCTGCAGGTTGGCCATCAGCGCCGCGAGCTGGCGCTCCGGCGCGACCGGCAGCCAGTCGAGTACATGGCCGGGCAGTCCGGGCGCGGGCGTCGCGCCGCCTTGCTGGAGTGCGGCCTGCATGTCAAAGCCCTCCGAACAGCCACTGCAGCCGGCGCAAGTGCGGGCCGACGACCGCTGCGGCGCGCGCCTGGCGCGGTGCGGCGGGCAGCCGACCGCGGGCACGCGGGGGAACGCTGGGCTTGGCAAGGCGGGGCATGGTGGTCTCCGTCGAATGGGGGCGGGCCGAGGTCGGCCGCGGGCTTCGCTTCGAACACCGCCTCCGTGATGGCTGGCGGCGGCATGGCGCCCCTGGATTCGCAGGTTCGCCGTCGTCACAGGCGTCTCGCGGACGCTTGTGGACCTTATCTTCGGCGGACGGCGCGCCAGGGTGAAGTCGGGATATCTTGATGGCCTGAAGGCGGCGGCCGATACGAGCCGCGGTCCAGCTGCGCCGGCCCGGGAGGGGCGGACTTCTCGACCGACGAGCACCGACCGGCTCGCGCGCGCGACGGCGCAGGGCCAAGCCCGGGACTACCTCTTCAACGCCGCCGCCAGGAAGTCGGCGAACGCGTGCACCCGCACCGAGTGCCGGTGGCGCTGCGGGTAGGCGGCGTAGATGTCCGCGCCGGGCGTCTCGACCTGGGGCAGCACCTGCACCAGCCGGCCGCTGGCCAGGTAGCGCTGCACGTCGAACTCCGAGCGCATCAGGATGCCCAGCCCGTCCAGCGCCCAGTTGACGGCGACCTCGCCGTCGTTGGCCGACAGGCTGCCGCGCACCTTGATCGCCTCGGTGCGCCGCGCCGCGCCGCGGCCGGTGGACAGGCGCCACACGCTGTAGGCCTCGTCGCCCTGCCGGATCACGATGCAGTTGTGGCGCACCAGATCCTGCGGCACCCGCGGCTGCCCGTGGCGCGCGATGTATTTCGGCGCGGCGCACAACAGGCGCCGGTTGGCCACCAAGAGGCGCGTCGCCACGCTCGCCTCCGACGGCTCCCCGAAGCGCACGCAGAGGTCGAAGGCGTCCTCGCTCAGCGGCGGCGGCTGTACCGTGAGCTGCAGCTGCACCTCGACCTCCGGATATTTCGCCGCGAAACGCGCTATGGCAGGCGCGACGTGCATGCGCCCGAATCCGAGCGAGGCGTTGACACGCAACAGCCCCCGGGGCGCGCCCTTGGCGTGGGACATCAGCTGGTTCAGGTCGTCGACCTCGGCGAGGATGCGGCGCGCACGCTCGTAGAACAGTTCGCCCTCCGGCGTCAGACTCATGCGGCGCGTGCTGCGGGTCAGCAGCGTCACACCCAGCCGAGCCTCGATCTGCAGCAGCCGCTTGCTCACGGCGGCGGTGCTCACACCCAGCTCGCGTGCGGCGGCGCTCAGGCTGGTGCGGCCCGCCACGGCGGCGAAGAAGCCGATCTCGGAGGTGTCGATCGCAGGTGGCATCTGGAGGAAGGCGCGGCAAGGCCTCTTAGGGCGACCGCCGGCGGACGATGATTGTCAACTTCAGGTTGAGGGTGCTTCCACTCTACACCGACCAGACGCACGGTGTCCCGGCTTAGAGTCGATGCCTGCACCCCAGGAGAACCCCATGGACACCCCCCGCAAGAGTTTCAGGATCGCCGTATTGCCGGGCGACGGCATCGGCAAGGAAGTGATGCCGGAAGGCCTGCGCGTGCTCGCGGCGGCGGCGCGGCGCTTCGACGTCGCGCTCGAGTTCGTGCCCATGGACTGGGCCAGCTGCGACTACTACGCCCGCCACGGCGCGATGATGCCCGCGGACTGGAAGGCCAGGCTGCAGGACATGGACGCGATCTACTTCGGCGCCGTCGGCTGGCCGGCGACCGTGCCCGACCACGTCTCGCTGTGGGGCTCGCTGCTGAAGTTCCGGCGCGAGTTCGACCAGTACGTCAACCTGCGCCCGGTGCGCCTGTTC
>Ga0302323_100001334_pt1 | contig 19964 bp, 10 predicted proteins | sample Fen_T0_3_FD_201950 | JGI IMG/M metagenome (GOLD analysis project Ga0302323, IMG submission 201950) | Peat permafrost microbial communities from Stordalen Mire near Abisko, Sweden - Fen_T0_3 | ecosystem: Environmental > Terrestrial > Soil > Wetlands > Permafrost | place: Sweden: Abisko... | reverse complement strand
GTTGGTCTGCGAAATGCCGCGGAACACATATTGGCTGTAGATGCCGATGTTGCTCGCAAAGGTCCAATCGGGTTCGGGTGCGGCCGGTGCCGCCGCGGGTGCCGCTGCCGGCGCCGGTGCGGCCGCCGGGGGCGGGGTCTGCGCGACGGCGGAGCCCGCAAACAGCGCGGCGCATGCCGCAGCGATGATCGTGATACGAAAGCCGCATTTGTTGTTCAATTCCATCTCCATTGCCGGTGTATCGAAGTTGGGTGACGTGTCGTGACTAGGCGGCGCGACGATTGAAGACCTCCGACGTCGACCGGTCCATCGGGAAACTGCGCTTCGCCTCGATTGCGCGGTTGGCGCGACCTTTGGCCTTCCGCCCTTGCCACCAGCCGGCGAGCAATGCGTAGACCAGGAAAAGGCCGATCGCTGCCAGCGCGCCGAGCCCGCGTACTTGAAACCAGTTGATCATCGTGTCCACGGTGAAATCCTTTCGCGGCTATTTCCTGCGCCGCAGGTGGTCGCATAACGCACCCAACCCGATCGACAATCCCACGATCGCAAAGATTGCCGCCAGAAACAGGAGGTCCATATCGCGGGTTCAAGGTCCGTTGCTATGGAATGCAGAGTAGGGATTGCTGCGTCAAGATGCGGCAGAATTGAGTGGCCGCGGCGTAAATGCCGTGTAAACGCACACTGGGAGGAATGCCCGTAATCGCCGGCGGATCAGGGGCTTAGGGGGAAACGGCCGTTTTTGATATAATCGCCGGCTTGGCCAAGTAGCTCAGTTGGTAGAGCAGCGGACTGAAAATCCGTGTGTCGGTGGTTCAATTCCGCCCTTGGCCACCATAATTCGCGGGACGCGCCAGCGGTCCGCAAGGTGGCGGCCAGGAACGAAGCATCCCTCGGCCGCCTCAAGACCAGGGCTCGCGTGTTCCATGGACGGCGAGCCCTTCCAGTTTCGAATTCCGGACAAGCGCCAGCGCACATCCTGGTTCGGTGTGCCGAGCCTCCGAAACAGGGGGCGTCCCGGTTGGCTAATGTTTGCTACCGAACGGACGGCATTGGGTGCCCAAGGGTATGGTTGGAAGGTGGCGGATATTGCGTTGCGCCCGGCGGCCCTGCCAAGCATTCATCATGCAAAGTCTCACAACTGATCCCGACACGGCTCGCGCACCTGCTTCGACAGGCGATGCCGCCAGTCTCGCGCTGCGCATTTCGGAGAGCCGTTACCGCCGGCTTTTCGAAACCGCGCAGGACGGGATTCTGCTTCTGAATTCCGGGACGGCGCAGATCGAGGACGTCAATCCATACCTCATCGAAATGCTTGGGTACTCGCACGCGCAATTCCTGGGAAAAAAACTGTGGGAAGTTGGGCCCTTTGCAGACATCGCGCAGAGCAAAGAAATGTTTGCGCAGTTGCAGACGACGGGTTATGTCCGGTACGACGACCTTCCGCTCAAGACCAAAGACGGCGCTCGAATTGCCGTTGAATTCGTCAGCAACGCGTACGACTGCGAAGGGGTCCGGGTGATTCAATGCAACGTCCGGAACATCACCACGCGCAAGCGGGATGCCGAGGAACTGGACAGGCATCGCCATCATCTCGAGGAACTGGTCGCGAACCGCACGTTGGAGCTGGCGAAGGCCAAGGCCGCGGCGGAGGCCGCCAACGTTGCCAAGAGCGCGTTTCTCGCCAACGTTTCACACGAAATCCGGACGCCGCTCAATGCAATTACGGGCATGGCGCACCTGATCAAGCGCTCTGGGACGACCGCGCAGCAGGCCGACTGGCTTGGAAAAATCGACGCCGCTGGCAAGCACCTGCTTGAAATCATCGACGTCGTCCTCGACCTGGCGAAGATCGATGCGGGCAAGTTCGCACTAGAGGAGACCGATGTCAAGGCGGCGAGCATTGTCACGAACGTGGCCTCGATCCTGTTTGAACAGGCGCGGGCCAAGAACCTCAAGCTCGTGGCCGAGACCAGCCCGTTGCCCCGTCCCCTCCTTGGCGACCCCATTCGTTTGCAGCAGGCGCTGCTCAACTATGCCGCCAACGCGATCAAGTTCACTGATTCCGGCACCGTCACCTTGCGTGCCCTGTGCGAGGACGACGCGGGTGACAGCGTGCTTGTACGTTTTGAGGTGGAGGACACCGGCATCGGCATTGCACCGGAAGTTCTGCCCAGGCTGTTTACCGCATTCGAGCAGGCCGACAACTCGACGACCCGAAAGTTTGGTGGCACCGGGCTCGGCCTGGCGATCACGCGGCAATTGGCCCTGATGATGGGTGGAGACGTCGGGGTCGTCAGTACGCCGGGACGCGGCAGCAAATTCTGGTTCACCGCGCGGCTGCGCAAGGGCGAAAGCAAAGCATCGGAGAAGTACTTCATTCCCTTGGGCGCGGCGGAAGCAACGTTGGCGCGCGATTACGCCGACCGGCGCATTTTGCTGGTCGAGGACGAGCCGATGAACCGGGAAGTCACGCTGGAGCTCTTGAAGGCGGTGACGTCGACCATCGATGTCGCCGAAGACGGGCGCATGGCGGTCGAACTTGCCGGCACGCACGAATACGACCTCATCCTGATGGACGTGCAGCTGCCCAACATGGATGGGTTGGAAGCTACGCGTCGGATCCGCTTGCTGGCCCGGGCCGCGCGGACGCCGATCCTCGCGTTGACGGCCAACGCCTTTGCCGAAGACAAGGTGCGCTGCCTTGCGGCGGGCATGAACGACTTCATCGCGAAGCCGGTCAATCCGGAGGTGCTGTTTGCGACGCTGCTGAAGTGGCTGTCCCGAGACAGGCAAAGCCGTGTCTAGCGCGGCCGCGCACCGAAACGGCCAAAGTGGACGTCTACTTCGGCAATTTCTGCGGCGCGAAAGTTTGTGCCGTCGGGAGGTACTGCGCCGCTTTGGCGTTGAGATCGAAGTCCTTCATGTCGACATAGCGCAGGTGCTGGTTGTCGTAGGTCTTGAAGTAGAGCCGCTGGTTGCGCAGGTCGGAAATGGCAGTCCAGTAGGTGATCTCGAACGTGACCTTGGCGTTGGTGCCCGCATATTCGCCGTTGGACCCGTCGATGATGTCGAAGTGGTTGAGAATGTGTTCGGCGGCCTGCACGCCTTCCACGGCGTTTGCCGGTGCATTGAGCGTGGCGACATAGGCGATGGCTTGCACATACCGCGCCGGCGAACTCTGGTCGCCGGGCAGTCCGCGCATGCCGGCTCCGGTGCTGAAGGGTATGAGCGTCTGCCCCATCACCTTCACCGGCTGGGGAAATCCCGGCGTGAGCGTCGTGTAATTGCGCAGGTTCTGTTGATGCCACGCGATTTCCGGCGAATTGGTCAACACCGTGTAGGGGTTGTCCGTGACGACGAGCTTGCCGCCGACGGGCTCGATCACCACGGAAGCGCCGGTCGCGTCATGCAGCGTGTAGTGCAGCGGCGGCGCCATGCCGAGATCCTTCTGCACGGTGTCGGCGATCACGACCTCACCATTGGCGATGGCCTGCCTGACCTCGGCGACGCTCGCGAAACTCGTCAACACCCACGCGAGAAACTCCCACGATCCCAGCGCCTTCGCCGCGGGTGCCTCCTGTGCCGGAGCGAACTTGGCATAGCCGGGGAAGAACAACATTCCTCCGGCGAGACCCCTTTCGTTGAAGCCGTCGACCAGGATCGGCAGTCCGAACCCGTTCATGCCCATTGCGGCATAACGTGCCGTCCACCGCTTGCCGGGCGCGTCCTTCGGCAGCGAACCGGTCAGTGCAAGACCGCGCGGAAGCAGCGTGACCTGCGACTTCATGTCGACGCCGAACTCCATCGTGCGGCCGTACGTCAGGCTCCCGTCCTTGGCGGTGAGGAGGAAACTGGTGCAGGCCTGCGCCGCGGAGGTCCAGAGCATGGCGGCCGAGACGACGGCTGCAAACGTACGTTGGGTGGCGTGTTTGAAGCTTCGCGGCGTTCTCATGGGGTCTCCAGGCACATAGGGGGCGGGCAGCGCACAACGGGCCCGTCATCGCGACTGCCGGACCAACGTTGCACTCCGGTTTCTATCTTGGACTGTCGGCGGCCTGCCGGACATCCGTACCAACACCTATGCTGCAATGGAACCCGCCCGGACCAGCGGCGTATGATCGTTTACGGACTGGTCCCGGCGACCCGGTTCGTTGAGCACGCATCCCGGTGCCGATCAACACGCGCGGCAATCGCAACCAGGGGTCCGACAGGGAGAATTCCCGCATGGACGTCGAACCGATTGTAGTCGTCGTCGACGACGACGCCCCGATGCGCGCCGCGCTCAAGCGCGTGTTCACGACAGCGCGATTCACGGTCGAGTCGTACGCTTCCGGCCCCGAATTACTGGACAAGTGCGACTTCGGCCGGCATGCGGTGTTGCTGCTAGACGTCATGATGCCGGGCATGACCGGCCTCGAATTGCAGCGGGCGCTGCGCGTGCGCGGGGTGAATCTGCCCGTGATCTTCCTGACCGGTTCGGGCGACATCCCGATGGCGGTCGAGGCGATGCACGACGGTGCGCTCGATTTCCTGGAAAAGCCGTTCGACAACGCGGAACTCGTTGATCGCGTTCGGCGCGCCTGGGCGCGCCCGGCCGCCCATGCGCACGCGGCCAACTTCGACCCCGACTATGCGCGGCGAAAGGCGTCCCTGACGCCGCGCGAACTCGAGGTCATGGAAGAGGTGATTACCGGCAAGACCAACAAGGTGGTCGCGCGCGACCTGGGCGCTAGCTTTCGCACGATCGAGATCCACCGCGCGCGCGTGATGAGCAAGATGCAGGCGAGCACGCTCGCCGACCTCGTGCGCATGGCGCTCGAGTCCGACCTCGGCGAATAACCACCGCACCACGAGCTTTCGACCGCCTGTCGCTGCACCGGGGTATTTGTCGAACGGGGCACGTTAATTGCTATGCTGTTCGTCGGGGGCCGCCGTCCGCCGGCTCCGGCAGTAGGCCCCGGATTGACCCACTGCGCGCAATAGGGCGAATGTGTAGCAACGGGCGGGTAAATGCCATGGGCACGGCAACGATTCTCGTCGTCGACGACAACCCCGAGAACCTGACGGTGCTCGGGGAATTGCTGAGTCCTGAATTCCGCGTGCTTGCAGCGAATTCCGGGAAGCGCGCTTTGGACCTTATCAGCCGCGGCGCGCGTCCCGACGTCATGCTGCTCGACATCATGATGCCCGAGATGAGCGGCTTCGAAGTGCTCGAGCGGCTTCGCACGGATCCGGCGGCGCCTTTCATACCGATTATCTTTGTCACCGCGCTCGGTGCTGCCGCCGATGAGGAGCGTGGTCTCGCCAGCGGCGCCGCCGACTACATTACCAAGCCGTTCCGGCCCGCGGTCGTGCTGGCAAGGGTGCGCACTCACGTCGAAATCAAGCGCGCGCGCGACCGGCTTGCAGACGAGAACATCCATCTCGATGCGGAAGTCAGCCGCCGCATGGCGGATACGCAGCACATCCAGGACGTCAGCATCCACGCTCTCGCGCGCCTCGCGGAAATCCGCGACAACGAAACCGGAAACCATCTGCGGCGGACCCAGGAATATGTGCGAACGTTGGCGGATGCGCTCAAGGACCATCCGCGGTTCGCTGCCGTGCTCGACGCGGCGACAATCGCGCTGATAGCGAAATCAGCGCCGCTGCACGACATCGGCAAGGTCGGCATTCCCGACAGCATTCTGCTCAAGCCCGGCAAGCTGACGCCGGCCGAATGGGAAATCATGAGGACGCACTCCGCGCTGGGCGCGGAGGCGATCGAGCACGCCGAGCGCGACTCCGATCGGCCAGTCGCGTTCCTGAAGCATGCAAAGGAAATCGCGCGGTCTCACCACGAGAAGTGGAACGGCAAGGGCTATCCCGAAGGACTCGCGGGCGACGCGATACCCCTGTCCGCGCGGATCATGGCGCTCGCCGATGTGTTTGACGCGCTGATCTCCCGCCGCGTGTACAAGGAACCGATGTCCTACGCCGCGGCCCGCGACATCATCATCAACGATCGCGGCAGCCATTTCGATCCCGACATCGTCGACGCGTTCATCGACCGGTTCGACGCCTTCACGGAAATCGCGGAGCAATACGCCGACTCCAAGGCCATGGTCAACGCCAAGGCGGCGAGCCTACGCGGCGTCGCCTGACGCGCGGCCGACCACGGCAGCGATTCCGACCTGGCCCGGCGCCATTCGCCTTGACTCGATAGCCGAAGATGCCTGCCCGGAAGTCTGCATTGCACATTGTCCTGCTCTACGCGGTTGTGTCCGCGTTGTGGATCATCGGCTCCGACTGGCTGGTCACGTTTCTCGTGCGCGACAGCGCGACGGTGAGTCGGATAAGCGTCCTGAAAGGCTGGGTGTTCGTCGCCCTGACTTCGGCGCTGCTGTACCGGTTGCTGCGTGGTCGGGAGGAAGGATCGGGCCGATCCGGCGAGGAACTCGAGGCAGAAGGCGGCACGGGCGCGCTCTGGACGTCATTGGGCATCGCCTGCATTGTGACCGTGCCGCTGACGATCGGCGTGCTTTGGCTCAACTTTGCACGCGAACGCGGTGCCGAGGCGGCGCGCATCGAGGCGGTCGCGGACGCGCGGGCGACGCAGGTGTCGCGCTGGTTCGACCAGCTGCAGACACAGGCCACCTTCCTGTCCAGACAAACGGACCTCGCCGAAATGTACGACCGCCTGCGCGACGCCGGCGATTTCCGGGCCGCCGCACCCCTCCTCGAGGAACTGGTCACCTTCCGCAAGGCCAATCGCTACGACGACGTGATGGTGCTCGACACGGACGGCATGATCGTCGTCGCCGAGCACGGCGAAACCGGCATCGCGCCTCCGGAATTGCGGCGCGTGGCCGCCGAAGTGGCGGCGTCGGGCAAGGCGATGCATACGTCGCCCTATTCGTTCGCTCAGGAAGTGGAAGGCGGCGACTCGCGGCTTGCCATCATCACTCCGTTGCAGCACGCCGGAAAGCCGGCGCGCGCGGTGATCGTGCTGCGCGTCGACCCGCGGGAATTCCTGCTGCCGCAACTCCACGCCTGGCCCGTCCAGAGCGCGAGCGGCGGATCGGCATTGGTGCGACGCGTCGGCGACCAGGTGATCGGCTTCAGCGGCGCGCGCCCGGTGCCGCTCGGCGCGCCGGATGTCCTGTCCGCGCGCGTCATCCGCGGCGACAGCCCAGAGGGCAAGGCCATCGACGCCATGGACTTTCGCGGCGTTGCCGTACTGGGCACCGTGCGCCGGGTCGAGGGCACGGAGTGGTACCTGGTGGCAAAGGTGGACCGCGCCGAGGTCATTGCCGGCGCGATCGGCGACTCCTTCTGGATCGTCGTTGCCGGGCTGATGGCTACCCTCGCCGCCGCCGGCATGATGCAGATGCGGCGCGATCGGCAGAACCTGCGGCTGGCGCGACTGGTGGCCACGCAACACCAGGAGGCGGCGCGGGCGCAGAACCTGGTCGAGGCCATCGCGGAGGGGTCCGCCGATGCGATCTTTGCCAAGGATCGCGCTGGGCGCTACCTGGTAATCAACGACAGTGCATGCAGTCATGCCGGCAAGCCGAGGGACGAGATCATCGGGCAAGATGACACAACGTTGTTCCCGGCGAGCGAAGCGGCACTGATCATGGCCAGCGACGCCTCTGCAATGGCGGAAGAGAAGAGCCAGTTCTACGAGGAGACGCTGACGACGGCCGCGGGCCCGATTACATTCCTCACCACCAAGGGCCCGCTGCGCGACGAACGCGGAAACGTGATCGGTCTCTATGGGATTTCTCGGGACATCACGCTCCGCAAGCGGGCTGACACGGTCATCCGGGAAAGCGAAGAAAGATATCGATCGCTTTTCGCCAACATGCTCAGCGGATATGCGCATTGTCGGTTGGTGTTCAAAGGCGACACGCCGGTGGACTGGGTGTACGTCGCCGTCAACACGGCGTTCGAATATCTCACCGGCCTCAAGGACGTGACTGGGCGCCGGGCCAGCGAGTTGATCCCCGGCCTGCTGGACGCGAACCCGGAGTTGCTGGCCACGTATGCCCGTGTGGCGGCAACCGGGTGTCCCGCGCACATCGAGTCATACGTCAAGCCATTGGACCTGTGGCTATCCATCCGCGTCTATTGCCCGGCAAAGGGCGAGTTCGTTGCCATGTTCGAGGACATCAGCTCACACACGCGGGCAGTTCAGTCGTTGCACGAGAGCCAGCAGCGGCTGGCGCTGGCGCTGCAGGCCGCCCGCATGGGTGTCTTCGAATGGAAATTCAGCACCGGGCAGCTGGTCTGCACGCCCGAAGCGTGGGAAGTCTTCGGCCAGATGCCCGCTGACGGTGTCCTGCCGTCAATTTCGATCGATGCGTTCCGCAAACAGGTTCACCCTGACGATCGCGTTGCACTCAGGTCCGCGGCCGAAGCGGGTGTTGCGGAAGGGTCTGTGAAGACCGCGGAATTCCGGGTGATGCTGCCGAACGGCGACTCGCGCTGGGTCATGGGGGCGGGACGCGCCGAGTACGCGTCCGATGGCAGGCCCCTGCGCGGACTGGGCGTCGTGCTGGACATCGACGCGCGCAAGCGTGCCGAGCACGCAGTCATCGAGTATTCGGAACTCGTACGGGCCGTGGGGGACTCGCTGCTAGTCCATATGGCTGTCGTCGACCGCGACGGGACAATCCTCATGGTTAACGACGCGTGGGATCGCTTCTCGCTTGAAAACTGCGCCGTACCTGGAACGGTTGCTGGCCCCACGGCGGAGGGCGCGAACTACCTCGATGCATGCCGCGGCGTCGATGGTGTCGTTCTGCCTGAAGCGGAGGCGGCGTTTCGCGGAGTCACCGGTGTGCTTTCCGGAGACCTTGCCAAGTTCGACCTCGAATATACATGCCACAGTCCGGACCAGCAGCGCTGGTTTCTCATGTCGGTCACGCCGCTTGCGGTGGCCAATGGGGGCGCCGTCATCGCCCACACGGACATCTCCGCGCGCGTGGTTGCGGAGGAAGCGGTGCGCCAAAGTGCGGCGCTGTACCGGACGATGATCGATGCGCTGAGCGAAGGTGTGATTGTCGTCGACCGCGATGGCGCGATGCAGCGGCGCAATTCATCCGCCGAACGCATCCTGCAGCTGCCGGATTCGCAGGTACCTAATCCGAAATTCTTTTTTTCGGCGGGCCCGCCCATTCATTCCGACGGAACGATGTTTTCACCTGACGAACTTCCCGTCACGCGGACGCTGGCTACCGGCGAGGCGCAGCGCGAGGTGAATCTCGGCGTCGTGCTGCCAGATGGCCGGTTGGCATGGCTGCTGGTCAATTCGGATCCGATCCATGACCGTCTGACCGGGAAACTCGACGGTGCCATCGCGTCCTTCATCGACATCACCCGTCGCTTCGCCAACGAGCAGAAGCTCGAAACGCTCTCGCTTGCCGTCGAACAAAGCCCGGAAAGCATCGTCATCACCAATTCCGATGGCCTGATCGAATACGTCAACGAAGCCTTCGTCCAGAACAGTGGCTACGAGCGCGACGACGTTCTGGGCAAGAACCCCAGGGTTCTGCAATCCGGGCTGACACCCGCCGAAACATATCAGTCCATGTGGGAATCGCTGACTGCCGGAAAGAGCTGGAGCGGCGAATTCGTCAACCGGCGCAAGAACGGCGAGTTCTATCTCGAAATCGCGCACGTTGCCCCGGTGCGCAGCAACGGCAGGACCACGCACTACCTGGCCATCAAGGAAGACATCACTCAGCGCAAGCGGCTGGAGCGCGAACTCGACCTGCACCGGCACCACCTCGAGACCATCGTGTCCGAACGCACGCTCGAACTGCGGGCAACCAATGCCGCGCTCGCCGATGCCGAGAACTTCGCCAGGGCCGTCGCCGAGCACCTGCCTGCCGGCATCGCCTACTGGGACCGCGACCTGCGGTGCCAATTTGCCAACAGCGTTTACCAGGAGTGGTTCCGTCTTCCGGCCGGAGATTGGCTCGGCGGATCGTTCCTCAGCCTGATGGGGGAGGCCGTCTTCGAGCGCAACGAGCCGCATTTCCGTGCGGCGCTGGCCAACACACCGCAGAGCTTCGAGCGGACCTCGGTCGTTCCCGGGGGCAGCGCTCGACACTTGCGGATTCAGTACGTGCCCGATGCGCACGAGGGCGAAGTGCGCGGGTTCTTCGTGCAGGTGACGGACATAACGGCTGCCCGGCTGGCTGAGGAGAACCTTCGGCACCTGAACGAGGCGCTGACGTTTGCGCGTGATAGGGCGGATGCGGCGAATCGAGCGAAGAGTGCCTTCCTGGCCAACATGAGCCACGAGATCCGGACGCCGATGAACGCCATCGTTGGCCTCACTCATCTCATGCATCGCGATTCCCGTGACGCGGGGCAGCAGGAGAGGCTCGGCAAGGTCCTGACGGCGACCGATCATCTACTGAAGGTCATCAATGACATCCTGGACCTGTCCAAGATCGAATCGGGGCGGATGACCATAGAGGCGACTGATTTCAATCTCGATAACCTGATTTCAGGGCTGCTGGAACTGATGGCTGAAACGGCGCGCGCCAAGGATATCGATGTGATCATCGACACCGCCGGCGTGCCGAATCGCCTGCGCGGCGACCCGACCCGCCTTGCGCAAGCGTTGATCAATCTCCTCAGTAATGCCATCAAGTTCACGGCACGGGGCTCGGTGTTTGTCCGGGGAGAAGTTCTCGACGAAACGCCGGAAGGTGTGCGCGTTCGCTTTCTCGTGCGCGATACCGGCATCGGAATTCCTGCGGACAAGATCGGCGGCCTGTTCAACGCTTTCGAGCAGGCCGACAGCTCGACGACTCGCCGGTTCGGCGGAACCGGACTCGGCCTCGCCATTACTCGGCGTTTGGCCGAGTTGATGGGAGGCGAGGTGGGCGTCGAGAGCCAGATCGGCCTTGGCAGCACGTTCTGGTTCACGGTGCGGCTGGCGCGCGCGGAACCCGAGGAGGATTCCCTCCCCATACCGAACGAGACCGGGCTGGCGGCGTCGTCGCCGGAAGAAAGCCTGCGGCGCGACCACGCCGGGGCGCGCGTGCTCGTCGCCGATGACAATCCTGTCAACCAGGAGGTCGCTTCCGAAATGTTGATTGATGCCGGCCTGACTGTCGACATTGCTGCAAGTGGCAGGGAAGCCGTCGCGCTGGCGCGCGCCAATCCGTATGAACTGATCCTGATGGACGTCCAGATGCCGGAAATGGACGGCCTTGCGGTGACGAAAGCCATACGCGACCTGCCCGGCTTCAGCAGGATTCCGATACTGGCGATGACCGCCACCAACTCTGCGGAGGATCGCGCCGCCTGCATCGATGCAGGCATGAATGACATCGTGGGCAAACCGATCGAGCCGGTCGTGCTGTTCTCGACGTTGCTCGCGTGGCTGTCGCCACCGGCAATCGGTGCGACTGCCGTGAAGGCGGCGTCCCCTCGGCGCAGCGGCGTTGCACAGGGACGGCCGCGCATGCTGGACGGCATTTCCGGACTCGACCCGGCGGCCGGGCTTGCCGCTGTCGGCGGGAAGTGGGACGCCTATCTGCGGCTGCTCCGCCGCTTCGCCGCGCATTACGCAGACGGCGTGCCCGGCCTCGACCCCGGATTGGCTGCGGGTCGCGCCGACCGGTTCCGCCTGCTGGCGCATTCGCTGATTGGTGCCGGTGGTGCGGTGGGCGCGACGCTCGTGTCGGAACTTGCCGCGAAGCTCGACGCGGCGATCGTTGCGGCAGGAGCGGAGTCCGATATCGCCGGCAAGGCCGCGACACTCCGCGCCGAACTGGCGTCGCTGGTTGAAGCGCTGAATGCGAAGCTTCCCGCGGACGAGCCGGTGGGGAGCCAGGTTGTTGGCGCCGATGAGGGTGTTGCGATCCTCGATCGCCTCGAGACGCTGGTCGCCACAGCGGATTTCGAGTCCGGAACCGCATGCCGCGCGGCATCGGCGCTGCTGCACGACTGCTTTGGCGAGAAGGTGGCCACGCTGGAGAGACTCGTCAACAATTACGACTATCCGGCCGCGCTGGCTGAATTGCGCGCGCTGCGGAAGCGCGGCATGGTGGAGCATCCGGCGAGCACTGCGTAGCCGAGGTTCCCGCAGCAAGTCGCGACACCCTGCTCAGTTGAGCGCCGCCAGAGCCTCACGGAGCTTGTCATGCGTGTGATGCAGCGGAATGCAGATGGTGAAGCGCGAGCCGCGGCCGACTTCGCTGTCGACCTCGATCCGTCCGCCATGCTTGCGCACGATTGAATTGGAAACGGACAGGCCGAGTCCGGTTCCCTCGCCGACGGGCTTGGTCGTGAAGAAGGGCTCGAAGATCCGGGCCTGGTTCTCCTTCGAGATGCCGGAGCCGTCGTCCTCGATCCGCACCCACGCTTCGTCGTCCTTGACGCCTGTGGTGATGGTGATGTGCCCCTTCCTTGGAATCGACTGCGCGGCGTTGACGAGCAGGTTGAGGAAGACCTGGTTCAATCGTGACGGGAGGACCTCGACTTCCGGGAGTGCGCCATAGTGCGTCTCGATCTCGGCCTTGTACTTGATCTCGTTGCGGACGATGTTGAGGGTGCTGTCGAGGGCGGCATGCAGGTCGGCCAACTCCCATACCTCGTCGCTGCTGCCGCGCGCAAAGCTCTTCAGATCCTGGACGATGGCCCGCACGCGCGCCAACCCGTCGTGCGATTCGGCGATGAGCGCAGCGATGTCCGTGCGCAGGAACCCGAGGTCGATCCTGTTGCGCAGTTCCAGCGCATGCGCCCGGGCCGCGGTCTGCGCCACGACTCCGGCGGACGAGTCGTCGGCGGCAATGCAGGCGTCGGTCACGTCGAGCATCTGCGCCACGTAGGACTCGAGCGAGCCCAGGTTCGACAGGACGAAGGCGACCGGATTGTTGATCTCGTGCGCGACGCCGGCGGCCATCTGGCCGATCGACGCGAGTTTCTCGGTCTGGATCACCTGGTCCTGCGCATCCTCCAGCGCAGCGTTCATCCGCTGCATGGCGGCGTTGAGCGTCGACAGCTCCACCAGGCGCGTTTCGCGCTCGACATGCATCATGTGGTTGGCCATGACCAGCGCCAACAGACCCGCCAGCACCTGGCCGCGGTCGAGATCGGCGACGGTGTAGCGCGGCAATCCGGGCGCCCGGTTCACCGCGAGCGCGCCGATCGTGCGTTCGTGCACGCGCAGTGGCCAGCACATGGCCGAATGCCGCGCCCGATCCGGACGGTCGTGGAGCCGCACGGGCAGTCCGGTGTGTGCCGCCGCGCCATTGATGAGCAGCGGCTGGCCTGTGGCGATCACGTGGCCGAACACGCCGGTGCCTCGCGGCGGCCGGCTACCCAGGATGCCCGGCCGCAGGTCCGTGCCGGCGACGATTTCGAGGACGTCGTCGGTGCCGTCGACGATCATCGCGATCGATCCGCTCTCCGCGTCGAGCCCGGAAACGATGTGCAACAGGATGTCCTGCTGGACCTTCTGTGGGTCGACGCCCGTTGCGGCGGTCTGGCCCAACTCGTACAGCGCATAGATCCAGGGATAGTCGGCAAGCTTGCCCGCGCCGACATCGGGGCTCTCGGCGGACTTGCCGGCGTCTACCGATTCACCGTGATTCCGTCGAGTTGGCTTCGCTTCCATGGCTTCAGGTGTCCGGCGCGGCGGATCGACCTACTCCAGCATCACGCCGCCGTCATCGGACCAATGCACGCGGGTGATCCCGGGCGTTTCGGCTTCCAGGCGCTCGAGCTCGAGTTGCTGGCGCGAGATGACGCTGTTTTGCGCGCGAACGTGGTCGGCGAGCCGGCGGTTCTCGAGCATGAGGTGCCGATGTTGCAGCACCTGGATGATCGACGCACGCAGGTCGGTATCCGTCCACGGCTTGGCCACGAAGCGGAAGATGCCGGCGTCGTTGATCGCGCGGACGATTCCGTCCAGGTCCGTGAACGCGGAAAGCATGAGCCGTGCGGCATCGGGAGCGACCTTCCTCACCATCGCGAGGAACGTCGCGCCGTCCATCTCCGGCATCCGGTAGTCGGAGATGACGATGTCGACCGGATGACTGCGCACGAATTCGATGGCGTCGTGCGGTGACGTGAAGGTGACCACATGGGGGTCCGGAACGGCCGGCATCGCCGTCTGGTTCATCAACATGCGGCGCAGGGCGCTGAGGACGTGGGGTTCGTCGTCTAGGATGAGAAGTGTTGTCATCGGGGCACCTTGAGGATTCGGCCGCCGCCGCGATGGCGCCCGGTGGGAATGCGGCGGGTGGAGGAGTCACACGAGCCGCGCACACCAGTTAGTTAGCAAGCCGCATGCCAGAGAATTTGCGGGGCGCAATGAAGGTTGCGCGTTGCGAATCTGTCGCGGCGAGGCACTCACTGCCTATTCGCGCTGCGCTGTTCGCGCGTGTGGCGACAGGGCTCGCTACGCAGTAGTCGTGCAGAAGACGGCGCCCTCGCTCGTCCAGCCGTTTTGCGCGAACTGCATGGCAATCGCGGCTTGGGTGACGTAGCGATGCGTCGGAAGGACCGACGGATGGAATAGGCGCCAGACGGGCACCATCCCTGCCGCGCAGGCGCCGTTTGTGGCGGGCAGCACGTAGAACGCGGTGTGTGTTTCGAGAACCCATACCGGCCAGTGCACCGGTACATAGTCGCACTCACTCGCGTCGGCGGTGTAGAAGTGCGTATCCGGGCCGATTCGCATTCCCGACACGGCATCGACGCGCGAGTCTCCGAAGAAGCGGCAAACGGCGTTCGCTCCCGATACCGGCGCCGTCCACGCGGCGAACGAATGGCCGGTCGCCTCCCATCCTGCGATCAGCCTCGCGTCGAGAATGGCCTGTTCGGCCGGCGCCGCGGTCATGAAATAGTCGTCGGTCGCGGCCCGGTAGTATTCCTTGACCGTTGCATCGGTTGGCGGGCGCGTCGACGCGGGCGGCGCCGCGGCCACCTGGCAATCGTTCTTCAATACCGTCGGCGGATTGAGGATCCAGGCGTGATTGCTGCAAACGCTGGTTTGCCGCAGCGTGCGCTCGCCGAGCAGCGGCGGGGAGCAGGCGGCAATGGTGACGAGCGGCATTGGTTGCGCCGACGTGCAGCCCTTGTTGTCGTAGAGCGCCTGGCAAGCGGAAACGTCGTCGTCGGAGAGGTGCGTCGCGTAACTGTAGGACGTGTACGGTGGTCCGGACATCACGGCGCCCTGCACGTCGGAATGATCGAAGCCGAGAACGTGACCCAGTTCGTGGACGAGCACGTCTGCCGCGAAGTCCGGATCGCGGGTGATGTTCGGGTTCATTTCAATCCCCGCTTCGACCATCTGGCCTCCCGATGTCTGCGGGAACGTGATGCCGGAGTACGGCTGGTCCGCGTTCCAGCCGATGACCGTCACGCCGTCCAGCGCGCGCGGCTGCGCCGTTGTCGTGCCAGCGTAGGTGAAGTGGACATCGCAATGCGCCGACCATTCTGCCGCGGCAGAATAGACAAGTCCCTCGACCTGCCCGCGGAGTGCCGCTGGTTCGCCGGCGGCGTTGTAATACCAGCGGACGACGCCGGACGTCCAGCCGGACGTCACGCCGGGAATGACTTTGAACTCCGGCTGAACTGCGCTGCTCGATGCCATGGGTCCGGACGTGGAGCTTTCCACGACGGGCAGCGAAGCGTACGCGGGCCAGCTGACGGAGGACGCGGCGACAAGGACTGCGCACAGCAGGAAACGGCGGATCGAGTGATCGTGGGACGTCATGCCAGAATGTAGAACGGCGCGCGGCAGGGCGAAATTCGTATGAATACCTACGCGCGGATCCACTCATGAAATGGCCCGCGCCGGCAACATGACCGCGGGCGTTACCCCTGGCAAGACCGGGATGGAATGCTCCTCGTGCCATGACGTGCACAACGGTGCCCGCACCAAGGACGTGATGCTTCTCACCGGCCAACTGTCCGGCTCGAGCCGCGCCCCGGGTGGATACATCTGCACGCAGTGCCACCTCAAGTAAGACGAAGTCAGCTTCGGACAGAGGGCTCGCGCAAGCGGGCCCCTTTTTCTTTGGGTCCTCCGCCAAAGGATTGCCGCGCCGCACCAATCCGCTCAGTTGCCTGACCGACTCCTACCGGTCATCGAATCGCGACATAATGTCGGCCTGTCGTTCGCTGCCGCATTTGCCCTGCCGGATCGGCCGCAAGGAGACCAGTAAATGAACTTGAAATCGGCCGAACACGACCGCCGTACGGAAACGATGGGCGAAATACTGGCGCTGGTGCGCGCCAAGGTCGCGCCTGACCAGCGCCCGACGCTGGAGGCCGTCGTCGCACGCTACTTCGGACAGGTCGACCCGGAGGACCTCGCGGAGCGGCGTCCCGCGGACCTGTATGGCGCGGCACTGTCGCACTGGAACTTCGCGCGCAAACGCGAGCCGGGCAAGGTCCGCGTGCGCGTGTTCAACCCGACGCTCGAGGAACACGGCTGGCAGTCGACGCATACGATCATCGAAATCGTCAACGACGACATGCCTTTCCTCGTCGACTCGGTGACGATGGAAGTGAATCGCCACGGGCTCACGCTGCACCTCATCATCCACCCGCTGATCCTGGTCGATCGCGACGCCGAAGGCACGTTGCACGGACTGGGCAAGGACGGCGCGCCGAACGCGCGGCGCGAATCGTTCATCCACGTCGAAGTCGACCGCATCACCGAGACGGCGCGACACGACGCGCTTGCCGCCGACGTGACCCGCGTCTTGAACGACGTGCGCGCGGCGGTCGCGGACTGGAAGGCCATGCAGGCCAAGGTGCTGGAGGTCGTCGCGGACCTCGAGAAGCGCCCGCCGCCGATCCCCGCGGAGCAGCTGGAGGAGGGGCTCGCGTTCCTGCGCTGGCTCGCCGAAAATCACCTGACGCTGCTCGGGTACCGGCGCCACGAACTCGTCACCGTCGACGGGCAGGACGCGTTGAAGATCGTGCCTGGATCGAGCCTGGGGTTGCTGCGCGACGGCGCGAGCAAGGAAACGTCGGCGAGCTTTGCCGCGTTGCCGCCCGAGGTTCGCGCGTACGCGCGCCGGCCGGAGCTGCTGGTCATCACCAAGTCCACGGCGCGCTCGACCGTGCATCGCCCCGGCTACCTCGACTACATCGCCGTCAAGCGGTTCGATGCCGCCGGCAACGTCACCGGCGAGGACCGCTTCCTGGGTCTCTACACGTCGACGGCCTACAGTGCCAATCCCGCCGACATCCCGATGCTTCGGCGCAAGACGGCCAACGTCGTCGCGCGCTCGGGCGTGGCGCCGGGCAGCCACGCGGGCAAGGCGCTGACCAACATCCTCGCGACGTATCCGCGCGACGAGCTGTTCCAGATCACCGAAGACGAACTGTTGCAGACGGCGATGGCGATCCTGCACCTCGGAGAGCGTCAGCGTTTCCGGCTGTTCGTCCGGCGTGACCCGTTCGAGCGCTTCGTTTCATGCCTCATCTACGCGCCGCGCGAGAGCTTCTCGACCGCATTGCGCAAGAAGTGGCAGGTCATCCTCAACGAAGCGTTCAACGGCAGCGGTTCCGAGTTCAACGTTCACCTGTCCGAATCGGTGCTGGTGCGCATCCTGATCACCGTGCGCACGACGCCTGGGAAGATCCCCGCATTTGACGTGCGCGAGATCGAGGCACGGCTGGTTGCGGCGGCGCGGCGCTGGGACGACGACGTGAAGGACGCGCTGCTCGAAGCGCTGGGCGAGGCGCGCTGCAACGATCTGCTGCGCCGCTTCGGCGACGCGTTCCCGGCTGGTTATCGCGACGAGGTGGCCGCGCGTTCGGCCGTGCCGGACATCGAGATGATGGCGAAGCTGAGCAACGCGCAGCCGCTCGGCATGTCGCTGTACCGGCCGCTGGAAGCCCCACCCGGCACGCTGCGCTTCAAGATCTTCCACCTGGGCGCGCAGGTCACGCTGTCGGACAGCCTGCCGATGCTGGAGCACATGGGGTTGAAGGTGCTGGACGAGCATCCGCACCGCGTCACGCCGGCGTCGGGCAAACCGATCTGGATTCACGACTTCGGCATGATGGCGGCGGCAACCGACACCGAGGTCGAAGTCGACGCGCTGCATCAGGTCTTCGAGGACGCGTTCGGCCGCATTTTCCGGGGCGAAGTCGAGAGCGACGACTTCAACCGCCTGGTCGTCGCTGCGCGCATGCCGGCCGACGAGATCGTCGTGCTGCGCGCCTATGCGAAGTACATGCGCCAGATCGGCTTTTCGCTGTCGCAGTCGTTCATCGAGAGCACGCTGGCGGCGCATGCGGACATTGCCGGCGCACTCGTGGCGCTGTTCAGGACGCGTTTCGATCCTAAAGGCGGCGCAGGCTCGGGCTCGCGCGCGGCGGAACAGCAGCGCGCGATCGAGGCGATGCTGGAGAACGTCGACAACCTGTCGGAAGATCGCGTGCTGCGCCTGTATCTGGCGCTGATGCTCGCCACCAACCGCACGAATTTCTGGCGCCGCGCCGCAGACGGAAGCAGCCGCAGCTTCCTTTCGTTCAAGTTCGATCCGGCCAAGGTCCCGGGATTGCCGGAACCCAAGCCGATGTTCGAGATCTTCGTCTACTCGACGCGTTTCGAAGGCGTGCACCTGCGCGGCGGCAAGGTGGCGCGTGGAGGATTGCGCTGGTCCGACCGCCCGGAGGATTTCCGCACCGAGGTGCTGGGGCTGGTCAAGGCGCAGATGGTGAAGAACACGGTGATCGTTCCCGTGGGATCGAAGGGCGGGTTCGTGCTGAAGCGCGCGCCGGCATCCTCCGAGCGCGAAGCGTTCATGGCGGAAGGCATTGCCTGCTACAAGGATTACCTGCGCGGCCTGCTCGACCTCACCGACAACCGGGTTGGCGACAAGATCGTCGCGCCGCCGGACGTAAAGCGCCACGATCCCGATGACCCGTACCTCGTGGTGGCGGCCGACAAGGGGACGGCGACGTTCTCCGACTACGCCAACGGCATCAGCAAGGAATACGGTTTCTGGCTGGGCGACGCGTTCGCCTCCGGCGGTTCCGTCGGGTACGACCACAAGGCGATGGGCATCACCGCGCGCGGCGCATGGGAATCGGTCAAGCGCCACTTCCGCGAAATGGGCATCGACACGCAGACGACGGACTTCACCGTTGCCGGCATCGGCGACATGTCCGGCGACGTGTTCGGCAACGGCATGCGGCTGTCGCGCCACATCAGGCTGGTCGCAGCGTTCGACCACCGCCACATCGTCCTCGACCCCAACCCCGATCCTGCGACCAGCTTCGCCGAGCGCGATCGCCTGTTCAGGCTGCCGCGCTCGACCTGGGCCGACTACGACGCGAAGCTCCTGTCCAGGGGCGGCGGCATCCATTCGCGCAGCGCGAAATCGATTCCGCTGACGCCGGAGGTCAAGGCTGCGCTGGCCATCGACCGCGACGCCATGACGCCGACTGAACTCGTCAACGCGATCCTGAAGGCGCCGGTGGACCTGATCTACAACGGCGGCATCGGCACGTACGTGAAAGCCGCCGGCGAAACGCATGCGCAGGTCGGCGACCGCGCCAACGACGCGCTGCGCGTGAACGGCCGCGAGCTGCGTTGCAAGGTCTTCGTCGAAGGCGGCAACCTGGGCTGCACCCAGCTGGGTCGCGTCGAGTACGCCGCGGGCGGCGGACGCATCTATACGGACGCGATCGACAACTCCGCGGGCGTGGGCACGTCCGATCACGAAGTGAACATCAAGATCCTGCTCGGGCTGGCCATCGCCGAGGGAGAGCTCACCGAAAAGCAGCGCAATGCACTGCTCGTCGAGATGACCGACGACGTGGCGGGGCTCGTGCTGCGCGACAACGTGTTCCAGACGCAGGTGCTGTCCGTCACCGGGCGCATCGCGCCGACGCTGCTGGATGCGCAGGCGCGCTTCATGCAGTTCCTGGAAAAGCGCGGCAGGTTGAATCGCGCGATCGAGTACCTGCCGACCGACGAGGAG
>Ga0302323_100001332_pt1 | contig 19976 bp, 13 predicted proteins | sample Fen_T0_3_FD_201950 | JGI IMG/M metagenome (GOLD analysis project Ga0302323, IMG submission 201950) | Peat permafrost microbial communities from Stordalen Mire near Abisko, Sweden - Fen_T0_3 | ecosystem: Environmental > Terrestrial > Soil > Wetlands > Permafrost | place: Sweden: Abisko... | reverse complement strand
GCGGTCGAGCAAGGTACTGGTCGTGGAGCGGTCGAGCGCGGAAATGCACACGGAGCTCGGCTCGGCTTCGAAGCCGGCGACCTCCTCCGGCGGAACGCGATCGATCTTGTTGAATACGCGTAGCTTCGCGGTGCGATCGAGGTCGAGCTCGCTCAAGATTTTGCCGGTGGTCTCCAGGTGCTCGGCTTGTTCTGGATCGGAAGCGTCAACCACTTCCAAAATTAGATCCGCTTCAGTGGCTTCTTCGAAGGTGGCTCGGAAGGCGGCAAACAGATCTTTGGGCATGCCTCGGATGAAGCCCACGGTATCGGTCAGTACGACGTGTTTGCCGTCCGGCAGTGTGAGCTGGCGGGCGCGGGTATCGAGCGTGGCGAACAGCTTGTCTTCGGCGAGAACCCCCGCGTCCGTTAGCGTGTTGAGCAGCGTGCTCTTGCCGGCGTTGGTGTAGCCGACGATGGCCACGACCGGGACGTCACTTTGAGCGCGGCGGCGGCGGCGTTCGGAGCGCTGCTTGCCTAGGTGCTTGAGCTCCTTTTCTAGGCGATTGATCCGGTCGCGCGCGCGGCGGCGGCCGATTTCGAGCGTCGTTTCGCCGGGGCCTCGACCGCCGATACCGCCGGTCAGGCGGCTGAGTGAGTCGTCCTTCGCGCCCAGCCGGGGCAGGGTGTATTTCAACTGAGCGAGTTCGACTTGCAATTTTCCGTCGCGGGTTTCGGCGCGCTGAGCGAAAATATCCAGGATCAATTGCGAGCGATCCAAGACCTTGAGATCGGTCTTGCCGGCGATGCCGTGCGCCTGCGCCGGATTCAAGTCGCAGTCGAAAATCAGGGTTTCGGCATCCAGATCGATGGCCCGCATCACGACGTCCTCCAGCTTGCCGGGGCCGATCACGAACTTCGGGTCAGGTTGATCGCGTAGCTGGATGATGGTGTCCGCGACCTCTACACCGGCGGTGCGAGCCAGGCTGTCCAGCTCGCCGAGGCGCGATTTCGCGCGTTGCATCGCGCCGGCACGCCGCTTGTCGCCGACGTGAATCAAAATCGCGCGGCCATCTTTGGCGGTGACCGTACGCGTGCGCTCTTGCTGCGCGAACTCGGCTTCGAGCGAGCCAATCAACTCGGCGAAGTTCGGCTCCTGTTGACCGTAGGGTAACGGACCAATCACCTCGTAAGGCGTGCCTCTGCCTTCGAACGTGGGCGTGTTGTAGGCGTAACTGAACCGTTGCGGTTCACTTGCCGGATTGAGCAAGACAGCGGCTACCAGGTCGAGCCGGAGTCGCGTCAAGTCGACCAAATCGTCCTTGGTCAGGGGCTCGTTGAACAGGTGAGTGTGCACCAGTCGCAGCGCGCGAAAGCGGCCTTCCGCGGCGCGCAAGCGGCCAATGTCCGGCAGCATCAAGCCCGTGGCATGCCCGACCACGACGTAGTCGACTTGCCCCGAGCGATGCACCAAAGCGCCGACCTGACGGCGAGATTCGCGCGACGCATCGGCGAGCGAACGCACGAGCTCGGGCGTGGCGATGCGGTCGCTCGGGACGCGGCGCCTGTAGATGCGCTCTAGAGTCTTGATGGCACTCGGCGATAGGCCGGTCGTGTTTCCGTAGAGCTCAGCCATGCAGGGGGCGCGACGCGCAATCCAAGCTTAACACGCTTTTGGCGGGCTAGGATGCTGCCCCCGTGGCAAAACTGTCAACAGAGCAACCACGCTGAGGCATAGTCCCGGTGCATGGCGCTTCTGACCGAGCTTTCGTTGGCTTCCGCGGCACCGCTGGCCAGGGGTTTCAACCTGGATTTGCGCAAGATCGAGCCGCTCATGGCCGGTTCGGTGAACTCCAATTTCCGGCTGACCGACAGTGCGGGCAAAGTTTACTTCGCGCGGCTGTACGAGGAACAGGACTACGCAGGCGCGCTGCGCGAGCACGCCGTGGTCGCCGCCTTGGATGACGCGGGCGTACCCGTGGTGCGTGCGCTGAAGGCAAAAGACGGCGGCTCGCTGGCAGATTTCGAAGGTAAGGCGTTCGCGGTGTTCCCATGGATCGAGGGTGAGATCTTGTGCCAGGCCAAAGTCACGCCCCAAGCGTGTGTCGACCTCGGTGCTGCTCTGGCCCGCGTGCACTCGTGCTCGCAGCGCGTGCCCGCGCTACCGGGTGGACGCTTCCGAATTCCGGACTTGCGCGAGCGCCTGCAGCGGGTGGAAGCGTCGGGCCGCGCATCGCTCTTGCCAGCGGTGAGTACGATTCGCGAGCGCCTCGACTTTTACGAGGCTAATCGCGTCAAGAACCTCGAGCAAGGCATTTGCCACGGCGATCTGTTCCGCGACAACGTGCTTTGGCAAGGGCCGAAGCTGCGCGCACTCATCGACTTCGAGAGTGTGTGTCTCAACAACTTCGCATACGATCTGATGGTGACTGCGCTCGCCTGGGGATACGGTGCACGATTCGAGATCGGCTTGGTGCAGGCGCTGTTCGACGGTTATCGTAGCGTGCGCCCGCTGCCTGCGGCCGAAGTGGCCGCCCTGCGCAGCGAGGGCGCGATCGCCTGTTTGCGCTTTGCTAGCACGCGACTCACGGATTTTTCGTTGCGTGTCCCCGAAGGCACCCCGCCTGCGCGTGATTTCGGCCGCTTTTTGGCGCGCATGACCGCAATCGAGAACGGCGCGCTGGACACCTGCATTGCGTCACTCGCGGCGGGCGCGCAAATCAGTCGCTGAGCGCCCGTTTCGGCGTGGCCCCTCGCTGAGGCAGCGCCAAGGACCGTTGCAAATTCGCGCAATCGGGTTCGAGCGGCGGCGGGTGAGGGTGGGGTAGCGCCCCCTAGCTATCTCGACTAAATATCGAGTGAGTTCAGCTTGGAGCAGGATCAGGCGCGTGGAGGAAAGAGGAGCGAGATGCCAGCACCCAGCAGCCTCGCGCGGATCGTCGCGCACGACACCGACCATTTCGTGGCTATTTGGCACGAGACCGTGATTGCCGTCTTTCGCGGTGCGTGCACTCTGCAACACGTGCTGAACATCAGCAACGCGTGCAAATCCGTGCTCGGCGAGCGCCGGGGCGACGTGACCTACCTGAGCGTGATCGAGCGTGCATCCCCCGCGCCGACTGAAACGGTCCGCCGCGAGCTCGCCACTTGGAGCCGCGACATCGTGTCCAAGATGGCCGTTGCGGTGATGGTAACCGAGGGCGGAGGTTTCAAGAGCGCATTGGTGCGCGGTGTGGGCGTGGCGCTCACCACGCTCGCGCCGCACAAGGTGCCCTTCAAGTTCGCTGGCAACGTCGAAGAGGCGGCTCCGCTGATTGCGCGCTTTCTGCCGCCAAAAGCCGGCGGAGCTGCCGAGCTGATTTCGACGGTCGCGGAGGTGCGGGCGCGCTGGGAACGGGGCGCTGTAAACGGCTCGGTCGGGTAGTGCAGAACACAGTGTGAATCGCATTCACACTCGGCAGGCTCAGCGGCGCGCGCTGCCGGTGGTCATGCTGTCGACGACTGCGGCAGGCCGTGGCTTGAGTTCTTCGAGTGGCACGAGAACGATCGCATTGCCTGCGGGTGCGGGCGAGGTCGCCGCGAGCGCGCCTGCCGGTGATTGCGGCAGGTAAGCGATACAAGTCCCGAGCAATGCGCGCGATCCTGGGTCCAACCGGTAAAGATCCCCCGGTGCACCCGGGCGCTCGCTTGCGCCGGAGATGAACAGCGCATCGCAGCCGAGCTGGCCAGCGCGTTCGGCCAGCGATTGGACCATCCGCGCCGTGTCTCCGCCGAAATTGCCTCCGTCGGCGCGCAGCAGCGCGACGTCGACATGCGGCCGAGTCGGTGCCGAGCTGGCGTAGATCTCGACCGATTGTGCCGGCCGTGAGACGAGTGGATGCGGAGCCGCGTTCAATCGCGTGGTTTCCACCGATGACATGACGCAGCCCGAAACGCAAAACGTGATTCCCAGCAGCACGCTGATTGACTTCATCGATTCCTCCTGCCCTTCATCCTGCGCTCCTCGCGCTCCTCGCGCTCCTCGCGCTCCTCGCGCTCCTCGCGCTCCTCGGTTCGTACCGCTGACTGTAACAGAGACTAGCAAGACGCATGCCCCCCGGACCCTGGACGCTGATTTCGTGCTAGACGTCGCTGCGAACCAACGGAAACGACGAGGACGAACAGACATGACGGTTGCTCGAGGTGGCAGGCTGCCAGACGCGATTGATGCTGCGATGGAGCGGCTGAATACCAGCGTAGACATCGATTGGGAGCTCTGGCGCGAAGACATCGCGGGCTCGATTGCCCATGCCGAGGGCTTGGCCCGCGCCGGTGTACTCACGGACTCAGAGGCGCTCTCGATCGTCACTGGCCTACAGCAGATCAAGGGCGAGATCGAGCGCGGCGAATTCTTTTGGGATCGAAAAAAGGAAGACGTGCACATGAACATCGAGGCGCGCCTGCGCGATGTCGTGGGGCCCGTCGGGGGCAAGCTGCACACCGGTCGCTCGCGCAACGATCAAGTCGCGACCGACCTCAGGTTGTGGACGCGTCGACGTTGTGAAGAAGCGATCTTGGCAGTCGATGAGCTTGCCTCTGCCGTGCTGGACCGTGCCAGTTCGGAAATCGAACTGCTGATGCCGGCGTACACGCATTTACAACGCGCACAACCGAGTCGGCTCTCCCATCACCTCTTGGCTTGGCAAGAGCTGCTGTTTCGCGATCGTGGCCGCTTGGCAGATGCCATGGTGCGCTTGAACGAGTCGCCGCTGGGCGCTGGTGCCGTGGCCGGCACTGGGTTTCCGCTCGATCGCGAGGGCGTCGCGCGTGCACTCGGCTTCACGCAGCCGATGCAAAATTCGATCGATGCCACCGGCAGCCGCGACTTCTTGATGGAGGTCGCCTCTGCGCTAGCCATTTTTGGCGTGCACCTGTCGCGCATTGGTGAAGAGATCGTGCTCTGGTCCACGCAAGAGTTCGGGTTCATGACGCTGAGTGACGCCTTCTCCACCAGCTCGTCGATGATGCCGCAGAAGAAGAATCCCGACGTTGCCGAGCTGGTGCGCGGCAAATGCGCGCGGCTGATTGGCTGCGTCACGACGCTGCTCGTGCTCGAGAAGAGCTTGGCATTCGGCTATGGCCGCGATCTGCAAGAAGACAAGCGCCCGATCTTCGACGCCTTCGAGTGCGCGTTGACCAGCGCCCGGGCGCTCACCGGTGCCATCGCGAGCGCGACCTTCCACGGCCAGCGCATGAAAGCCGCGCTCGCGACCGGTCATCTGTGCGCCACGGATCTGGCTGATTTCCTGGTGCAGCGCGGGCTACCGTTCCGCGAAGCTCATCACGTCGTCGGCGCCCTCGTGCGTGAAGCCGAGGAGCGCGGTGTGCAAATCGGTGAGCTACCGGCAGATGTGCTGGTCGCCGCGCATCCCTCGTTGACCGGTCCGGAGCTCGCGTTGGCGCTCGATCCCGAGGCGGCAGTGGAACGCCGCTCACTCGTCGGGGGTCCGGCCAAGGCTCGTGTCCAAAGCGCAATTGCCGAAGCGCGTTCGCGTTGGCCCACCCAAGATTGAGCGCTAGAAGCTGAGCCCCATCTGCTTTTGCCCGAAGAACACCCAGCTCTCGCGGGTGGTCGGCTCAGCCCGATCGAACACGCCGGCACGCCAAAGAGCGATGCCGGTGATGGCGAGCGCTGCCGCGGAGGCGGCGATCGCGTAGGGCCAAATCGTCTTCTTCGAGGCAGCCCCGGTCAGGCTTTCATGCCGGTGCTCCCAGATCACGACAGCGCCGCAACGGTCGCGCTCGCACAGCGCCACCTCGATGCCGCTCGGGCGAGCGCGCGCCAAGACGTAGCTCTCGCAGCGCGCGTGCGCGGCGGCCATGGCTCGGCCCGTTGCGAAATAGCCGCGCCCAATGTCGTCCGTGCTGCAAGCGACGGTTTCCGGCACCGGCAAGCGCAGACGTAGCTCGTCCGCCGCGAGCTTGGTCCAGCCGGCCCACAGCAGGCGCCCGCCACGCGCGACGCGCGCGTGGTGCTCCCCGGCGGCGGTCAAAACCGAGTTTTGGACCTGCATGCCGTCCCACTCCAGCGTGTCGCCCGGGTCCAAGCCGTCGATACTCACGCGCTGCGTTTCCGCCATTTCAAGCTCGCGCTCGCGCGCGCGGTCGGAAAAGGGCACGGCGCGGGGCCCCTCGAGTGCGGCTGCGCGTTTGCGCAACGCATTCGCGGCATCTCCGCCGTCCGGGGCGGTGTCCTCGATCTCCGCCGACTGCGCCAAGATTTCGGCCATCAGCCAGGCAGATTGTGGCAACTCCGGGTGCTCGCGCAGAACCTGTTCCGCTCGCTCGAGCGCGCCGAGCGCTCGACTCTGCTCGAGTGATGCCGCGGCATTGCGCGCTTCTTCCAGCGAACTCTCGACTTGCGCCACCGCGTCCGGCGCGTAGGCCGAAGCCGGAATGGCACCGTGATAGGGCGCGGCGTTCTCCCGTGGCGCTTCGAGCCGCAGTAGTCGACTGTGCGCGAAGGCATCCAGGTCTGCACGAAATGTAGGCAAGACAGATGAGGCTGAAAGCCAGACGAGAACGGCCGTTTGGCTCATAGATGCGCCATGGTAGGCTGGGTCTTTCGTCTTTGCCGCAACTTGTGAAGCGGAGCATGCGCCGTAGGGCGCGGAAATACCGAGGGTCCTGTGCAGCTTGATTTCGTGAACCGCGAGCTCACGATCAAACTCGTTTACTACGGTCCAGCTCTGAGCGGCAAGACCACCAACCTGCAGGCTCTGCACAAAGCGGCGGAGCCCGGCGCGAGCGGGCGTCTGATGACGCTCGAGACGAAGGACGACAGAACGCTGTTCTTCGACCTATTGCCGCTCACCTTTCGCAACCAGGGCAGCTTGGCGGTACGGCTAAAGGTGTTCACCGTACCCGGTCAGGTGATTCACGCCTCGACCCGGCGACTGGTGGTGCAAGGGGCTGACGGCATTGCCTTCATCGCTGATTCACGCACGGCGGAGACTCAGCACAACACTGATTCTTTCATGGACTTGCGAGAGAACCTCAAGCAGCACGGGCTGACCTTGCGGCAGATGCCGCTGATCATTCAGTTCAACAAGCGCGACATGCCCGATGTGCGCAGCGACGCGGAAATCGCCGACCTGGCGTCCAAGGGACGGGAGCCCGTGTACCTGGCCGTGGCCACGCGCGGGGTGGGCGTGGTCGAGAGCATGATCGGGCTATTGCACTTGACCTGGAGCGCACTCGACGCCGAACACGACTTGAACAAGAAATTCGGCTTCGACTCCAAAGCATTTCTGGCGCAGGTCGCGCAAAAGCTCGGCAACCCGAAGCCCATCCCCGAGATTTTGAAAGCTTGCGTGGGCGGCGCGCTCGATGTCCTTCGGCCGGAGGCTGGCTGATGCTCCCGCCGGCTGCTGCGAAAACCTTCGACGAACTCACGCTCGGCCACGGCGTGAGTCTGGAAGACTTGATCGACCGCGACGCCCTAGGCGAAATGGTCAAGAGCTTCTACGACTTGTTCGGCGTACCCCTGCGCATCTTCAGCGAGGACGGCAAGCTGCTCGGGGATTCTGCCGATCAGCTCCCGCTCTATGCGTTGCTGAACTCGGCCAAGGGCGGCCGCGTTGCACTGGCCGAGGTGGCTGGCAAGGTGAAGAACATCTCGCTCGGGGACGACGGCATGGCCAGCTACCCGTGCCCCACCGGCGAACACTACCGAGTCGCGGCAATTCAATACGACGGTAAGCTTATTGGGCGAATGATCCTGGGCCCATTCGTACATCCAGCCCAAGTCGAGCCGCCCGCTGCGTTGCTTGCGCTGGACGCAGAGCTGGACTCCGCGCGGTTGCGTGAGCTGTTCCGGGCCATGCCGCGCGCGGAGGACGACTCGGTGGTCAAGCTGGCTCGCCACCTCGGTCGCACGCTCGACCTCCTGCTGTTCAGCGGCCATCGCGCACTCTTGACCAGCAACATGCACCTGGCCTCGGTTCGCGAAAGTTTCCGCGAGCTGGAGGACAAGAATGACAAGTTACAAACCGCGTTCGATCGCTTGAAGGAGCTCGACCGGTTGAAGAGCAATTTCTTGGCCACCGTGTCGCACGAGCTGCGCACGCCGCTCACCTCGATCATCGGCTACAGTGAAATGCTCGTCGAGGGCCTCGCGGGCGAGATGACCGGTGAACAGCGCGAGTTCGTGCAGACCATTCGCGACAAGGGCGAGCAGCTCTTACAGCTGATCAAGGGCCTCTTGGATTTGTCTAAGCTCGAGAGCGGGACGATGAGTCTGCGTAAGACTCAGACCGAAATTCTAGGTATTTTGCGGGACGTTGCCCAGACAATGACCCCGACCGCGCGCAAAAAAGAGGTCGAGCTGGTGGTCGACGTCGAGAATGGCTTGCCGCTGATTTGGGCCGATAGCGAGCGCTTGCGGCAGGTGTTCTTGAACCTGACCGAAAACGCGATCAAGTTCACGCCAGCGCAGGGCAAAGTCACGCTCTCGGCGCGCATGACGGCGATCGAAGCTGCGCGCCCGGAGGATGCTGGCGGAGTGGTGATCCTGAGCGCTCGGCGCACCGCGATCGAATTTCGAGTCTCGGACACCGGCATCGGCATCCCCGAACTCGAGCGCGGTCGGGTGTTCGACGCCTTCTATCAGGTTGACTCGAGCTCCACACGTGAGGCAGGCGGCACCGGGCTCGGGCTGTCGATTGTACGCCGGCTGATCGACGGCCACGACGGCACCGTGCGCATCACCGACAACACGCCCAAGGGCACGGTGTTCGTCGTAACGATCCCGGTCAAGCGCGCAACCATCAGCTGACTGGTGTAGCGTGCCGCGCATGCCTGCGCGCGCTCGGCCAATCTCGGAATTCGTAGCGATTCCCAAACTGCAGGCGTTGTTCCGACAGGCGAGCTCAGTGGTCGAACTGGGCATCGGTGACGACGCGGCGGTGCTCAAATCCGGCGGGCGCTGGGTGTGGACGGTCGACGCGGCAGTCGAACACGTGCATTTCGAGCGGGCCTGGCTCTCGTGCGCCGACTTGGGCTTTCGCAGCTTTCAGGCTGCCGCTAGCGATGTCAGCGCGATGGGTGGAGCGCCCTTTGCGGCGCTTTCCAGTGTGGTTTTCCCGCCCGGCTTTGCCGCAGCGGAACTCGCTCAGTTGGCGCGGGGGCAACGCGCGGCCGCGCGTGCATTGGGCTGTGCGATCGTGGGCGGCAACTTGGCGCGTGGCGCCGAGCTCAGCGTCACGACCACAGTCGTCGGCCGCGTGAAGCGTCCGATTTTGCGCAGCGGAGCGCGCGTCGGGGATGAGCTGTGGCTGTGCGGCGACCTTGGCTTGGCTGCGGCCGGGCTCAGGCTCTTGCAGGCCGGAATGTCGCGCGGCACGAGCGCAGCCGCGCGCCGTGCGCTCAGCGCGTTCCGACGACCGCAGGCACAACTCGCCGCCGGTCTCCAGTTGGCGCGTGGCGCGCACGCCGCGATCGACATCTCCGATGGCTTAGCGGGTGACGCTTTGCATTTGGCGGTGGCGAGCGGCGTCGAGTTGCTGATCGACCTGACTGCGCTGGCCGCGACTGTCAGTCCCGCGTTGCGCAGTTTGGCCCCGCGATTGGGCGTGCCTGCACTGGAGCTCGCTCTGTACGGGGGCGAGGACTATGCGCTGTTGGCTACGGGACCCCGGCGTGCGCGCCCGCCGAGTGCCCGTGTGATTGGCGCGGTGGGCAAAGGGCGCGGAGTCTGGCTCCTGGAAAACGGGCGACGGCGCCGTGCCGGCCGAGGTTTCGAGCATTCGAGCGCTCGCACGACACGCTGAGTCAGTGGGTCGGCCTGCAGGCCGCTGGTCAACCGCATTTTTGCCGCGCTCAGCTGACGGTTGTCGCCAGTCCAGCCATGAATGGGGGCCCAAATCCGGTTCCGAAGCGATCGTGGGGCGAATTCCTACCTGGGGGGTGCCCCCATTTGCCCCGTGGCAGATGTGGATTCGGTTCCAGTTTCAAGTAACCTTTCCAACTAAGACCCTCTAATTGTCGCACTTAGGATGAGGGACCGGTTCCAGAAATACGCCGGTGTTCTGGACAAGGGGGAGTCCGTCGCGCACATTGTGTGGCACTTAGTTCAGCCCGCTGGGGCTTGGAGGTTGAGAAATGACTAAACGAATTTTCCGTTACTCGGGTTTAGGCCTCGCGCTGCTCACGGCGGGGGCGATTGCAGCCTGCAGCAGCAGCGATGGGGGGACGCCGGCGGCAGCCGGTAGCGGCGCCGGTGGAGCGCATGCGGGCGGTGCAGCCGGCGCGTCGGCGGGAGCTCCGGCCGCAGGCGCGGGCGTTGCGGGTAGCGCGGCTGGTGCCGCGCCGACGGCCGGCAATGGCGGCGCCGGCGCGGGTTACGCGTGCGCCGGCACGGTGCCCACTTCCGCAGTGATCACCGATTTCTCGAACCTCACTCCCAACGCGGACAACCCCGGTAATTACAAGTTCATCGGCGGCGTGCTCGGCGGCACGTACACCTATCAACCCATGGCCCTCACTTTGGACACGCTGGGCGGCACGGCGCTGAACATCAAGGGCAACGTCAAAGACTACGACGGCTTCGGCTTGTACTTCGAGACCTGCTACAACGCGGGCGCCTACACCGGCGTTTCGTTCAAGATCAAAGGCAATGCCGGGGCGAAGGGCACGCTCAACTTCCGCGTTCAGACGAACGTCAACACCGCCATCGGCAGCGCCGCCAGCCCGAAGGGTACCTGTGTGACGGCGACTCCTCTTGCCCCGTACCCCGACTGCCACGCCCCCGGCGTGGATATCGCGGTGACGTCGACCGACACCGTAATCACGGTGCCGTTTAGTACGCTGTCGGGAGGCCTGCCGAGCGATACCGTCGACAATATGCAAATTGTAGGTCTGGAGTGGGCATTCAATTGGGATCCGAATGCCGGCGCGGCCGGTGCGGGCGCTGGCGGCGCCAGTGGCGGCACGGGCGGCGCGAGCGCTGGTAGCGGCGGCGCCAGCGCCGGTAGTGGCGGCGCCAGCGCCGGTAGTGGCGGCGCCAGCGCCGGTGCGGCCGGCAAGGGTGGCACGGGCGGAGCAAGCGCCGGTAGCGGCGGCGCCAGTGGCGGCGCGGGCGGCGCGAGTGCCGGTAGCGGCGGCGCGAGCGCCGGCAGCAGCGGCAGCGGTACGGTCGCAGGTTCCTACAATGCTGACATCACCATCGACGATGTCAGGTTCATCGGCGGCCCGCCCGCTGGTGGCGCAGGCGGCGCAAGCTCTGCCGGTGCCAGCGCCGGTGGCGCAAGCTCCGCCGGTACGAGCTCTGGTGGCGCGGGCGCTGGTGGCGCGAGCGCCGGCAGCGGTGGCGCCAAGGCCGGCTCAGGCGGCACTGCCGGCTGAGCTAGCTTTGAGCTAAGCGTTACGGAAAGCGGCGGCTCGGCTGATAGCTGGGCCGCCGTTTCGTTATTTGTGGAACTGATTCGCTAGGCGTGCGCGAGCGATCCGTTGTGCGCGGGCTACGCAATCGCCTGCGGGAAGCAGCGCGAACTGCGGTGCGACAAATGGAGCACAAACTGCGGTGCGACAAATGGAGCACAAACTGCGGTGCGACAAATGGAGCACAAACTGCGGTGCGACAAATGGAGCACAAACTGCGGTGCGACAAAATGCAGCGTGGGCCACCGACTTGCGTCGGCGACCCACGAGCTGCTCACGATGCGCTGTGAAGAGCGCGTTGCCTCACTTGAGAAGCGCGCGCACGTTCGAGATGCAGAAGTCGAACGGAACCGCGCTCTTGTCGTTGGTCACGACCTGCCAGGCGATCTTGACCATCTTGGTCTGGACGGTGGTGGCCAGGGGCTCGGTCGGAACGGGCGTCGCGTAACACGCTTTGACCAAGTCAGTGAACAGTACGGTGTTGACGCCGACTTTGACTTTGACGGTCGGCAGGTTGCAAAATTCGGTCGTCCCGTCGTCGACTTTGAAGCGCAGAGCCGAGGGGCCGGGCACCACGTTGCCCTCGACTTCGAAGGCGAAACCCTTGAGCGCCGTGGCGTCGTACGGCATCGCCACGCCACCCGCAGGCGGCACGAGGGTCATGTCGATTGTTTGGGCCAGGTTGAGGCCGATCGCGGCGCCCCAGTACTCGCCGTAGCAGTCCGTGGCCGGCGCGGTGAACATCATGTTCTTGCAGGCGGGGGAGGCCTTGTCGACCAGGGCGGCAGTACCTTTGATACACGCATTGGTGAGTGTGAAGTCCGACGTCATGGTGGCGAGGGACGTCGGGTCGCCGTACGAGAACATGGCTCCCTCAATCTTTGCGTCGTTTGCGGCCGCAACCCAACCATCAGCCGGGGTCAGTGGGATGCCTTCCGGCAGTGCCGGACCACCCGCGGTTCCCATACCTGCCCCTGCCGTCCCCGGCGCGCCCCCGCCCGCCGCGGGAGCTCCGGCGCCACCCGCGGGCGCCCCAGCACTGTTGCCGCTACCGGCAGCAGGGATGACGATGGGGCCGCCGGCTGCTCCGGAAGGTGCCGCGCCTGCGCTGCCAGGGTTGTCGGAACCGCCGTTGTCACAGGCGGCAAAGCCGGTGGCCATCGCGCAAATAGAGACGCCTAGGATCAGTTTAACTGCCGAACTCATGAGCTCGAGCGTAGCCGAGAGCTCGAGCGAGTTCAAGCGATGAGGAGACGAATTGGGGGGGCAGATTCGAAAATAGAGACAAGCACTCTGGCACCGGTTCCGCATTGCTCGGTCGCGTCTCGCGCGGCGAGCAACCGGCACCGGGACGAAGTCGCGCGGGCATCGGCACAAAGCCGGTACCCGCGCTCGCCCGCGTGAGCGCTAGCGCGCTCACCGCTCATTTCACATCAACGTAAAAATCTTCGGTGACGAGGTTCGTGACCGGGCCGTTCCAGATTTCGTAGCCTACTGCCACGGCCATGATTTGCGCGCCCGGCAGGCTGTAATTGCGCTTGATGGCGTCGTTGTAGAAGTCGAGCACGTCGTACTCGAGCTCGCCCAAGTCCTTCCCCTCGGGCTGCACGTAGTTCACGATCGGCAGGCCGTTGACCGTGCCCTTGACGATGTTCCAGGTGCCGGGAACATTGGCAATCGTGACACCCGCGGTTGCGGCAGAGCCGGCGGGTTGCTGGCCGGGCGGATCGCGGAGCCAAACCATCAGGTACGATGAGAGAGTGCCGCTATTGCCGAGCCAGATATCCCAGGCCGCGTTGTATTGACCATTGTTGCCGTTGGCCTTCCAACGCCAGCCGGTCTTGATCGACTTTGCGGAGCTGATCGTGATCGGAAGGCCGCAGGTATCCGACTGCTTTTTCGAATATAGGCCGCAGAACATGGTCGGGTAACCAGCGGGCGAATAGTCAGTACCCTGGGTGCCGTTGAATGACTTGACGGTGAACGAAGTGCCATTCCAAGAGATGCCGTGGCTTTGCCAGCCCTTGCCCCAGCCGTTGGCGATGAACATGTAGCCGACGCCATTGCGGTACACGTCCTGCTGGGCGTATTGATCGGTAGTGTCGCCGCTGCCTTGGTAAGTGCCCTTGCCGAGTTGGCTGCCCACGGTCCCGCCGCCGCTAGCACCTGCCGTCGTGGTCGGAGCACCCGCGGTACCCGGGCTGCCACCGTGCGACACCGCCCCAGCACTACCGGGAGCGCCGGCCGTGCCCGGAGCGCCGCCGCTACCGCCGCTGCCGCCGTGGCCACCCGTCACCGGATTCGTGGGGTGACAGCTTGCCGGCGGAGTCACCTTGATCCGGGCGGTTTGCAGATTGGGCAGGCCGTCCCCGTCAGTGTCGAGCGAGTCGTAAATCATGTCGCAATCCAGATCGAGGGCGAGGGCATCGGCAGGGCCAGCTCGGTTGCCTTTGGTGCTCACGCCCGGGCCATCTGGAATGCCGTCGTGATTGATGTCGATCAGGTCGGCCTTGCCGTCACCGTTGGCATCGACCCACACATAAAGGTCATCGGCTAGGTAGTCGTGGTTATCGTCGAGCCCCGTTGGAGCGGAGGAGGCGCCGGCACTGGCGCCAGGACTCGTCGTGCTGTTGCCCCCGCAGGCGAAGGTGAGCACGAAGGGCGCGAGCGCGACGGCAGGGATGAACAAGCTTTTGAGCATGTGTTTCAACTGCGACGCAGCGAACCTTGCGGGAAGAAGGGGGAGGTCTTGGGCAACACGCCCGGTGTAACGCTGCGTCCTAAGCACCATGATCAGCATGTACCTTGAATGTGGAATCGGTTCCAGTCCAGCACAGAATGGGAGATTGCTCAGCCGAGAGGACCACGACTCGATTGTCAGAGGCTCGGCGCTGGAAAAATACGAACGCACGCCAATTCCCAGCGGAATCATCACACCTAGTCGGAGCGAGTTGCACGAGTTGCTCCCCGCGCGCAGGGCACGACAGATAGCTGGTTAGTTATCTGTCTTTGTCATGCGTCGTCGTGCACTCGAATGCGCATGTCCGCAGCAGCTGAATGCCAGTGCCTGCGAAGGCGTGACGCTGCCGCTACCGCCCGCCAAATGACGTTGCTCGTCAATGCAATCTTAGCGACGCAAGCCGGGCAAGGCCGACATGCGCGCACATTGGCACACTTGCCAACCATCGGCGCACACGTGCCACCCGATCGTTCCCGGGTTTCCCCGGGTGGGGGTCCGGGGGTCGCGGGGAGCCGGAGGCAGCGCGCTGCTAAGAGGCGAAGGGCGACGCGCGGTCAATTCGCCCGACGAGTCCGCCACGCCCCGATGAACCGCCTCTCGTGGTCGCCGAAGGGAGACCACGCATCGGGGCGAGGCGAGCGACTACGAAATCGACTACGAAATGATCAGAGACACGCCGAGGGCATGCCGACGCCGCGCAGGAGCCCCTGAATGGCGCTCACGACACCGGGGCCGCTCTTGCCCGCTGCAACCAGGCTATTGCACGCAGCAGCGGCTTGCGTGAGCGAGGTCTTGGTCGGTTCCGGGGCGCTGGCAGCGTTCTGTGTCAACGCGGAGCAGCATTTGGCGAAACTCTGCGCCGGGGCACCACTTCCGGTGGGCTTCTTCACCGAGGCAGACGCAGAAGCGGCCGGCGGCTCTTCCGGCGCGAGCACGAGCGGCGCGGTGGGCGTGGGCACCGCGGCTGGAGCCGCTGAGGGCAGGGGCGGCGGCGGCTCGTCCTTCTTGCACCCCATGTAACCGGTCGCCAAAGACGACACTAGAAGTCCAATTAGGACTGGCCCCACCACCGATGAGGCTACCTTAGACGCTTGCGACATTTCCGTTTCCTCCGCTGACGCTTGTTACCGGCCAAATATAGTCGTGACTCTTCTACTCGAAGAACGCGGCTAACGCCGAATACTTACACTCGAGGCCGAGCCAGCATTGCGCTGGCAAATCAGCTCCTAGGCCTTGATATCATTCGCCTTTACGGGCAGCAAGCGCGACAAAATAGCTCGACCCGCGGACGCGCAAGGCGCAGGCGGGTCGAGGCAGTCTTTGTTGCCCGGCTCGAACGCGAGCCGAGAGCCTGGGCTAGCTCAGCTGCATCCCATCGAGTTGCCGCAATTCAGGCATTTGTAGCAGGCGCCGTTACGCACGGTGATGTGGCCGCAGCCATCACACACCGGGGCATCGCCCATCATCTCTTCCAGCTGCGCATCCAGCGCGCCGTGAGCTCCGCCCGCCTCCACGCTGGGCGGCGGGGGCAGCAGGCTGGCCGTGGGCGGCTCTACCGGCACGTGTTTCGGTAGCGTCGGATCTTCGATCGCCAGGGCATCTTCGGCCGGCTTCACTTGTGCAAAATCGTAACGCTTCAAGTATTCGACGCCGATCACGCGGAAGATGTAATCGACGATCGACGTGGAGAACTTGATGTTCTCGTGCCCCGAGACCACACCGTGCGGCTCGAAGCGCGTGAACGTGAACTGCTCCACGTACGTGGAGAGCGGTACGCCGTACTGCAAACCAACCGACACCGCCATTGCGAAGCAATTCATCAACGAGCGGAAGGCAGCGCCCTCTTTGTGCATGTCGATGAAGATCTCGCCCAACGTGCCGTCCGCGTATTCGCCGGTGCGCAGGAACACCTTGTGGCCACCCACGTGCGCCTCTTGGGTGAAGCCGTGGCGCTTCTTGGGTAAACGGACGCGTGTGCCTTCGGGGCGCACGCTGCGCGCCGCCAGCGGAGCCGCAGCGGCCAGACTGTGGTTCGTGGAGTCCGCTTCCTGCTGCTTGTCCGCGCTCGAATTGAGCGGTTGCGAGGCCTTGCAGCCGTCTCGGTAGAGCGCGACGGCTTTTAGTCCGAGCTTCCAACCCTCTTCGTAAATCTCGCGCACGTCATCGACCGTGGCGTCGTTGGGCAGGTTCACGGTCTTGCTGATCGCGCCCGACAAGAACGGTTGCGCGGCGGCCATCATCTTCACGTGCGCCATCGGCGCGAGGTAGCGCTTGCCAGTCTTGCCGCAGCGATTGGCGCAATCGAACACCGCGTAGTGTTCCTCTCGCAGGTACGGCGCGCCTTCGATGGTCATCCGACCGACGATGGTTTCGTTGGCCTCCTCGATCTCGTTTTCGGCGAAGCCGAGGTACTTCAGCAAGTTGAAGCCGGGCTGGCTGATGCGCTCCGGAGTCACGCCCAAGCGTTCGTAGGTTTCGCGACCGACGACCCAGGGCGCGAATGCCAAGCTCAGGTCGAACACGCCGGGCAGCGCGGTTTCCACCTTGGCCAGCTCCTCGTCGGTCAGGCCACGTGCCTTGAGCGAGGCGCGGCTGACGTGAGGCGCGCCGAGCAGCGTGTTCGTGCCCGACACGTAGGCCACGATCTCTTGGATCTGCGCGGCCGAGTAGCGCAAGCGCTTGAGCGCTTCCGGAACCGACTGATTGACGATCTTGAAGTAGCCGCCGCCGGCCAGCTTCTTGAACTTCACCAACGCGAAATCCGGCTCGATACCCGTGGTATCGCAGTCCATCAACAGCCCGATGGTGCCGGTCGGTGCGAGCACGGTGGCTTGCGCATTGCGATAGCCGTGCTGTTCGCCCAGGCGCACCACGTTGTCCCAGTCTTCAGTGGCGGCGCGCCAGAGCGAATCCGGGCATTGGTCGCGGTTGAGCGCGTAAGCCGCGTCTTGGTGCATGCGCATCACGCGCAGCATCGGTTCGCGGTTCTTGGCGTAGCCAGCGAAAGCTCCCTTGGCGGCGGCGATCTCGGCGCTGCACACGAAGGCGTGACCGCACAAGATGGCCGTGAGCGCACCGGCAATGCTGCGACCCTTGTCCGAGTCGTAGGGGATGCCGAGCAACATCAAGACCGTGCCCAGGTTCGCGTAGCCGAGACCGAGCGGGCGAAAATCATGCGAGTTCTTGGCGATGCGGTCGGTCGGGTAGCTCGACAGATCGACCAAGATCTCTTGCGCCAGGAAGAACACGTCGATCGCGTGGCGATAGCCCGCGATGTCGAAATTGCCTTGCTCGTCGAGGAATTTGGTCAGGTTGAGCGACGACAAATTACAGGCCGTGTCGTCCAAGAACATGTACTCCGAGCACGGGTTGGAGGCGTTGATCTTCCCCGTGTTGGAGCAGGTGTGCCACTTGTTGATCGTGCTGTCGTACTGGACGCCCGGGTCGGCGCACGACCACGCGGCTTCGGCCACCGTGTTCCACAAATCAGCGGCGTCGAGCGTGTCGATCACCGCGCCGGTGGTGCGCGCACGCGTCTGCCATTTGCCGCCAGCGAGCGCGGCCCTCATGAAGTCGTCGGTGACGCGGATCGAGTTGTTCGAGTTCTGGCCGCTGACGGTGTGGTACGCCTCGCCATTGAAATCACTCTCGTAGCCCGCGGCGATCAGCGCCTTGGCCTTCCTTTCTTCACGTACCTTCCAGGTGATGAAGCTCTCGATTTCCGGATGATCCATGTCCAGGCAGACCATCTTGGCGGCGCGCCGCGTGGTCCCGCCGCTCTTGGTCGCCCCTGCGGCGCGGTCGAGCACTTCCAAGAAGCTCATCAAGCCGCTGGAGGTTCCTCCGCCCGAAAGCTTTTCTTGCTTGCCGCGGATATGGCTGAAGTTGGAGCCTGTACCGGAGCCGTACTTGAACAAACGCGCTTCGTTCTTGGCCAGGTCGTAGATGGCCATCAGATCGTCGTCGACGGACTGAATGAAGCAAGCCGAGCACTGCGGCCGAGAATAGGCGTTGGCCGTCTCCTCACAGCGGTCAGCCTTCTCGTTCCAGGCCCAGTTACCGCCCGAGCCTTCGATCCCGTACTCATGGAACAGGCCGCAGTTGAACCAGACCGGTGAATTGAACGCGCCGTATTGGTTGGCGAGCATCCAAACCAACTCGGCTTCGAAGGTGTCCGCGTCCTTCTTGCTGGCGAAGTAACCGCCGGCTTGCTCGCCCGCCGTGCGGATGGTGTGCGCGATGCGATGCACGACTTGGCGCACGCTGGTCTCGCCCACGGCCTTGTCGCCGTGGATGCCGGCCTTGCGGAAATATTTCGAAACGACGATGTCAGTCGCCAGCTGCGACCAGCCGGCGGGGATCTCGGCGCCTTCCATCTTGAACACGACTGAGCCGTCCGGGTTGGTAATGACGCTCGTGCGCCCTTCCCAGGTCATGTCGCCCAAGGCGTCACCGCTGGCGCTGGTGAAGCGACGTTCGAAGGTCAGGCCGCGGCTTTTCTTGGCGCGTCTTGCAGACGGTACCGAGGCGGTGCCGGCAGACTCCGCCGCTGCTGGCGATGGCTCCGTGTGGCTCGTGCTCTTCACTCGGCTGTTTTCCTGACCCACGATTGTCGACTGCGCCATGCTTGGATACCTCCTCAGAAACGCGACAGAAACGCCACGGCGGAACGCCCACGCAGAGCGCACCGCCAGCATTGCTGACCGGCACCATCGCCTCCCGGTCAGCCCCGTTGTCCGCTCGGTTACCGAATGCCGCTCGAAAATGCGGCCGCCGGACCTGAAGACTTGCTACGTGAAAACCCGTTCAGGCGCTCTGCTCATCTGCGACGTAACGAAGCAAGCTACTGATGACCCGAGCAGAGGGGCGCCGTGGGGGTGAACAACTTGTCTACCCCAAGCCTTTGGGGTCGGGCAAGCAAAAAGCCACTAGATATTGGGCCTTTCCTACCTACATGGACGCCACACTCTGCTCCCGCGCCGGCTCCACAAGCCTAAATATTGGACCCGATTCGGCTTTTCTCTACTGAACGGATTGCCCTGAACAGGCACTCGCCAAGGTACCCAGAGGGACTGAACGGGTTGTCAACCGTGGATCCACAGCTTTGTGCACAGGGTGTGGAGGGGCGAGGGCTATTTCGTGGGCGTGGCAGTGCGAGCGGGAGCGGGCGCAGGCGCAGGCGCAGGCGCAGGACCGGGAGCGGGCGCGGGCGCGTTGGGGAGGGCGGATTCTAGGGGTTGTGAGGGATCGAGTGGCAAGGTTCGGCCGGGCTGGAAGTCATGCTCCGGATCGATAATCACGACCTTGGCAAAGTGCGACAACGGCTTGGCGATGATCGCGGCGTCACCCGCGACGACCAGGATCGGATTTTTGATTTTGAAATACTTTTGCGCCGCTTCATAGACCGTGGCGTTGTCGAGTTTGCGGAGCGCGGCGCGATAAGTATCGAAGTAGTCGTCGGGCAAACCCAGGATCGCGAGCTTGACGCTCAAGTCAGCGACCGCGCCGAGCGTTTCGGTGCGGAACAAGAAGCTGTCCGAGAGGTAGCGTGAGGCCATGCCCACTTCCGCATCGGTCGGCGGTGCACTCGAGATCTTGTCCAGGTTCTCGAGCAACGCTTGCATGGCAAGGCCCGTCTTCGCCGTTTGCGTGCCGGCGGAGAGTACGATCGGCACGGGGCTGCGCGCGGGCTCTTCCAGGCTCGAGCTGGTGCCGTAGGCGAGCGAGCGCTTCTCCCGCACGTCGAGGAACAAGCGTCCGGCGACGCCGCCGCCCAAGATCTGATTGGTGGCCGCAAGCGCGGGCCACGCGGGCGTCCCACGCTCCGGGCCGAGACCTGC
>Ga0302323_100001320_pt1 | contig 20031 bp, 19 predicted proteins | sample Fen_T0_3_FD_201950 | JGI IMG/M metagenome (GOLD analysis project Ga0302323, IMG submission 201950) | Peat permafrost microbial communities from Stordalen Mire near Abisko, Sweden - Fen_T0_3 | ecosystem: Environmental > Terrestrial > Soil > Wetlands > Permafrost | place: Sweden: Abisko... | reverse complement strand
GCCCTCACGTTCGACCGCGCCTGGCAGTACTACCGGATCGGCGGCAATGCCTACGACGTCGTCGTGCCGCACTGACCGGGTTCATCGACGGGAAGCAGCTCGACGATGAGCGCGCCCGGGGTCACGCCCGCGATCGCGCGGAACTCGGCGATGAGGTGCGCCTGGTCGTAGTAGCCGGCGGCGGCGGCGATGTTCGCCCAGCCCCGCGTGACGGCCAACGCGCGCTGCGGACAGCGCGCGGTGGAAGCGCATGAGCTTCGCGAACGCCTTCGGGCTCACGCCCACGGTTTCGCGGAATACGCGACGCAGGCGCCGCTCGCTCACACCGAGGTCGACGGCGACGGCGTTCACGTTGGCGCTGGTGAACCTGCGCGCCGCGGCGAGGGCGAGTGGCGCGCGGGTGCGGCGCGGCCGCGGACGCGACGCGTTCGGTGATCGCGCTCCAGGGTGTTCGCCGCATCGAGCGTGTCGCGCGTGGCGGCGAGCCGCTCGCACAGGAGCCGCGTCGCGGCGCCGCCCCACAGGCTTCAGAACGTGACCCACATCGACCACCTGCTCGCGCTGCAGAGCAATCGCGCGCTCGCCGACCTCGCGCTGACCGGCCTGGTCTCGATCGACGGAGACCTGAAGATCTCCGCCATGGCTTCGTTGACGAGCCTGTCGGGCCTCGACACGCTGACCCTGCTGAGCGGTGACATCGACATCACCGACAACGATCAGCTACCCGCGACCGACATTGTCGCGTTCACTCAGCGCCTCGGCCGGTAGGCGTCGCTGGTGAGCGCCGAAACGCGACCAGCTCCTCGCGCTCCACGGGCGTCAAGATGACCGGCCGATCACCGCGATCTCCCCGGTCGTAGACTTCGAGGTCGACTGCCTCGCGCAACGTCGCGACGCTGCCGTCATGCATGTAGGGCGCCGTCAGCGCCACGTTGCGCAGCCCGGGCGTCTTGAACGCCCCCACGTCGTGCGGGTCGACCGTCACGGCGAAGCGGCCCAGCTCGGCGAGCTCGGCGTCCATCAGCACCTCCCGGCCGAGCGCGCGGCCATCGCGGCGCAGCGCGACCAGCCGCGCCGTCAATTGCGGCAACTTGCGTAACACCTTGCCGAGCCCGACCGCGAGTGAGTGAAACAGATCGTCGGTAAGCATCGCCGATTGGGCGTTGTGGGTCGTGACGACATGACACCGCGTGCAATGCGCCCGCTGGTCGAACACCACCCAGCCGTGACGCGCGGCCTCCGGTAGGGCGTCGCGCTGCCCGGCCAGAAACCGATCGAACGGCGACGGCCCCGATACGAGCGTGCGCTCGAACGCCGCCAGCGCCGCGCCACGTGGCTCGCCGTGATCTGGGCGCCCGATACACCGTAAGCCGCCTGGAACGCGGATCCGTATCGTGGTTCGGCGCGCAGCTTCTCGACCAGCTGCGCCTCGTCGCGGAGGCCGTGCTCGACCTCGTTGAGCAGCGGGTCCAGCGCCTGATCTTCGAGCCGGGCACGCCGGCCGTCCCAGAACAAGCTGCGCTGCCGCCCGACGTCGAGGATGCTGGGTGTATTGCGGGTTCCCTGGTGGCCCGCGAGACCGGACGCGCGTACGAGGCCGTCCGCGTACGCGTGATCTGGCTGGTGGCAGGTCGCACACGACACCCGGCCGTCCGCGCTGAGGACTGGATCGAAGAACAGCGCGCGCCCGAGCGCAACCCCGCCAGCGGCGCGTAGGCCTGGGTCAGCGCCGACACCCGGTTCGCGGCACGCGGCGAGGAAGACCACGGCGAGGAGCGCCGCGCCGCGGCGAAGCTGGTGCCCTCTGACTTGCGTCGATCTACGATAGCGCACGAGACCGTCGATCGATCATCTGCTCGGTCATCCGCTCGGTCATTCGCTCGAACCGGACGGCGAAGTGATCCAGCCCGCTCCGAAACACCGCGCACACTCGACACCGACGACAGTGCCCGACCCTGCGCAAGCGCTGCAGTCTTGTGCCGCTGGCGGCCGGACGGGCGCCAGGTGCGCCAGCTCCTGATACAACCGCGCCGCGTGGCGCAAGGCTGCGCCACGCCAGCCGTCGGTGACCGGCGCCCAACCACCCTGCGCCACGTCATAGCCGAACACATCGCCATCGCCGGCGAGAAACAGCAGCCCACCCATGTCCTGGTACACGGGGAGCCCGCCCGTCCTGTGGGCCACGTCTCGCCAGGTCGCGGAGCTGTGCTCCAGCGCGACCTTCACGCTGAGATACGAAATTATCTCCTTCGTGTTCATGAGCTCCTCGCAGCCATCATCGGTCATATACCGCGCAAGATCACGGACCGCCAGCGCTGGGCAACGCTACCTCAAGCGCAACAACACCGGACCCAGCTCACGGAGCACCGTGATCGATCCATCGAGCCCCAAGGCGGTGATGATGCCGCCTCTATTCAACAACGTGATGGACAGGTCCGACGCCACCGAGGCATAACCCACGCTCAAGCCCACCGATTCGGTCGCCGCGTTGACGACGCCGAGCGCTTCCAGGGCAGTCGTTGGCGCGGTGGCGGCATAGCCTTCCTCGATGGCACCCAGGACTTTCGCAAGCCCGCCACCCGCATTCACCGTGCCCTGAGCGATCGAATCTGCCAGCGTTACACTCGCCTCTGCGCCGACCACCTCCGCACTGCTGAGTGCGCCCAATGTACCCGCAGTAGCGACCACCGTGGTAGCGGCGCCAGTCACCAGTCCAGCTTTGTACCATCCAGAGCACGGGTTGACTCCTGAATGTCGAGCTTGTTGCGAATCCACCTCGTCAGACCAAGGGTGAGACCATCGCCAATCCCAGCTGAAGCATTCTCCAGCTCGTCCCAGGCATCGAGCCCGAACGGATCTCGCAAGCCCAGTGGATTGCCGCCGACGTAGGCGTACCTATTTGTCTGTCCGCTGGCCCAGCCGATCGGATCTTCGGAGATAAACCGCGTGATCCCCGGCATGTAGTATCGAGCGCGATAGTAGTACAGCCCCTGATCGTTACCTGGGCTGTCGTTTTCTCTGCCGCTGTACTGCTGCGGGCTGCCTGCCGCGGCATCCGCGGTCGTGGCGCCGTAGGGCTCGTACGCGTAGCCCACGAGCTTGTCCTCGGCAGCGCTGCTCAACATCAGCGTGTTGTTGTTCGCGTCGCTGAACACGCTGTTCCGGATCGAGCCGTCGTTGCCCTCGGTCCGCAGGAACACCTCGTCGATCCCGCCCGTCAACATGTGCGCCGTCACCGCCGAGGTGCTGCTGGTTCCCGCCAGCTCCTGGACGGCGGTGGAGCCGTCGTAGAGGAAGCCGGTGGTCTCGCCTGCGATGGTCTTGCCGCTTCGCCGACCCAGGCTGTCGTACTGGAAGCTCGCGAGCTCGCCTGCGCCGGTGCCGATCCGGCTCAGTCGGTTCCGCTCGTCCCACTGACAGGAGCTCGTACCGTCGCTGACCAGGTTGCCATTGTCGTCGTAAGCGTAGGTCTTGCCGCCCCACACGAGCAGGAGATCATTGGCGTCGTAGCTGGCGTCGGTGACATCGGCGTCCGGCAGGTTGAGCTGGGCGAGACTGCCGCCCATGCTGGTCCGGTGACCGCCAGCGTCGTATTCATACGTCAGGTCACCGATCAGCGCGCCGTCCGCTTTGTTGTAGACGATGGCCGTGAGCTGCCCGGCGGCGTCGCGCGTGTAGGTGACCGTGCTGCCGTTGGCCAGCCGCGTCTGGGTCCGCTGGCCCGCCGCGTCGTAGGTCAGCGCGATCTGCTGCGTTTCGCCTGCGTTGATCGCGCCCGCGGCCTGGCTGATACCGATCAGCCGATTGGCGTTGTCGTAGGTATACGAGACGACCGGCTGGGCCAGCGCGCCGTTCTTGACCGTCACCCCCAGAAGTGGAGCTGACGAATCAGGCGGTCGCAACATCATGGCTCGCATTGCCTCGTGAAGCTGGCGTTCCGGTCCTTCAGGATCGAGAGAACGGATTTCATGTCGACCCGCTAGATCTGCGCTACCTCTCCGACGATGCGAGCGCGCTCCTGGTTGTCGAAGGAAAGATGCTGCCAGCTGACGGCAACTCGCTTCGCCTCGCGATTGGCCCCGATGTCGACTTGTTATTTCAACATGGTCGCTACGTTGGCTGGGCTCTCCTCCACCCAACGAGCCACCTGGTTGCAAGTCCTGGCGACGTCCCCGATCGAACGGACGATCCCGAGATTAACAATCTACTGCGAGAGCACCTCTCGCTCGTGGTGGATCCCAATATCGAGAAGATGAGTGATGAGGACCCAGAGGTAAAAGAGGCGCTGGAATCGCTATCCAGGCAGGCTCGCCAGATCAGAGGTCCGAAGGCCGGAGCTCTAGGTCATGCGATCGAACGTGTACTCGAGACGTTCTATCCTGGCTAGGCTCGGCAACCATGTCTGGGGGCGCCGCGGACGTTGACGTTCGTACGCCAAGCGCATATAGTAGTACGCTGTAGTGTTTCCTGCCTCCTCGGGGTTGCTGAGTCATTCAAGCCCGGGTGCCGTCCTTCCCGACGGTGCCGGGGCGTTTTTCGTTTGTCGAACGAAGATGCCGGTTCCACCGATCACCGCCATCACGTCGAACTCCGGGCCGACCGGCGTCGGACCGCGCGGCGTGCTCTCGGGCGCCGGCTTCGAAGTCCCGGCCCCACCCCCAGCACTCGGGACGACCACGCCGCCCCCCCCGGCGTCAGCCGTCGACCGGCATCGCGGTGATCCAGGTGCCAGCTCGACCGTTCCTCGCTCCCGTGTCTCCGCAGCGTTCTGCGCTGCCGTCTATCAGGTTAGTGAACCTCGTGCGTTCCAACGGAAAGCTACTGGAAGGCTTGCAGGTGATATGTCGCGGCTGCCGGATCGCGTCGGGTCAGGCGGTGCGCGCGCGGAACGTTCCGTTGCTGCGGCACGGCAGATCGAGCTCGCCACACACTTCTGCGATCGGTTCGGGAGTAAAGAAGTAGTTGCGCAGGCGCGCGATGCGGTCCCCGTCGACCGAGGGCTCGACCCGCGTGATCGCGCGGACGAACGCGCCATCGCGGTGCGCGTACCACGAGACGAGGACGATCTCGCTGCGGTGGGCGCACGGCTCGAGCCGCGCCGGCTCGGGGAGGACGCCCTGGCAGAACCGCGCGTCGATGCCATCGCACGTGCCGCCTTCGCTGGGCGCGGCCATGCGGCGCGAGCCAAACATCATGCCGGGGAGCACGGTGGTGCGCGCGCGGTCAGCGCCGTGGATCGTCGACGCGCCGACGACCTCGACGGCGGCGTGGTCGAGCAGCAGCGCGGTCAGCCGGTCGAGGTCGCGCGCGTTGAACGCGGCGCAGAAGGTGTCGAGCACGCCAGACGCGGGGACGCGGTCGACGTCTTGGGCCGGCGCGGCCAGCTTGCCGCGGCCGCGGTGAAGCGCCGCCTTGACCGCACCCGGCGTGGTCGAGAGGATCTCGGCGAGCTCGTCGACGCCGAGGTCGAAGGCGTCCTTGAGCACGACCGCGGCCCGTTCCTGCGGCGCGAGCTGGACCAGCAGCGTGCCGGCCGCCTCGCGGGTGTCGCGCGTGTGACCGACGGCCGCGACCGGCTCGGTGGCGTCGGATGCGTGGATCGCCTGAGCGCCCGGGCGGCGCGCGCGATCGATCCACAGGTTGGACGCGACGCGGAACAGCCAGGCGCGCGGATCGCGAGGCGGGTCGAGCATGCCGCCGAGCGTGGCGAACGCGCGCGCGAGGACGTCCTGGACGAGATCCTCGGCGTCCCACGGGCTCCGGGTCAGGTAGCGGCAGAACCGATAGAGCACCGGGCGGAGCGGCTCGTAGACCTGGAGAAAATGCCTCCAGGTCTGCCCCACCTCCGCGGACAGCTCGGTGGGGTTCGCATCGGCGGATCGATTGGTCATGCCGGCAAGACGAAGATCGGGGCTCGCAGGATACGTCAGGCGGGTCGATCTTTGAAACTCGCGAGGAGTGCAGCGCACGCCGCGTTTCGCCACGCGCCCGGGCCCGGGGCACGTTCGCTCAGTAGGGGCACGAGCCCGGGCTGACGCGGACGCGCGGAGCGACCTTGAGCACGGCGTCGTTGAGCTCGTCGGTGCTGTGCCCGAACGGAAAGGCGTAGATCGTCGGGGCGTCATAGCCGGCCTGGGTGAGCGCATCGATCGACGGGACGACCTCGTCGGCCATGTAAGCGTCGAGGCCGTGGTCGCGGACATAGGCGACGGGGTCGAGATGCTCGACGCTGTGGGGCTCGATGTCGTCGCCGTCGTCGGCCAGCGTGCGGACCATCGCGCGCTCGTCGTCGGTGCGCGAGTGCCAGCGGGCGATGAAGAACGTGACGTGGGCGCGGTGGGCGGCGAGCTGGTCGCGCAGGCCGAACCAGGCCTCGATCGCGTTGTCGTCGAGCGCGATCGCGATGCCGGCTTGCGGTGGCGCACCGGCTTCGAGCTCGCGGTACGTGAGGAAAGCGAGGCGCCGCTGGTCGGCCATGGTGAGGATGCGCTCGATCGCGGCGATGCTGACGCTCACGCCCGGTACGTGTGCGTGCAGCAGCGCGACCGCGTTGGTGCGCGCCGCCACGTCGAGCTGCTCGTCGATGAGGTCCCAGTCGGCGCTGGCCGACAGGTCATCGAACGCCAGGCTGCACAGGACCTTGCGGTCGTCCCACGGGTAGCTCAGCCAGTGCTCGTCATGGCACGCGGCGAGCGCGAGGCACGCGGCGAGCACGACCGGCGCCGCGCGGTACCGGCCGCGACGGGCGTGGGGCCGTGGGCTCGCAGGACGGATCGAAACGGACCAGCGCTCGGGCACACGACATGGTGCCCGCAAACGCCGCTTTCATCGCTCGCTGGCGCGTTTTATCTGCGGCAATCCTTGGTTACGAGAGGTCGATGCTGCGCTGCCGGAGGGTGCGGTCTGGCCGGTGGCGACCTTCCGCGCGGCCGACCACGCTCGAGACGGTGCCGCGCCGGCTGTTGGGCCTCCGCATTCGCGGGCTCACGCGCGCTGGGTGGTTTCGCGCTGCGCTGGCCTCCCTCGGCTCACTGGCCACGCGGGTGCGGGTCAGGGCCGGAACGGCTGCTCGTCTTTGCCGCGGACCGGGTTGGCCAGACGGCGGGCGACGGCGTCTTGTTCATCCTTGGTGAGCCGGCGGACGTAGACGCCCGCGGCGTCGATGCTGCGCGCACCGAAGAAGCCCTCCGAGACCGCGTACTCGACCTCGATGATCATGTAGGGGTCGTCGCCGATCCACATGAGCTCGTGCTTGCGTGGGATGCCGACCCACGAAGAGAGCGTGAACTTGTCGCGCGATCCGTCCTCGTTGAGGACGACCATCGTGATGCGTTCGGTCGCGGTCATCGCCCGGGGGACCCTAGCATCACTGGAGGCCCAGGACATCGAGCATGTCGTACCGACCTGGCGGCTGCCCGACGGCCCAGACGGCGGCCCGCAGGGCGCCGGTGGCGAAGATCGCGCGCGAGGTCGCGCGGTGGCTGATCTCGATGCGCTCGGCGGCGCCGAAGAAGTACGCGGTGTGCTCGCCGATGACGTCGCCGCCGCGGATCGACGACACGCCGATCTCGCCGCGCGGCCGGGGCCCGACGTCGCCGTCGCGGGTGTGGCGCTTGACCGCGTCGTAGTCGACGCCGTGGCCCGCGGCGATCGCCCTGGCGATCAGGAGGGCCGTGCCCGAGGGAGCGTCGCGCTTGGCGCGGTGATGGGCCTCGACGACCTCGGCGTCCCAGGTCGGGCCGAGCGCGCGGGCCGCCTGCTGGACCAAGCCGAGGAGGAGGTTGACGCCGAGCGAGAAGTTCGCAGCGACGACGATCGGCGCGACCTGCGCGAGCTGGTCGAGCAGGGCTTCGTCGGCCGGCCCGAGGCCCGTGGTGCCGATGACCGCGGCGCGCCGGTGGCGAGCGGCGGCCGCGGCGACCGCGCGGGTGGCGGCCGGCGAGGTGAAGTCGATGTAGACGTCGCAGGCGTCGAGGCCGGCGTCGACGTCCGCCGTGGCGAGGACGCCGCCGGCGACCGGCGCGCCCAGGCCCTGAGCATCGAGCCGATGGACGGCCGAGGTGACGCGGAGGTCGTCGCGGCCGGCCGCGGCCTCGAGCAAGGCGTGGCCCATGCGGCCCGACGGGCCGAGCACGCAGATCCGGGGGATCACAGCATGCCCAGGGTCTTCAGCTCGACGCGCAGCTGCTCGGCCAGCGCCGGGGTCGCGGCGACGATCGGCAAGCGCACGTCGGGGCTGCAGCGGCCCAGGATCGCGAGCGCGGCCTTGGTCGGCGCCGGGCTCGGCTCGGCGAACAGCATCTGCATCAGGACGCGCAGCTCGTAGTGGCGGCGCTTGGCGCGCGCCCAGTCGCCGGCCTTGACCGCGTCCCACATGTCGCTCATCGCGAACGGCGAGACGTTGGAGACGACCGAGATCACGCCGCGCGCGCCGAGCGCGTAGAGCGGAAAGCTCGTGCCGTCGTCGCCCGAGAGCACCGTGAGGCGGTCGCCGACCTTGGCGATGAGCTCGCTGCCGCGCACCAGGTTGCCCGTCGCATCCTTGATGCCGATGATGTTGTCGATCTCCGCCAGGCGGACGACCGTCTCGGTGAGCAGGTCGCATGCGGTGCGGCTCGGCACGTTGTAGAGGATGATCGGCAGCCGGGTCGACCGGGCGACCGCCTCGAAGTGGCGGAACAGGCCCTCCTGGTTGGGCCGGTTGTAGTACGGCGTGACGTGGAGCAGGGCGTTCGCGCCGGCGGCCTCGGCGGCGTGCGTGAGCTCGAGCGCCTCGCTGGTGGCGTTGCCGCCGGCGCCGGCGACCACCGGGACCCGGCCGCGCGCGGCCTTGACGGTCGCGGCGATCACCGCGACGTGCTCGTCGACGTCGAGCGTGGCCGACTCTCCCGTGGTGCCGACGGCGACGATGCCATCGACGCCCTGCTCGATCTGCCAGTCGACCAGTTTCGCGAGCCCGTCGAAGTCGACCTTGCCGTCGCGGAAAGGAGTGATCAGCGCGGTGAGACAACCTTCGATCGGTGCGTGCTTCGCCATGAGATCCTCGTCGCCCTTGACGGGCAAGCTCATAGCTACAACGTCTGCGCGCGGAAAGCCATTGCAGCCATCGCCGGGCGCGCCGGATCGATCACGACTCGTGGTCGGGGTGCGGCGGCAGGTTCATCAGCTCTTCCGGGAACCGCTGGGCGATGAAGCTGAGGATGTCGCGGATCGACAGCACGCCGAGCACATGGCCGCGCTCGTCGACGATCGGCAGGTGTCGGCGGTGGCCGACGGTCAGCCGGCGCAGCGCCTCGCCGAGCGAATCGTCGGGCCGGGTCACCATCGGATGCGGCGTCATCACGTCGCCGACGACCAGGTGCGACCACAGCGCGTCGGCGTGGTCGACCCGGTTCAGCAGATCGCGCTCGGTGAAGATCCCGACCAGCGCGCCGGCCTCCTCGACCAGCACCGCGCCGCGGCCCTTGGCGCGCATCTCGGCGACGACCTTCCACATCGCGTCGCCGACGTCGACCCGCGCGGGCGGCCGGGGCGACAGGTCGCCGACCCGCGCGGTCGCCAGCGCCTGCATGCCGCCGTTCACGAGCCGCCTCCCAGATCGACCATCGAGATCGCCGACGAGGTGTCGTCGCTCGCCGCGGTCAGCCGCGGCGTCGCGTCGAGATCGTCGAAGATCGACTCGAGGGTGCGCATCACGTCCCACACCGTGAGCACGCCGCGCAGCTGACCGGCGTCGTCGACGATCGGCACGTTGCGGAATCCCTCGACGGCCATCCAGTTGATCGCGAACGCGACCGGGTCGCGCGGCCGCAGGGTCCGCGGGTCCCGGGTCATCACGTCGCCCAGCCGGACGGTCACCGGGTCGGCGCGGACCGCGGCGATCCGGTTCAAGAAGTCACGGCTGGTGAAGATCCCGGCGAGCGCACCGTCGCGCATCACCAGGACACAGTCGTGTGCCTCGCGGCTCATCTCGTCGAACGCGCGCGCGACGCGGTCGCTGACATCGAGCCTCGGTACTGCGTGCGTCCATCCGATCTCGCGAATGGTTTTTTCGAGCCGACGCATGCGCCCTCCAGTGTTTCGACAATAACCTAGATCCGCGATGTCAGGAGCGCTGTTCCATTGCGCAGCGGGAGTTCGATCGCGAAGCGTGCGCCTCCGCCCGGGGCCTCGGCGACCGCGATGCGGCCGCCGTGATCCGAGACAATCCTGTGGACGATCGCCAGGCCGAGGCCGGTGCCGCCTTTGCCGTGCTTGGTCGTGAAATACGGAGCGAATACCTTGTCTTTGAGGTCGCCCGGGACCCCCGGCCCGTTGTCCTCGACGACCAGCACGGCGCGATCCCCCGCCTCGCCGCGCCGGGTCGACACGGTGATCCGACCATCGCTGCGATGACCGATCGCGTCACGCGCGTTCTCCACGAGGTTCAGCACGACCTGGTTCAGCTGGTGCTTGTCGGCGTCGATCTCGGGGAGCGGCTCGAGCTTGATCTCGAGCGGCGTCGCGCCCAGGTACAGCGCCAGCGCCGAGCGCACCAGCTCGTTCAAGTCGAGCCGGGCAAACTCGGGCTTGGGCATCCGGGCGAATGCCGAGAACTCGGAGACGATGTGCTTGAGCCGATCGGCCTCCTCCATCACCGTGGTCGTCGACTCTTCGAGGATCTCACCGAACGACGGGTGTTGCTTCTTCCAGGATTTGCGCAGCGTGTCCATCGCCATCTGGATCGGCGTCAGGGGATTCTTGATCTCGTGCGCGAGCCGGCGCGCGATCTCCTGCCAGGCGGCGATCCGCTCGGCGATCACCAGGCGGTCCTTGGAGGTGCGGAGGTCCGCCATCATGAAGTTGAACGCGTCGGCCACGGCGCCGACCTCGTCGTGCGAGCGCACGGCGACGCGGTGATCGAGATCGCCGCGCGCGGCGGCGAGCGAGCCGGCGACCAGCTGGTCGAGATCGCGGGCGGTGCGGCGCGCGACGACCAGGCCGATCAGCACCACGCCGATCAGCGCGACGACCGCGAGCCCCGCCGAGGCCAGCGTCAGCCGCCACACCAGCCCGGCGAGGTTACCGTCGGACACCGCGACCTCGATCGTCGCGACGGCCTGGCCATCGGGGCCGAGCAGCGGGACCCGGATCGGCTCGTCGGGCGAGACCTGGGCAAAGTCCCTGGTGGCCGGCGCGACCAGGACGTCGCCGGCCGCCCCGACGATCCGCGCGTCGGCCAGCCGATCGCCGCGCACGCCGAACAGCAGGTCGTCGCGGACGCGGCGGCCGGCGGCGATCGCGACCGCGTACCCACCGTCCTGAACGATCCGGCTGGCCTCGGCGACCAGCACGGTCTCGGCGATGGTCTCGGCGCCGCGCTGCCGGGTGATCTGCTCGCGGACGAAGTAGGCGTGGCCGCCGCTGCGCGCCGCGCGCTCGCGGATCTCGGGGTGGTTCGACTCGCCGTTCATGCCGGGCGCGTGCGGCGCGCAGACGATCCGATCGCCGCGATCGGCGATCGCGAGCACGTCGAGCGAGAGCCCGAGCATGACCGAGCCGCCCTGCTCCTTGAGCTGCTGCTCGCTCTGGTAGTCGAGCCGGCCCGAGGTCTTGGCGAGGTTCAGCAGCAGGCCGCCGACGAGGTAGTGCTGGGGGCTCGCCAGGCTGTCCTCGACCTTGGTGACCTCGCTGCGCAGCCGATCGACCTCGCCTTGCACGGCGGCCTCGGCGCTGCGCCGGCGAACCTGGTAGTCGGCGCGGTAGGTCGTCGCGATCACCTGGCGGGTCACCACCGCGGCGACCGCGATCGGGACCAGCGCCGCGAGCGCCAGCGCCAGCGTGAACCGGCCGCGCAGCTTCACGGCGAAGCCTTGCCCGGCCGGGGCCTGGCCGGCCTGGTGCGGACCCAGTAGAGATCGGCCAGGCCGGGGCGCCCGCTGGCGTCGAACCCCAGGCCCCGGACCTCGGTACGGTACCACACCAGCAGCGACCGGAACATCAGCGGCACGATCGGCAGCCGCTGCGCGAACTGGCGCGCGGCGTCGCCGGGGTCGAGCGCGCCGACCGCGAGCCGGGCCTGGGCCCAGCCGTCGCCGCCGGCCGCGAACGCCGCGCCCCACCACGCCGCCGCGACGCTGATCGGCGCGGCGAGCTGGCCGATCCACAGGTCGCACGCGCCGCGCGCCACGCGGTCGCGCAGCTGGTCCGGCGCGACCGCTTCGATCAGGAAGCCGATGCCGAGCTTGTCGAGGCCGCGCGACACTCGCAGCGCGATCTCGCGGTCGTCGGCGCGGGTCTGGTCGACGACGATCGTCAGGCTGAGGCCGCGGTTGCCGGCGGCGAGCGCCGGGATCCGCCGGCGCGCCTCGGCGAGCTGGGCCTGCGCCGACGCCGGGTCGCCGGCGCGCCCGGCCGCGTCGAGCGCCGGTGCCCCGGCCGCGGTCGGCAGCGGCAGCCGGGTCGGCTGGGTGCGCTCGCCGCTGGTGATCGTCGCCAGCGCGTCGCGATCGAGCGCGAGATCGAGCGCGCTGCGAAACCCGCGGTCGCCGGTGACCTGCGCGTGCTGCTTGCCGAACCCGACGAACACCAGCACCGCCGCGGGGCTCTCGACCTGGGCCGCCGGATACCTCGGCGTGGCCCCCGCGAACGCCGCCGCGCCGCGCGCCGACAGCTGCGCCGCGCCGGTCTCGAACCGCCGCGCCTCGGCGTCGGGCGCATCGAACCAGTCGAGCACGAGCTGATCGAGATACGCCCGGCCGGCGAAGTGATCGTCGAACGCCCGCAGCACCAGCTTCTTGCCGGCGCGATCGAAGCTGTCGACGGCAAACGGCCCCGAGCCGATCGCCCGGGCGCCGACCGGCGGCTGGCCGCGCCGGGTGATCGCGGTCTGCGGCAGCGCGAGCAGCGTGGCCAGGTCCGCGCTCGGGGTGCGCAGCACGAAGTCGACGCCATCGCCATTGCTGCTGGCCCGGACCGATGCCACCGGCGCGAGCACCCAGCCGGCCGCGATCCGCGCGCGCTCGAGCGAGGCGGCGACGTCGGCCGCCGTCATCACCGTGGCATCGTGGAACACCACGCCGCGGCGGAGCGCGACGTGCGCCGTGGTCCGCGACGCGTCGAGTTCGGGCGCGCCGAGCGCGAGGTGGGGCTGTGCGGCGCCGGTCGGGTCGATCGCGTACAGCGTGTCGAACACCAGGCCGACCACGGTGATCTCGGCGTGGCTCTGCGCCGCGACCGGATCGAGCGTGACCGGCGCGCCGAGCAGCGAGGCTTCGACGCTACCGCCGTATCCGGGCCGGGTCTCGGCGTGTGCGACCGACGCAACACACGCGACCACACGCAGGCTCTGCAGAACCCAGCCAGCCCGACCGAGACGGCGACGTCGACGATCCGCATTGACGTCGACCGCGACGTAGACGTTGACCCCGTCGTTGACGTCGACCTTGACCCGCGGGAACGCGCACCCAAGCGACGCGGGTCGACGTGCAAGGTCAACGATCGAGTCGACGTCTACGTCGCCGTCAACCTCAACGCCTCGGGTCAAGGGCGACGTCGACGTCGACGATGTCGTGCGTCGATCCGGGGTGGTCAATCGAGCCTCCACAGATCGACCCGCGTCGCCCCGGCGAGCCGGACCACGCAGATCACCTCGGCCGCGCCATCACCGTCCCCATCAGCCACCACGAGGCCGGCCACCCCGCCGTTGAACGGCTTCTTGAACATCGGCCGGCCCGCCGCGCTCGTGCCCTTCTCCTTGCGGCCGCCGCTGGCCAGCGCGTCGGGCAAGGTCGCGAGCGAGATCACGCGCACGGCATCGGCGTCGCCCGGCGGGCTCGCGCTCGACACCACGAGATCGGGCGTGCCGTCGCGGTCGACGTCGGCGATCTCGAACGCCCAGCCGACGTCCTTGAGCGCGTACGCCGCGGCCGGGCGGCAGGCGGTGCCGTCGACCGCGCACCGGGCGACCGCGACGTCGAGGCTGCCGGTCGCCGACAGCTCGCCGCGGAGGTGGAGCGGGTAGCCCGCGGGATCGACCAGATCGTCGCGGCAGCGCGCCCCGAACAGCGCCGCGCTGCCCTCGCGAAAGTGGTTGCGGCCGGGCGCGAGCTGCATGCGATCGCCGCACACCCGGAACCCCGCGGCGCCGGGCCGGCCGGTCAGCGCGCCGGCGCGCCACTCGACGCGCAGATCCTTGGCCCACGCCGAGGTCGCGGCGATCACCACGCCGCCCTCGACGACCGCGGTGCCCACCACGTCGCGCGACGCCGGCACCGCCGGATCGCCGGCGAACGCCACGCGGCCGAGCTCCTTGACCGCGCGGCCCGAGGTCGCCACCGCGATCACCTCGCGCGACGTCACCAGGTAGACCTCGGCCCTGCCGTCGCCGTCGAGATCCGCGGCCACGACCGCGACGAGCGGGGCGCCCAGATCGAGCGAGCCGAGCTTCTGCGCCTGCCAGCGCGGCGCGACCGGCAGCGGCGGCCGAAGCTTCGCCCCGTGGCTCGCCGCGGCGGCCTCGAGCTCGCGGCGGACCGCGCTGGCCAGCTCCGCGAGGTAGCCGTCGTCGGCGTGGCCCGGGCGCGTCCAGCCCGCCACCGCGCACCCCACGACCACGAGCGCCGCCCGCCCGGACGTCACGCGGCGTCAGTCCTCGTACTCGGATTTGGTCTTGGTATCGGCGGTGACGTCGTCGGGCATCGGCGCGACCTCGGTCGGCTGCGAGCCCTCGAGGAACACCTCGGTCAAGGTCGACGCCTTGGGGGCGCCATCGGGCGCGAGCAGCCCGGTCGCCCGGTCGATCGTCGCCTCGACCACGTGCGGCGGCCGCGCGAACGACTTCGCCGGCTGGTTCATCTGCTTCATGATATCGACGTAGACCGGCACCGCATTGGAGCCGCCGGTCTCCTTGCCCATCGGCCTGGGATCGTCGTACCCGATCCAGACGCCGATCGCGTAGTCGGGGGTGAGGCCGATGAACCAGGTGTCCTTGGCGTCGTTCGACGTGCCGGTCTTGCCGGCGATCGGAATGTTCAGCACCTTGGCCGCCGTCGCCGTGCCCTCGTTGACCACCGAGCGCATCATGTCGATCACCACGTAGGCGACCTCGGGCCGCAGCACCTGCTCGCCGGGCGGCGGCGCCACGACCTTGCCGTCGATCGACTCGATGAACTGCGGCTCGGCGGCGATGCCCCCGGCGGCGAGCGTCGCCGCGGCGTTGGTGTTCTCGAGCGGCGTCACCTCGTTCGAGCCGAGCGCGATCGACATGTCGGGGTTGAGGTTACTGGCGATGCCCATCCGCTTGGCGAGCGCGACCACGGTCTGGGGCTTGACGTTCTCGACCAGCTGCAGCGAGACCGAGTTGATCGACTTCGACAGCGCGTAGCGCAGCCGGACCGGCCCCTCGTTCTTGCCGGTCTCGAAGTTCTTGGGCTTCCAGCCCGGGATGTTGGCGTACGTCTCCTGGACGTCGTTGACGACCGTCGCCGGGGTGTACTTGCCGCTGTCGATCGCCGCCGAGTACACGACCGGCTTGAACGAGCTGCCGGGCTGGCGGTGCGCCATCGTCGCGCGGTTGAACCCGCCGACCTTCGAGGCGAAGCCGCCGACCAGCGCGCGGACCTTGCGGGTCTTCACGTCGATGATCACCACGGCGCCCTCGGGACCTGGCGCCAGCACGACCCGGCGCTTGGCGTGCTTGAGCGCGATCGCCTTCTTCGGCTTGGCCTTGGGCTCGTCGTCGTCGTCGTCGTTCGGCCTGGCGACTGCTTCTGACGCCGGCAGCATCACCGACACGACATCGCCGGGCTTGAACCGCTCGCTCGGCTTCTTGACCTTGCCGTCGCCATCGGGCGGGTTCCACCGCGCGTCGGACTCGCCGCCGAGCAAGACGCCGGCCTTCCAGTCGCCGAGATCGACCGCGAGCTCCTTGTCGTCGTCGAACACCTCGGTGACGATCGCGTCGTAGGCCTCCTTGGCCTGCGGGCCGCCCTTGGGCAGGCGCCGGCCGAACTTGCCGAGCTCGGCCTCGAGCTTCTCGGACTTGACCGAGCGGATCGCCCGGCCGATGCCGTGGCGCTTGTCGATCGCGCGCAGCCCGGTCTGCAGCGCCTTCTGCGCGACGGCCTGCAGCGACGAATCCAGCGTGGTGCGGATCGTCCCGCCCGTGTCGAACAGCTGTGCGCGGTCGCCGCCATGCTGCTTCAGCAGCTCGCGTTCGGCGAGCGAGACCCACTCGGGCGCCGCGCCGGCCTCGTCGGTGAACGGCACGATCTGGATCGGCGCGTCGATCCACTTCTGGGCCTCCGCCGCCGAGATCTTCTGCATCGCCAGCAGCTGGTTCAGCACGTAGGTCTGGCGATCCTTGGCGCGCTTGGCGTTCCGGGGCTTGCGCGGCGAGATGTTCTCCGGCGACTGCGGGATGCCGGCGAGCATCGCGGCCTCGCCGACGTTGAGCTGGCCGACGTGCTTGCCGAAGTAGTAGCGCGCCGCTTCTTCCACGCCGTAGCGCCCGGCGCCGAAGTTGATCACGTTCATGTACAGCCCCAGGATCTCCTGCTTGGTCAGCGATTGCTCGATCCGGCGCGCCAGGATGATCTCCTGGATCTTGCGGCGGAACGTGCGCGCGGGAGTCAGCAACAGCCCCTTGACCACCTGCTGGGTGATCGTCGAGGCGCCCTGCAGGGAGTGACCGGGGCGCAGGTTGGCAACGAACGCGCGCAGCATGCCGACGTAGTCGATGCCGGCGTGGTTCCAGAACCGGTTGTCCTCGGCGGCGACGAACGCATCGCCGACGATCGGCGGCACCTTGTCGAACGCCACGACGGTGCGCCGCTCGTCGAACAATTCGCCGATCCGGCGGCCGCCGGAGTCGGTGATCTCGACCAGCTGCTTGGGCCGATAGTCGCTGAGCTTGCTGCCATCCGGCAGCTCGCGGCCGTACAGCCAGAACACGAACACCACCGCCGCGCCGGCCGCCAGCACGCCGAACACGGCGAGCCCGATCAGCCATTTGAGGATGCCGAGCCAGGGCCCGCGCGATCGCCGGGCGACCGGCCCCAGCGAGCCCGCGCGAGCCGAACGCCGGCCCGACCCCTCCGTGCCAGCGCGTGTCGTCGTCCTCATCGTCGAGCCCATGATGGTGGATGCATCTGCAAAGGCAATACCGCCTGTGACGGGAACCAGGCATCGATTGTCCCTCGATCGCGTCCGCGATGCCACATTTGCGCGTGTCCCCCGCGACACACCGCCGCGGCGCCGGCCTAGCCCGCCGCGTCGCCGAGCGCGCGCTGCAGGATGCCGAGCGCGCCGCGGATCTTGAGCGCGAACCACCGCGCCCGCAGCTCGCGCCGCCGGACCTCCTCGAGATCCCCGGTCGTGCCGATCGCCGCCCGCCGGCGCGCCGCGATCCGCGTCATCGCGAGCGCCACCGTGACGCTCAGATTGAAGCTCTCGGTGAACCCGTACATCGGCACGCCGAGTGCGCCATCGCACGCGTCGATCGCCGACCGGGTCAGCCCGTCGTGCTCGTTGCCGAACGCCACCGCGATCGGCGTCGTGACGTCGACATCATCGATGGTGTGCGGCGCCCCGGGCAAGGTCGCGTACACCCGGAAGCCGCGGCTGCGCAGCCCGCCGATCGCCGCCTCGGCCGACTTCCAGCGATGCAGCTCGATCCACTTGTGGGCCCCGCGCGTCACCCCGCCCGACGCCGAGAACCGGTCTTCGAGCTCGATCACGTGCAGCTCGCCGAGACCTATCGCCTCGGTCGTGCGGATCGTCGCCGCCGCGTTGCGCGGATCGTACGTATCCTCGACCACCGGCACCACCGAGCCGAGCCGGGCGGCGATCACCTCGTCGATCCGCGCGATCCGCTCGGCAGTGAGCAGCGGGGCGAGCGCGGCACACACAGCCTCGGGGCCATGGCGCTCGATGATCCGGGAGATGGCGTCGGTCACGGTGGCCGAATCTTCTACAACCGGGCCGGAACAGCCAGGCCGCAAGCAGCAAAATAGTCGAACCTTCCCAACTGTTATGGTAGCGTCGTGGATCGCTCTCCAGCCAATCGAGGGATCGGCATCGCGAATGTAATTTGCGCAACAGTCAGGGGGCGACGATCCGCTGCGCCGCTGCGATTCCAGCCTTCAGAACCTCGTCCCGACCGGCTCGAATGCCTGCAATCGTGGGCTGTACCACTTGATCGGGGGCGATCCCATGGCCCTGTACCGTCGAGCCGTCGGGTGCCGAGACCCGCAGCCCCGTGAAGCGAATGAGGAATCCACCGGGGACCGAAAACGTGTTCACGTTACCGTTGGTTGCAGCACTGGTCTCGCCAATGAATGTACCCAGATGATTGTCACGGATCATCTGGAGTAGCGTCTCGGCCGCACTGACGGCGCGCCGGTCGACGAGAACGACGAGTCGCGCCGTCAGCCTTGGCGCAGCGGGCCACAGATCCCACCCCTGGTCGGCCGTCTCGGCGGTCGATCCAGGTGCCGCGAGCGGGACCTTGAACTCCGGAGAACGAATCCCTGTTTCAGGAAATGAGCGAGAAAGCTAAACGCATCGCTCTTGATGTATCCCCGGACGTCCAGAATGATTGCGCGCGCTGGCTCCAGGGTGATCAACCGCGGCTTGTCCCATCAGGTGCCGCCGGTGTGCGGACTCGGGCAGACAGCCGGACTCGTTGCCCATGAAGACCCGCCAGTGGCAGCTGCCGGTTTGCGACGACGCCTTGGTCGCATCACTGCCATCAGAGCTCAAGATCAGGTAGCTGTTGTTCTCAGCTCTACCCGAGGTGATGGTTCGTTCGCCGGGGCGACCTTGATCGATGGACCAATGCCGACTCACCTCATCGAGGTCTTCGAAACCATCGTCGATCAGCAAGCTCGGCTCGCTGGGCTGGGGCGCAGGTGCGCAAGCTGCGCAGCAAGGCGTCCGAGACACCAGCCCCACCACTTCCGGTCGTCGCCAGCGCCGAAGCTCGGCCCCGCGCGATCGCAGCCGACCCGGGTCACCGCCGCTTCGACGTCGCTGCCACCACCCGCTTTCGGTCCCCGTCCGGCGCGGCGAACTGTGCCCACGCGCTGAGACTACGGGCGCGCGGCGCGCTCGGCGTTGGCGCGCTTGATGAGGCGCAGCATGCCGTAGCCGGTGATCGCCGCGACGATGACGCCCAGGCCGAGCAGGCGGTAGCGGTAGGCGCCGCCGACCGCCGGGCGGTTCGAGGTCCAGAACCCGCTCGGACGCTCCGACAAGATCTCGTGCGTCGTCGGCGGCTCCGCCGCAGCGAGCGGGACGGCCGTGGCGAGGCCCAGGACGAGGCCCAGGACGAGGCCCAGGGCCCGGATCGAAGCGATGCGGCGCACGTGGCGTGGATACCACGCCGCGATGCCAGGTCCCAGCGGCGTTCGGTCGCGCCCCGCCAGGCCAGGCCTGGCCTGGTCAGATCGGCGGGCGCGGGTCGGCGCGGCGGCGCGGCTCGCGCCGGCGGTCGCGGTCGCGCCGCGGATCGGGCTTCTTGCCCTTCTTGCGCCCCGATCCACCGGCGGTCTCGGGGTCGGGCCTGGCGGCCAGCGGGTTGGTCGGCCGCGCGTTCTTGATCGCCTTCTTGACCCGCTTCATGCAGTCGTCCTCGGACTCCATGCCATCCTTGGAGAACAAGAGCGGGGTCGCGATCGCGGTGTCGTACTCGCTCTGGGTCAGCCGATCGCGGCTCAGCATGACCTTCAGGACCCGCTCGATCTTGTCGGTCGTCCACCGGGTCAGCGTGCCGGCGCAGTACTGCTTGTAGCGCTCCTTGGGCGACGGCAGGATCGTCGAGAAGAACGCGGCCTCGGTCGGGGTCAGGTCCTTGGGCTTCTTGCCGAAGAACTGATGGGCCGCCGGACCGATGCCGTAGAGCCCCGGGCCGTACTCGATCACGTTGAAGTAGATCTCGAGGATGCGATCCTTGGTCAGCGTGTTCTCGACGTGCCAGGTCAGGAATAGCTCCTGGAGTTTTCGCGCCAGCGTCTTGTCGCGATAGAGCAGGACGTTCTTCACCATCTGCAT
>Ga0302323_100001318_pt1 | contig 20043 bp, 16 predicted proteins | sample Fen_T0_3_FD_201950 | JGI IMG/M metagenome (GOLD analysis project Ga0302323, IMG submission 201950) | Peat permafrost microbial communities from Stordalen Mire near Abisko, Sweden - Fen_T0_3 | ecosystem: Environmental > Terrestrial > Soil > Wetlands > Permafrost | place: Sweden: Abisko... | reverse complement strand
GCTGACGCGCCTGCGGCTTCCATGGCCTTGATAGTGTCAACGCGGGTCGAGAGCGGCGAAGACCCGACGATGATCGGATTAGCCAGAGATATACCCATATAGCTGGTTCGTAAGTCGGCCATGATGTCTCCTTTCTGAGCCTAGATTCGGATTCGGAGCGGTCCCGGTTGGTCCTGAGACTGCAATCCCGTAGGGATTCGCCTATGGGATGCTGCTCGGCTTTGGGAGGTGACAGAAAAATCTGGGACGGTTCCGGGGGCGACGTCCTTGGGTTTCCCAAGGCGTGTTAGATAGGCGCGAGCATGACCTCGTTTCGCCTGAACCCGCTCTTCGCGCGCTGGCTGCGGACCGAGACGCTCTCGCCCGACCAGGGCGGTCCTCCCGACTGGGACGCCTGGCTCCTGCAGCGGATGTGCCAGGGCGAGGTGATCGATGTGGGCGGCGTGATGGTGGACCGCGCGGTGATTCGTCAGCGCTTCGCATGCGTTTCGGACCGCTGTGCGCCGGGGCCCGACCGTGGCCGCTACCGCAGCTGTTGTGCTGATGCCTTCGTAGCGCTGTCGCACGCGGAGGATAAGCGTCTCGCAGAACGAGGCGTCGATCTGCTCGGCTGGATGAAAGCACGAGAGCCACGGCTCGCGGCGTGCCACGGCCGGGTCTTCTATCGCGCCCAAGGCGAGCCCGGCCTCGCCAGACCCGACGGTCGCTGTGTTTTCTCTCAGCTCGACGGGCGAGGCCGGATCCGCTGCCACCTTCATGCCTATGCGAAACAAGCGAGGAGCGACCGCGGAGAGTTGCAACCCTTGAGCTGCCGCCTCTTTCCGCTGATCGTCGTGGACCGGGGAGACGGTCGAGTCGCCCTGACCGTCGTGGCAAGCCACACGAGGCGTTTGGTAAGTGCACATCCTCCGAGGCGTTATCCCTGTCTCGACGATGTCTCCCTGCCACTTCTCTGCGAGTCGATGCGGCAAGATCTCGACTGGCTGTTCGGCAGGGGCTTCGCGAAAGCGCTTTCGAGCGTCGTCTAGGTCCACTACCATTTCAGCGCTTCGGCCATCTTCGCTTCGTAGCGCTTTCCGAAATCGACCTGGGAATCGTGGCTGAAATGCAAGTGGTACTGCGTGTCGGCGGGATCGAGCGCAAGCCCCTGGGCGGACACCACGAAGGCATTGGTGATGAGCGACGGCAGCTTCGCGACCAGAGTATTGTGGCTGGCGCAGGGCCCGTCGTAGGCCAGCTCTCCCGCGAGGAACGGGATGTCGCCCAGACTTAGATCCGTCTTCAGATCCTTGACCAGCTGCTGGACCTTCGCAGGCCAGGTCGACTGACCGCTGTTGGATTCGCCCTGGTGGAAAAGCATGCCTTCGATCTTGCCGCCCAGCTGCTGGGCGTTCTTGCCGCGGCTGACAATCCACGTGTAGTTGGTGGTTCCCTTCGAGAAGTCCTCGACGGCCTTGCCGCTGAAGGCGCATGGAACCAGGCCGATGGTGTCGTTGGCCGGAAGCTTGTCGATCAGGGTCTTCGAGAAGTAATCGCCCGGGCCAAGGGCGCTGTTCCAGCATTCGTGCAGTGGCGGAACCGCAACGTCCCACTGATCCTTCTTTCTTCCCGTCGCCGAGCAGTCGTCGAATCCAATCACCTTGATGCGCTGGTTCTTCACCTTGTCCGCATCCTGCGCCTTGGGATAGCCCGCCATGTTCGACTGGCCGAGCAGAAGGAAGACGTGGAAGGTCCCCGTCCCGGTGCCGGTGGTGCCCCCGCTGGAGCCGCCACCCCCGGTGCTGCCGCCGGAGCCGGGCTTGCCGCCACTGCCTGCGCCGCCCGCGCCGGCTGTCCCAACGTCGCCCGTACCGCCGCCGCCAATCACGCCACCCGAACCTGCCTTGCCTGCACTGCCGCTGGTGCCGGCGATTGCGGCGCCACCGCTGCCCGTGCTGCCGCCGAGATTCGCGCCGCTCGTGGCGCCACCTGTGCCTATCTTGCCTGCACTGCCGGTGCTGCCGCCAGTGCCGATGTCGCCGCCGCTGGCCGTGGCACCACCGCCGCCGGGGACGCCACCGCTTCCTGCCGAACCGCCCGTGCCGACGTGGCCACCGCTGCTCACAGCTCCGCCGCTACCGACATTGCCGCCCGATCCATCGCCACCCTTGCCGCTGGATCCGCCGGCGGCTGCGCCACCAGTACCCGAGTGGCCCCCCGAGCCCGCGGCCCCGCCGTCGTTGGTCGATCCGCACGCCGCAAGAGTCATGGCTGACGTGGCAATGAGCAGGTGAAGGAAAGGCTTGGTCATCGGGAAACCTCCGCAGTGAAGGACAGCAAGCTATCTTACCGGGACTTCCAAGCCAAGCGGCACCAAGCTGCGTTTTCGGCGCCTTGGGAAGGCCCAGTTGACGGCGCGCGGTTCCGCCCCGACAATCTTCCTGCGGGCCGCATCGCGGTCCCGCGCAAGATTTCAACCCGGCGGCACAAGGAGAAGCCCATGATGCGAACTACTTTTTTTCTCGCGGCCTCGGCGATGATTCTGGCCGCTGGTTGCAAGGACGAGACTCCCCCGATCAAGCCACCACCTTTAACGCCGCAAGCCCCAGCCAAGCCCGCCTCGCCCACGCCGGTGGTCGACGCCGGTGCCGGCATCGACGGCAAGCCCCTCGGCATGATGGAGAAGTACGCCATTTGGAAGGCGAAGAAGGAGTCCGACGAGAAGCTTTCGGCTCAGCTTGCCTCCGACGAGAAGGCGCGCCTGATCAAGTTCGACAAGGCGAAGCTGCCCAAGCATCAGGCGTTCTTCGCGTTCGAGCAGAAGACCCGGCAGGCCCTCGATCAAGCCGCTGAGAAGCTGAACGGCAAGCTGGATGCCGCAGACCAGCTCAAGAAGCTGGCCAACTCCCAACGAAAAGGCATCGAGGCCCAGGCTGCAGCGCTGCGTGCCCTGGATCCCAAAGGTGGCAACTCCAACATCGGCACGGACCACGACGTGATCCTCAATCTGCTCGCCAATGATTATCCCGAGGCCATCCTGGAATTCTTCGCCGGCAGGACCAAGCCTCTCGCCGAGATCCGTACCGAGATGGACAAGCGAGACAAGAAGATCTCGTCGTGGCTCGAGGAGCTCACGAAGAGCAAATAGCCTCTAGAACCGACCCCGCAGTCCCAGCGTCGCGCCGTACGGACCCGCGGAGAACACGGGCTCCAGCTGCGCCTCTTCGGCATCCTTCTCGGCAGGCGCTGGGTGGGTCAACCGCAGGACAATGCCCACGCCCACCAGGGCCACGCCCGCGGACGTTCCGATAATTCCCACCAGGCGCAGGTTGCGATACTTGTCGACATCGTTCTGGGCGCTGGTCATCTTCTCCCGGCAAAGCCTTGCCGTCAGTTCGTTGGCGCGACTCGGATCGCAGTCTCCGCCACCATTCGGTACGGCGTCCTTCTGAACGAGTGACAGCTTGTCATTGGCCGCTGGCAACTGGCTTTGTCCCCAAACGAGCAACCCCGCCGAGCCAGCAGCGACCACCGCACCGGTGATGATGGCCGCGGTCGCCCAGCTCTTGCGAGTATTCTCCCGAGATGCCTCCGCCTTACGGGTGACCTTCGAGGGCTGGAGCGAGACGTTGAGCTCCGTGTTGCCGCTCGCAGAAATGTCTACCTTGCGCTCGAGCGACTCGAAATCGGGGTGAGTCAACCCGATGAGATGTGGACCTGCGGGCAGCGAGATGGGCTTGCGGTAGACGCCGTGCGACCGACCATCCACCGTGACTCTTACCCCAGCCACGCCCACCATCACGACCAAGCGTCCCCGGTCGGCGCTGTCGCTCTCGTCCTCGTCCGGGTTGAAGGCCACAGTGACTCGGGTGCCGGGCGTGAGCTCCACCTGCCGGTACCCGTCCATGTATCCGGGACGTCGAAGCTCGATGGTGTGCTTGCCGGGTGGAAGCTTCACCGGCCCGGCGAGCGGCGTCGTACCCACCAGCTCCTCGTCCACCCGAACCTCAGCACCCGAAAGACCCGAAGCGATGGTGACCAGCGCAAGCTTCGCCGGATCTGGCTGTAGCTGGAAAACCACGTCCGCACGGCCGCCCTGGCCCGGCACCGTGGTGGATTGTTTTGCGGGCAGGTAGCCCGGCGCCAGCACCGAGACCTCGTGCTCGCCCGCAGCTACCCTCAAAGGCTTCTTGAGAGGAGCATCCCCTCTGCCCTGCCCATCGACCTCGATGGCTGCTGCCACGTTCACCTTCACGTCGACGAGACCGACCTTGGCCTCCAGCTCTTGCCTGGCGGCCCGGGCACGCTTGACGTACTCGGCCTTGAGCGGGCCCGAATCTGACGACACCCTGTCAAAGGCATCCTCGGCTTCGATAGGCTTGTTCATGGCCTTGTACGTGAGGGCAATGTGATAGAGCAGAAGTCGGCTTGGCTCTAGCTCGTTGGCGCGTTGAAAGTCACCCAGTGCTGCGGCGTAGTCACCACTTTGCGAAAGCCTCAGGCCGCGAGCCAGGCAATCCTTGGCTTGACCGCAGTCCTTGCTGTCGGCCTCGTCAGCGTTGGCGCCGCCAGAACTGATAAGCAGGGCTGTTGCGAGCACAAGACAGTGGACTATTCGTCGATAGGTCATGGGCAAATCCTCGTTATGAACGCCATGTTGGGCAGGTAGGTTTATGGGCGCAGGGCCCATCCTAGACGATGCCGGGCCACAAAGCGACCGGGCAGCGTGGTGGACAACCCCCCGACCCGTGGCCCCTCTTCCGCTGGGGTTGCGTCAAGGCAGGACTTGGTCCGACTGGGCTGCCGGACGCCAGCGAGACCCATGGTACCTTCGAGTGCCCCATGGTCGCTTCCAAGAGCCAGGTGTTCAAATGCTCCTTGATCATCGTCGTAGCTTTCGTTTGTTACGGAAATACGATTGCGAACGATTACGCCTATGACGATTCCGTCGTCATCACCGAAAATCAGTTCACGCAACAGGGAATCGCCGGGATCCCGGCCATCTTCAAGAACGACACCTTTGCTGGCAGCTACGAGGGCGTGCCCTTCATAGGCAGATACCGACCCTTGTCCCTGGCGACGTTTGCCCTCGAGCATGAGCTCTTCGGACACAGCCCTCGGGTAAGTCACTTCAACAACGTGTTGCTGTTTGCCTTGACGGCCCTCGTCCTATACCTGCTTCTATCGAAGATATTTCGCAATCGAGGTGGTGCCGGTGATTGTCCCGACTTTCCCCTGATCGCCGTGCTGCTGTTCGTGGTGCATCCCATCCATACGGAGGTCGTCGCCAACATCAAGGGAAGAGACGAGATACTCGTGCTTGCGGGCGCTTCGCTCGCGACGCTGTTCATCCTGAAGTATCTGGATGGTCGCAGGTTCCCGCACCTGGCGCTCGCCTTCTGCTTCTTCTGGCTGGCGCTCTTTGCGAAGGAAAATGCCATCGTCTATCTTGCGGCGGTTCCATTGACGATGGCGTTCTACAAACGCCAGACCTGGACCGCCTGGTCGGTAGCTCCATTGATCGTCGCGTCCGTGGTCTTTCTGGGCGTCCGGGCGCTGGTCCTGAAGGGGAGCGGTCATCTGCCGCCGCCGGACATCATCACGGAACCGTTTGCCTACGCCAACTCGCAGCAGAAGCTAGCGACGATCGTCTACACCTTTGGCCTTTACGCCAAGTTGCTTGTCTTTCCCCACCCCCTGACCATCGATTACTATCCGTTTCACATCAAGTTGATGGATTGGGGTAGCGTCGGAGTCTGGCTTTCGCTGTTGACCTATGTGGCGGTCACGTTGTTGGCGCTGCGGGGTGCCAGAAGAAGGTCGCCGGCTTCGTACGGCGTTCTATTCTACCTGGTTTCTTTTTCGGTTGTCTCCAACCTTCCGTTTTCCGTCGGCACGTTCATGAGCGAGAGGTTCATGTTCGTGCCGTCCGTGGGTTTTGCCGTCGCAGTTGCGTGGCTGCTGTCGCGCGCCGAGTTTCTGTCCATCAAGCAAAGGAATCTCATTGTACTTGCGGTGTTAGTGCCTTGTGCATGCAAGACGTATGTCCGCAATGAGGTGTGGCGCGATGACCTCACCCTCTTCACGACGGACGTCAAGACCTCGGAAGACAGCATCAAGGCCAATCTGGTCGCCAGTGTGACGTTGCTCGCGGAATCGCACAAGAACAGCGTCGGTGCGACCGGCGGCGCTGCGTACCGCGCAGATGCACTGAGATACGCAAAGAAGGCCGTTTCCCTCTATCAGCAATATGTCGCGCCGACAAACCTCAAGGGCTCGTCCTACGCCAGCGCGGTGATGCTGCTCGGAAATTGCTACGCCGAGAACGACATGCTGGACGATGCCTTGCGATGCTACGAGGGCATTGTCGGCTCTACGGTCAGCGCAGAGACGCTGGGCAACCTGGTCGAGACGGCAATTAACCGCTCTAGCGAGGTGGATTTCAAGATTCGGGGTTACGCGGAGTTCGTGAAGCTGCTGCCCGACAATTTCAGCCTCAACTATCACCTTGCCCTGCTATACGGCAAAGAGCGGAACGATGTCGGCATGGCCGTGCTTTACTTCAACAAGGCGGTCGACCTTGCGCCGAACGAGGTCAATGCACTCAAGGGTCTTTCGTACGCGTACAAGTTATCCGGCGACTATGAGAAGGCATCACTTTACTTCGAGAGGCTGGTTCGTCTGAGCCCAGCCACTCCAGCTCTCCTGAGTCACTTGCGCGACCTCTATGGATTGGCGGGCAATGGTTCCAAAGAGGCCGAGGTGACGCGACAGTTGGAGGCACTGGCGGGTGGCCAGGAGCAGCCGTAGAACCGGCCCCAGGTCCCACCTCGTGGTGAATTAGACTGTCGCCCAGCGCTCGCGGCACAGCCTCGATGGCGGCCCGGTTTCCCTGCGGAGCTGACAGCTCCCCCTCCGCCCGGCCCTGACATAGTTCTGGCGTCGGCGGATCCGTGCGGGCGCGTACTGGTGCTGCCGGAGCTGCTGCGCTTGCTGGTGGGGCGCAAGCAAGATGCTCGCATGGCTGCGACTGTTTGAACTGACCTTCGAGCAGCTTGCTGATTGTCGAGGTAGGTGCTGGAGAGGTAGGTGCTGGAGATGAATACCCCAGTCCGTAGGTGATACAAGCGCCGTTTTCGAGCCCAGAGGACTCAGTAGCACTGCTGCGTCAAGATCGATATATGAGGATCTGTAAACTACGTCGCGCTGCTCCCGCTAAGCCCAGGATGCCGCAGCGAAAATACGCTTCGAACTCGTCGCGCGCGAAGGCTGGGAGCGCGGCGCCGTCGGTTTCGATCTCGAACAGGAATCCGAGCCGATGGGTTTGCAGTGGCGTGCACAGCAGCGTCGCTTCTGGCTGCCGGCGCGCGTACACCACTGCGCCGTGCGCCGGCCCGTGACAGACCGTAGCTGCGAATTGCAATTGCATCCGCGGGTGCTATCGGTCTGCAGAGAAGAAGTTGCTCGACCCGTGTCCGAGCTTCCCCAGGTCAGCGAGCTGACGGTTCTCGAAGCTACGCGGCCTCGCTCTCGCCGGCGGGGGCGGGGACTGGGGCGCCCAAGCGGGCATTTTCCGCCTTGCGAAGGGCGACCAATTTGTCTCGCAGCTCGGCCGCCAACTCCGGGTGCTCACCGAGATACTGGCAGGCCTTGTCGCGCCCCTGGGCGATGCGCTCGCCGTTCCAGGCGTAGTAGGCGCCCGACTTCTCGATGAGGCCTGCTTCGCTGGCCAAGTCGACGATCTCGCCTGCGGCGCTGACGCCCGAGCCGTAGAGGATCTCGAACTCGCACTCGCGGAACGGCGGGGCGACCTTGTTCTTCACCACCTTCACGCGGGTCTTGTTACCGACCACTTGCTCGCCATTCTTCACCGTGCCGATCTTGCGGATGTCCAACCGCACGCTCGCGTAGAACTTGAGCGCGTTGCCGCCGGTGGTGGTTTCCGGGTTGCCGTAGACCACGCCTATCTTCTGGCGAAGTTGGTTTATGAAGATGACACAAGTGTTGTTGCGGCTGGTGGCTGCGGTCAGCTTGCGGAGGGCTTGACTCATCAGCCGCGCCTGCAGGCCCATGTGGGAATCGCCCATTTCGCCCTCGATTTCGGCCTTGGGGACCAGCGCGGCCACCGAGTCGATGACGATCAGATCGACGGCGCCCGTGCCCACCAGCTTGTCGGCGATTTCCAGGGCCTGCTCACCGCAATCGGGCTGCGACACGAGAAGTTCCTCGATCCTGACGCCGAGCTTGCGCGCATAGGTGACGTCGAGGGCGTGCTCGGCGTCGATGAAGGCGCATATGCCGCCGGCCTTCTGGGCTTGCGCGACCGCGTGCAAGGTCATCGTGGTTTTGCCTGACGACTCAGGGCCGAACACTTCGACCACGCGTCCCCGGGGCAGACCGCCGACTCCGAGGGCCAGGTCGAGGCCGACCGAGCCGGTCGGGATCACGGCGATCTCTTCGGCTTCACCGCCGAGCGACATGATGGCGCCCTTGCCGAATTGCTTTTCGATGGCAGTGAGGGCACTGGCGACTGCTTTCAGTTTCTCTTTGATTGTGGACATGGTCATTCTCCTTTGTTTGGGATTGTTGAGGACACAGAGGCGGAAGAGGACACGGAGCATCGGAAACGGCGCAGACCGGCGATTAGGGTGGAACAGTGGAAATTGAGGAGGAGGCCAAGCGGAAGGCCGGATAGTCGGAGATAGGAGAGAATCTGGGCCTCGTGCACTGCGAGGACATGTTTGACGGCCTTGATCTCGACGAGGACTCTGCCATCCACGACCAGGTCGAGCCGGAACGACTGCCCCCGCCCCCTTGCCCCCCTCCGCCTCTGCGCCCTCTTCCGCCTCCCCGCCCTCGGCAGCGGACATCAGTCCACCTCCCTGTCAAGCGACCGGTACTGCAAAGCCTCGGCCACGTGCGCCCCCCGGACCCCGTCGCTGCCATCCATGTCTGCAATGGTGCGCGCCAGTCTGCGTACGCGTTCGATTGCCCGTGCTGACAACGCCAGCTTCTCCACGGCACGCTCGAGCAATCGATGGCCGTCACTGTCGAGTTCGGCCGCCTTCGCGAGCTCGGCCGAGGTCAGACGGGCATTGCAGCGTTGACTGCGCGCTCGCTGCCGTGCCCGCGCTGTCTCCACCCGCGCGCGGACTGTCGTGGTCGACTCGCCGGGATCTCTCGACGCCAACTCGCGATACGCCAGCGCAGGCACGTCCACGTGCATGTCGATGCGGTCGAGAAGTGGCCCCGACAGCTTGGCTCGGTATGCGTTGATCGCCAGTTGCGAGCAGGTACACGTGCGCAGCCGGTTGCCATAGTGTCCGCACGGACAAGGGTTCAGCGCGGCGACCAGCATGAAGTCGGCCGGAAACACCACCGTACGCCGAGCTCGTACGACGGCGATTGCACGTTCCTCTAGCGGCTGCCTCAGAGCCTCCAAAACCGGCCGGCCGAATTCGAGTAGTTCGTCGAGAAATAGCACACCGTTGTGGGCCAGCGAGATCTCACCCGGCCGAACCGCCGGACCGCCGCCCGCCAACCCGGCCACGCTGACCGTGTGGTGGGGCGCCCGGAAAGGCCGCTCGGTGATCAAGGATCGACCGGACAACATTCCCCCGACCGAGTACACCATCGTCGTCTCCAGCGATTCGTCGAAGGTCAGCGGCGGCAGCAGGCCCGGCAGCCTGCGCGCCAGCATGGTTTTGCCCGACCCCGGCGGCCCGACGAACACGATGTTGTGTCCCCCGGCCGCGGCGATCTCCAGCGCACGACGGGCAACTTCTTGCCCGCGGACGTCGGCCATGTCGGCGCCAACGGAGGGCATGAACACCGGCGCCATGACGGTGTCCGATGGGCGGGGCTGTCCTTGCAGGGCCTCGATCAATTCGCCCAGATGTCTGATGGGCACGACGGTGCAGTCGCCGCCCACCACCGCCGCCTCGGCGGCATTCTCGCGCGGAACGAACAGCCGTGCGATGGAGCGCGCCCGTGCGTAGGCCGCCATGGGCAAGACCCCGCGCACCGGACGCACCTGACCGTCGAGGGCCAGCTCGCCGACGAACAGCGAGTCGCGGTTCGCGTCGGCCGGGATCGCACCTGCGGCCGAGAGGATTCCGACGGCGATGGGCACATCGAAGGCTGCGCCATCCTTGCGAAGGTCGGCCGGCGCCAGGTTTATGGTGATGCGACGGAGCGGATATTTGAACCCGCTGTTCTCGATGGCGCCGCGGATGCGCACCCGTCCTTCCTTCACGCCAGCGTCTGGAAGGCCCACGATGTGGCAGCCGGGCAATCCCTGGGCAACGTCCACCTCCACGTGGATGGGGGCTGCATCGATGCCGACGACGGTTGCAGAAAGTACGTGAGCGAGCACGCCGCCCACCCAAAGCCAAAACGGTGCCAAGCAGTTTCGCCGAGGTCGCGGGCCTTCGCCTGCTCGTCCCGCGCCGAAACTCGCCTAGCGCCGTCCGTGCTTCGGTCAACCGTCCGGCTGGCCGGCCACTCTTCTCAGCGGGTCCAGACGACGAGGTCGGGGCGCTCGCTGGGTCGACAGCGAAGGCCACACAGGCCTGCGGCGGAGGCGAGGGTTTGCGGGGCGAAGAAGTTGATGTGGGTGATGTCGCGCGCGTACCACCAGCTCGGAATTTGCTGCACCGACGGATAGCATTGGGTGCGGACGACGATGTGCCCGTCCGGTGCCAAGGCCTTGCCGAGCGACACGACTTCGTCTCGCAGGTTGCGCAGGTGCTCGATGACCTCGCAAAGGATCACGACGTCGTATCGATCCGAAAGCGCCGTGGTGCCCACGCCGTACAGCGGATCGTAGGCGTTGCAGTCGAAACCTCGACGGCGCAGCAAATGGGTCAACACGGCGTTTTCGCCGGCGCCGAAATCCAGGATGCGCGCCGCGGGTTTCGCCAAGCCGGCCGCGATATCGGCCACCTCGTTCAGAAACCGGACGTATCCCGGGTTCGATTCCGTGTTGTCGTGGTGGGCGTAGCGTGCGCGCTCGTCTTCCGGCGTGACCCAGTCGTGTGCGGGCACGAAGACCAGGTTACAGGATGGGCAGTGGACGAATTCCCGGTGTTTGTTCCTGCCTGCTGGCGTGCAACCCGGTTCAAGACAGAGCCTACAGCTGCTGGGATCGACCATTGCAGCCCGAAGCCGGGCCTACTCGCCGGCCGAGTTACCGCGCGCCGCAAAGCTGGGCGCCGTGCCCTTGCCGCAGCCGCCTTTCTGGCAAACGCCGGCCTTGCACTCTTCGTCGGCCATGCAACTTTGCCCGTCGGGCTTTGGGGTCACGCAACGCGTTCCGTTGCAGCCCGAGCCTGGGCCGCATTCAGAACGGCCGCCCGGGTTCGTATGACAAGACTGGCCGATCCGGGCTGGCGTCGAGCAAACGTGTTTTGCCCAGGGGCACACGAGCGGCGCTTTGCATTCGGCATGTCGTGCACACACGTGCCCAAGCGCGGCCTCGCCAAGTGCGCAGTGCAGGCTGTCGTCACAGAAGGCGGGATCCTCGCAGCCTCCTGTGGCGGGCCCGCAATCTTCGCCCACCTTGGCGATAGGCAAGCAGACCAGGCGACGAAGGCCGGACTGGGCAGGCCGACACCGGGAGCCCGGCGCGCATGCGTCACCGTCGCTGGCGCAATCGTCGCTGGACTGCAAGGCGGCTTGGCCGTGTTGCGGGTCCGCCCTCCAGCCCGCCGAGCCGAATGCTGTCAGCGAGAGCGCAGCCGCCAGCCCCAGGCCCGCAAGGGCAAGGACGGCGATCTTGGCGAGGAGTCTGGTCATGGCGCTTTCCGCTGAGGCCGAGCTGCGGCGGCCAGGGGCCCCGTTGCAGCACAGTCATTCCTTAGACCGCGCGCCGGCCAATTCTATTCACAGGGTCGTGCGGCTTCTGCACGGGTGTGGAATGCGACGCGCCAGCGGGATCCGGTCGGACCCGCTATCCGCCGCCGCAGGTCCAAACCGCCTTGGTCGTGACTGTACCGGCGTCGAGCTTCTGGGGCGCGTGCGCGCCCCCGTCCGTGATCGAAACGTAACTGCAGTGACCGCGCGTCAAAGGACCTGAATAGGTAGAGATCTTCGTCCCTACACATTGTCCGGACACGCAGCTCACCTGGATCGCAGGCGGAATGCAGGCGGTACACACCCCGTTCGATGATGGCTCGATGGGGGGCATGGGCTCTGCGCCGGGGGCTTTGCTGTAGAGGTAGGCGACGTTCATGCAGCTATCGATTTCGATGCAACAGTCACCATCGTTACGGCAGGGAAACCCAATTTTCGCGGGCAGCGCCGGGACGTCCACGACCTGGGCGTCGAGGTCCGGGGGGGCACCATCGAGGGAGGTGCCGAGGTCCACGGTGACCGAATCGACCTGGGTATCCACCGCTGCCGGACCCTCGGCGGTGTCTTTGGCCGCGGCGTCCAATCCGACGTCCGATCCAAGGTCTGCCTTGGCAAGGTCGATCGCCACTGGCGCATCCTTGGCGGTTGGCTGATCGGGAAAAGCCTCAGGAGATGGCACTGGCAGATCCCATGTGACGTATGCGTCGTGTCCCAGCCCAGGAGCATCCTTGTTTCCTGCGGCTGCGTCTTTGTTCAGGTGGGACGAATCCGAACCGCAACTGGCGATCACCAGCGAAAGACCGATGGAGCGGGCGACGTTCATACGTTTCATGATTCGCGAATTATTTCACAACGAGACCCTGAAACGCACGTGCAGGCGTCCATTCGTTGTGGTGACCGTCACTCCGTTTGCCTGGGCGCCTATTCGCGCGAAGCCCTGACCATGGTCGGATTCTCCTGCGCTGTCGCCAGGTTTTTTGACAATTTCTTTCCGTCGGTGCACTTGGATAGGGCTTGCCAATTCTCTACACGCTGAATGAAGAGCTCCTCGATGCGGTATTCCTTCGGGACCCGGCCGAGGTTCGTAGGTTGCTGGCCCAAGGTGCCGACCCGGATACCTGCAACGACGACCGTTGCACGCCGCTGATGATGGCCACGGTCGAGGGCGATACCGAGATCGCGCGAGATCTGCTGGAAGCCGGCGCCGACCCGAACCAGGTCGATGGCGACGGCTGGACTGCCTTGGACGTCGCTGTTTACCGGCGCACCCTCGAGCTGGTCTGGCTGCTCTTGCAATACGGTGCCACCGCCACCGACGAATCCGACACCGGCAGCAGAGTGCTGGTGCGGGCGATGTTCGGCGGGCAGCGGAACGCCGACGAGATCCTGCGGCTGCTCCCCGGCTGGGGCCACGCGGGCACCCTGCCCGAAGCGCTGGCGACCGTGACCGCGACTGCTCGCCGCTTCGGTGCGCCGCTGGACCATCCGAAGGCAAAAGCCGTTAGGAATTAGGGCGGTGGTGTGGGGTAGGGCGGGGAGGGCGCAGAGGGGGACGACGGAGTGGAGAGCACAGAGGGGGAGTTGAGCGGGCCAACGGAGATAAGGCGCGGCGTGGATGGCGCCGTTGTTGACTGGCTGCTCGAACCGGAGAATCCTGCGGTTCGGTCTCTGACGCTCACGCGGCTGCTGGGGCGAGCCGGGCGAGGCGCCGAGGTGAAAGATGCCCGGGCCGCGATCATGCAATCGGGTTTCGTGCCGGCGCTGCTTTCGCTTCAGCAAGCCGGCCGACGCGCTCGGCCTGATTCAGTCGAAACGCACGCCCGAAGGCCGCTGATGCATGGAAGACAGTTTCAACGGCAAGCTCCATTGCCGACTGCGCGACGTCTATCGTCCCCACCCCAAGCCAATGAGTGCCATCGTTCCAACGCCATCGTCTGGAGATCATCCCAGCGACAAAAGATCAGCCAGGATCTCGCGCCAACGCGACAGGAAGAATAGGTGACTCTCGTCTGGGAGCAGGCGAAGTTGCGCGTCGGGGATCGCGGCCGCAAGGCGCTTGCCCATCGCGGGAGGAACGCTGTTGTCCTTGCCGCCGTGCCAGACGGCGACTGGCACTCGGATGTCAGTTAAGGGAAAGCCCCACGGCCGGGCTGCCAATTGCAGCTCCCACGCGAACGCGTCCACACCCTGGCGCAAGGACTCAGCGTAGCTCGCCAAGAACATGTCCCGGATTTCCGGCCGCGCCAGGATCGCCTGATCCACCGCTGGGTTGTGCTTCGTGTAGCTGGCGAGGAACTTCCTTGTGTCCCGCCCGGGCCCCGTCCGCCGCGAGATCTCCCAGCGCAATAGCCCCGGCCAGTGCCCGGCAAGCCAGAACCCCACTCGGCGCTCGAGAGTAAAGCCCGCGAGTGCGCCGGGCGCATCCATGGGTGCCGCAGCGCCGATCAACGCGACTGCGCGAATGCGGTCCGGCGCACGGTGGGCGAAAGCCAACGCTGGCGGCCCGCCCCCTGACGGCGCGGCCACATACACCCTGTCGATGCCCAGGTTGTCGAGCAATGCGACGACGTCATCGGCTGTGTCCACCAGGCTGCGTCCGGGACTTGCGTCCGATTGTCCAAAGCCAGGCCGATCGAAGGTAATGAGGCGTGCCCCCAGCTTGGCGGTCAGGGCCGCATCGGGACGCATCAGCCGGCAGCTCGGCAACCCGTGTACGAAGAGGACCGGAATCCCTGCAGCGTCCGGCGCATCCAGGTAGGCCAGCCGCCGGCCGTCTCGAAGTCGGATGATGGAAGCGTCGACCACTGCTCCGCCATACCACGAAAGCGGTGAGACATACGACTGTCTGCGAAACGCTAGGGCGCTATCCGGCCTCGTCGGATTCGCTGGCTCTGCGTGCGAAGAGTCGAGCTGCAAAGTAGAGCAACGCAACTCCGACAAATGCGTTCAATGCCTTGACGACGGACCGAGGAAGGAATTGTCCCGCCAGAGCTCCAGCGCTCGCAACCGCGGTCATGAACGTCAGCGTGGCTAGGACGCAGCCGGCGGAGAAGCGCAGAATATCGCGCCTTCCAAGACCCTTCGTCGCCAACTTTCCGCCGAATACGCCGGCCCAGAACAGGATGGTCAGGGGATTGGAACTGGTTAGCGCCAGACCCGTTACGAATGGACCTGTTCCTTCTGAATTGACGTTGCAAAGGCCAACTGAAGGAAGCAGATGAGCGCCCCAGGATGACATCAGAACATCAAGACCGAATACGGCTACCACACCTGCACCTCCCCATTGCAATGCCCGCCTAACCGATCGCTTGCGCGCCCATCGTGTCACGCCGAGAGCCGCCAGGGCAATGTAGGCACCGTCGACGATTGCGACAGCTACCACGGCCAGCAGACCAGCAAGCACGCCTTTGTCCGCCCCTGTCCGGAAGACGAAAAGGCAGATAGGGCCAACCGCAAGCTGAAGGAGAAGGCCAAATCGAAAACCCTCGGCGAGCATGGCTTGTGCATCTCACGAATCGCCAAAGTCCAGGTAGGGAAAACGCGCCCGCGGTCCGGATAACGGGCGAGAAACAATGCCAACGGCGGTACGAACACTGGAACCAGTTCTACGGTACCGATCTGCAAAAAGACTATCAGGCGTGCGTTGCCGATGGCGGCGTAATCACGCCGGCCGCCAAGGGGCAAGTGGCCTTCTGTACCCTGAAATTCTGTGGAGGATATCCACAATTCGAAGACTGCAGGACCGTCGGCGGTTACACATACAGTTGGGACTGTTTCTGTTCGGGCAACTTCAGCGGCGGTGATGTCTGTCTGCTCTTCTACCCAGAGAATGCCTGTTCCGTTACTTGCGAGTGCCGCGCATATCCGGCGGCGCTCCTCGGCATCAGACCAAAGCACGTCTACACGCCGTACCACATCCGACGCGAGTGCTTTGGGGTTGTCGTGCCGAGTACGATCCATACTTTTCTCGTAGTGCTCGCCTACCGAACGCCTTGCCGTGGCGCGGTGTGGGCTCCTTCAACCCTGCGCCACGATTCTATGCGGATGTCTCGGCGCAGCGAGTGCCTCGTTATGGGCTGCCCTCACCCGCCCCGCTTCGCGTGGCGACCTCTCCCCTTCGGGGCGAGGTGAGACACGCTGCGCGTGGGGGAAGAGGGCGGGGCCGAAGTCGTGCTCCAATCGGGGGAATGGCTGCTCCTAGCCGGCGGTCGCGGCGGGCTTGGCCCGACCGCGGGGCTTGAGCTCGGGCGACTCCATTACGGCCATGCCCACCAGGCGCAGGCCTTCCAGGAGCTGCTTGGTGGTCATGCGCACGATGCGGCCGTCGACGGTGCCTACGTTCGGGTAGCCGCGCTCGTCGGCCGGGAACTTGCCCCACGACGAGAACAGCTTGCCCCAATCGCTTTCGAGGATGGGCTGCATGCGCTTCTCGGCGTAGCGCGGATACCAGAACATGTCGTGGTACGCGACGCTGGCCACGTAGGCCCAGGGCGCAAGCCAGGTCTTGAGCGACCATTCCACCGGCTTCTTCAGCGGCCCCCAGTAGATGCGGTGCTGGTTGCGGGAGGCGAAGGTCATGTTCTTGAACGGACCTTCGAAGTTCCAGTTCTCGTTCATGGCGTCCACGTCGCCGACCATCTCGATGTCGCGCATGTCGCCGCAGCCCAGGCCCTGCTCGTGGGCCAGGCGCACGAACTTGAGATCCTTCATGGGGTCGAAGCCCATCAGCTTGCCGGCCACGGCGTCGATGGCCACCTGGTCGGACGAGGCCAGCAGGATGTTCTTCACGTAGGGGAACATGCAGCGCGGGCCGGGACCGTCGCCCGCGAAGGTGCCGTCCATGACCGCGAACACGCCGCGGTGGATCTTCTTCTGAATCATCAAGAGATCCACCAGGGTTTCGTGGATCACCGGGTGGGTCCAGTGGCGGTGCTCGTTCAGCAGGCCGCCGAAGGCGTTCTTCATGGCGCCGGTGGTGGTGGTGAAGATGTGGGTCTTGATGGTCGGCAGGTGGATGATGTTCTCGCCGATGAAGCGCTTGGGGATGGCAAAGCCCTTTGGGTAGACCTGGTTCAGGCACAGGAACTTCTTGGTCAGGTCGCCGACGGCATCGCGCACGTCGATCCATTCTTCGCCTTCGTAAAGGTGCACGTTGCGCAGGCCGTGCGCGTTGACCACGTCGATGTGCTTGTTCTCGCGCTCGCCGAGGTGCGCGTCGATAACCACGGTGCGGTTGTTACAGGCGTGGATAAGGTCGCGCGAGTAGCCGTCGCGGAGCATGGCCTTCACCACGCCGTCGATCTGCCAGGGCGTGGTTGAGGCACCCGGGAAGAAGAAGTGCCACGAGATGTTCATCTTGAGCCCGGTGTCCGCGTCCTTGGCCACCACGTCCTGGTAACCGGCGAGGTTCATGAGTCGGTGGTAGTCCTCGATCACGGTGGCCGGGCGTGTACGCAGAATGGCAACTTTCGACTTCGTCATGGGGCCGACTATACCGCGAGAAAGGGGCCGATTCGCTATTGGGAGGTGCGCATTCGCACAGGGAAGTCAGGGCAGTTGCGTCGACACGGGCTGTTGTCGGGGACGGGCATTCGGGAGATGCGCGCTCGGCTGTTGCGGGCCTACACTCCAGATAGGCCGAGCGCCGTCTCCCCGGTTTGGGCTACGGCGCTCGGTGGAGGCTGCTATCTCCTGTCTGCTGCTGCTGCTGCTGCTCGCTCGCTATTCGATTCCGACGATAGCCTTGATGTACTGGCCGCGTTCGAACGTCCAGGGGTCGCTGTCCTTCGAGCCGGCAAGGCGGCCGCGGAAGGCGGCGAGGTTGGCGTACTGGTGCTCGTTCATCCAGGCGTCGAGCTCGGCAATCATCTTCTGCACCGTCGGGACCGGGCTCTTGAGCAGGGCGCTCACGGCTTGCACCGAGTTCGCGCCGGCCAGGATGAGCTTTGCAATGTCCCGTCCACTGCTGACGCCGGTGCTGCCCACCAGGTCGGTCTTGGTCCGCTTGCTTAGCAGGACGAGCCAGCGCAGGGACACCAGGGAATCGTGCGCCGTGCTGGGCTGGTATGCAGCCCGCTTGCCCAGGGCATCCACGTCGATGTCGGGCTGGAACAAGCGGTTGAACAGAATCAGGCCGTTTGCGCCCGCCTTTTCGAAAGTCGACACCACGTTCATCAGATTCGTGTAGTACGGATGCAGCTTGACCGCGATGGGCAGCTTGACTGCGGCCCGCACGGCGGCCACCGTGTCGGCTTCTTGCTTTTCGATGTCGCCCGACTTCACCTCGGGGTTCAGGGCCGGGGAATAGAAGTTGAGCTCGAGCCCGTTGACGCCGGTGTCGGCCAGCTGCTTTGCGTATTCGACCCAGGTCGGTCCGTTCACGCAGTTGAGGCTGGCGATCAATGGGAATTTCACCGCCTTGCGTGCCTCGCGCACCCAGAAGACGTGTTCCTTGGGGCCGCCGTGGGTCAGGTTCGGGAAGTAAGACTGCGCCTCGGCGTCCACGCCATCGGATGCCGCAAGCTTGCGCTCGAACTCGTCCTCTTCGATTTGCACCTGCTCTTCGAAGAGCGATTTGATCACGAGTCCGCCTGCGCCCGCTGCTTCCAGCGCCTTGATGCTGTCCACGCTCTGGGACAGCGAGCACGCCCCGACCACGAGCGGATTGGCGAGCGGGATACCCATATATGTCGTCTTCAAGTCAGCCATGGAGCACCTTTCCTTCGTGCGCAGTGCCGAGGTCGTCGGCGGAAATTAACCTGCGCGGTCCTGTTTTGAGCCTTCGGTTCACATCCAAGTAGATGCCGATACCAGCGTTTGCGTTAGCACAAAAAAGGAAGCGACCGCGTATTCGGGGTAGGCTGTCAGGGGAATCCGCCATGTCGCTCGAAAAACCGCGCTTCCGTCGCGACCTCGAAGCCCGCCCTGTGCTCGCGGAGGGACAGAGCTACGTGGAGGTCCGCGACGTGGCGGCGGGCAAGAGCTTCCTCTTCTATGACTTCGAGTATCAGGTGGCGCTGGCCTTCGACGGCCTGCCGCTGGAGAAGGTGATTCCGTGGGTGAAGCTGGCGACTGGCTTCGCCCTTCAGGTCGACCAGCTTCGGGAATTCGCCCAGCGCTTGGCCGAGCTCGGATTCCTCGAGCGCGAGCCTGCACTGGAGATCGAGCTGGCGGCTTCAGTCGAGGAAGCGCAAAAACCAGAAACGCACATCCCAAATACTGAATTGCCGCCTGACAGCGTAGTCGCGCAGCCGGCTTCCCCCGCGCCGTCTGCAACCGCGGCGGACGAGCCCGCATCCCAGCCAGACCCTGGCGACGAGCCCGATCATCCGCCGCATGAGGAGACGCCCGGGCCGCCGCCGCCCGACGAGGTCGTTATGCATCCGGGAGAGGTGGTGGGCGAGACGCCACCCCCGGTGTCTGTCTCCAGCCCTCAGGCCTGGCAAAGCGAAGTCGAGTCCTTCCCAAAAAACGACCCGCAAGCCTCCCCGGCGGCGACCGACGCGCAAGGCTCGGAGACGCGCAGCCCGGAGCAAGGGCGTCTCGACCATCTTTCCGAGCCCGTGACCCAGCCAATCCTTGTAACCCCGCCAGCCGTGCAAGCAAGCCGCGGCCTTCTCGGCGACGAGCGCGAGGCCATCGCCCAAGCGCTCACCCACAAGGCTTCGTCAGAGGGCGCAGACTCGACGGCGTTCCCGGTGCTTCCGGTGGGCCGTGCGGCGCCCGCAGAGGCGCCGGCTCCGATCGCGCCTCCACCGTGGACCACACCGAGGCCCCTGACCACGCCCCGTCCCGTGACCTTGGGGCCGCTCGTCGACCGTCCGTCGGTGCGGCGTCGCACGCGTCGGTCGTTGGCGCTGTTCGGGACGCTCGGGATCCTGGCGGCGGCGGCGCTCTTGGCGGTGGTGCTGCCGTTCGTGTTTTCGTCCCGCCGGCCGTCGGCCGTCCGGGTCCGCACGCTGACGGTCACGCCTGGCACGGTCTATCGTTACTTCGAGGGCGCGGCCCCTGTCGCAGTCGTGCCCGGGCCGCTGCTGAAGTTTCCCGCTGCGGGCAAGGTCACTCGTGTCGCCGGCCAAGGCAGCACAGTCGCAGCCGGCGATGTGGTCGCCGCCGTCGAGAGCGCCCGCGGGCTTCAGACCCAGCTCACGCACCAGCGCGAGCGGCTCGCTTACTACCAGCAGATGGCCGAGGCCATGCATCAGGTCGGTA